>Ga0214921_10004867_pt1 | contig 19399 bp, 20 predicted proteins | sample LL1505_MetaG_FD_177992 | JGI IMG/M metagenome (GOLD analysis project Ga0214921, IMG submission 177992) | Freshwater microbial communities from Lake Lanier, Atlanta, Georgia, United States - LL-1505 | ecosystem: Environmental > Aquatic > Freshwater > Lake | place: USA: Georgia | collected... | reverse complement strand
GCAGGCAAAAGCATGCCCCGCTCCCGTGGTTCCAAAGCCGGCAAAAGATACTGCCCAATGAAGAACAGAACCACAGGCAGGGAGAGAAGAATCCCGGCGCCGATCCCAATCTGCAACGTCACGGTCATCGGGTCGGTGACCTGCAAAGCCAGCAGCGTGCTAGGGTGCGGAGTCGGTAAATGGCCCTGAGCCTGTTTGAGAGGCCACCGTATCATCTCCATCACCTGGCCGATTCCCAAAACGCCGATCACCGAACCCGCCCCGATCGCTGCCGCACATTTCAGGATGGCCCAACGAAGATCCTCGATGTGGTCGAGAAACGGTTTTTCGTGATCGTTCACGGCAACTTCCTCCAACCGCTCTCCGTCACCACCCCGGGAAGAGAAATGTCATGCGGCTCTTGGGGAATTTCCGGCAACTCTTGAACCGAATAAAAGAGCCCCACCACCCAGGCATGCCTCGAGCGCCTCGATAAAGCTTTGTCGTAATGTCCGCCCCCTCTACCCAAACGTACTCCCCTCGGATCAAAAGCCCTCCCCGGAACGAGAAATCCTGTGATCTCCTCGACAGCAACCCGGGTGGACTTCTCCGGCGAAGGTTCCCAAAGGCTAGAAGTTTTCGGAAGATTTCCGCCCTTCAGCATCCACCACGTCAAACCCTCCGTCAGATCGATCTTGGGCATCACCACCCGTTTTCCCTCCGACAAAGCCGCCTGCAAAATCCCCCGCGTTTCGGGCTCATCCGGCAGGGAAAGATAAAGAGCCACCGTTTGCACCTTGCCCCATTCGGAATGTCCTAGCACTGCATCTTGGATTTTTTGCGAGGCCGCATGTCGGACGGCCGCATCTATGCCCGCGATCTTTTGACGGATCTCTTCCCGCAGAGCTACTTTCCGGTTGTGACTCACAGGCACGAGAATGCCTGAATCCGCCCGTTCGGCCAACCCCGGCGGGAGGATTGCCCGCCCCTTGGTTTCCCATCATTCTCAAAAGCTTGAGCCCGCGCCTCGCCCATCCCAGAAAACGTCCGCGACCCCACCGCTTCATCACAGACGTTCTCCTTCCGGCTCTTTTTTCCCGCAAGCGGGGCCACCGAACCCATACTCCCCCCATTTTTCCGAAACTGCGGCAGGGACAGATTTCCATCACCTGGATCGGGCACGCCTCCTTTCTAATTCAGGGTCCGCACGGCAATATTCTTGTCGATCCGAATTGGGCCAACTGGCTCTTGGTCGTACGACGACTTCGTCACGCCGGATTAGCTCATCACCATCTACCTAACATTGATCTGGTGCTCATCACCCACGCTCATTTCGATCATCTCAACCGGCGGAGTCTACGGAGGATCGCCGCGAATCAGCCCATTGTCGTTCCTTATGGAGTTGGTGATCTCGTTCACGGGATCGGTTTCGAAAAGGTTTACGAAATGAAGTGGTGGGAGCGCCTTCGTTTCCCCTCCGCTGCCATCACCTTTGTTCCTGCCAAACACTGGGGAGCCCGCAAGGTCACGGATCATCACCGAGGGTATGGCGGTTATGTCATCGATATGGGAAGCCGATCCGTTTACCACGCCGGAGACTCCGGGTACTTTGAAGGATTCAAGGAGATTGGAAAAAAACTTAAGCCGGACATTGCTCTCCTGCCCATCGGCGCCTACCACGGACCGAAATTTGGGGAAAATCACCTCGATCCGGAGCAGGCGATGCGCGCCTTCGAGGATCTTCGATCCAAAATCCTCATTCCAATGCATTTTGGAACCTATCGTCTCAGCTACGAACCCCTCCACGAGCCTCCCCAGCGGTTGATGCAAGAAGCCACCCGGTCCGGACGGCTCTCTGACGTGCGTTTTCTTGTGGAGGGAATGCCGACCCTATTCTGATCCACTTGCTGCACCCCAACCCGGTTCGGCCGTAGGTCGAGCATAGGCCACCAACCGGCCTCGGTGGGTCACAAAATTGAAAAAGTTTTTCGCATTTCCACATGGTGCATTGGGATCGAAGGCGTAGACATCGACCCCGCCCCCGCGTTCCCCGTCATGCCGCTGCGAGGACCCAGCGATCATCGCCTGACCGTTCTTTTTTCTTCCGAGATAGATCATCACATGGCTGATCGGTGGATTCCTAGGGACGTTGTACGTCCACTCCCAGAAAAGCAGATCTCCACTCCTCATCGAGGCCAGGAGTCGGTCGGGATCCACCGAGCCGTCGGGCTTGGTGGGCACAGGTCGAATCTTGTTTTTCTGTTTCAGAATCACGTATTGATCTGATGCGGTGCGGGGCAGATTGATGCCAAAGACTTTCCATACGATGTATCGAATGGTGTTGGAACAGTCCATCGTGATGACGTAGGGATGCCCGGGAGGTTGCCACGACTGGGAATAGGCGAGATTTTGGGCCGCCAGCCATCGGCAGGTCTCCACAAGTTTCTGATGTTGCTCCGGCGTGGCGGTGGCATGGACGGATCCAGCCAGCAAAAGGATGATTCCCAACATCCATCCGGCATAACGCATGAAAGACATGTCTTTTCTTCGCAAACTGCTGACCAACGGCAAGTCCTGACCCGTTGATGCGTGAGCTCCAATCACTCAACCTCGTTCTAAGCACTTCATGCAACGATCCCTACAACAGCTTCTGGCGGTTTTCATTCTTTTGGCAGCCATCGCTTGGTGGATCACTGCTCGGGTAGCCGTTTCCCATTCCGTTAGGGATTTTTTTCTAGGGGAAGAAGAATCCGCCACCCTTCCGGAACCCTCCCCTGAAGAGCAGGAGAAAATCTTTATGAACAGGGTTCTTACTGAACTCCCTCCTCTTCCCGCGGAGCATAGCCCTGAGGTAGCCAGCCTGCTCTCCCGCCTAAAAGAACTTCTGAACATTCCGCCCATCCTTACGAATGCCGTCAAAAGGGACCAGGAGACGCCGATCGACCAAACGCCCGTCACTTGGAATGAGGCCGAGTTGGCGGCGCTTAAGAGTTATCAGAATAAGTTCTGGGAAGCTTGGGAGCCTTTTTTATCGGGACCTGCGCCCGTATGGAGTAATTTTCCTGATTCCGCCCTTCTTTTTAGGTCCCACCTCTCCCCTCCTTGGTATGGCAAAACTTCCGACGGAACAGACGCAATAGAATTGGCATTTTATCAGGCAGAAGAGCCGGAAAGTTTGTCTGGTGGCCCCGACGCTCATCCTGAGTTTTTTTTACGCGTTTTCCGGCAAATGACGACGCTTGGAACACTTCGATACGGAAGCTCAAATTTTTGGGGAATGGGGGATGCGGTCGCTCTAACCTCCATGGCCAAAAATGCCTTGGCGGATTCAGGATATTTTTTCCCGCCGCGGCAAGAAAACCCGGAAGAATTCCAATCTTACGCGCCCCCTGTACCTTCAATCGCAACTCTTCGGGAAGGACTGAAAACAGATAGAGCCATTTTCATAAGAATGGCGGATTATCTAGATACTCTTCCTGCCCAAACTCCTGCCAACATGGCATTGACTCGTCTGTTGGGAGATAAAAACGATGCAGATTGGTTTGCGGATCGGTTGGAGAATCCCAAAACCGCACATGATTTGGCTGTTGTCCTTCGCGAAGGAATCGAACAGATCCCGTTACTCGAGCAGAAAACTTACCTCTCCGGCCCCGCTTGGCGACAATGGGCTACGGGAAATCCGGAAGGCGGGCTCTCTCTCCTGCTTCGAGGCTCCTTGGATGGAATGAAGGAATTTGAAATGACACAGATGGAATACCAAGTCGCCTTGGCCTTCTTGAAAACCTCCGCCGCCTATCGGACAACAGGCATTGAGGGAATGCGGACGATTCCCGACCCAGCCAGGCCCGGCTCTTTCCTGGCCGTGATCAGTTCAACCAACGGCATCACGATCTCTTCCGCTTACCAAAAAGAGCCGGGAAAGAGCCTATCCTTTTCCTTTGAGCCCGGACCCACCCCTTAATCCATCAGCTCGAAGAATCGCTCCGGATGTCCCAAATCCGAAAATACGGCATCCGCTCCACAATCCTTAAGTTCTTTTTCCGAAAACGCACCCGTGGCGACGGCAATGGCCTTGGCTCCAATCGCCCTCGCACAAGCAACGTCATGCGGCGTGTCGCCAATGATGAAGATTCTTTCGGGAGGAAACTCCTCTCCGTGATGTTCTTTAGCCCTGCGTTTGGCATGGGGGCCCAGTTCGTTTCGCACCGACGAATCATCGGCAAAAGCACCGAACTGGAAAAAGTGGTTCACTCCATAGCGGGTCAACTTCAGTCTTGCCCCCTTTTCAATGTTTCCCGTGAGAAGAGCCTGAACGATATCCGGTCGCCGATGCCCTTCTTCTAGAATCCCCATCACTCCAGGGTGTAGACCGCCTTTTCTACGCGGTAACTCCTCGGCGAGAAGTTCGGCGTAAACATCCAGAAATCTGCCTACCTCGTCCGTTCCGTTGGGTTTCCCCTGACGCGCCAAGAGCTGTTCCACGATCCATTTGTCGGTCCGCCCCGCAATCTCTAAACCCGCCAAACCATGGTTGGACCCATGGATTTTTTCCATGGCCCTTCCCAAGGCCGTCTCCCCGGCTTTTCCCGTGTGTAAAATCGTTCCGTCGATGTCCCAGAGAAGAAGTTTTCTGGGTTTTTCCTGCCGCCCCTTCACATTCCCATCACGCTGTATCCGGAATCGACATACAACGTTTGCCCTGTAATACCCGCTCCTCCGTCGGAAGCCAGAAACACACCCATGGCCCCCAATTCTTCCAACGTGATGTTCCTCTTCAAAGGAGCGTGCTCCTCGTAATGGCTCAACATGGAGGAAAATCCGCTGATGCCCCTGGCCGCTAAAGTATTCACCGGACCCGCGCTGATGGCATTCACCCGGATCTTTTTTGGACCTAAGTCATAGGCCAGATACCGCACGCTGGCCTCCAAAGCCGCTTTGGCCACCCCCATCACATTATAATGCGGCACGACTTTCTCCGCCCCATAGTAACTCATCGTCACCACACTCCCGCCGGCCGACATCATGGGGGCTGCGGCCCGCGTCACCGCCACCAAGGAATAAGCGCTGATGTCATGGGCAACCCGAAAGGCTTCCCGTGATGTATCCACGAAATTTCCCTCCAAGGCATCCTTCGGGGCAAAAGCCACGCTGTGCAGGAGTAGATCCACCTTCGAGGCCTTCCCCTTTACAAAATCGAAAAACTTGGCGATATCTTCGTCGCGACTGACGTCACAGGGTGCAACCGGAGTATCGGATCCAAAGGTCGTCGCCAACTCCTCCACGTTCTCCTTTAAACGTTCTCCCTGGTAGTTGAAGATCAGCTTGGCCCCGGCATCCGCCCAAGCCTTGGCGATTCCCCAGGCAATACTACGTTTGTTCGCCACACCGAAAACCAGTCCAACTTTTCCCTGCAGAGATTGGCTGCTCATGCCCTCCAAAGTGCCCTCCCCCCTCCCCTCCTGTCACGCTCGGACTCACTCTTCCTTGGACTCCCCCAACTCCCCTGCTACGTAGGTTGGATGGAATCGCAGAATCTTCATCTCGGCTGGATCGCTTTCGGCCCCCTCGTTCTGATCCTGCTGGCCACCGATTTGGTCCTTTTTCATCGCGACCCACGCCCAGTCGACCTCAAACGCTCTCTTCAGGCTACCGCGGGTTGGGTCACCCTCGCCACCGCCTTTGGAGGCCTGATTCTTTTCACTCTGGGAGTTCATCCCGCGATGGAATTTTTCACCGGCTACATCGTCGAGCTTTCCCTCAGTGTCGACAACGTCTTCGTCTTTGCTGTTTTACTCCGCTATTTTGCCGTTCCCGAACGCGCCCAGTTTCCCGCCCTTTTCTGGGGCATCATCGGCGCCCTATTTCTCAGGGCCATCTTCATCTTCACCGGCATCGCCTTGATTAACCGCTTCCACTGGCTCATTTATGTTTTCGGCGCCCTGCTCATCTACACCGGAATCAAGTTACTTCGTGGCGGGGAGGGAAAAGTTCAACCTGATCAGAACCCGCTCGTTCGACTCGCACGCCGTCTCATGCCCGTCACCCAGGAATTTCACGGCAGCCGGTTCTTTGTGCGGGATTCACATCGCCAACGTCTTTCTGCGACGCCACTTTTTCTCGTCTTGATTGCCCTCGGCACCACGGATTTGGTCTTCGCCATTGATTCCATACCAGCCATCCTCGCGATCACCCGTGATCCCTTCATCGTCCTCACATCAAACGCTTTTGCCGTTCTCGGCCTCCGCGCACTCTATTTTGCGATCGCCGGCCTCCTGAAGCTTTTTGGCTACCTGAATATCGGTCTCGCCGTCATCTTGACCTTTATCGGAACAAAAATGCTCCTTTCGGCGTGGTACCATCTCCCGATTTTGTTCACCTTAGGCTTCGTTCTCACAGTTCTTACTATCTCCATTCTAGCCTCCATCCTGCATCCACCAGCCAAGGAAAATTAATACAAAAATTTTCTCTAGGTATTGATAGTTAATAATTTATACATAAGTATTTAATTTTCTCTGTGGGTTGACGAACCGCCCTACCGTCCTAATATTTTATCTATGCCTCAGGTCGTCGATCTGACCCAGGCCATTGCCAAAAAGACGTTTCACCAAAAAGCGCGTTTTCGGCTCGGCCTCTTTGGTACCCTCGTGGTTTCCAACCTTCTTTGGTTGGTTCTCTTCGGGGTGGCCGTCTTTTCCCTGATTGGCGTCACCCGCTTCTCTGCCGCCCTCTCCAAAAGCTATCTGGAGGAGAAATGGACCTCCCTGCAGAACCGCTTGGCTCAACGCAGGGAACTCGAAGAGCGGGACATGCGGATTGCTCGCTTGATCGCCTCGCAAAGCTCTTCCACCACGGACATCCTCGGCTTAGCCACCCGTATTTCAAAAATCCTCGATTCCGCAAACGGTCGGCAAAGAAAGTTTCTGGAGAACGCTATCCCCGAGGCTATGACCATCCAGACCTCCACCCAGATCCCAGCCTCCGCCGTAATCGCCATGGCTATTTTTGAGTCCGGTTACGGAAATAGCGTTCTTGCCAAGGACTATAACAACTATTTCGGAATGAAAGCCTTCGACAGCTGGACAGGCCCTCGGGCGATCAACATGCCCACCCGTGACAGCGGCGTGGATACCACGGCAGACTTCCGTGCCTATCCCAACCTCGGCGCGGGTTTTAAAGGCTACGCCGAATTCCTTCTCTCGAACGAACGTTACCGCAAATACGTGGGTGAAAAATCAGGGTTAAAATTTGTTTCTGGCATCCTTGCCTCCGGATATTGCCCCGACCCCGATTACCTGACTCATATCCGCGATATAATCCAGAAACACGGCCTCTCCGAATTGGACGCTGCCTTGGAAACTATCGTGGATAATAACAAAGAGTCCGTTGCCGACACCCTGCCCACGGCCCAGACCGCCGCCGGCGCCCACTAGTTTTTTCTACCCTCCTGCCCCGTCTGCACAGGAGATCACCGCCCCGCCGACGGGTTGGACTTCCAAAAGTAGATACCGCCACTGACCAGTCGGGCTTTTGTCTGCTCGTAAGGTCACCTTCGCCAAACCTTGGCCTCCTAAAACATGAAAATCCAGATGCGCCGTTCCCCGGTCAGGCAGATCCTCAATCTCCCCGGTCACCGACCATCCCGTCCGTATCGGCTGGCCAAGAGCTTCCGCTACCCTGCGGTCCGAACTCACCCTTCGCATCGCCTCTTGCATCACTTCGGTCTTTTTCAACATCGCATAACTCATATGCAGCGTGAGCAAACCGATACCAAACACCCCGCTTACGACCCCCACCAACCCGAGAACCACCCACCGGCGGGCCTTCTTCTCCCAAGCCATCAACTCAGCCTGAGTCATCAGTCGCGCACTCATCTACCAATTCTGGTCTCCCCCCTCCACTTCGTCCATCCCCACTCTCGCCCCCCGCCCGGTTTCGCCCTACGATACCTTCCTTCATGCTGACTCTCGAAACCTTGTCTGAACTTTGTCATAAGCACGCCGGTGACCTCACCTCTGACGTGGCTGAATGCCGTGTCAGGGGACACACCTTTCGTGCCACCGACCGTCCTCATTTGATGGGTGTCATTAACCTCAGCCCGGATTCCTGGTACCGCGAAAGTGTTGTCCTCAACACCGAATCTGCTTTGGAAAAAGCACGCCGGCTAAAAGCCGAAGGGGCTCACTTGGTCGATCTCGGTTCCGAATCTACCCTAGCCCATGCGGCACGTGTTGATCCTCATGCCCAGTCTCAAAAACTCATCCCTATCGTCAAACCATTGGCTCAAGAAGGTCACCTTCTGTCCGTTGAGACCTATCACCCATCCACGGCAAGGGACTGCTTGGAAGCCGGAGCCGCGGTACTCAACCTCACGGGGACACACCCAACAGACGAGGTTTACCGCATGGTGGCGGATTATGAGGCGGGAATCATCCTGTGCTATGTCCAGGGACCCCATGTCCGTGAAGTGAGCGACTTCGTCCGTTCACCTGACCACGCGCAAACCTTGAAGGAGTATTTTAAAAGAGAGATCGACCGGGCCACATCTGCCGGGATCCGAGCCATCTGGATCGATCCAGGTCTGGGCTTTTACTATAAGAACCTCCAGGACAGTGCCGAGCGCATCCGCTATCAGGCAGAAACGTTTCTGCATTCCTTTCGCCTTCGCTCCCTGGGTTGGCCGGTCTGCCATGCCCTTCCCCATGCCTTCGATTTTTTTCAGGAGGAAGTCCGCTCCGCCGAAGCCCTCTTTGCTGTCTTGGCGATTCTCGGAAAAACCGACCTCCTCCGTACCCATGAAATCCCCAAAGTCCGAGCCGTTGTCCGCACCCTCAGCGTCCTTTCATGAAATCCAAACCCTCGTCTCAGCCGGTTGCCCTAATCACCGGTGCATCACAGGGACTGGGAGCGTTTCTAACTCGCGAGCTTGCCCTTGATGGCTTCCAAATCTTGGCCCACTACCGGCGAAATCGAACCAAGGCAGCTCGTCTTGTATCTCAAATACGATCCGAAGGATGCATCGTCGATGCGATCCAGGCGGATTTGGCCGAATCCGAAGAGGTCGAACGGATGATGGCGAAAATTAAAAAGAAATACGGCCGACTCGATTTGCTAATCAATAATGCCGGCAGCTACCGCCCCACGCCCCTTCTGCGAACTTCTTGTCATGATTGGCAATCCGGGCTGGATGGCACGGCCACCGCCACCTTTCACATGATCCGTGCTTCCCTTTCCCTTTTCCCCCGAACCGGAGGCAGGATTATCAACCTAGGTGACTCAGCCTGCGAACGACTCTCCGCCCGCAAGATGGCTCCGGGCTACCACCTTGGAAAAATCGGTGTTCTTTTACTCACCCGCTCCTTTGCCCCCGAACTCATCCGCCGCAAGATCACCGTCAACTGCATCTCGCCTGGATATCTGGAAAACAGCGTCCAACTTCCCCCACCTTCTTCCCTCCCGGCAGGTCGCCCCGTCTCCTTTTCCGAAGTTCTTTCTGCCATTCATTACCTGATTTCACCGGAGGCCTCTCAAGTCACTGGATCCAATCTGATTATATCTGGCGGTTGGAATCTTTGATGATTTTCTAAATCGTATCCGGACGGCCCGCCTTCCATAAGGGTTGCCAACCCAAACCTCTTATCTCCGCGTTGCTGACCCTCTTGTTTCTTCTTTCCCTTCTTCCTGCCGGCCAATGGCCGTCCGGAATCCCCCTTCTGAGAGGCTCATTTTCACAGACGTTGTAAACCCCGCCTTTTCTCCCCAAAACTAACCCCACGGCCCGCGCTGCATCCTGGACCTGAACCACGTTCAGCCACCGCTCCGGCCCTTCCGATCCCGTCCGTAAATCCCGACCGGGACCGTAAATCCCCGCACAACGCAAAACTACCCCATTCGAATCAAGAGTCGCCCTTTCCGCCTTCACCATAGCCATGGACCGATCATCCTCCGCTGCGACTGGAGATGTTTCATCCACCCAACCACCGCCTGCTTCGGCATAGACTGAAGTCGAGGAAACATACACCATCGCAACGGCATTCCGCCTTGCCCAAGCCGCAGCCAAAACGGCCCCCTTTCGGTGTAGATCAAGAAAGGAACCCTCATAACCCCGGGAGGGACTTAGCGCCCAGATCACCCCCCTCCAATTCCCTTGGAGATTATTCCAAAACGAGTCCTCCGTCGCGTTGGCTGCCTGAACATCGGGAAATTCGTTGCGAAGCGATTCCGCACTTCCCTCGGAACGAACCACGGGAATCACCTCCCACCCACCCGCCTTGGCTTGTCGTGCCACGGTTGCACCCAAATAACCGGCTCCCACCACCAAAAGGCGGGGAGACAAGGGTTCAGGGTGGCTGGATTTCAACCCAGAACCCGTCTAAAGAGATAGGAAGGGACGAGTGGCGGAGCGGTTGAACGCGGCGGTCTTGAAAACCGCAGACGCCGAAAGGCGTTCGTAGGTTCGAATCCTACCTCGTCCGAATCTCAACCGCGGAGATGGTAGTGTCCAGGTCCGACTTTGCGCAGACCCTGGATCTTTTTGAGGTTCTGGTAAAACCAGGTGTCCAGTCTCTGCCTCTGGATATTCAACTTCCCGGCCAGATCCTTAATTTTCAGACCGGTCTTGCCCGCCTTTTTCAGATGGGACAACACCACATCCCGCAGACCCCCACGACGGGCAAACTTCCGTCCCGTACCACGACGACCTGCCGGGCGACCCCGACGACGACCACCCCGCGCGATCCGATTGGCCCCACGAGCCACCGCTGAGGCACCCGCGCCGACTACCTTGGCCACGGAGCGCTCTACTTTCACGAGCTTCTTTTCAAGACTTTCTTTTTTCCGCAGCAGTTTGATGATGCGGCCGAATTCTGTCGCAGTGAGTTTTGTTAGATCCATATGTTAGAAAACCTAACGCAAGTTCTGACGAATGACCATGAAAAAAAGTCCCGCCGGGGATATCCTCCCCGACGGGACAAAACGGTCTTTTTTCCGATGAGCTTTACGCCCCCGGAAAGAAAAACTTATTTAACGTGCTTGCTGGCGTATTTTGTCAGCTCAAACATGTTGGCCGAGCTTTTTCCTCCAAAGAGGGGCTTGAACAACTCGTCTGCGTGAATCATCCGCCTGTTCTTTTTGTCCTGCAGGCCCTTCTTTTTGATGTAGGCCCAGAGTTTTTTGGTGAGTTCGGTGCGAGGCAGGGGTTTGGTCCCCACGATGGCACCCAAGATCGCGTCCGGTTGGACGGGTTTCATAAACGCAGCATTCGGTTTTCTAGCCATGGTGTCTGTATCTCCTTGGTTTTTGGTTTTTGGTTTCGTTAACGAATCAGAGGCGAAGATGCCCCCCTGCAGACGCCTGACAACTCTTTTTTCCGAGGGAAAACGGGTTTTTCACACTCCCGTAAACCGTCGTCCGGACCTGGGGCTCCCTCCCCGCACGCCGGATCACCCTCTCAATTTCCTCCGGTTCCATCCTTTCCCCATACTTTCCCCCGCTGGAACGGGTAATCGACTCCTCATAGAGGGTCCCGCCGAAATCGTTGCACCCCCACGAGAGTGACTCACCTGCCTGCTGCCCACCCAGCTTCACCCAGCTGGTCTGAAGATTGGGAATGACATCCCCCATCACCATTCTCGCCAAAGGGTAAAGCCGTCTCGATCTCCTTTGAATCCTAGCTTCCAGAAGCTCCATACCTCCCCATCTTCGGGCCAGCATAGCACCCAACCGATTCTGGTACGGAATGAAGGCCAAGGGAACAAACTCGGTAAATCCCCCGGTCTCCCCCTGAATCCTGCGCAGGACCTCAAAATGATTCCGGATATCGGCCCACGTTTCAACATGACCGAACATGATCGTCGCACTTGAGCGCAAACCAGCCCGGTGAGCTGCCTCCACGATTCTGACCCATTGCGCGACCGGGAGTTTGTTCCGCGAAATCTTGCGACGCACTTCATCCACCAAGATCTCCGCCGCCGTACCGGGAATCGTTCCCACACCGGCAGCCCTTAATTTCGCGACCATTTCTTCCGGCTGACATCCGGACTTATCGCAAAGAGAATCAATCTCCATCGGTGAAAAAGCATGCAGATGCATTGAGGGAAAGGCTTCCCGGATTGCTCGAACGAGATCGAAGTAGTATTCCGTTTTAAGATTCGGGTCGATCCCCCCCTGCAGACAGACCTCGCTCACCCACGGTGTTTGCCCGACCCGCGCCACCACGTCGTCGATCCGATCCGAAGTGGCTCCCCGCGTTCCCGGTCTACGTCCAAACCCACAAAACGAACACCCCACGTTGCAGACTCTCGTAAAATTCGCATTCCGATTCACTACATACGTCACAACCTTGCCGTTTTGCCGTAGATTTCTCGCCTCGGCCTCTGCCGTCAGTTCTGACAAATCCATCTTCCACGGATTCTTCATGCTTCCACCCTGCGGTAAAATTCTTGGACGACTTTTTCCCAACTTGGATCCAACCACTCCGCTGATTGATGACTCTCGTACACCGGCAACCGCTCCACCAACTCTTTCCCCGCACGCGAGCATACCTCTTGATAGAACTCGAGTGTCGCCCAAGGACGGGTGGGATTAACCTCGTCACGCGCCCACGATATTCCACCCAGATCGTCCATCCAGGGAAGTAAGGTCCCCCATCTTGGCTCCAAATTGGGAGGAATCTGAATTGCGACTCTGGGTGCCCATTCTTTCCAAGCCAAAGTCATTTCCTTATATTCCTCTAGCGCAGGAGCCGCTCCGGCTGGCCATCTCGATCCTTCATTGGGTACATACCGTTGAATCAAAATCTCCTGCAGGTGCCCGTAGGTCGCGTGCAGATCCGCTAAGACCTTTAAGGAATGGAGGCGTGAAGACTGGCTCTCTCCCCAACCCACCAGAATACCGCTTGTGAAGGGAACCTTGGCTCTTCCCGCCGCTTCAATTCCCGCCATTCGACCCTGAGCCGTTTTTTCCGGCGCCATCCCAGGTGCATCGACCGCGCTTTCCAACATCATTCCCATGGAAACGAAAAACGGTCGCAGCCGGCGCAACTCCCCTTCCGTCATCCGACCGAAATTTCCGTGTGGAAACAACCCTGCTCTCCGACAACGTTCCGCCACACGTTCCGCCATTTCCCAAAAATCCCGGCATCCCCGACGTTTCAACTCCCGCGCAATGTGCGGCATACTCCCGGGACGTTCTCCCGAAATCATCAACACCTCCCGCGCACCTCCCGCGACAGCATCGTTAATCACCCGATCTATCTGCCCCTCAGAAATCAGCCCTTCCTCATCCGTACGAAACCCGCAATAACCGCAGTGCCAGGGGCAGTCATGAGTCAAAACCATGGTGATTGAGCGGGAATAAGTGACCTGGGCGACGGCTCGGGGATCCGCCAGACACAAGACAGGTTCTTCGTAAACGGCTTTCAAGAGGGAGGCTTTCCCCCTAAAAATCGACGATGGCTTTACGTGAAGCAAGACCCTTCCTCATTGGTGCAGCCGCCTTCTTGGGAGCCTCCCTTTGGCTGGCCTGGTGGATTCCCGCCGTCTTTTCCTTTCTCCTTCTCGTAGGCTTGTTGCTCTTCTTCCGCGATCCAGAGCGTACCCCGCCATCCGACCCTCTCGCTTTGGTGAGCCCGGCCGACGGCAAAGTCATCTGCGTCGACGAGGCGGAAGATCCCTGCTTTGGTCAGGGCAAATTCCGCCGTGTGGGTATTTTCCTATCCGTGCTGGATGTCCATGTGAACCGCAGCCCCTATGCCGGCACGTTTGAAAAAACCCACTACTCCGCCGGTGAATTTCTCGATGCCCGCCATCTGGAAGTCGACCTTCGCAATGAAAACCAAACTTGGTGGCTCAAAACCTCACGTGGAACCGTCCTCGTCCGCCAGATTGCCGGGCTGATCGCGCGCCGCATCGTGGGCTGGAAGAAACCAGGCGACTCCGTCCAAACGGGGGAACGTTTCGGCATGATTCGCTTTGGATCCCGCACCGATCTCTACTTCCCGGCCTCCTGTACCCCCAAAGTCGAACCCGGCCAAAGAGTGGTGGGAGGCGAAACCGTAATTGCCACATGGCCCGCCTGAAAAACAAACCCCTTCTCAAGGCTCCCAAGGGAGCCGCCTATCTTCTGCCCAGCCTGATGACGGCAGGAAACCTCTTCTGCGGCTTTATGGCTGTACTGCAGATCATTCAGGGAAGCCTCCTTCAGGCTTCGGACGATGCCGCCTGGATCCAACACTACGAAACCAGTCTCCTCTGGATTCTCGGCGCCTTCATCTTCGACATCCTCGACGGCCGGGTCGCCCGACTGGGTGGCCACGAAAGCGCCTTTGGCCGCGAATTTGACTCGCTGGCCGACATCATCTCTTTCGGAATCGCTCCCGCTCTGCTCGTTTTTAAAATCGTACTGGCCGAACTTCCCGCCCGATTGGGTTGGATGATCGCCTTCGTTTACTTGGTCTGCGGAGCGATGCGGCTAGCTCGTTTTAACACCCTTGCCCTCCAACCTTCCCCTGCCAACCGTTCCAAGGATTTTACCGGGTTTCCCATTCCGGCCGCCGCCGGTTTGGTCGCCTCCGTCACCCTCCTGCTATTGCAGTACTACGAATCAGACCGCGTGATCGGAGACTGGAAATATCTTTTGGCCGGGCTGCTCCTTTTCCTCAGCTTCATGATGTTCAGCAAAGTAAGCTATCCCAGTTTTAAAACCATCGACTGGCGAACCCAGAAACCCGTTCCCCGGATGCTTCTGATCGTGGCCGCCCTCGCCTTGGTTGGCATGACCTACCGCTATTCCTTAGCATTCCTCTTCACTGCCTATTTGCTATACGGCTTTGTGCGTCCGAAACTTAGTCGAAAACTTCGGCAAGAGCTTGAGGAGAATTCCGGCCGCCAGGGCCGATGATTAGTAAAGTCCGAAACGGATCAAAAGATTCGTGAAAATCGGAAGCTCCAAAAGAATACAGTAAGTAAAGACAGCCCCCGCCAAGCCAAGGAGCCCAGCAATCGCCCCGATGCAGCGGATCACGTAGGAGATATCTTCCGTTTCCATAAAAGGACTTTAATCCAACTCTCGGCCCCTTGGCAATTCTTTGGGTCCGTCCCTGCGCTTTACTTTGAGATTTTAAAGTATCCCGACCAGAGATCGTTGCCGGGTCTCTGATCCGTTCCTCGCGGGGCTTGAATGGATGCGGACCCGGCAATCCCCCCCTCCTGCTTGGCCCGCACCGGATCAAACTGGACAGATTCCGCCAACGACTGCCCAGGAGCTAGCGAACCCAAATAAAATTTCCGGAAATTTCCACCCACACCGATCTCCAAAACGGGTGAGTTCACCGTCTCCGTTCCACGGTTCTGGACTGCCACCGTCATTTTACCCGCAGGATCCAACTGCACCCCCGCCACCGCCAGATCGATGATCCCTCTCTGATTACGTTCCAGGACACGCTGAAGATCCACCACTCCATTACCGGTCTCATCGTCCCTTCCTAGGCTTCCGGTGTCGTCCGCATATTGACGGAGAAGTTCGACTGCCTTGGCACCCGTCAAAGCCGGCTCTTTCGAGAGGAGTGCCGCAACCAATCCACTCACCAAAGCGGTCGAGGCAGACGTTCCGCTTACCTCAACCATCTTTCCTCCCGGCCAATTTGCCACGACCCCAAAGCCGGGTGCAGACACATCTACAGAGGGACCCCGGTTGGAAAAATAAAGGTGCTGCCGATCGGCATCCACTGAGCCCACCGACAAAACACCTTCATAAGCCGCAGGATAACTCACCCGATTGACGGCCTCGTTTCCAGCTGCCGCCACCAGGGCAACATTTTTCGACAAGGCATACGCCACGGCATCCCTCACAACCGAACTATCCCCATCCGAGCCAAGGCTCATGTTAATCACTCGCACCCCTTGATCCACCGCCTTCATGATCGCCTGCGCCAGTGAGAAGCTGTTTCCAACCCCATCTCCACCTAAAACAGGAAAACTGAGAATACTCGCCCCAGGCCCTGCTCCTTGAACAGGCTGCGCCGCCCCAGAGATTAAGGACAACATCGCCATCCCGTGCCCTGCCTCCATCCCTTGCAATCCATCAGTGTTCTCAATGGGCGTGTCCAATAGGGCAACTTTCACTCCACTTCCCCAATCGGCCGTAACCCCTCCAGCTCCCATGAGATCCATGGCTTTTGTGCCTACACCCTGATATTGGGCATTCCCGGCAGTCAGTACTTCCAGAGGAACTTTCGGAGCCTCGACATAGTAGTTCCTCCCCATGGACCCAAATTCCTTGAGTGAAATAGATTTTAGCCACTTTCCATCCTGAACTCGGAGAGCCAGCAGGGAGTCAATTTTTCCCAAAATAGACCCCGTCGGAGCCGACGCTAAAAAGTGTTCATAGGCAGCCACGTCCTTGAATCGCAAAATTTGCTCTCCGGGAATGGCCTGTCCTGCGCCTGTATCGATTTCTTCCGAATTTCCATCCCCTTTTTTCACATCCCCCAAGGGGGTTCCGCTTTTCCGATCAACCTTTCGAGAGTCCTCGTATTTTTTTTCTCCTGCCCATTCACTCATACGATTCGACTTTTCTTTTTCTTGGGAATTCCATGATGGATTGACGACCCACCACAGGATGGCCAGCAACCCCAAACCGACCGCTGAAGCCCAAATTCTTTTCACCTTTCCAATCTAACCCTTTTTCTATGCAGGAAAACCCCTTGTCACACCCCCGCTAGATGGAGGATTATGTCCCCTTACCTTAGCCGGCGTGGCGGAACTGGCAGACGCGACGGACTCAAAATCCGTTTCCCGCAAGGGAGTGTGGGTTCGACCCCCTCCGCCGGTAGGTCAGATCCCCGTCCCGTAAGCCCGGATCAAAAGAAACTCACCCGCCCTGCCCACGATCTCCCACCGGACCGGATCAAATTCCTCCCGGAAAATATGCTGCAGGGTGATGCCCTCCACCCGTTGGCCCTGACTCAAACCTCTCCTTAGATCCTCCGGCTTTTCAAAGAATCTTCCCTTGGCTTCCTCGGAGGGTTCAACAACGACGTCCGCATCGGATCGGTTAGTCCAAACCTTCCGATCTGCAGAAAAAAGGAGCCCGGCGGCTCGTGCTCGATAGATAAAAAGCCTTTCCGGTTGATGTTTTTCAACCAACTGGGCCAACGGACGAACACTTGCCTGTCTTCCAAGCAGATCATTAATCCGCTCCATTTCAAGGGAAGCTCCGTGCCATATCAGAATCGATGTCACCGCTAAGGTCGCCACTTGAACCAAGACATTCCCCCTCGATTTCCACCCCACCACACCCACTCCGATCACCAAGACCCCCACTCCGATCAGAAAAGGAACGGAGGGAGAGACCCCTATGGCCTCCGACCAGAAAAATTGCACAGCCCAAAGCAGCGGGCTGAAAACGAGAAGAATTCCCCAACCCGTTCCCCATCCGATTTTTTTCCAGATCGAGCCACCCTCCTTCACCAACCAAAACGAGAGACTTAAAGCCAGGGATGGATAAATGGGCAGGATGTACGTCAGCAGCTTGGATCCACTGCAACTTACGATGACAAAGGGAACCACCACCGCAGCGGCCAAGGCCCATTGAGCCGGCGAGAGCGATCGATTCCAGATCTTTCGCCATGCCGCCATGGCCAACCCAAGCAAAAAACCAGTCCATGGAACTGTCCCCACTGCCAAAATCGGCAGGAAGAACCAAAAGGGTTTCGACCTTCCATGCGTGGTGCTCGCAAAACGTTCCACCAGTTCATAACCAAGAAAATATTTCCAGAGGCCCGGATATTTCCAACAAACCACCAGAAACCAGCTCACGGAGACCCCTACCATTAAAAGCACCCCTTTTAGCCAGGGAAGACCCAACCTTTGTCCATGACGTCGTAAGGCCACTGTCCAACACAAAGCTGCGGTCATGGGAACCACCCAAGCCATTGGCCCTTTGGCCAAAAAACCGAGACCCATACACAGGAAAAACAAAAAACCGGATTTTTTAGCCTGATCACCGGTCGCCACCCGTACCAGACAAGTCAAAGCCGCCGTCACCCAAAAAGTTAATGTGGTATCCAAAGTGATCTGACGACCCAACGCATAAGGCTCCAACATGGAAGCCAGCATCAGGGCTGCCATCCATCCGAGCCTCCGGCCCCCCAATCTCCATCCCATCCAGCCCGTCAGCCAGATCGTGCCGAAAAAAGCCAAAGCCGAAGGCAAACGGGCGGTCCATTCCGAGATGCCCAGAATCCGATACCCAACCGCGTTGATCCAATAGACCAGCGGGGGCTTATAAAACTGCTCAATCCCGTTGAGCCGTGGCACCAAGAAGTCCCCTGTGGCCATCATCTCCCTGCCGATCTGAGCAAATCGGCCCTCGTCAGGCTCCAACAACCCAAAGGATCCCAGAAACGGGAACGCCACCACAGCCGCAAACATCAACAACCTCCAGCGATCCATCTTCTCGGCCTCTTGTCCCATCCGGGGATCATACGCCACCTTCCCTTAAACTTAATCTTAATCTTAATCCTTAACCCGCCCCTCGTCCTGACTTGAAACTACCTGCCATGTGATCGAGTCTAGACATCTATGTGCGGTATCGCCGGATTCACCACCCATCGCCACAGCCCGGAACGGCCCGAAGCAGCCTTATCCGGGATGACCAACGCTCTTTCCCATCGCGGACCCGATGCGGAAGGTGCCTACGCCGACCCTGCTGTTCGTTTGGGACACCGACGGCTCAGTATTCTCGACCTCGCCGGAGGTGCCCAGCCCATGTCTTCCGCCGACGATCGTTGGCACATCGTTTTTAACGGAGAGATCTACAACTATCTAGAACTCCGTAGAGACCTCGAAGCACGGGGGGTTGCGTTCCAGACCCAATCCGACACGGAAGTTCTTCTTCAGGCATGGGCGGAAGATGGTCCGGATTGCCTCCCCCGCCTCAACGGCATGTTTGCCTTTGCCATCTGGGACTCCCGGGAAAAACGGCTGACCCTCGCCCGCGATCCCTTGGGCATCAAACCTCTCTACTATGCAAATTATCGGGGAGAACTTCTCTTCGCGTCCGAACTTCGCTCTCTTCTCCGTTTTCCGGGATTCAAACCTGGCCTCGACCCCGCCTCGATCAACAAATATCTCGCTTTCGGCTATATCCCGGCACCCTCCACCGCCTACGCCGGTGTTCGCAAACTCGAGCCGGGCCAGATGGTTGTCTGGTCCCCAGCCGGACGACGTACCGAATATTTTTGGGATCTCCCGATCGAAGATAACCCGGTCGGCGCAGGCACTTTTGACGAATCTGCCGAGGCGACCCGCGATCTTCTCCGTGAGGCTGTTCGGTACCAACTCCGCAGCGATGTCGAAGTCGGCATCCTCCTCAGCGGAGGGATCGATTCCAGCGCCGTAGCTGCTTTGGCCGCCCCTCTGGC
>Ga0214921_10004866_pt1 | contig 19407 bp, 15 predicted proteins | sample LL1505_MetaG_FD_177992 | JGI IMG/M metagenome (GOLD analysis project Ga0214921, IMG submission 177992) | Freshwater microbial communities from Lake Lanier, Atlanta, Georgia, United States - LL-1505 | ecosystem: Environmental > Aquatic > Freshwater > Lake | place: USA: Georgia | collected... | reverse complement strand
AGATAGCTAAACATAAAGGCGACTAGATCTCTCTTTGTCCTGCCCTCTTTTCTTTTCTGAAAAGTGAAGGGAATCTCAAGGAGCGAAAAGCCGGCATCTCGCAGAGAAAGCTTGAGAAGGATTTCCTCAATAATATCGAAGTTTCTGCACTCCAGACTCAGCGATCGGAGCGCGTCCCCCCGGTAAAGCCTGAAACTATTGGAAAGATCATTGCAACGAATGCCCAGAACTATGCGGAACGTCAAGTTGACAAGGTAGCTTAGAAAAATCAGCACTGCAGGATTTTCAGTGCCGCCTCCTTTTACATAACGGGAGGCAATGACCAGATCGGCTTGGCTTCGTGCCCCCCACATTGACTTCACGAATGAAGGCGCGTGAGATCCGTCCGAGTCCATGCAAAGGATCCAACGGCCCGTGGCACGTGCAATTCCCGTTTTCAAGGCATGGCTATAAAGGGCGCCTCCCAACCGGGGCACATAAGAGACATCGTTCCTCCGGCAAATCTCGGGTGTCTCATCCCGGGGTGCCTCGGTATCCACCACAAGAATCTCAAACGAGATATCCAGTCCGCTCAACTCAGCCCTCAACTGGGGAAGAAGCCAGCTTAAGTTCTTTGCTTCCTCGAAAGATGGGAGGACCACGCTGAGTTCGGGAGATGCCTGAGTGTTCATTTAATTAATCTGACGGGCTCAGCCAAATTCAAGTCGGGAAACGATTCTCTGGAAAGCTCCCAGACCGCATGGGAAAGGCGCTGGGCAGGAGACCAACTTAGTTCATTTTTGGCGCGGGAAGCATCGGCAACAAGGTGGCTGGGCTCAAATCGCCCCTCTGCCTTAGCGCCAAACCTGAGTTTTACTGGAATACCGAGCTCAGTAACAACGCCCTCCACCATCTCTCGGACTGTGGCGGAAGATCCGCCGCCAATGTTGAAAACTTTGGGATTTTCTGGTGCTGGCACATTACGGATAGCCGCATTGATGGCGCTGGCCACATCTCGAGCGGAAATATGATCTCTCGACTGAACCCCGGAAGTGAGTTCAATCGGAACTCCCGTAGAGGCAGCGCGGAGAATTGAAGGGAAAAGACGGCTTCGGTCATCCCCGATCCCAGTGAAGGAAAATGGCCTCAGTACCGTCAACGGCAGGCCGAATTCCACGGCGGCGGAACGAACCAGCAGATCGGCAGCAGCCTTACTGGCCCCGTAGGGATGCCGAGTATCCAAGGGATCATCCTCGTTTAACGGACGGGGAATCGATTTGTAAGCGAGTCCGGTGCCGATGAAGATAAAGTGAGATCCACCCGATATAGCAGCGCTTTCGCAAAGGTTCACGGTGAAGTCCACGTTGAAGCGGATGAGGTCAAACCACTCCGTCTTCGGAAACTCCATCCCCGTAGCCGCACAATGGATAATGGTTGCTGGCCTGAAGTCGGCCACAATCTGGGCGACCCCCTCGCGGTCCCAAAGATCCACCCGGACTTCCCTTGCAGATGCAAATTTGGAATGGAATCTGCTTTCCGATCGGAGCAGAACAAGGATTTCCAAATTGGGATCGTTCCCAGAAAGCTCAAGAAAGTTGCGGCCAAGGGTTCCTGACGCTCCCGTCAGCAAAATGCGGTGAGGCTTCATTGTCGCAACCAAACCGCAATGCGTTGAAGTGAATCGCTTAACTTTATCGCGGTAGCCAGACCCAGTTCTTTTCCGATCCGCCTTACATCGGGAACATAGCGGGTTGCCGGGAGGCTGAATTTCAATGGTGAAGTGGACGATGCAACAGAACCACCAAGAGCTGAAGCAACGGTTTGAGCCAGTTCGGCAATTGTGATCTCCTGATCGGAGCCGACATTATAGGGATGACAGGCCTCTCCCTTGAAGAGGATGGTCCAAAGCCAAATAGCCAGATCGGCAGCGTAGAGGTAGGAGCGGTAGGGGCTACCATCCTTAACCTTGATTGGCTCCCCTTTGATGGCATCGCGAATGAAGTTCCCAATGGCGAAGTGGGCGTCCAGCGGGAGATGAGGGCCAACAAATGCGAAGCAGCGTGCAATCGCTGTTTCCAAACCATTGTCCTTGTGAGCCATGGCACACAAGAGTTCACCGACCCGCTTGCCTTCTCCATAGGCGGAATTGGGATCCATCGGATCGGGAGCTCCCTGATAACTCTCGGGGAGATGCGTGATCTCCCAGGGTTGCTTTCCGTAAACTGCGCCAGAGCTGACAAAGAGAAAACGCTTGGCACCTGCAGACACGGCAAACTCAAGCGTGCGCTTTGTCCCGCGAATGATTGTATCCAACATTTCGGATGGCGGAACAGGAGCCGACGAAGTTGTCCCCGCATGAATGACGTGGGTAAAAGATCCTCGGGGAAAATCAAAATCACGGACGTCCCCGCGATGTAAAGCGATGGAACTTTCTTGGGCCAGATAGGGAGCCTTTTTATAGAAAGCTTCTGGATTACGGGATAACCCCACCAACTTGGCCCCAAGGTCTAAACTTCTATTAGCAAAAGCAAAGCTTTCCAAAAGCCAGATGCCGAAGAAGCCAGTGGCTCCGGTGACAAAAAATCTGCCGCCATGCAAATGCTCCCAATGAGGCCGAGTATGAGCAAGAACATGCTCAAGATCTTCTTTGGGGAGCGGGGGAAGGGACACGGGGGAGTTTTCCCTTTCGAGAATTAGAAGCTCCGCACGAAGTTCCGGATGACCTCAATCTCGTAATCCATCATCTCCTTCGTGAGCCCCGGATAGGTTCCCAGGAAAAGGGCCTGATTCATGATCTCGTCCGCACCCTTCATCTCTCCTACTACCCGAAATGACTCGGGGCGGTCCTTGCGGAGCTGCACGAAGACCGGCTGCCGGAGTAAATTCCCGCCGAAAAACATCCGGTTCCCAATTTTTTTCTCATCGAGATGGCGCGCCAATTCGGTGTGAGTGAAGGACGCTGAAGGCTTCACGCGAAGCATGAAGCCGAACCAGCTACAGTGGGTCCGACAATGCGTGTTGTCCCACTCAAAAGTCGAAGCTCGAAGGTCAAGGGTCGAGGGCTTTTTCCATGCGGTTGCATGTGTCGGCAGACTGAAGTTGAAGAAATCGGAGAGATCATCCAGTCCGGCGCGCAAGTATTCCCAGTTTTGCTCCCTGGCCTGGATGAATGCAGGGAGTTTCAGCAGTTGCTTCCGTCCAATGGCGGCCTGCGGATCAAGCGGCTTAAGGTTATAGCCAAGATGGCTGTAGGTGTACTTGTGGTCGTACCCAGGAGGGAGTTCGCCGAGATTCCATCCGAAGCGTTTGCCACAAGAATTATCCTTACCGGATGGACACCAGCAGTCGCGACCCCAGTCACGGAAACTCTCGGCGTAGGTTTTGAGGGGTGGCCGAGAAACGATATTCACGGCACCACCCTCTCCCATGGTAAGATGATGCGGTGGATAGAATGACTGGGTGGAGATGTCCCCCCAAGTGCCTGTGTAACGGGTGATGTGCGTGCCATTTTCTGCGATACCAGGAGAGTTTTCTGTGATTCCAAGCGCTTTGGCCCTCTCGATCGGCATGGAGTAAGTGCACCCGAGGGCATCGCAGTTATCTTCAATCAGCCAGAGGTCATATTTGCGGCAAAACTCAAGAACAGTGGCGACATCAAAAGGATTCCCCAGTGCACTGGCGATCATCACGGCCTTTGTCTTTCCTTGCCTGAATGCGGCCTCCAGCTGGTCCGCGCGGACGTTGCCAGTGGCGGGGTCGTTATCAACGAAAACGGGGATCGCCCCATTCTGAAGAATCGGGGCAACGGTCGTGGGGAATCCTGCGGCTACCGTGATCACCTCATCGCCGGGCTTGATTCTTTTGTGATCGGGGAGCTTGTGCGTGGTTAGCACGGAGAGGGCCACCAGATTTGCCGAGGAACCCGAGTTCACGAGAAGTGAGTATTTTACCCCCAGAAAAGCCGCCAATTCTTTTTCAAAGGCTTCTCCCTCCGGTCCAAGCGTCAGCCAGAAATCTAACGTGCTTCCGACGGCGGCCTCGACCTCATCCTCCGTGAAAACGCGGCCAGCGTAGGGAACAGCTGTCTCCCCCGGAATAAACGGTGCACGACTTGTGTCGGCACCGGGTCGCTGTGCTGCGTGGGCGAGTTTTGAGTACTCACGGGTAAGACGCAGGATCTCCTCTTTGAGTTGTGGAAGGGGTTTGCTCATGTGGTGTAATCAACGATCTGGCGACGGGTCATATCAAGAGCGGTCGCCTTGTTCTCTCGGACATCCCGATACCACACAGCTGTTTTTTCAACAGTTTGCACAAAGCCCCACTTCGGCCGCCAATTCAGGATGGCCTTGGACCGATCAATAGAAAGGTTAAGTAGCGTGGCTTCATGCGGAGCTTTGGGATCGGAAGCATCCCTCCAGGATCCCTCGCAATGTTTCAGTAACTCGGCGACAAGATCCGCAACGGTTCGGTTGGATTCAGGTCCTGGGCCGAAATTGAAAGGCAGCGCCACCGCAGGATCCTCAGCCAAACGCGCAATCAGTGTCAGGTATCCACTGAGGGGCTCAAGGACATGCTGCCATGGCCGAACGGCCTTGGGATTGCGGACAGCAACTGTTTTACCCATTTCCAATGCTCTCATGGCATCGGGGACAATACGATCCTCGGCCCAATCACCGCCGCCGATGACATTGCCAGCACGGGCGCTGGCAAGACGAACTGGCCCTTTCTGAAAATAGGAGTTTCGATAAGCAGCCGTGGCTATCTCAGCCATGGCCTTACTGGAACTGTATGGATCATGCCCTCCTAGAGAATCGCTTTCCTCGTATGCGCGACCCGACTCAAGATTTTCATAGCACTTGTCGGTTGTGACGATCACGGCAGCGCAAGGGTGGGAGATGCCACGCAACGATTCCAGGACATTGATTGTCCCCATCACATTGGTCTCATAGGTCTCCACGGGAATCGCGTAAGAACGGCGCACCAAAGGCTGGGCAGCCATATGGATGACAAAATCGGGCCGGAAGGAGCGAATGGAGCTCCTGAGCCCCTCGGCGTCCCGAATATCAGCCACCTCATGTTCAAGTCGTCTGACCAATCCTAGTTGATCAAAAAGCGCCGGGGTTGTGTCAGGAGCCAATGCATAGCCGTGAACAGTAGCTCCCAGTTGAAGAAGCCACTCGGAAAGCCATGACCCCTTGAACCCAGTGTGGCCACTCAGCCAAACGCGCTTCCCGCGAAAAACGCTTGGCAATATCACCAATTTTTCCAAGGAGCCTTACCTGTGGCCCAAAGATCCTCGAGGTATTGCCGATCGCGCATTGTGTCCATCGGCTGCCAGAAGCCCTGATGGCGAAAGGCGTGGAGTTGCCCTGAGGAGGCCAGGCCCTGGAGCGGTTCCCGCTCCCATATCACCTCATCTCCTGAAATCAAATCAAGGACGCTTGGCTCCAGCACAAAAAAGCCTCCGTTGATCCAGCCCCCGTCCCCCTCCGGTTTTTCGACAAAATGGGTCACTGCATTTCCCTCCACATGCATGGCCCCGAAACGGCCGGGCGGCTGGACAGCCGTTACCGTGGCTTTCTTGCCGGCCGCACGATGATCTCGAATCACTGCGGTGATGTCCACATCGCCCACCCCGTCCCCATAGGTCATACAAAAGGTTTCTTTCGGCACGTAACTTTGAATTCTCTTCAGGCGACCGCCCGTCATGGTGGCTTCCCCTGTATCCACAACAGTCACCTTCCACGGCTCTGCATGGCGCTGGTGAACTTCCATGGAGTTTTTCTGCATGTCGAAGGTCACATCGGACATGTGCAGGAAGTAGTTGGCGAAATACTCTTTGATCACATACCCCTTGTAACCGGTGCAGATAATGAAATCCCGAATGCCATGGGCGGAGTAGATCTTCATCACGTGCCAAAGCACGGGCTTGCCGCCTATTTCCACCATGGGTTTGGGTCGGGATCCACTTTCCTCGCTGATGCGAGTTCCCAGCCCGCCAGCTAATATTACACATTTCATAAACGAACCCTAGATTGAATAAAGAAGATTGGGAAGTTTGGTTTCTGGAAACTAATTGCTTTTTATACCGTGCTTCAAGCTTGATTTAGCTATTTTCTTATTAAGTGCACTCGGTTTTTTGGTTTGTATTCGTGCCTCAAAAAGAGCGTTTTTCTTTTCCTAATTTTACCTTTTTAAAAAAACAAAAATGTTGTTTAGTCCAAACTGAAACTTGTGGTGATGTATTAATTCAAATATTGGTCTACAAAAGATTTTTTTTGTCAGGGCAGGGCTGAATCCGTAATGTTCATCAAGTGACATCCCTTTGACCAAGCCTAGTATTTTAAAAAAGGTTAAAATGTAATCAACAACTGGAGATGGAACGGTGACAACAATTTTGCCTCCAGGCTTCAAGAACCGGCTACACCCATCGGCTAGTTCGCTGTGGCTTGATCGGGGAAAATGCTCGACCACCGCCAACAAAGTTATCACATCAAACCTTCCAGCATCTGGCATGTTTGTAGGAAATTGCCCTACCACTAGATTAAAGCCTGCAGGCGCCTTACAGCAGTTTTTTTGGGGGTCGATCCCGTAAGAATCAAAACTTAAATGACTGATATTTTCAAAGATTATTCCGTCTGCACACCCAACATCCAGCAGTCGATCTCCAGGCCTTAAGAATGGCCTCGCCTGTTGAACCCGTTTTTTTTGCAGATACTTATCAAGCCAAGTCATTTTTCGTTTTGAATTCCCAGCATGCTGAGAAAGAAGCAACTGAAAAAGGCTTGGACACCCAGTAGGATTAATGTACAAGCCGGTATAACCTGGCGAAGGTTTTCTTGCCATGGAATTGGGCCAAATTTGCTTTGCATCCAATTCAAAAAGGCAAGCGCCAAAAGAGTTCCCCCCAATAAACAAATAATTCCTGACAAAGTAATACCACGTTCAAGCGTAGCAATTTTGAAAAATGCTTCTATTTTTTTATCCCAAGGAAGTAGTCCCCGCTTCATTGCATAAATCTTTGAGTAGAAAGCAAAAGAGACGAGCTGAAAGCCAACAAGGGTAAACATGCAGGTTGCCACTAGAGTTCCAGCACTAAATTGAGGATTACCTATTTTATTCATATTTACGTACAGAATTATTGAAGCAAAACTACCTAACGCCCCAAAAAAAATCCCCGGAATTAAAAAAAGCCATCGGGGTGAATATAAAAGCATAAAACGGAGGTGCCTCCATCCATCCCTCCATGGCCTTAAGTGCGGAGGCCTAGAGCGACCGTCCTTTTTGTAAGTAATTGGTACCTGAGAAATCTTTAGATTTTTTAATGTTGCCTTTATAACGATTTCAGATGCGAATTCCATACCAGTGGTTTGGGTTTTTAATTTATCAAAGGCCTTGCGAGTAAAAGCTCTTAGCCCACAATGAAAGTCTTTGACATTAGATTTAAAAAACATCCTGCCCAAAAATGAGAGCGCGGGATTTCCAATCCACCGATTTTTCCAAGGCATCGCCCTTGGCATTATTTTCCCCCCTCCTGAGGGCAGGCGACAACCCATAACCAATTCATACCCCTCTTTTATTTTGGCCGTAAAATGAGGTATTTGCCTGAAGTCGTAACTATCATCTGCATCTCCCATTACAATGAACTCTCCCTTGGAAGACTTTATTCCACCGCGGATAGCGCTTCCGTAACCTTTATTTTTTATTGAGATGACACGAGCACCCAAGGAAGCAGCGATTGTCTTTGATCTGTCCGTAGAGCCATTATCTGCTACAATTACTTCTCCAATCATTTTTGATTTTTGTATTCCATAAAATGCTTTTCTAACAACTTCACCGATTGTTTCCTCTTCATTTAAACAAGGAATTATGACGCTTATTTTAGGTTTATCTACTTTTAAGTCTGTTGATTTGCATTTTATTTCTTTCATAAGTTTCTTCTTGCTTTAATTGAGATCTATTAGGGTTTTTTAAAACAAACAACAAGTAATGAGGATGTCCTGAATCCAAGAAAAGATCTAATTAAATCAAGAAGCGTGACAGCTGCTAAAACAAATAACGATCCTTTTAATGGATCAAATAGCTTTGCGATTTTTTTGTTTGGAAAAGGACCAAAAGCAATAAGATGGTGAAATGAGTACATCCAAAACGAATGACCGGTTAGATATATACAGATTTTAGGAAGTAGTTTATTTTTGAGGAGCAGTTGGGTAAGACTCTCTTGAGAGAAGATATTCCAATGCCGGGGGAAGTGATAACCACCCCAAAAGGTATTTCTAAAGAGTTTCGCATCCCAACTGTTTATATTCGGCGTTTCAATCACTAAAGTCCCGCCTGGACTAAGCCATCGATAAATCTTTTTAATTAGTAAATCAGGGTCATCTACATGCTCAATTACATGAAACATAGTAATTAAATCAAAATATGATTCAGGGATTTGGTTGCAATCCTCTACCCTGCCTTGAAAAATCTGATAGCCCTTGCTTTTTAATTCTTTAACTACTTTAGTGTCGAGTTCAATCCCGTAAATATTTTTTTTGTCCAGTCCGTATTTTTGAACTGCATCTAAAAATCTTCCCTCCCCACAACCAATATCCAAAAAACTATTAGTCTTCTTGCTTCTCTGTTTAAATATTTTTTGCAGTTTTTTTGCATCCAGAACTTGCTTTGCTTTTTTCGCAACTGCATTAACTTTTGAGGAATACGAATAGGCGTAGTAATTTTCCGGATATATTTTGTAGATCTCAGAAATGGCCGGCCTTGGATTTAGCCAACAATGACCGCATCTACAGCATTTTACAAGCACCCATTTGTTTGAGCATGTTTGAAGTTCGTAGTCATAACCTTCTGCAAATTTTAAAAATTGAGCTTCCTGACATACCGGACATAAACTGATTTCCTTTTCAAGGATGACGTTTTCTTGATTTATTGAATCTTTCGATTGCTTAAACTTTTCTGAAATCACATTTAATTATTTCTAAAATTTTTATTGTGTTCTTGTTGGCATTCGACCAAAGGGAGTGACAGAAAGTACTTTATAGCAAAATTAAAATATGAATTTCGCCAGAGAATTTTTTGTGAAAACTTGCTTTTTTTCAAGATATTATTTGCTTCCGGCAAATTGTAATATGGAATAGAGGTCCATAAATGGTGCGCTGCGTGGTAATTCATATTCATTGGTGCAAGCAATGTTTTTTCTATTCTATTGCTTTGATATGAAATAAGTCTGTGCTCATCGGCTTCTTCATCAGATTCCGCGCTTGCATGTTCTAAAAAAGATCGGACTAAATCGGCTAAAAAAACGTGAATGAAAATCGGCAAAATCCAAAGAACAAAATAAGCCCACCAACCAATAGCTGTCGTTAAACCCAAAATTAAAGCACCTTGCCAGCCGATCAAGATCGCTGAGTCCCTTAAATTATAATTTAAATCTTTTCGTTCCCTTTCATGTTCTTCTTTTGAAATTTTATAATTCAATTTATACACATTTTTTAGGACTGTAGTTAAACTTTTAAAGCCACTTAAAAACAATATGTACTCAGGAACAGTTGCTTTGTTAAAACAAGCATGCTTGTGTCGATCTGGATCGTGTTCAGTTGACAAATGTTTGTGGTGCTGAAGGTGATTTTTATTATTTATACGAGTAATCGCGCCAATTGGACCGAAAATAAAAATATCGCAAAACAAGTCGTTCGCTGCGACAGAATTTAACACGCGTCGGTGCATTCCATCGTGCCCAATGATAAAAAGACCATAAAAGCGTGTACCTATCACAGGTATAGCGAGAAGGACGGTCCACCAATTTGGGTGCCACGCGACTAAACCCCAGGCCGCGAAGATTCCTAACCACAACATAATTACGTCCGCGGCAGGTTTCCTTGGACACAATTTGCTTAGTTTTTTTAATTGTTCAGGAGCCAAAAGTGACCTGTAGGGCTTATAAATGGCTGTTTCCCCATCTTTCTGTGCATCAACTGGTTTATTCACATCGATGTTTGCCAGATTAATAGACTTCATATAATCTTTTTAGGTTCCTGATTTGGCTAATACAATATAATTCCATAATTGCAGAAAATACAGGTGGTTAACCACTTACGCTGATTCCGAGCTTTCTTTCTCATCAAACTGCACCCAAAAATCTACAAGATAAAGCTCTCTAATAAAAGAACCGAGTGCTGCTGGTTAGATACCCACGTACTGGTTTTTATAAATCTTACTGTCGCCCAGTAATCGTGTCATTTTATTCGATGATTCAGACGACTCCGCAGTAAAAGCGGTAAATTAAATATAGATAACAGACCCGAGAAGAACTATAGGAGGATTGTTTTCCTTGGCCAGATTTGAAAAACGAACACGTTTTTTTAGTTCTTTTTATTTATATTTTTAGCCTAAACAACTTTAATATTGCTTTTTCTTAAAACGAATCGCTTTAATATTAAAATTTTTTGAAACACGACAAAGGAACCTGCTAAAAATAAAAGAATAAAAAACGGCGCTAAGTCCATAATGTACCTTTGCGTGTCCATTGATAATACGATTGCGATTGTTAAGAATGAAAAAAAGATAAAAGTAAAAATAAAAATAATTACTGAATCAAAATTATTAGTTTTTTTATCAAATACTATTTGCAAAAGAAACAAAATAAAAAAAGGATACGTTGCGTAACTGTAAAGAAAATTAAATAGTCTTCGTAAGGTTTTTGTATTTTCATGTAATAGGAAATTAAGATTTCTCAATTCTTCAGATGCGATAATATATTTGCTTGTAAATTCACCATGAAGTTCATTTGGCCATGTTTTTAATGTATCCGCTGTGTAGCCCCATGATCCATTTATTTTTCCTGTTTGAGCAATTATGTTCTGCTTAAAAACGCCATAATAAAATTGGCTTGTAATTTTTTTGAACCAAAGTTCTGGTTTCCTTAGAATCGACAATAAAATATATTTTTCATAAAATTTTATTGCCCCACGAGTCCCGCCTTCCTTACTAAGTATTGTCATGTAAAAACTCGGGTCTCCAAAAACACAAGCGTTGTAACCGAGGCTTTCATGCCATCCAAGCCCTATTGCTTTTACAGTTCCATTATTTTTCGCTTTTTCATATTGGGTTAATGAGAAAGTTTCACTAGTTTCCAACGTATTTTTCGAGTTGGATTTTTCAGATTTCAGAACCTCTGATATTGCTTTCATGTTTCCAGCAAATATGGTCATTGACCTGGTGTGTCTTGTTTGATCTTTTTTGCAAAATCTTTTGAATGGCAGAATCTGAAAACAGTAAATGAAAAGTGCAGATAATAAAAAGGTTATCGCAGAAAAGAATAAAAGCCTTTGGTTTCTAAATAAAAAATAAAGGGTCGCCAGCATACAAGGGATTAGGCTTAATGTCGTCCGAGGTTGGAACTTTGTTAAAAAAAACAAATATTGTATATATATGATTCCAAATATGATTTTCTTTTCTGTCTTTTGTTGTTTTATTAAATACACAAAGCCAAAGATTGCTAGTAACCCCAAGGGGGCTGTTATCGATTCGGGATGAGACCAATGTTCAATAAAAATAAATGCATTTTCTTGGCTAAAAAAAAAGCAGCCCAATAAGCCCAAGAAAAAGAACACGTTTTTTTCTGCTTTGTATGAATAAGTAAACATTTCTCTTATATTCCACCATATAATTGCGAAGAGAGAAACGGACAACGCGCCAATCAAATGTTGGGATGTAGAAATAATGGTATAACTGCTTTTTATATTTAATAAAATGCTTAAAAAACCAGGATATGGCCAAGATCTTTCCGCAATGCAATGAAACTCTCCAGTCATGATTTGGCGGAGAGCCACCCCAAGGTAACCAATGGAATCAGGTCCCGTAAACGGCACCTGCGGAATACAAATTCTCTTGAAGATTCCGCAAAGCAACAAAATCCCAACTACTACCCAATAAGCAGATTCTATTTTAAGACATCTCTGCAAACAGACATGAGAGATCAAATCTTGAATTTTCTTTTTGTAATTGCTTTTTGCGCCAGTCATAATATAATCCTTTTTTCCTGTTATTGCTGAGAAGACCAAAAAAGACTTTCACAAAGTCTTTTATTCATTGTTTTAATTTAACTACAAGTATTTTTTGCCTTGGCTTTCCTTTTTTCACTGTTTCTCCTACCGGGTAATGCAAGTCTTGAGTCTATTTTTTCGATAGCTAGACGCCAGACGTATTTCTATTGTTACTATTAAACAAATAGTTAGTGCGTCATGTTTTTTACCCGATTTATGTTCTGAATTCGAACAAGCATACTCTCTTAGCGTAAAATTTGGGTTTCACCTGCCTTAATCATTTACATATGAAGTCGTTGTTTGTTCGCGGCTTTTTGATTGGAGGCCAAGCCTGCTTGCTTTGTAATGCATATGGTCTTATCAGTATTTGGTGTCCCAGTAGGTCAATTCATGAAAAGCACTTTTCTTTGGAATGTTTTAATTGCTCTGAGCAATTGCGCAATTTGGGAAATCCACTCTCATAATCTTGGCCTCTGACCCGGACAAGAATACGCTTGCTTTCAGTCTGTTTGAACTTTTTGTTAATTTCTATTGTCGTCTTGAAAGACGAAATTCGTTAACGTACCAGTGTGCAGGAACTCAAGAAAATCTGGGCCTTTGGCCTGCCCTACCTCCGACCGTACATGTTCCGTTTTGTTGCGGGCGTGGCACTGGGAATGATTTTTGGTCTCTCGAATGGTCTCTTTGTTGTATCGGTTGATTCTCTCTTTACGCGACTAACCCAGCCAGCCCTCCCCCCGATCCAATCCATAACGGGCGCCGAAAAGACCGATGCGACTGCCCCCATCCACAACTTTCAAAAGCAGGTATCCAGTTGGTGGAAAGACTCCACGCATAAGGTGACAGAGGAGTGGCTCCCCCGGATTGGTCGCCCTGTCACCTGGAAACAGGCATTAGGTAGTTTCTCTTTGCTCCCACTGGTTATGGGCCTACGGGCACTCACGAGCTATATGAGCACCTACTGCCTGACATGGGTCAGTGCTCGGGTCAATCGAGACATGCAGGTCGCTGCCCTGAAAAAAGCCCAAGAACTGTCGGTGGCATTTTTTCAGAAACGTTCTGCTGCTGATATCTACAACTGCATCTCCTCCGACACCAGGGTCATCTACGACTCGATGACGAACGGCTTTATCGACACGATTCGCGAACCGTTCGCCATTCTAAGCATCATGGGCGCGATGCTCTGGATCGACTGGAAGCTCACTCTGATCTCCCTTTTTATGATTCCTCTCATCATCGGCCCCGTGATCCTTGGGGGGCGCCGCATCCGGTGGCTGATGAAAAATTCGATCTCCATGGGGGTCATGCAAATTAGCTATCTCTTGGAGGCCCTAACCTCTGTTCGTATTGTGAAGGCCTACGGCATGGAGCGCCGCCAAATGGAGACATTCCGAAAATTGGCAAGCCAGATGGTCACCATGTCTGTGAAACTGGCTCAGACTCGCAATCTCCTGAACCCAGTCATTGAAGTATTTTGTATTTTGGGCGTTGGCTTTCTTATCACCTTTGTTTTCTGCACGCGGACAGAAGCCTCCAGCCTGGTTTCCTTCCTGACCGCCCTGATGCTGGCCCCGCTCTCGATTAAAAGGATCGCCAACCTCCACTTAACACTCGCTGCTGCGAGCGTCAGCATTCATCGCCTTGAAGAGTTCTACGCCGAAAAACCGACGGTTGTTGAGCCTGCCCATCCACGTCCCCTCTCTGCCTTCCGTCAGGGGATACGGATCGAGAACCTCAGTTTTTCCTATGGCCACACTCCCGTCTTGCAGAATGTTTCCCTGGAAATCCCCTTGGGGAAAAAAATCGGTCTAGCTGGAGCGAGTGGCTCAGGCAAAAGCACGCTCATCAATCTGATCATGCGCTTTTACGATCCCTGTCAGGGACGGATTCTTTTTGATGCCCATCCCTTGTCTGATTATGCCACCAGCGATCTCTATCGGCTGATGGCCCTCGTCAGTCAGGATGTCGTCCTTTTCGATGCCTCGGTTGCCGACAATATTGGATTCGGGCGCGACGGATCGACCCAGGCAGAGATCGAACAAGCAGCGAAATTGGCGCAGGCTCACGAATTTATCACGAGAATGGCAAATGGTTATACATCTCCAGTAGGGGAAAGGGGCCAGCTGATTTCGGGTGGACAGAAGGCAAGGCTGTCGATTGCCCGAGCCTTTGTGCGCAATGCTCCGATTTTAATTTTAGACGAGCCGACGGCTGCTCTCGATTCCCATGCAGAGGCGGAGATTCAGAGTGCTATCGACTCTTTGGAAGAAGGACGAACGGTCATCTGCATCGCGCATCGTCTATCCACTCTGGCGAACATGGATGAGATCATCGTCCTCGACCATGGCCGGATTGTGGAACGCGGAACGTTCGAAGATCTCCTCAAGGCCAAGGGCCATTTTGCAAAGATGGCAGAACAGCAAAGACTAACGGCATCAAGCTAGCCGAGCCGACTTCAAAAACTACGGCTTGGGAGGGAAGGGCTTTTTTGAGAGCTTATGCTCCAAAAGCCGAGTGTGGCGGACGAGAGTCGAGTAAAAGGTCGAAGCGGCGATATAAAAACCAGGGTACCCATCCAGAAATCCAAGCCGGAAGACATAGGCCCGGAAAAATCTCCAGAACGCACGGAAGGTAGCTTCGGCCGGCAGCCAACGGGATCTTTTCTTTAAACGCGATTCCAAATAGAGATCAGAGAAGTAGTTGATCTTCGACACATAGCGGGAAATGGAAGGATTCGAGTAGTGGAGCATATCCCCGGACAACGTTCCAACTCTGCCTTCCACTATCAGTCGGTCGTGCGGATCCGTCCCTCCCCACTTCGCCTTCCCAGCACGCCAAAGCCGTGTCTGCCAATCCGGATACCAGTCCCCATGCCGAACCCAGTGGCCGAGAAAGAGTGAACAGCGAGCCATCCTCATGGCCACGGGACCCTCCGCTTTCGGCGAAAGAAAAAATCGGTGAACTGAGTCCTTCAGTTTCGGGGAAATCTCCTCATCGGAATCGAGACCGAGAATCCAGGGCTGGAGGGCTTTTTCTGCCGCCGAATTTTTTTGGGCGATATGCTCCTTCCAAGGTTCACGGAAAACACGGGCACCGTGCTGCTCGGCAATCTTATCCGTCCCGTCGGCAACATCATCATTCACCACGACCACAATATCGGAGACCCACCCCCGAATACTCTCGAGAGCCCGACCGATCCGGTCGGCATCAGGCCCGGAGATCATGCAGACCGATATTGGAAGAGGAGCTGGCATGGTTCTAGTTTATCGCAACAAAGCCGGAGGACAACCTTGGGCGAATCGACTCGCAGAAGGGGCCATTTTGGTTTATGTTTTGTAATTGCGGGACAGGTGCCGGAGCGGTCTATCGGGCTCGCCTGGAAAGCGTGTGTTGGGTAAAACCAACCGAGGGTTCGAATCCCTCCCTGTCCGAACGCTTGTGAGGACAGGGTGTCTCATATCCCGGAGGGGAAGAACGGATGGCGCGGGGGCAGGTCCTAGGGGGCGCATTGCAGGTGCGCGAAGCGCACAAATCCATCAACCCGGAGGGGTGCCCGCAAAGATTTCGGGGCAACAGGGAATCAATCCCGACCGCAATCAATCTTTGAAAAACTTCCCAATCCATCCTGCGGGACGCGAATAACGGATAGGCCTCAACTTCCCCAAACAAACTCGACGGGCTTTGCAATCCGTGGATCTAAGCTGTGGTGAACGGGACAACCCAGTGCGGCCGCTTCCAGTAATTTTCTTTGGGGATGCTTGTCGGAAAGCGGGATCTGAATTTTAGACTTTAAGGCAATGATTCGTCGTGGCGTATCCGTGCTCATTTCTTTGGTCGTCTCGATCTTCATGCCTTCAAGGTTGATCGAGTGTCTCTTTGCGGCAATCCCCATAATCGTAGCCATGCATGCTGCCAGAGCAGTCGCGACGAGATCAGTCGGAGAAAAAGATTCCCCTTTCCCTTCATTATCGACGGGCGCATCGGTTGATAGTTTGGCTCCCGACGGATCGTGCGTGGCCGAACAGTGAAGCTGGCCTTCGTATGAAACGGAAATTTTTACCAAGGTTAGTTTAGCCCTGTCCTGCGCCAGGGCTTCGTGCCCATCCCCCAGTAATACCCAAGAGGAACATAATTCCAGAGCCGGCTGCTGCACCCAGCAACACTTTTAAAAGTTCGAGGGTCATCGAGCGTCGTTGATTTTCCAGCGCCCGCTCCGTCCCAATCTTCAACTGCGCTTTTTGCGCATCCGTCTGCTGGGTCAGCTTGGTCATAAATTCCGGGCCTTTCAGTGTGGTCCGATTCTGCTGGTTAAAGTTGGAGACGACTGCCTGAAGCTCGTTGGCGTCGAGGGTTTTGACCCGATCCACCGTTGTTTCCAGCTGGCGCATCTGGGCCTGACTTTGTGCGGTAATCTGCTGTTCGGCCACGACGATTAAACGATTTCCCGTGATCAAGGCTGAGGCGATCACAAGAAGGAAGCCGCCCGCATAAATAAATGGAACGTAGGAGAGAAGTTTCATTACCGTTCTCTCGATCGGCAAAGGCATGACCCGCGGGAAAGCGAGCAAGACCCCTAAGGCCAAAAGAGGAACAGGAGTCCGATCCACTAACCCGGAACTAAAACGAAAGGCTTGAAGAGCGCCACCAAAAGGGTTGCCTAAAAGTTGGAAGAGCAAGTCGATGCCCGCAAAAGCCAAAAGACCATAACCGACAACGCGGATGATTTGCGGAGTAGGAGAATTAGATTTCATATCGCGTAAGCTTGCTGAAACTGGAAATTATGTCCAGAGCCAAGACATCCGCAGATCTTATTCCTGCTTATAACTTGTTAGCCATAAACAGCCTCCGTCTATTTTCAGTATTTTAAAAAAATAACCGCATCTTTTCCCAATTTGCGTAGTTTAATCCTATAGATGCTCTCCACCCTCACCGCATCGGACTGGGACCGTAACAAGGCGGGAATTCTCCTGCAGCGGGCTGGGTTTAGCGGGACTCCACAGGAGGTTGACGCCCTAGCCAGCCTTTCCCCCACCGAAGCGGCCGATTTCTTGCTGGGCCCGGCCAAGCTCCTCCCTCCTGACCCCCCCGCCTTTCTGCAGGAAAGTAGCATGGAAGAGGCTCTGAAATCAGAACGAGTCAAATTCAACTCCCTTTCGGATTCGGCCAAGGCAGATGCAAAGAAAGAAGTCGTACAGTATCTGCGGGCTAATCAGGGCCGCCAGATGACCGAGCTCCGCGGCTGGTGGCTTAAGCAGATGGCGGAGCCTGCCAGGGCCACGCGGGAAAAACTCACCCTTTTTCTCCACGGCCACTTTGCCACTAGTTTTGAAAAAGTCCGCAGTCCGCAACTTCTATATCAACAAAACTCTCTGTTTCGCGAAAAAGCATACGGGATGTGGTCGGATCTGGTTCTGGGAGTGGCACAAGATCCAGCCATGTTGCTCTATCTCGATGGAGCCAAAAGCCGGGCGGAAGCCCCAAATGAAAATTTTGCCCGGGAACTTTTCGAACTCTTCACCCTTGGAGAGGGAAATTATACGGAAAAGGATATTCAAGAAAGTGCCCGCGCCTTCACCGGTTGGGGGATCGGGGCGGACAAAGGGAAAAAAGGCGGCCTCCAGCGCGGATCCTATCCCTCCTTCAAAAATGTGCCAAAGTGGCATGACGCCGGCGCGAAAACAATTTTTGGTGAAACCGGAAACTTCGATGGCTCCGATGTGGTTCGTCTTGCCCTGGCCCAAGCTGCTGCCCCACGGTGGATCGCTCAAAAGCTGTGGCGCTTTTACGCTGGCTGGCCTGCGCCCGAGCCTCTCCTCAAGGAATTAGTAAAAGAGTGGCAAACCCTCAAAGGGCAGATCCGCCCATTTCTCATGGCCATCTGGACAAACCCAAATTTTTACGACCCCGTCCGCTCTGCCGATCGAGTCAAATCCCCAACGGAGTGGCTTGTCGGACTATGCCGACAGATCGGACGCCCCCTGCCTGCTCCAGTACTCTCCACACATGTTTTAAGTCTACTCGGACAAAATCTTTTTGAGCCCCCCAATGTCAAAGGGTGGGATGGCGGAATTGCGTGGATTAACACCTCCAGCATCAGTCGGCGGTATGAGTATGGTTCATGGCTTGTGGACGGAACCCAAGGGCTGCAAAAACTTTCCACCCTGAACATGGCGAAAATGGCCGGCGAAAGCGGCTTGCTCAAGATGTCCCTGCCAGAGATCAGTCCCGAGGGAGTGGTGATCCCCCATGGCATCAAAGATATGGATCCCGTCGCAAAGCAGGCTGCTACGGAAAAGATGCGGGAAGCGCTGTCCCTTCCCGCCGCTCCTGTCGCTAGCATCGTGACATCGGAAGAACGGCAAAGCGCGGAAAAACTGCTCGCTGCGTTGTCATCCCGTTTTCTTTCCGGCGAAACGATCCCCGAGGATCTGCGCGCCCGTTTCCAGCAGGCAGCAGGGGAAAAAATCCCCTTCACTGATGCAGCCGTGCGGAAAATGATTTTGGCCATTGTGCAAAGTCCGCTTTATCAAGTCACATGAAAGGACCCGCATGAATAACCACGAACTGAAAACCCGCCGGGAATTTCTCCGCACTGGCCTTTTGGGCGGTTCTTTGTCCTGGACGTTGCCAGCCTTTCTTAGCCGTACGATGCAGACTCTCCACGCCCAGGCAGATGGGGCTTTGATTCAAGGGGTGACTGGTCGGGACGGAAATATTCTGGTCGTTCTCCAGTTGGCGGGGGGAAATGATGGCCTCAATACCGTCATCCCGATGGGGAATGACGAATACCGAAAAGCTCGCCCAACCCTCGGGCTGACCGATTCCTCAATTTTGCGGATCGATCCCGCGACTGGACTTCACCCTTCCCTTTCCGGGTTAGCTTCAGCTTATCAGGACGGCCATCTGGCCATTATTCAAGGTGTTGGCTATCCCAATCCGAATCGCTCTCATTTTCGGTCCACGGAAATATGGGCTACGGCCGTTGATTCTGACAAGTCTTCCACGACAGGTTGGATTGGAAGATATTTTGATAACGCCTGTTCGGGTTGCGACGCCTCAGTCGGAATCGCCACAGCCTCCCAACTGCCCCAATCCTTCGCTGCGGCAACTCCCAAAGGAGTCCTTTATCAGGGGGGCGGTGGCACCAAAAAGAAAACCTCGAAAAAGAAAGGTTCCAACCTGTCCGATTCCGATGCCTCGATGATGTCCATGGATGAGGATGATGCGGGCGAAGCGGGCGGATCCATCGGCATGCTTAATGGGCCGGGCAATTTAGGAAAGATGTCGGCGCTGGATTTCTTAGAACGCACCGAAATGGACGCCAAGGTCAGTCAGCAAGAGATTGCAAATGCTTCGGCCAAGGCGAAGAACTCAGTCCCTTTTC
>Ga0214921_10004864_pt1 | contig 19410 bp, 20 predicted proteins | sample LL1505_MetaG_FD_177992 | JGI IMG/M metagenome (GOLD analysis project Ga0214921, IMG submission 177992) | Freshwater microbial communities from Lake Lanier, Atlanta, Georgia, United States - LL-1505 | ecosystem: Environmental > Aquatic > Freshwater > Lake | place: USA: Georgia | collected... | reverse complement strand
TATAGTGCTATTTAATGACACTATATTTTGGTTTACCATTAAATTTAGCTATAAGCACATATTTCTTGAATCCAATTATCTAAATCTTGAGTTAGTTTATCTGGATTTATATTAAGTAAAGCTTGATCATTGATTTTTTCAATGCCTTCCGGTTTTTTCGGTTCTATAGGTTTTTCAGGTTCTATAATTTCGCTAGGTTTTTTAGGTTCTTCTACTTTAGTACATCTAAAAGATGCTCCAAATTTGGTAGTTGAACAGGTTATATATTCTTCATGCTTTTCTAATTCTTTATTATAGGGTTCCATTTTTTTATTATAGGATTCTAATTCTTTATTATACGATTCTAATTTTTTTTTATATATTATGTATTCTTTCCATAAGCTAAAATTTTTTTTATATTCTTCATATAAATTATTACAATATGTATCAAATCCATTTAAAAATTGTGATAATTTATTAAATGTGTCTTTACTGTAAATATATTTGCCATCCAATAAAAATTCTGGTTTTTTATTAGTAGCCTTATAATTAATATATAATTGCCAATATCCTTTGAATAATTTTTCTTTGTCTTCATTCTTAATGTCTTTACCAATATTAAGTTCTTTTTTTACTTCTTTATAATCTTCAGTATTTAATAAATTATAAATGTCTAATATAAAAATTTTATTTTTTTTTAAAGATTCTTCATTATTATAGATAGATATAATCGTGTTTTGAACAATTCTAACATCTTCTTGAGGAATTTTGCTAGTCGTTTTTTTTATTTGTTTTCCTCCTATTCCTCCTAATTTCATTTCTACTATACCATCCTTAATATATTGTTTAAATCTTAGAAATAGATAGTTTATAAAAAAATAACGCCAAGCCATTAATACATCAGTTGTTAAACCTTTATTGTTTATTAAATTTAATGTATCTAAATATTCTTTAATATCGATATCAAACTTTTCTTTATTATAAAATTGTGGTAACAAAATAAATAATTCTTCATAAATTCTAATTAAGCTGTTTAATGAATAAAGGGGCGCCCATATTTTAATAAGCCAGTCTTTTTTGTTTGTGTATACTTCTTCTACATTATTTTTAATAATTGTTAGTTCTTCATCAGGGAAATTAGTAAGACTTATTGGTTTTTTCATCGCACCAGGCGATTCTATATAAGCTTTATAAATATTATTATCTTTTTTATATTCTTCAAATATATCATCAACATATATTTTATAAAGTTTAATCCATTGTATTAAATTATTATAATAACCATCATTTGTTCTTGCTTTATTATATGATGGTTCTATATTATGAACTCGATAGTAAAAAAATAAAACAGATGCCCCTTGTATTTCGGGTGGCAAATTAAATGCAATCTTATTTATTAATGGATCATTAATAGCTAAAATAAAACTAGCAGTGTATGCTGATAATATTAAATTATCTTTAAAATATTTTTCTTTATTATTTTTGTCTTTTGAAAAATTTGTATCACATATCTCGTTTGAAAGATTAATTATTTTGTTTATAATGTATTTTTTTCGTTCTGTATCATATTCTACCAACAATGTCTCCATTTTTATCAAAACAACTAAGTAGTTAAACAATTGGGTTATAATATCAAATATTAATGCATATCTATATTCATAATCATTATCAGTAGTTATAGTATTTGTTTTTACTATATCGAATAAATTGTTAATTGCTGGTTTATACAACAGTTGTTTGTTCTTATTATTTTCTAAATTATTTTCCAATTCAGTAATAATATCTTTATAAATATCTTGGAATTTATCAATATGTGGTTTACCACCTAGTAAATCTTTTAATTCTAAATATTTTTTTTATATTTTAAATATTTATTTTTAAAATCCATTATATAAAATATTCTAGGAATAATTATTATAGTGTTATTTAATGACACTATATTTTGGTTTACCATTAACCTATATGGAAACAATCCGTATTCTTGGTTTAAATTACGATTCAATAATTAAGGAAATTAAAAAATCATATACAGGGAATTACTTTGAGCCATACATTGTTGAATATATAAATAGATATTTATCAAATATCCAATTACATAGCACCGATAAAGGGCAATATATTTTGGGCTATGAAATACAAGATGTATCTGTATTCAATAAAAAGTTTATGAATGTTGATGAATTTATGATTAAAATAATAAATTTAAGAACAGAATTTGCTAAAGAAATGTCAAAATTAAATGCAGACTTAAGACAAGTTACATTAGAACATTTAGAAGATGAACAAGAAGTTGTTAATAATCCAATACCTTATATTATTGGGTGGGATAAATAGTATTATTATTATTAATAAATTCTAACCATATACCTTTATCAATTTCTTCCAGTTTTTTATATGTTAATGTTCCAAAAGTTCCCTTTGTAGAAATAGTATCATGATTATCTGCTTTTATTCCATTAATTATTAATTCACATGTTAATCCAACTAATTGTTTTTTACAACTCAAAAATTTTTTGTATTCAGCTATAAATTTATCATATTCTTCTTGTAAATATTTAATAAGTTTTTTTTGTTTATTTTCATCTGTATCATTTTGAACATAATATCTATTTTTAACATATAGAAGATTAATAGAATATAGTTTTTCATATTTACAATCTCCAAATTCATTTTTTACGAATACAGATTTAACATTTTTATGTTCTATTATATACTTAACTAGATCTGCATCATTATGTGCAAATGTAAATAAATGTCTAATTTTCTGTAAGTTTTTATTTTCTTCTTTATCTAACCATTTTTCAATTAGTGGTTTAATTATTTTTTTATATGATTTATTTATTGATTCTAGATACCCATCTAAGTTATTGATAGTAGTATTAAACCTATTTTTATTTATTTCTTTACCTAATTGATATTTTTTAAATGCTTCAACATTTTGTTCAACACTACCATCTTTTTGTTTAATATAATCTTCACGTTCTTCAGCTTCATTTATTGAATATTTAGTTTCTGTTTTGTTTTTAAGTGTATTGTTATTTTTTTTTAATAAATTAAATAAGTCTATTATTAGTAACATTTTATTTTCTAAATCTTCTAAATTAATTATTTCACATTTTTCCAAACGAATCCAAAGATCTGTTACTAATAACTTATATAAATCTGTGTATTGATTTTTTGAAATAAAAATGATTCCTTTCTCTAATAAATTTTCATTTTGTGTTTTAATAGATTTAATTATTGTATCAGTATCATATGGAGTATTACCACCTATTATAACTTTTAAATCTAAATACTTTTTTTTATATTTTAAATATTTGTTTTTAAAATCCATTATTAAACTAATCTAGATAATAAAATTTTAGAAGAAATAATTAAATGAAGATAAGTAACATTATAACATATGAACTAGAAGTTAATTCAATATAAGTTTTGCCCAAATATTTGATAACCACATATCTTTATTATATAGTATACTAAGCTCAGCTGTAATAAGTCCAAGATGGTTATCAGGGAAATCATTAAGACTTTTTGGTTTTGTCCAGGTACCAGTAAAACCAAATTTACTGGTTTTATAATCTATATAAGATTTATAATTAGTATATTCTTCACTATATTGTTTATATAAGTCATCAACATATTTTTTATAATTATCCATCCATGTCATTAGCTTTTTATAATACTCAACATTTGTATCATAATTACTATATGATGGTTTACTTTGATAATAGATTTTTAATAAAGCTGAGTATCCTTTGATTTTGTCTTCAAATTCTACTTCATGTTTTCGTATAAATAAAATTTTTTTATATAAAAATAGATGAGCATAAGCAGATAAAATTAAATTTTCTTTAAAATAATTATTTAAAGATTGATCATCTCTTACCATTTCTGAAATTCTCTTAATTTCATTACAAACAATATCGATGTATTGTTTGTCTTTATCATAAAATATATATATATGATCAAATATAATCATTAACTTGTCAAATATAAATGCCATTCTGTACTCTTTATCAATTTGTTTTTCTTTAATACCTTTATATGCTCTGTTGATTGTATCAGTTAGATGTTTTGTTAATTCATCAGAATATTTTTTATATTTTATTAGTAATTCAGCAAATTCATTTTCATAATTATCGGTAATTATAAATTTATCATCATCTGTTTTTAATTCATTACCACCCAATAAATTTTTCAACTCTAAATATTTTTTTTTATATTTTAAATATTTATTTTTAAAATCCATTATATAATTTATTTAGATAAAAAATAATTTTTATCAATATATGTATCACATTCTTTATAATACCATGTCAGTTCAACCCAATTTTTAAAAGTTATATTTTCTGTAAATTCATTTTCATTCATATAGCGTACACACCCAATTGATATACCATTAATACTTTCTGGTACTTCATCCACATTTATTATTATTTCAGTAGGTGGTTGAGGTTTTATTGGTTCTTCAAATGGTTCAAATGGTTCTTTTGGTTCTATTGGTGCACTATTTATAATTTTAATAAAAGAATTATCATAAATATTTTTTTTTTTATCATATTCCTCTTTATCTTGTATATATTGATCATATTTTTGTTTTTTCTTATTATATTCTTTAACGGCTTCATTATATATAGTATATTCTCTAATTTTACTATATGCTTCTTTAACTTTACTAATATAATTTTTATATTTACTGAAGTCATTTTTATATTTTCCATATAAATTATTATCTATAAAACTTATAAAATCATTCAAATAGTTTCCTAAATGAAATAAATAATGAAAGTAGTTTTCATAATTTTTAGATAATGGTTTAATAACATTTTTTCCTTTTATATAAAACTTATATAAATATATAAGTCCTATAATGTATTCATAAGAATACCCAATATCTTTTATTTCTTTTTCATTAAAAAATTTTTTAAATACATAAATATTCATTATAAAATATGGATTGTCTTTTAAATTTTGCGGAGAATTTTTATAAATATAAACTATAATTTCTTTTATTTTATTTAAAAGTGATTTGTTTATAAATTTATGATAATATTCTAAAGATAACTCGTGCAATCTATTAATTAAATAAATTATGTTATCATATTTATAGACATCCTGATTATTTTCTTTAATTTTTTTAAATATTTCAATTATATCTGGTTTAATTTTTTCAAAATTTTCAATTAATTCAGTTTCTGGATTAGTATCAGGATCAAAATTTTGTTTTGTACTTAGTTGATTTAATAAACTTAAATCTATTATTTTTAATTCATTACCACCTAATAAAATTTTCAAATCTAAATACTTTTTTTTATATTTTAAATATTTGTCTTTAAAATCCATATATATGTATTATTTAGAAAAAAAATTTAATCACAATAAAATTATTATATTCTAAACTTATCTACAATAAAATTGTCTAATTTCAATAGAATTAACAAACCCATCAACTAGAATTTGTCTGCTCGAGCGATTAATCTTTATAGAGGAATCAAAGATTTCTCCATAAAAAATTGAGTAAATTAAATAATAAAACTAATTTTCGAAAATTAATGGGAACCCGTGGACATTTTGGCTTTAGATATAAAAAAAAGTACTATATGATATATAATCACTATGATTCATATTTTACTGGTCTAGGAAAAGATCTATTAGAAGAAATTAAAGCAATGATTAATAACAATGAATTCGATGAATGGTTAGAACTATTCTTACAACTTAAATTTGTAACTGAAGATGATACACCATCAGATGAAGATATTGAAAAATGTATTGAATTTTATGATGATTCTGTTGGATCATGTACACCTACTAATTATTATGGTTTATTGAGAAAATGTCAAGGATCATTTGAAAGAGTACTTAAATCTGGTTATGCATTAATTGATCCTCATTCTGATCATAAAAACAGTTTATGGATTGAATATGTATATGTACTAGATTTTGATAATAGAAAATTTGATGTTATTCATAATGATATCACAAGACAATATTATTTTGATCCAAAACCAATTACTGAAATTACTGAAATTGATGAGGAATACTTTGAATAATAAAAATTGATAAATTTTACGGTTAATATGATATATATTATTTTATGGCTGAAGTAACTGAATTAAACAAATCATTACAAGTAGTTTGTAATCTATCACATGATTTAAGAAACGATTTTGCAAGTTTAAATAAATTATGTATAACAATTAGAAAAAATAATGACAAAAAGATTTTTACTGATTTTGACGATTTATTCCTACAAGTAAAACAAGTAGTATTATTAATTAGAGATTATATTATAATAGTGAAAAATGAAGTTATTATATTAAAAGATAAATTAAATAATGTATTAGCTGGTAAAAATTATTTAAAAGATAAAATATCATCTAGTTTCTCTGGTTTAATCGGAGAAATTAAATTATTTATTGATATTATTGAAGAAAAACTATTTCGAAAAAATAATATTTGCATTTTTTCAAGTGGTTATGATCTGTGGACAAATAAAGATTTTTCACATAATGACTGTGCGTTTTGTTCAAACTGTTTAAACATAAAATATCAATTGCCTGTTTTAAATCCAATTGATATTTTAATCGAAGCTATATATGTTGTTTCACATCAATTAGCCATTGCTTCGGAAACATTATTTTGTATTACAAAGGCAGCTTGTCTTAGATTTATAATGATGCATAATGATTATGATAATTATTTGCAGGATTTCGATATTCTAATTAGTGATAAAGAATTATTGGTAACCAAATTCTATGACTGTCAAGATTTATCAAAAAATAGAAAACTAACTAGAAAAGAATTTGACGAAGAAATGGGTCTATTAGCCTTACATTTTTAATTTATAGCCATTGTCTGTTAAGAGCGAATAGATCTTTATAGAAGAATCCTTGATTTTTCTATAAAAATTGAAAAATATAAAATAACTAAATAATTTTCTGTATTAATGATGGAACTGTGTAGAGACTCAAATGATTTTTACTTAAATATTATAAAATTGTCAGAACTAACTACTAAACTAGTAAATATTTCTGATAAATTATATAACACGTGTTTTGAAATATATAAAGACTACTATGATGATAATCTAACAAACATCAATGTGTTATTCTTAACTATAAAAGTATCATCTAGTCTTTATAAAGAACTTATGAAACATGTTAGTAATGAGATTATTAATATGAAGGAAAAACTAGACATTATAATGAAAGGAAATAATCAAATTAAAAATAAAATATCATCAAGTTTTTCAAGCTTGGTTGTAGATATTATAAATGTTAAAGATCTAATTGAAAATAAGTTTACACGTGAAGATGTAATATCTATTTTTTCTAAATGTCATGAAATTTGGCAAACACCTGAAGTTATTGAACATTTTAAAAAATGTTATAATTTAGATCCAGTTGGAACTATTATTGATGCATCGCATATCATGTCACAAAAAATAAAACTAATCACAGATGGAGCCTTCTACATGTCAAAAGCAATCAGACTTAAGTTTGAATTAATCTGTCAAGCATCAACAGATATTGAAGAATTAAATGAATTAATTGGTAAAATAGAAGATACTATGTATAAATATTTTGAATCAGATGAACTATTAAAAATGAAATCAATTACAAGAAATGAATATGATAATGAAATGGCATTACTTGGATTTAAAATTTAAATTTTATTTATAGTATAAGCTTTTTTAGTAATTAGCATTGAAACAATATTATCCCAGCTAATTTTATATTCATATGGATTTACCATTATATTATCAGTAATTTCACACACTGATAAATCTTCTAAATTATTAATATAGCAATGTTTATTTATTCTATTTATAGTGCAAAATAATGGAGATCCTTGTAAAAGTAATTTATTATAAGTTTCTTCTGGAAAAGAAATATAAATACATTCTTCTTTACCCCAATGTTTTGCTCCTTTATTTATAAATTCAGATGTAATATTTTGAATAGTTCCTTCAAATATTAGTTTATCTGAATTTCTTACAACTAAAACTCTATTACCTATTGAAAAATCTGTCATATAATATATTAATATTAACAATTAATAAAATTATCAATATTTTTTGAATTAATAGCCAATATCTATTATAAAATAAATTCTAAACCCATCTACTAGAATATTATTTTTTTTGCTTTAATAAATCTGGATCAGTTCCTTTATAAAATTGTATCGCCAACTGATTTTGTTCAATTGCTACTTCAGTAATTACATCATATGCATTTTGTTTTATAGATTCATCATCAGGCTTTAAATTCACTGGAACAAATTCTAAAGCTAACCCATTATTCATAACTGCAAGTCCTGCTACCTTCATAGTTATAGATTCTTTTGGAACAAATTTTAAAGCTAACCCATTTTGTTTAACAGCATTTTCTGCTACCTTCATAGTTATAGATTCTTTTGGAACAAATTTTAAAGCTAACCCATTTTGTTTAACAGCATTTTCTGCTACCTTCATAGTTATAGATTCTTTTGGAACAAATTTTAAAGCTAACCCATTTTGTTCAACAGCATTTTCTGCTACCTTCATAGTTATAGATTCTTTTGGAAGAAATTTTAAAGCTAACCCATTTTGTTTAACAGCATTTTCTGCTACAAGCTTAGTTATAAATTCTTTTGGAACAAATTCTAAAGCTAATCCATTTTCTATAACAGCAACAAGTGCTAAATATTCAACCCATTTTTTATCTTTTATTATTGTAAGGTCAATATTTTTAAATATCATTCCATTAATTTTAAGTATTTTTTCAGCGTCATCAAATGATCCATCATTTGCTTCTACGTTTATTACTATTTTATTATCATCATTTACATTTATTACTATTTCTTCTCCACCAGCACTTTGACTTTTTAATTCTAAATATTTTTTTTTATATTTTAAATATTTATTTTTAAAATCCATTATATAATTTACTTAGATTTTTTTTCATACAATTCAATTAGTTGATCTGTTGCTTTAGACCATGAATGTTTTTCAGCATATTCTTTACATTTTAATTGTAAATCATTATTTTCGATATAATTAATGATATCTTGTAAAGAATTATTTTTGGATAAGCATAATTCACCAAAATCTTGTTCATATAGTGAATTGAATACTTCACAATCTGGGTAAATAATTGGTGTTCCACATGATAGGCTTTCTAATAAAGTTAACCCAAATGTTTCACTTTCACTAAGTGTAATATGAGCTTTAGCCATTTGATAATAATAAGGTAATTCAGAATTATCTTTTTTACCTAAGAATTCAATATTTGGATTATCTTTTGCTATTTCTTTTAATTTCTTTTCGGATGGACCAAAACCAATTATCCATAATTTATAATTTTGTATTGATTCAAATTCTTTAATCAATTTATCGATATTTTTTTCTGGAGCCAATCTTCCTACATATAATAATATATTTTCTCTTTTTTGATCACTAAATTTAAATAATTCATTATCTATTCCAGTAGGAATATCAGTTGTTTTATAATCATAAAGAATCTGTAAATCTTCTAATTTAGATGGAGCCATAACTAATTTTGATAAATAAAATTGTGGAGCGTAAATTAAATATTTTACTAAATAATATGTAAAATAAATATTATATGCTTTACCATAATAATTCATATTGACATGATTACTAGTTACTACATTCAATGGTAAAACCAATGATAATAATAAAATTAATAGACCAGATACAGAAGGTGGATAAACACAATGGATAACATCATACTTATTATATATGATATCATATAGTAGTTGAAAAGTAGGTAAACATATACGATTATCTTTATTACCTGGATTTACAAATGTAAATAAATGTTTGTCAGACGACGGACTGTTATTTGGTCCATATACAGTGACATCATGATTTTTTTCTTTAAAGTTTTTTAGATAATGTTCAAATCTAATTGCAATACCGTGAGTTTGTGGTTTTAGAAAGTCAGTAACTAATAATATTTTCATTTATAAGATATATATATTATTGTTTAAATAATTTCTTTTATACCATTTAAAAAGTCGGCGATATCAAAATTATGTTGTGCATCTTTTTCATAAACTTTTAATGCATTATCAATAGGCGTATGTCCGTCATTATCTGCTCTATAAATGTCAACACGTGGTATTGTTACAAGATATTTAACAATTTCAATATATCCATTATAACAAGCTGTATTAAATGGTGTCAAACCAGTGTCATCAGGAAAGTTAACATCAATTTCAGGAACTTCTGTTACTAATATTTTAACAATTTCAAGTTTACACATATGACAAGCTAAATTCAAAGCAGTATTATTTTCATCATCTAGTTGTGTAAAATTAATTCTATCACCTAATGATATTAAAAATCTAACAATTTCAATATTTCCATTGTAACATGCAACATGAAATGGATTATTTAATGCTGTATCAACTTGATTAAGATCAATTCCAGGAACAGTCGCTAGAAATTTAACAACTTCAAGATTATTTTCAGAACATGCATTGTAAAAAGGTGAACATCCAGAATAATCTTCTTTATTTAGATCGATCCCACGTACTGTAACTAAAAACTGAACAGATTCAAGATGTCCATGAATACATGCTAGATTAAATGCAGTGTATCCTTCTTCAACCAGATCATTATCGTTCATATCAAATCTATCATTTAGTGTTACTAGAAATTTAATAACATCAATACAATTTTCTAAAGAGGTTAGATAAAAATCTCGACTAGAAATTTTAATTCCATTAAGAGTTGATAAAAATTGTACAATCTCAAGATGGTTATTTATACATGCCATTGTGAATGCGGTTCTTTCTTCATCATCAGGTATATTAAGATCAATATTTTGTAATCCTGCAAGTAATTTGACAATAGCAAGGTGACCATTTTCACATGCACTACTTAATGGCGTAACTTCACCTTGAGTCCACAAATTAATATCAATATCGGGTATAATTAATAGAAATTTGACAACTTCAATATGACCTTGACCAGCCGCCAAAAACAATGGTGTAAACCCATTTGGATTAGATTCATTAATATCAAAATCTTGAGTAGTAACTAGAAACTTTACAATTTCAAGATATCCTTTTTCGCAAGCAATTAATATAGGGCTGTTACCATTTGCATCTCTTAATGGACAACCATTAGCCAATGCATATTGTAAACAATCTAAGCTATTATATTCAGCAGCGGTATAACAAATTTTGTAATCAATTGGACAATTATTTTCAATAGCTACTTTCAGTAAATTTAAGCTACCAATTTCACAAGCATCTCTACATAAATGTTCACTTTTAACAATCAATTCAATTTCTTTCAAATAATAAGATGCAGATATATCCTGGCCAATATTTAGTAAATATAATTGTGTGACAGTATCTCTGTATCTAAATGCGTATTGTAGTATTTCAATAGGAATACTAATTTCCCAAAATCGTAAACTTCTTAACATTTTGTAAAATTTATTTCCATCCCAATCAGTAGTATTAAAGCTAGTTATATCAGATAATTCAAAGTAAAATTCTTTATCCATTTGTATTTCTGTAACACCATTTTCAATTTCGGTACTATAGAAATATTGAAAAGGTTGTGAATCACGAATTTGATCAAATACCTGATCCATATTTATGTTTATTCTCTTACTGGAAGCCATACTTTATATTAAAATATAATAGCTAATTTTTTTTCAATTTTTAATAGTTGTGATTATAAAGTAAAAACTAGTTTTCAAGAATATATGTTTGACAATCACCTTTTGCTACTTTTAAACATTCTTCTTTATTCATTGGACAGCCACATTCAATTGCATATTTTAAACAATTAAGATGACCATATTGTGCTGCATATTTAGTAATACTTTCAGTCTTCCATTCATCAGAAATATGCTCAACAATATATTTGAAACATTCAATACGTCCATTCATTACTACAATCAAAACTGTTGAATGGTCGATTGGACAACCATTTTGATGAGCATACATCAAACAATCTTCGTGTCCATTTCTTGCTGCTTCTTCACATGTATGTTTTGTCCAAGGACAACCATTTTCAAATAGTAATGTAAGAATATTTAGATGACCACCTCTTGCTGCATGACTACATGTAGTACTATCCCAATAGTAACCATTTTCATTTAAATATAATAGACATTCTTTTTGACCATGTGCTGCTGCATGATAGGTTGGGTATGAATCACGATAAGAATAATTTTCACTTAAATATTCAAGAATATGTTTATGACCATTCGCTGCAGCAACACAAACTGTATCTCCACACCAAAGAGCACCATTAGTTAGCTCATTCTCATCAAGGATTTGTCTAGCAAATTTAATGCCAAATTTAATGTTATGAAGATAAATGAGAACATCTATATAACCTTTACTCGCAACAGTATTATATATTTCTTCGTAATTTTCGAAATCATCATAATAATAGTCAATATCAAAATATTCATTTGAATTTTGTATTTTAATATTCTTACTCTCCATTAAGTATTCAATACATGGAAGATCTCCATGTTTAATCGCGCAATAAAATGTATCATCTATACCATATTTAATTACTGAATAACCATTTTCAATTGCCGCTTTAAGTAAATTTAAGCTACCAATTTTAACTGCACTATTACACATATTTTCCTTTTTAATTACGGATTGTGCAATAGCATTAATTTCAGAAAAATATTGGAGTATATTTTCATCTAAATTTACTATATTTTCTCTATTTTTAACAAAAAAGTTTATAACTTCATATGGCAAAGGATTAATATTCATATGTTTTAATTTATTTAAAATTTCTTCAAAATATTTTTTTAAAAAATCTTTTTCTAATAATTCTTCATAATCTAAAATTGAATTTATTTCTGAATGATTAGCTGTATTTTCCATTAATTTAATTCTATTTTATTTTATAATTATAATTCAATTTTTATAGAAGAATTTTTGATTCTTCTATAAAAATCTAGTAGATGGGTTTAGAATTTACTTTGTAAATTTTTATCAATGGCTATTAATTCAAAAAAAATATTGATTTTTATTAATTATAATATCCAACTACCAATTATAATGAAAACAGAGCTTGAACATATTAATAATTCAAAGGTTTGGTCTATCGAATTAAATAATGATAGTATTATTATTCAATTTGGTAAAAAAGGTTATAAATTACAAACTAAAAAAATAACTTTTAGTAGTGTAGATGTAGCTAAAGATGAATATCACAAACGGATTAATGAAAAAAATAGAAATGGATATAAAGAAAATTTTAATAGTCAACCTATTGAAATGATTAATCCAATTTTAAAAAGTTTAGTTGAATTAGCACATGAATACTGCGATTGGTATGATGAAGAATCTATTTATGTAGATTTTTCAAGTATTGAAGAAAAAGTAATCAAACTCCAAAATGAAAACCCATTACATTTTTTGAAAAGTGGTATTATTGAAAAAACAATTACTATAACTTTAAAAAATACCTTACTTAAATTAATTAATAATTTTGCAGAGAAAAGACCAATCGATTATCATCCTAATACAGATAAAAAAGTAAGAGATATTGTACACCCATCAATTTATCCATTAATATTAGATACAAAGTTATCAAATAAAACGATTGATTTTTGGAAAAGACCATATGAAGATTCTAAGTTTCAGTGGTTACCTAGTGAATTTAAAATTGATTCAAATGGTAAATGTACAATTGAATCATATATCAATAATCTTCCAGTAACTGAAACTGAATTATATAAAACAATTGCAAATGCATTTGAATTTGTATTACCTTATTTTGAAAATATTTGGTCATATACAAATGTACTTGAACTATATGATGGTGACCATAATAATTATTCTGATAAAACATATAAACATATAAGTTTAAGAAATAAAAATCTTCAAGTAATTACCAAGATTGTTAGAGTTAAATTAAAAGCACAAGAAGTATTAGAAGGTGCATGGCATGTAGAAGGTATGTCACATGAAAATATTGTTGCTGCAGCGTCTATAACTCTCGACCAAGGTGCTAATTTTGATGCTGAATTAGCATTCAAAAGAATCTATACTTCAGATGAAGCTGAACATCTACTTTATAATGTTCCTCAAAATCCAAGTAGTGAAATAGATAAATTTTTAAATAGCTTTCATGTACCTCTTGGAAAAGTAAAAATTAATAATGGCTCTGTAATTTTATTTCCAAATTCTCATATTCATCGTGTAGATATGAAAAATAATGGAACTAAAGAACAATCTAGAACAATTTTAGTTTTTTGGTTAGTAAATCCTGATTTTAAAATAAAATCTACAAAAGATATTATTCAACAAAATTATGATATTAATAAAGCTTATGAAAATAGATTAGAGTTAATGAAAGAACGAACTTTTTATAAACAAACATTTAATCAACGGGATTTAAATTTATGTGAACATTAATTATTTTTTTTTAATCATTTTGACTACTTCTGTCATAGCATCTGAAACATCTTTAATAATATTCAAACTACATTTTTTATTTTTTAATTGAATAAATAATATACCGATATAAATTAATTGTATCCAAAAATATCTTTCATAAATTGGACTTACTTTATAACAAATTACTGGTTTGATTAATCTGTAAACAAATCCTTCTTTAAATTTTTCACCTAAAAAGAATCTTTCCATGTTGATTAATCCACATTTACCATACTTTGTTACATATTGACCCATAATAAAGACTAATAATACAAAAGAAAATTTTTTAATGTCACAATCATCAATAAATATACTTAATGAAAAAAAGTAAAAGAGTGCAACATGTATTAATAAGATAATATCATTTGATATCATATTATAAATATGTATAAAAAAATTAAACTTAATTATTTATTTGTGTGTATTTAATTTAGCTAATGTAGAGAATACATTAGTTTCAACCCAAGGGGATACTAATAAAGCAGTGTATACAAAAACAACAACAAGTACGGATGATACGATGATTACTTGGTTATTGCATTCGTAGTTTTTCTTTACTTCAGTAGCAAAGGGAAGGTGTGAATTTTTAAGTAAAGCAGGTAAAAGTAATGATAAAATAATATTTATCATGGCAGCAACAATAGCAATTACTAATTTTGAATCCATTATATATATAATATTAGGAAAAATTTTTTTTATACTATTTTATTTCAATATCAAGAATTATAGGACAATGATCTGAGCCATAAATTTCTGTTAAAATATCACTTTTTATAAGTTTTTTTTTTAATTTTTTATCGATTAAAAAATAATCAATTCTCCATCCTGTATTTCTTTCACGTGATTTAAAGCGATACGACCAATATGAATATTTAAGTCCTTCCGGATTTTGATAACGATATGTATCTATAAATTGTGTATCGTTTAAAAATTTTGTAAATGATTCTCTTTCTTCTAATGTATATCCAGCTGTTCTTAGATTTGTTTTAGGATTTTTAAGATCTATTTCGGTATGTGCAACATTAAGATCACCACATACTATAACCTTTTTAGTAGATTGTAATTTCAAAATATATTTTTTAAAAGCAGGATCCCATTCTTTAGTACGATAATCTAATCTTGCTAATGCTTCACCAGAATTTGGTGTATATACATGAACCAAATAGAATTTTTTGAATTCACATGTAATTACACGTCCTTCGTTATCATATTCATTACCATTCACTAATAATCCATTAACAACATTAATTGGTTTTACTTTTGTAAATATTGCTGTACCAGAATAACCACCTCTAGTTTTACATGCACTCCAGTGTGCAAAATATTTTGAATTTAATTTTTTAACAAACGCTTCTTCAACATCATCATAAGGACATGAAATTTTAGTTTCACCTAAACAAAATATATCAGGTGATTCGTGATTTATTAAATTATCTAAATTGTCTCTTTTAATCATTGCTCGTATACCATTTACATTCCATGCAATTATTTTCATTATTATAAGTATAATTATATTTATTTATAATGTTTTTTTCAATCTTTATAAATATTTACTCATAACAAAAACCTTCTGATTACTTGGACTTTGAAAATATGTATCTTCCATGAATCCATTTTTTAAAAATAATATATGGGATATTTCATTTTCTGCTTGAGTATGTAAATAATCAATATTTAATGATTTCATTTTATCTAATGTATATCTTAATAGATTAAATCCAACTTTTTTATTTCGATGGTTTTTATCTACGCAAAAATTATAAATAAAGCATCCGTGTGAATTGTTAATACTATAATATTCTGTGGATATATTATTTATATTTAATTTATTTAATAAAAATTTATTATCAAATAAACAGATACAACCAATTATTTCATTATTTAACATAGATAATATTATTATTGTAGATGGATCAAAATCGAAACTATTATTATCATTACTAAAGTTATTTTTTAAAAAATTAATAATTTTTTTTTTTTGTTTAGATGTTAGTTTAGAATAAATTGTTGTTATATATATAACATCTAAAGTATCATTTTGAGCTAAGGTTCCCATTATTAATAATAATTAAAAATAATTATTAATATTAACGCACTAATATTACAAATAGTATTTAGAAAAATAATTTAATTATAATCTTAATGAATGTTTATGTTCTTAATATAAAAAACAATATATCTGGTATTTTTGAAAACTTAGATTTAAGTTTAGACTATGTGTATAGTTTACTTAATGCTAGATTACTTAATAAAGAAGATAAAGTATATGTTCAAAAATATAAAATAAATACTTGTATAATACTTGAAGAATTAGAAATTGATTTAACATTTATAATTAATAAAAAATCAAAAATTAATTATTCAAATAATAAAGAAAAACAAGTATATGAAGAAGTATATGAAGATTCAAGTTCAACAGTTACATCTAACAATGAAGATTCAAGTGTTAAAGAAAGTTCAGACGAAGAAAGCTCAGAGATTAGATCATCTGAAGAAGAACGTATAAAAAAAAATAATAAAGAGTATTTAATAAAACATAATAATTTAGGTCAACAAAAAATAGCAGTTACACATGATATGAATTTATTAAAGTTTAAACAACAACAATATGAAAACGAAGAAAATATTTATAATAGTGATATAATTTTGTATGAAAAATTTAAAGTATTAAAATTAACTGATCCGAAATTTGTAATTCCATTTATGTTTGAAGAAAAATATAAAGTATTTGAAGATTTAGATTCAAAAAATAAATTATCATTTGAACATTTTAAAAATAATTATCGTGCTGAAAGAATTAAAACACAGTATGACCATATGTTTGATTTAAAATCTGAAAGTAGTAATGATGCTAATGAAACAGAAGAGTTTGTAAATGTAAATACAAATGATTTATTTATAGCAACCAATCAGAATATAGTTGAAAGAGTGCCATCTAATAATACAGTTTCCGTTACAGTAACAGATTCATCAACATCATAAATAATATTAATTAAATATTTAATTAATTATTTCTCTAATTAATTAAATGTATAGAAATGAAGATATTGAAAAAATAAAAGTAAATATAGATAACATTGCAGAGGAAGCAATGATTATTTATAAAACTAATTATGAACCAACATTGAAAGAAAATAAAGAAGTATATGCAGAAATTTTAAATTTCATAAAAAAAAAGAATAGAATAATTTATGGTGGTTATGCTCAAAATCAGTTAATACTAATGAAAAATGAAAATGATGGATTTTATAAAGATACGGATACACCAGATGTTGAGTTCTATTCATTTGAACCATTAGTTGATTTAATTGAATTATGTGATTATTTAAAAAGTAAAAAATTTAAATATGTTCAAGGTACTGAAGGTATGCATGAAGGAACATATAAAATTTTTGTAAATTTTGTAAATTATTGTGATATATCATATTTAGCAAAAAATATTTATGATAACTGCCCTATTATAAAATCAAAAGATAATATTAGATATATACATCCCTATTTTATGGCTATAGATATATTTAGAGTTTTTGTTGATCCTATGACATCATATTGGCGATTAGATAAATCATTCAAACGATATTTAAAATTATCAAGATATTATCCAATTGAATATTCAAAAAACAAAGATATATTTTTTAAAAACTTAGCACCAGAAAATATTTTAAAAGTAATAAGACATAAAATAATACATAATTCTAAATATATAGTTGTAGGAGCTTATGCTTTTAATTATTATGTTAAAAAAGTAAGTAGTAATTTATTAAAAATTAATTTTTATGAATTAATAACGGATGATCTAGATAATGATGCAAAAAAAATATATTCTATTTTAAAAAATAAATTTGGCGATAAGATAAGAGTAAATGAATATAATCCATTTTCAGATTTTTTTGATAGAAGAATAGAATTTTTATATGATGATGTTATAATATTAAGAGTATATAATAACAATGATAGGTGTATAGTTTATAATACATCAACAAGAAAGAAAACAAATTTTGGTACAACACAATTAGTATTTTTATATTTAATAACTAATTATAATTACTATTTAATTAACAGAAATCAAGAAGAATCAACTAATTATTTAAATATGTTTTTAAAATTAAATGAAGCCAAAGATAAATATTTATTTAAACATAATATTACAGTATTAGATACATCTCCATTTAGAGAATTTACTTTTAAGTGTAGTGGTAAACCAGTTTCATTAGAAAGAGAATCATTATTAAAGATATTAGAGAAAAAGAAGAAAAATTTATTATTAAAATTTAGGTATGATCCAACAGGAAAGCCCGGTAAAGTACCAGAATTTAATTTTAGTAATACTTCTGGAAATAAAATAATAAATGAAAAATATTTACTTATAAAATAATAAAAAAATAATATAAAAAAATTTAATTTATAAAAATTTAATTAAAATATCATCTTAATATATAGATAACATGTCTAGTGAATTATTCGCTGAATCAGAATTAAACAAAATAGCTGGTATTGTTGCTCCTATTGAACAAGTTCAAGAAGGTGGTGCCAAAAGACGTAAAAAATCCTCTAAAAAAGCTTCTAAAAAAGGATCTAAAAAAATGACAGGTGGTGCTAAAAAACGTGGATCCAAAAAAGCTTCCAAAAAATCATCTAAAAAAGCTTCCAAAAAAGCTTCCAAAAAAGCTTCCAAGAAAATGACTGGTGGTGCCAAAAAACGTGGATCCAAAAAAGCCTCTAAAAAATCATCCAAAAAAGGTTCCAAGAAAATGACTGGTGGTGCCAAAAAACGTGGATCCAAGAAAGCCTCTAAAAAATCATCCAAAAAAGGTTCCAAGAAAATGACTGGTGGCGCCAAAAAACGTGGATCTAAAAAAGCCTCCAAAAAAGCTTCTAAAAAAGCTTCCAAGAAAGCCTCCAAAAAAGCTTCCAAGAAAGCCTCCAAAAAAGCTTCCAAGAAAATGACCGGTGGTGCTAAAAAACGCGGATCCAAAAAAGCTTCTAAAAAAT
>Ga0214921_10004863_pt1 | contig 19411 bp, 8 predicted proteins | sample LL1505_MetaG_FD_177992 | JGI IMG/M metagenome (GOLD analysis project Ga0214921, IMG submission 177992) | Freshwater microbial communities from Lake Lanier, Atlanta, Georgia, United States - LL-1505 | ecosystem: Environmental > Aquatic > Freshwater > Lake | place: USA: Georgia | collected 2015-05-28 | reverse complement strand
GCAGCGAGTCAAAGTCCGCGAAATCTTTGGTTTTGTGCCCTGGTATTTCAATCTGCCTGAGGATGGTCACGGCTATGAAGATGCTTGGCACCAGTTGACCGACCCGCAGGGATTCCTCGGTTCGTATGGTCCGACGGTGGCCGAGCGTCGGCATCCGAAGTTCTTTATCAACGCTGCGGGTTGCATGTGGTGCGGAGCGAGTTGGCCCTTCTCGACATCACAGACGCTGACCGCTTTGGCAAATGTACTCAACAACTACAACCAAACTGCAGTCGGAACAAAAGAGTATTTCGACACTCTGAAGGCTTACACACAAAGCCATCACCTGACGCTGGATGATGGACAGGTAGTATCGTGGCTCGACGAGTCGCTCAACCCCGACACAGGTCTCTGGATGAAGGTCGGCCCGTTCCCGAAAACACGAGGCCGGGATTACAACCACTCCACCTATTGCGATCTGATCATCACCGGTCTGGTCGGGCTGCGTCCACGCGCGGATGACCTAGTCGAAGTCAACCCACTCGCGCCAGAGGGCGTGTTTGATTACTTCTGTCTGGACAACGTCAGCTATCACGGACGCACGCTCACGATCCTATGGGACAAGACAGGCACACGCTACAACAGAGGCGCAGGCCTGCGAGTGCTCGTCGATGGCAAAGAGATCGCGCACGGCGATAGATTGAAACGAGTGACTGGAAAGTTACCGTAGCTAGGAGGGCAGCAACGTCATGGAGCGATTCCTAACACTCCTCACCGCCCTGTTGCTCGCGCCGCTGGCCGCGCTCCAAACTGCTGCAGTCGCGGTATCGAGCCTGAATATCCCGCTCGCCGCGATATTCATGGGTTTCCTTGCCATCGCCGACAACGCCAAGAGCGCGCGGGGAACCCGCCCGACTTCACGAATCTTGAAGGGGGTTCCCAAGTGGTACGTTGCAGCCATGTTTTGTACGGACACACGACGCAGCCGGAGGTGGGTCTGCCTCTGGGCCTGGTGTCTCATCCTGGCTCACGCGACAGCGGGAGCGGCGTCGGCTGCTCCCGGCCCAGCCGCCCTCGACGCTTCAGCCGCTCCCGAGTGGTCCGCCGAATTCGTCACGCAGGTGCTCACCGACGCGCGGACCAACGGCGATCCACGGCGGGGCGCCGGCGTGTTCAGCGTAGCCACGAGCGGTTGCACGTCGTGCCACAAGGTCGCGGGCAAGGGGGGCGCAGTCGGCCCTGAGCTCACGACCGTCGCCAAATGCCTTACGCCAGAGGAGATTGTCGAGTCGCTCCTCTGGCCCGATCGACTCGTGAAGCCCGAATACCGGGCGTTCTCCATCACCACCACCGACGGCCGCGGGCTGCAGGGGATCATCAAGGAGGAGACGCCAGAGGCCGTCTTGCTCGTCGATGCCACGGGCCAGTCCCACCGCATTCCACTCACCGAGATCGACGAGCGGCAGGATGTCGGCTCGCTCATGCCCAAGAACGTGGTGACCGCGCTGCCGCCTGAGCAGCGCCGCGACCTCGTCCGCTATCTGCTCGAACTCGGCCGCACGCCCGGCCTCGAGACACTCTCCCACCGCGCCGAGCCGTTTGACCTGAGTCCAGAGCCGCTCCATCCAGACGAGTGGCCAAACCGTGGGCACGCGGTGAACAAACATCGCGTCTACGATGCCTACACCAAGCAGGCCAGGCAGTTTCGCGGCCGGCAGCCGATGCCGCTGCTGCTTCCCGCATGGCCCGACATAGATGGCGGTCGTTTCGGCCACTTCGGCACGATTGGCGAGGCGAGGGACGACCGCCGCAACAAGACAGACCTCGGGTCGCTGCAGAGCTGGCCACTCTCGGTGCAGGGCGGGGTGATCCCGCGGGCGGTCTGCCTGCGGCTCGGCGACGAGGGGGAACTCTTCGCCTGCTTCAACCCCGACACACTCGCGATCGAGGCGACCTGGACCGGCGGCTTCCTCACGTTCGCCGACTCGCGACATGGGTTTCTTTCGCCGGCCACGCCGGCCGGCCCGCTCGTCGAACCATTGCCCACGGCCGACAAGCCGAAGGAGCCGTTCACCTATCACGGCTTCTATCGCCACGGCAAGCGGGTGATCTTCTCGTATCGGCTCGGCGACACCGAGATGCTCGACACCCCTTGGGTGAAGAATGGAGCGGTCATCCGCGAGGTGGCTCCGGCCAAAGACCATCCGCTGGCAGACTTCGTGAAGGGAGGGCCACCGCAGTGGCCACAGGTCCTGACGACGAGCGGCACCGTCGGCACGGGCGGGCCGTACGCGATCGATACGATCGCGGTTCCGTTCGACAACCCCTGGAAGTCCATGATGTTTTTTGGCGGTGTCGGCTTCTTTGCCAATGGCGACGCAGCCATATGCACGATGCAGGGGGATGTCTGGCGAGTCGCCGGGCTCGACACCGACCTCAAGCAGGTTCAATGGAGGCGGATCGCCTCAGGACTCAATGCCGCGCTCGGACTGGTCGTGGCCGATGACGTCGTGCATGTGCTCTGCGGCGATCAGATCACGCGTCTCGTCGATGTAAACGGCGACAGCGAAGCTGACTTCTATGCGTGTGTGACCAACCGCTTCGAGCCGTCGGGCGGCCACAACTTCAAATGCGGCCTGGAGCGGGACGACGCCGGCAATCTCTTCTTCGCCTCCCATCAGGGACTCATGCGGGTTTCTGCCGACGCCTCAAAGGTCGATGTGCTCGCTGTGGGATTTCGCAATCCCGATGGGCTGGGCCTCCTGCCCGATGGCACGGTCACGGTGCCCGTCTCGGAGGGCGATCACACGCCCGCCTCGGCCATCTGCGTTGTGCGGCAGCGGGCAGGCGAGCCGCCCGCCCAGCCCCTCCCGAATTTCCGGGGCACGCCGCCAAGCCTGCCGATGGTCATGATCCCCCGCGGGCTCGATCACTCGAGCGGCGGCCAGGCCTATGTGTCGAGTGACCGCTGGGGCCCGCTCGGCGGTCAGCTGCTCCACTTCTCGTACGGATTGTGCACACAGAGTCTCGTCCTCCGTGACGAGGTGGCCGGCCAGTTTCAGGGGGCCATCGTGCCACTGCCGGGCGACTTCCAGGCGGGTGCGCACCGCGGCCGCTTCAGCCCAGTGGATGGGCAACTCTACGTCTGCGGTATGGCCGGCTGGGGGAGCTACGCCGTTGAAGACGGCTGCCTCCAGCGGGTTCGCTACACCGGGGGCACCGTGCAGCAGCCGATCCGATTCCGGGTGCACGAAAACGGCGTGATGCTCGGCTTCTCAGCGCCGCTTGATCGTGACGTCGCAGCCACCATCGACAACCATTTCGCGCAGTCGTGGAACTACCGTTACAGCTCCGCCTACGGCTCTCCCGAGTTCTCACCGAGCCACTACGGAACGGCGGGCCATGACCCGGTCGCCATCCGTTCGGCCACCGTGCTCTCCGATGGCCAGAGCCTCTTCCTCCAGATGCCCGACCTGCAGCCGGTGAATCAGCTGCACATCCACGTCGCCGTCGGGGCCGGCGAAACCCGCGACATTTTCGCCACGGTCCACGCCCTCGCCGAGCCGTTTCGCGACATTCCAGGCTACCGCGCGGTCGCGAAAACGATCGCTGCCCATCCGATCCTGCGCGACATGGCGATGATGAAGGCGGCGGTGAAAAATCAATGGCTCAAGCCGATCGAGAAGTCGCGTGCCATCACAATCGAGACGGCCGAGAACCTCGCCTACAAGACAAGAGAACTGCGTGTGCAGCCCGGTGAGCCGATCTCCCTCACCTTCGTTAATCCCGACGTCGTCCCGCACAACTGGGTGCTGGTGAAGCCCGACGCGCTCGCTTCAGTCGGCTCGCTGGCCGACCAACTCATCACCGATCCCGAGGCAGTGGCGCGGCACTATGTGCCGAAGACCGACGATGTGATCGCCTACGCCGATATCACCGAGCCTGGCAAGCGGCAGACGATCCACTTCACTGCCCCCAGGACACCGGGTCGCTATCCCTATCTCTGCACATTCCCCGGCCATTGGAAGCTGATGAACGGCGTCTTGATCGTGGAGGAGCCCGACGTGGCCGCCCGTGCGAAGGAACTCTTCCGCCGCGACAACCTCGTTGCCTGGTGCATCGTCCCCTTCGACGCGAAGAAGCGGAGCCCTGAGGAGCGGGCGGCGATGATGGAGAAGCTCGGCCTGAAACATTTTGCTTATGACTGGCGGGGCGAACATGTGCCCACCTTCGAGCAGGAGTGGGACGCGCTCGCCAAGCACGGGATCGCACTCGACGCCTTCTGGTCAACGCCGCCCGATTTCCCCAAGCTGCTGGAGAGCTTTCAAAAGCGTGGCATGAAGCCGTCGTTTTGGGTAATGGCCGGTGCGCCGGGCGAACTCGACCAGCAGGCAAAGGTGAAGCATGCAGCCGATCGGATCCGGCCGGTCGCCGAGGCCGCTGCCAAGGCCGGCTGCCGCGTGTCGATCTACAACCATGGCGGCTGGGGCGGCGAACCGGAGAACATGGTCGCCATCTGTGAGGAGTTGAAGCTGACCAATGTCGGCATCGTCTACAACCAGCACCACGGCCACGACCACCTGCCGAGGTTTGCGGAGGCTCTGGCGACGATGCTGCCGCACATGCACTTTCTCAACCTGAACGGCATGATCGCCGAGGGTGACAAGAAGGGAAAGAAGATCCTCGTGATCGGCCAGGGCGACCTCGACGTCGAATTGGCCAGAACGATCTGCGAGAGTGGCTATCAGGGCCCGATTGGCATCCTGAACCACACCGGACACGACGCCGAGGCCCGCCTGCTCGACAATCTCGAGGGGCTCGACTGGGTGGTCGGTGAACTCACGGGCACGCCGGTCCCGAAGCCCACGCCGCGGACGAACTGACACCGCGGACCGCCATTCGGTATGCTCTCGCCCCGGCGGATGTCGCAGACGACAGGCTGCCCGCCGTGAAGACCAGCGCTGCGGAGGCGTTGTTCACGGCAGGATTCTTCCCCGAGAGATGAAAGGACTTTGTGCGATGGTGCGTTCCTTCTGGTTGCTGGCGGGCTTCCTTACTGCCGTGCTGTGGTGTCATGAGGCCTCGGCCCAGGTGGCGTCAGCGCCGCATCTCGCCGGCACGAATGACACCGGTTCCATCGCCTGGATGCTCGTCAGCACGGCGCTCGTGTTCTTCATGATGCCCGGCCTCGCGCTCTTCTACGGCGGCATGGTGCGGGCGAAGAACGTTCTCAACATGTTCATGCTGGTGATGATCTGCGTGCCGCTGATCACCGTGGAGTGGGTGGCCTATGGCTACAACATGGCGTTCGCCGTGCCCTCGGCTATCGCGGTCGATGCCGGCAAGGGCCCCGATGGCAAGGACCTGCCGAAGCACAGCTATCTGGGCTGGGATCCGGAACTCGTGTTTATGAATTCGTTTGCCAAGATCGGCGTCGACGGGCCAAATGCCTACGAGCGCATCGTCACGACGGGCGACACGGTCGATTCGGCGCCCAACGGCGTCCCCGAACTGCTGTTCGCCATGTTCCAGATGATGTTCGCGATCATCACGCCGGCCCTGATCGTCGGCGCGATCGCTGAACGGGTGAAGTTCTCGGCCTGGTGCCTGTTTGCCGTGCTCTGGGCGACGATCGTCTACAACCCGGTCTGCCACTGGGTCTGGAACGTCAACGGCTGGCTGTTCCAGAAGGGCGTGCTCGATTTCGCGGGCGGCACCGTGGTGCACGTGCTCGCCGGCGTGTCGGCCCTGGCGCTCTTGTTGATCCTGCCGAAGCGGCACGGCTATCCCAGCGCACAATTCGTGCCCCACAGCGTCGGCTGGACGCTGATCGGCGCGGCCCTGCTCATGGTGGGCTGGTTCGGCTTCAATGCCGGGTCCGCGATCGCGGTCGGCAAGGACTATCTTCCCGTTGCAGGCGGGGTGGCGGTGCTGGCCTTCGCCACGACTGCGCTTGCCGGCAGCACGGCCGCTGGGGCCTGGGTGGCTGCCGAGTGGCTGAAGTGCGGCAAGCCGACGGCCCTTGGGCTGGCGTCGGGGATGGTGGCCGGTCTCGTGACGATCACGCCCTGCGCCGGCCACGTCAGCCCGGTGAGTGCGGTTGTCATCGGGATCCTCGGAGGCCTCGTCTGCTTCTGGGCCGTGCAGATGAAGGCATCCATCGGCTACGACGACTCGCTCGACGTGGTCGGCGTGCATGGTGTGGGCGGGGCGCTGGGTGCCCTCCTGGTTGGGTTGTTTTGCATGCGTCCCGTGTTGGGCGGGCTTGACCAGTTCCTGATCCAGTTGCAGGGGCTGCTCTGGGCGGGCGGCTACGCCTTCGTCTGCACGCTGATCCTGGGCCTTCTGATCGACAAGACGATCGGGTTCACGGTCGGCAAGGAAGTCGAGTCGCATGGCTTGGACATCGCAGAACACGGCGAGTCGGCCTACCACCTGACGTGAAGAGAGAAAGGGGACGCAGCCAGTAGTGTTCGGTGCGGTAGTTGCGTATCTCGTTCGTTGCTTTCAGGATTGCCGGGGTTTTGTTGGGTCCGCAAGACGGATTCCCTCGCTCGCGCGTCGGGCTTTCATGGGAACCCTTCGTCATCCAAGCCCGCTCTCCATCCAAGCCCGCAGCGCAAGCAAGGGAATACGGGCGCAAGCACATCCCGTGCCGAACATGACTGGGAAACAGCTCTTGTCACACGACGTCTTCGCGCATCGCGCCGGCGTTTCTCGGATCTCAACCCGAGGCAGGCGGAACCGAGAATATCTCGATATCATCAGAGGAACGCGGGATATCGTTCCCCCTCGCATGAATCATTTGTGAACAAGGAAAACTGATGTCAAAGAATCTCGCCGTCGCCATCGCTCTTGTTGCTGCGATCGTCTGTGCCACTGCGGAAGCCCGTCAGCCGCGCGGCGGTGTGGGAGCGGGAGCCGGTGCGCCGGGTGCTGGCGTGTCCCGCGGTGCGGGCGTGGGAGCAGCGGGTGCCGGTGTTCGCCCCGGCGTGGGAGTGGGCGCCCCTGGAGCGGGTGTGGTGCCAGGTGGCGGCGTCGGTGTTCCCGGCGCGGCAGTAGTTCCGGGCGCAGCCGTTGTTCCAGGTGAGGCGGTGGTTCCCGACGCAGCCGTTGTCGTTCCGGGGACGGCAGTCACGCCAGGCGTTCGCGCGGTCCCTGGGGCCGGTGCGCCGGGCGCGGGTGTTCGTCCCGGAGCAGGAGTCGGCGCCCCTGGTGCCGGTGTTCGTCGGGGCGCTGGAATGAGGAACGGCCGCGGCAGGCGGTAGGGCTGGCCTCGGGCTGGAGTGACAACCCTACGCGTCCCGGTGGAGACCAATCGCCGCCATGGGTCGATGCATCCTTTCCGCACCGCGGCTTCTGGAAATTCAGCCCTAAAGGGCGGCCTCGATCGCGCGAGCGGCCATGATGCACTGCTCCCCAAGGACCGGAAATCGGTCAACAGGCATCCGCGACACGGGGGCCATAATCGTGACCGCGGCGAGCGGTGTGCCATGGAGATCGAGGATCGGAGCCGCCACGCAGTGGATGCCTTCGAGCCCCTCGGCGTGGTCGACGGTGTAGCCGCGGGCCCGCGATGCCGCCAGCTCCTGCTCCAACCGCTCGCGGTCAGCGAGCGTCGTGGGCGTGAACGATTTCAGCGTGCGGCCGCGAAACCATTCGCTGCGGCGTTTCTCGCCCCACCAGGCCAGGATCGCCTTTCCCGGTGCGGAGGAATACAGCGGCGTCCGCAGCCCTACTTCGCCGCAGACCTGTAACGCGTGGGTGCCACGGAGCTGTTCGAGCACGAGCGCCTTGCCCCCCGACTCGATCAGCAGTTGTACCGTCTCGCCGGTCGCATCACGGAGCGCCCGCAGGGCCTCGTGACCGGCCAGCACGAGGCTCTGGTCGCCCGACTGCGGACCAGCCATCTCGAGCAGCTTGCCCGAGAGGGTGTAGGTCTTCGTCGTGCCGTGCTGGAGACAGTAGCCAAGCGCGACGAGCGTCTTGAGGATCCGAAACACGAGGTTGGGCGTGATCTTCGACGATCGCGCCGCCTGCGCAGCGGTGATTCCACGCGGATGCCGCGCAACGAGATCGAGTATCGCCAGCGTCTTGCCGCAGGTGGGCGAGGGGAGGGCATCGAAGTCGCGGGCTGATGACGGAGTGCTTTTACGCCTGGAGGCGGAAGCGGTGCGCATAGAAGAATGTCTGTGCTCTTCATGACGAACGAAAACGAACCAACACACTATTGATTCTTATTTCAGAGTACGTTCTCATACAGGGAATGACAAACCGAGTGGATGACTTCCGGTTCCCTCTCGTGCGCGGCGACGCCATGCGGTTCGCGTGGTTCGCCTTCTTGTGTGTCATCGCGTCGGTCGATGTCGCGGCTGCCGGCGAGGGCGAAGACCTCTTCGAGAAGGTCATCCGGCCGTATCTCATCGAGCGGTGTTACGAATGTCACGGTGTTCATGGCACCCGCGAGCATGATCTCTCGCTCGACTGGGCCGGCGGCATGCGGGAGGGCGGGTTTTCAGGACCCGCCGTCGTGCCGGGGAAGCCGGCCGAAAGCATGATCATGGCCGCGCTGCGGCACGAGCAGGACCTGCCCATGCCCAAGGGTGGACCCAAGCCCTCTGGCGAGATCGTCCGAGCGTTCGAGCGCTGGATTGCACTGGGGGCGCCGGATCCTCGCAGCATGCCACCCACCGCTGACGAACTCGCGAAGGAGACGTCGTGGGACGCGATCTTCGCACGCCGCAAACGGTGGTGGAGCCTGCAGCCGATCCAGCGGCCGGCCGTGCCACCGCGGGCCGGGAGCACTGACACGTGGCTCGCCGCGAGCGACCATCCCGTGGACCGGTTCCTCGCGGCGAAGCTCACCGCCGCCGGCATCGATCCGGCCGGTGAAGCCGATCCCGACACGCTCCTGCGTCGGGCCACCTTTGCCCTGACCGGCCTGCCGCCCACGCCTGAGGAACGCTCTGCGTTTTACGCCGACAGCAGCCCCGACCGCTGGGAAAAGCTCATCGATCGGCTGCTCGCGTCGCCCCATTTCGCCGAACACTGGGCCCGTCACTGGCTCGACTGCGTTCGCTACTGTGAGACCCACGGCAGTGAAGGCGATCCCGCGATCCCGCATGCCTGGCGTTACCGCGACTGGTGCATCCGCGCGATCGCAAGCGACGTGTCGGTCGACCGTTTTATCTGCGAACAGATCGCCGGCGACCTTTTGCCGGATCCGCGAATCGATTCTGCGACGCGTGTCAACGAATCGGCCCTCGGCATCGGGCACCTCCGCATGGTGCCGCACGGGTTCACGCCCACCGACGCGCTCGACGAGTTGGTAACGTTCACCGACAACCAGATCGACGTGATCGCGAAGGCCTTTCTCGGACTCACCGTCTCCTGCGCCCGCTGCCACAACCACAAGTTTGACGCCATCTCGCAGACCGATTTTTATGCGCTCTTCGGCGTGCTGGCGAGCTGCCGGCCGGCGCTGATCCACGCCGACGCCCCGGGAGCACGAAAGGAGCACCGCGCCGAACTCGCCACGGTCAAGGCCGCCATTCGCCCTGCGCTCGCAGACGCATGGACAAAGTCGGTGGAGTCACTCCCGGCGGCGCTCGACAAGGCTAACAAGGGAGTCAAGGAGTTCCGCGCGGCCGACCATCCGTTGTCGGCCCTTGTGCGACTGGAGGGCCTCACCGGCGAGCCTCGGCAGGCTGCCTGGAACACGCTCCGGGCAGAGGCAGGGCGTTCAAGCGGAACCGAGCTCCAGCCGGGCAACGTACCGCCGCCCGAGACCTGGCTGCGGTACGGCACGGGCGTCGACGGCCCTTCGCGGTCGGGGGAATTCCGGATCGAGCCCGAAGGCGAACGGTTCATCACTCGTCTGCTGCCGGCTGGCATCCACTCGAACCTACTGGTCGCGAATGACGGTGCCGTCCTGCACTCACCGAGATTCGTCGTCGAGAACGACTCAATCCGACTGCTCGTGGCTGGCGAGGGGCAGGCCCGGGTGCGGCTGGTGGTGCGAAACTTTCCCCGTGATCAGCGGCTCCTCTATCCGGCAGCGACGCTGGAACACGCCGCGCCGGCGTGGATCACGCTCTCCACGAAATACTGGCGGGGCGAAGAGGCCCATCTGGAGATCGCGACGGCTGGCGACCTGCCCGTGGAGGCGGTCGACGGCAAGCGGTCGTGGTTCAGCATCATCGCTGTGGACACCGGCACCGGCGCGCCACCGGCGGTCGGACTACCCCCCGCGTCGCTCTTTGACCTGTTGCCGGCCGACGATGCTGGCATCACCGACGTCGTTCCGGCCGACAGCGCTGCCTTGGCTGCCCGCTACCAGCGAGCGGTCCGGCCAGCGATCGCCACCTGGCGCAACGGCACCGCGACGGATCGCGACGTCCGCCTGCTCGACGCGTTACTCGACATCGACGCATTGCCCACCGATGTGGCCGCGGTTCCCAACGCTGCTGCACAAGTCGCCCGCTATCGTGAACTCGACTCTCACATACCGCCACCCGCGCGAGCACCCGGCGTCGTCGAGAGCCCGGCATTCGATCAGCCGCTCTTCGTTCGCGGCAATCACAAGCAGCCGGCGGATCCGGTGCCGCGACGGTTTCTGGAGGCGATCGACCCGCGGCCGTTTGCTGCGAACGAGAGCGGCCGTCGCGAACTGGCTGATCGGCTCGTGGCCGTGACAAACCCGCTCACTCCCCGGGTCTTCGTCAACCGCGCGTGGCATCATCTCTTCGGCCGCGGCATCGTGGCCACGGTCGACAACTTCGGCCAGATGGGTGATCTGCCCTCGCATCCAGAACTGCTCGAATTCCTCGCCTCACAGTTCGTCAAGCCGACCGCCGTCGACCTGCCGGGGCCGCCGGCGACGCCGTGGTCACTCAAGTCGCTCGTGCGGCTGCTCGCCACGTCGCGAGCCTTCCGACTCGCCGTGCAGCCCTCGGAATCAGCAAGTCGCCTCGATCCGACGAACATGCTTTGTTCCCACGCCCGACTCCGTCGACTGGAGGGAGAATCGATCCGCGACGCACTCATGGCCGCGTCAGGCCGACTCGACCGAAGGCCATTCGGCCCGAGTGATCCCGGCGGCACATCACGACGGGCCTTCTACATTGGCGTTATCCGCAATCAGCCCGATCCGTTTCTCTCTGCGTTCGATCCACCCAGCACGCAGTCGACGCAGGGCCGCCGCGACGAATCGCACGTTCCGGCACAGGCGCTCGTGCTCATGAACAGCCCGTTTGTGAAGGAACTCGCCACAAAGCGGGCCGAGCGGCTCGTGGCGGAATGCCGCGGCGTTCCCACCGACCAGCGGGTCGAGCGGCTCTTCGTCGAGATGCTCGGCCGCGAGCCAACGGCGGCCGAGAGAACGGCGTCGCTCGCGTGGATCGACGAACTCGCCACGCAGCATGGCATCGTCGCAGAGAAAGTCGCAGCACACGCCCCGCTCTGGGCCGACGTCGTGCATGCCCTCTTCAACACCGAGGAGTTCATCCATGTCGACTGATTTGCCTGTCCGGGAGCTCGGCCTTCTGCCGCATCTCGCCTCGAGAAGGCAGTTTCTCACTCGCTCGTCAGCCGGCTTCGGCCTGGCAGCCCTTGCGGGCATTCTCGGGCAGCAGACAGCCACCGCGGCCGTGGCCACGGCGACGCAGCCACGCGCAAAACGGGTGATTTTCCTGTTTATGAGCGGCGGCGTGTCACACGTCGACTCGTTCGACCCGAAGCCGGCCCTCGTGACACACGCCGGAAAGCCGCTTCCCGGACCGATCGAGCGAACGCAGTTCAACCAAAACGGCCTGATCATGCCGGCCCAATGGGAGTTTCGCCCGCGTGGCGAATGCGGCACCGAGATCAGTGAACTGTTTCCCGAGATGGCGAAGCATGCCGACAAGCTCGCCGTGGTGCGGTCGATGACGGCGAAGTTCAGCGAGCATGCCCAGGGCAACCTGTTCATGCACACAGGCTTTCCGTTCCTCGGGTTCCCGAGCGCCGGTGCCTGGGCCGTCTACGGACTGGGTCGCGAGTGCGACGAACTGCCGGGATACGTGGTCCTCAAAAGCGGCGACGCGGGCGTACCCCACGGGGGCGTCGCCTGCTTCGGCAATGGCTTTCTGCCGAGCGACACTCAAGGATCGATGCTCGCCTGCGATGCCGACCCAGCCCTTCGCAATATCCGCCCCTGGGAGCCGGCCGACCGCCAGCGGCGGAGGCTCGACTATCTGGCAACGCTCAACCGCGGCTTCGGTGCCGAGGCTGCCGCGGCCGACGCGATCGAGGCGGCGATCCGCAACCATGAAACCGCCTTCCACATGCAGGCCGCCGTGCCCGCACTCACCGACCTAACGGACGAGACCGAGGCCACGAAACAGCTCTACGGCCTTGACGCGAAGGACCCGAAGCAGGCGGCCTACGCCCGGCAATGCCTGCTCGCCCGTCGGCTCGTGGAGCGGGGGGTGCGGTTCGTGGAGCTTTCCTGCCTGGCCTACAACATCGGCGGTGGCAACGGCGCCAATCCCTGGGACCAGCACGGTGAAGTGAAGAAAGGACACGAGGCGATGGCCCGACAGGTCGACCAGCCGATCGCGGCATTACTCGCCGACTTGGACCAGCGCGGCCTGCTCGACGACACGCTCGTGGTCTGGGCCGGCGAGTTTGGCCGCACGCCTTTCTCCCAGGGGAGCAACGGCCGCGATCACAACCCGATGGGATTTTCGATCTGGATGGCCGGTGGAGGCATGAAGGGAGGCACGGTGCTCGGGAGCACAGACGAATTCGGCTACCGCGCCGTCGAGGACGTCACGACCGTCTACGACCTCTGGGCCACCGTGCTCCACCAACTCGGCATCGACCACGAAGACCTCACCTTCCGCCACGGTGGCCGCGACATGCGGCTCACCGACGTGCATGGCAACGTCATGAAGAAAATCATCGCCTGAATCGTTTCCACCTCTCGCTATCGATCGGGTGCGGAATCGTTGACGACTTGGCTGCTTCATGCGAGATTCTCGCAACGCGTCCTGCACACATCGAACGCTCTGCAGCCCCAGCGGGCGGCACCCATGACATCCGACACCCCGACTCCCGAGGACACGGCGCCGGACTTCACCCGTGTTCTCGACTCCGCGCTGAGCGACGTGTCCAACGACTTCGGAATGCGATCCGCACCACCGGTGGAGGACCGCCTGCTCGGCGAAGTGTTGGGGGACGTCACAATCCTGCGGATCATCGCCGATGGCGGCATGGGGCGAGTCTACGAAGGCCTGCAGCACAAGCCCCGTCGCACGGTCGCCGTCAAGGTCATCCGCCCGGGCATCATCACGCCCGCCCTCGTAAAGCGGTTCGAGTACGAGTCCCAGGTGCTCGCCAGCCTGACGCACCCGGGCATCGCCCAGATCCACTCGGTTGGTCTTCACAACGTGGCGGGCACCATGGTTCCGTACTTCGTGATGGAAATGATCCCCGAAGCCAAATCCCTGGTTGACTACGCGAGCGACCACTCCCTGCCGACGCATGCCCGCGTCGTACTGTTTCACAAGGTCAGCGAAGCGGTCGCGTACGGGCATCAGAAGGGGATCATCCACCGCGACCTGAAACCGGGCAACATCCTCGTCGGCGCTGACGGAACGCCGAAGGTCATCGACTTCGGCGTCGCTCGCAGTACGGACGCGGATCGAGCACTGACCACCATGCACACCCACGTCGGGCAGCTTGTGGGCACGCTGCAATACATGAGTCCCGAGCAATTCGCCGCCGAACCCGATGAGCTCGATGTTCGGGCGGATGTGTATGCCATGGGGGTCGTCCTCTATGAACTACTCGCGGGAAGACCTCCTTATGACGTCGCGCACAAGGGCGTGTTCGAGGCGGCTCACGTCGTCCGTGATGTCGATCCCGCTCCGCTGTCATCGGTCAACAAGACCCTCCGCCGCGATCTTGCGACGATCGTGCACAAGTGCCTAGAGAAGGATCGGACGCGTCGTTACTCGAGCGCCGCCGAGGTTGCGGCCGATCTGGGCCGATATCTCGTCGGCGATCCCATTACTGCTGCACCGATGGGCCTCATCGACGGCGTTGCCCGACTGGCCCGTCGACACCGGATCGCCGCGGCAGCTGCAGCCACGGTATTTCTGGCCCTCGTCGGGTCGACGCTGGCGGTCACGACCTTTGCGATTCGCGCCGAGCGTGAAAAGAAGCTGGCGGTAGCCAGTCGCCGCGAAGCCATGGCGAGCGCGGCGCAGGCCCGAAGCAATGAGCAACTGGCCATTACCGAGCGGGACCGTGCCAGTGAGCAGGAGGCACTCGCCCGAAAGGAGAAGAACCGGACGCAGCGCCTGTTCGACTTCCTCATGGACTCCTTACGAAGTGCGGACCCCTACACCGGAAGACGCGACATGACGGTCCTCGAGATGCTGAGCACCGCAGGCAAGCGAACGCCGGAACACTTCCGCGACGACCCGCGCCTGCAGGGTGACATGCTCCAGACCACCGGTCAGGTGCTGCACTTCAGTGGCGACTACGCAGCGGCGCGGCCGATCCTCGAAGAGGCTGTCTCCCTGTGGCGAAAAGAGATCGCAGCGGGCCGGGTTGAGGATCGGGATCGCCTCGCGGGAGCGCTGCAGAATGTGGGTGCTCTCTACCGCGCATTGCACGAATACGACCTGGCTTCACCGGTACTGGAAGAGGCACTCGGGATTGCAGAGCAGGTTTACGGAGAGGATGACGCACGAACGGCTGGCTTTGTCGGTGAAATCGCAGCGCTGTGTCATGAAAAAGGCGACGCGAGGGCGGCGGAGCACCTCCACAGGAGGCAACTCGCCATCTATCTGGACGCGTACGGGGAAAACCACGAACTCTCCGCAAGCGCCCTGACAGCCGTCGGCTGCACGCTCGCGTCACAAGGCCGATTCAGCGAGGCGGAGGGTTTTTTCCGACGCGTGCTGAATGTCTACGAGTCCCTTTTTAAGGGCATGCATCCTCGGATCGCCGAAACCTCGCTGCATCTGGGCGCAGCACTCCGACTTCAGCGTCGCCTGGAGGAAGCCCGGCCTATCCTCGAGCGCGCTCTCGACATGTGCGAGCGAACGCTCGGCAGGGAGCACGATGTCACCGGCGAAGTGCTCATGCATCTGGGCATGATGAACGCCAGCGAAGGGCGGCACGAAGAGGCCAGTAAGGCATTCGAGCGGGTCGTGGCCCTGCGAGAGAAACTATTCGGCCACGATTCAAGCAGCCTGCACACGCCCCTTCTCATGCTCGCCTCGGAGTATGTGGCTCTGGATCGTGCCGACGATGCCGCGCGCGTGCGCACCCGGGCACATGAGCTTACGGATGTCGGCCCGCCAACTCCTTGACCATGTCCGTGTTGTCGCCGTGCGATTGCACGCCAATGCCTTCGCCCGCGAGCAGGGTGAGCTACCGCCGGACGTCGATCACGCCGACGGCGAGTCGGCGATCCGTGAAGTAGGGATCACCGCCGCCATTGCGGCCCTGCGGGTCTTTGTGAAACCGGTCCACCCAATAATAGCCGTCGAGCACTCCCGCTCGGGCGGTGTCGGTCACGAGTTTGTTCCGCTCGCTATCGATCTCTGGGCTGATCTTGTGCGTGATGCCGCCCGTGGTCCGACTCAGCTCGACCCGTTCATCGTACGTCGCCGCACCAAGCCAGAGCGGCTCGCCGTTTCGGTCCACCTCGGGCGAACACCAGAATCGGACGTGATGCCGCTGCTTCGGGCTGTCGCCCACGGGCTGTTCAAATGCCGCGTCCTGCTTGCGGCCCCATACATACAGGTCGCTCACCGGAGCATGGGCGTAGGGCTTGTGCACCACGACGTCGGCCGCGATGCGAATCGAGGTCTCCAACGTGATCGGGTCAGCCGCATACCAACCGGCGGCGGCAAACATCCGATGCAATTCCTCTTCTGTGCCGATGAAGGCAATGTTGATGGCGTCGCCCTGACGGCCCTGCGCCGTCGTCGTATGCCTCGGTGATCGGGCAAGGGCCGGGTGCCCGTCGATTCTTTCGGCGGGCGGCTGCGCCGGCTGCTCAGCCTTCACGGTCGCCAGGGTGGCGAAAAGAAAAACAACCGCCACGAGCCCGGAGGCCCTGATCCCACACGACGTCATGTTCATAGGCTCGCACAGTCCTGAACGCATGAAACTCATGCTGGGCGGGAGACTACCCAACGTCCGCCGCGAGCCTCAAGACCAGTCTGCAGGCCTGAAACCCGCAAAAACGTACTCAAACGCCCAGCGGCAGACGGAGCCCCATCACGCCGTCGGACCAGCCAGTTCCTTGACGATGCCCGTGCTGTCGCCGTGCGACTCGACGTCGATACCCGTGCCCTTGAGCAAGGTGAGCCAGACGTTGCACAAGGGCGTTCCCTTCGGCATCGCAATGTGCTGGCCGAGCTTGATGCCGGCGCCACCGCCCGCCAGGAGCGTCGGGCAGTTGTCGAGGTAGTGGATCGAGCGGAGGTTGCTGCCGAAGACGACGGTCGTGTGATCGAAGAGGCTCGAGCCATCGGTCTCCTTCACAGACTTGAGCTTGTCGATCAGGGTCGCCAGCATCTCCGCCTGCGCCTTGTCTCGCTGCTTCGAAGCCTCCATCCGCGGCCCCGGCGCGTAGTGGCTCATGTCGTGGGCCGCCACCTTGATGTCAAGGCTCGTGAGCAGGTGCTGGATGGGCTGACGGAACGTGAGCACGCGGGAACTGTCGGTCTGCAGGGCGGCGACGATGATGTCGTACATGAGCAGGACCTCGTCGCGGCCGACGAGCCCCTCGCCGGGCTGCGGCAGCGGCGCCTTGGGCTTCGGCTCACTCAGCCACCGCTCCTCCTTGGACAGCCGCGTCTCGATGTCGCGCACCCCCTGGAAATACTCGTCGAGCTTGTCGGCATCGGCGGCATTCAGCCCCCGCTGCACGCTCTTCGCGTCTTCGAGCACCGCGTCGAGCACGCTCCGCTTCTCGGCCAGCAGCTTCTGCCGTTGCTCGAGCGGCGCGTCCTCGGCGGAAAAAAGCCTGTGGAACGCGATCACGGGGCTGTTGAACCCGGCCATCGGCTTGCCGCGATGATCCCAAGCGAGCGACAGGCCGGTACCGTGGCCCGGACCTTCCATGCCGGGCTCGCTGGCGTTGAGTTGAATGGATGTGAACCGTGTGTCCCTGCCAAGCTGCGCGGCCGCTACCTGGTCCATCGAGATCGAATTATGAAAGCTCTGGCCGGCCGCACCGAAGGGGTTGGCGCCGGTCAGCCAGAAGGTGCTGCCGCCGTGCGGGTTGTTGGCAAACCGGTGCGAGCAGCCCTGCACGACCGTGAAGTCGTTCTTGTGGCGTGCCAGCGGCGTGAGGCCCTCTGGGAGCGTGTAGCCGGCACCCGTGTCGCTCGTCTTTGGAAACCAGGTTTCCTCGGTCACGCCGTAGCCGATTCCGAGGCACACCATCCGCTTCGGCGGCGCGGCCGCGGCCGCGGCCCGGGCGAACCGCCTGAATCCGAGCGACTCGAGCGACGGTAGCGCCAGCAGCGTGCCGGCGGATTTCAGGAACCGGCGGCGGGAGGATGCGGTGAACATGGTGGCTTGCTCCGTGATGCTACTACTTCGTGCGAAACGCGCGACTCTGGACGACCGCATGGATGAACTCGCGTACGGAATAATCTTTTTCGGTGGCCCGCTTCACGATGGCCTTGACCAAGGCGTCGTCGGTGAAGCCGCAGGGCCGTCCAAGGGCATATTCGAGCAGTGACTCGGTGAATCCCGTCGCAAAGGCCTCCGGCTTCGAGGCGATGATCTCCCTGAGCTCGTAAAAATCCTTGAATGCCGGACCTCCGTGAAGTGTCCCGGCCGGATCGATCGGCCATTCCTTCTTGCCGACGCCCGGCTTCTCGTAGGAGTCGCTCGTCCGCCATCGGCCGACGGCGTCGAAGTTTTCGAGACCGAAGCCGATCGGGTCGATCCGGCGGTGGCAGGAGGCGCACTGCGGCTCCTCCTGGTGCAGCCTGAGCCGTTCCCGCGTCGTCAGCAGCTTGCCTTCGAGCCTCGTCAATTGCGGCACGTTTGGGGGCGCCGGGGGGGGCGGATCGTGCAAGAGCTTCCGCAGCACCCACGCGCCGCGTTCGACGGGGCTCGAGTGCTCGCCATTGGATCCCATGGCCATCACCGCGGCCATGCCGAGCAGCCCGCCACGGGGTGATTCCGCCGGCAGCTTCACCACCCGAAACTCGTCACCAGAGACGGCGTCGAGGCCGTAGTAGCGGGCCAAGACGCCATTGACGACGACGAACTCGCTCTTGAGCAGGTTCTTCAGGCTGAGGTTTTCCCGGATCAGATAGCCGATTGTCTCGAAGATCTCCTGCCTGGAAAGCGCCTTGGTGGCAAGGTCGTAGTCGGGATAGAGCGCGTCGTTGAACTGGAAGAAGTCGAGCCGCTCAAGGCCGAGCCATTGCTCGGTGAACGCGTGGACGAATTCGCGGGACCGTGGGTCCGCGAGCATCCGATCCACCTGCGCGTCGCGTCCCTCCGGCTTCGCGAGCTCGCCCGCCCGCGCCGCCTCGAGCAGGGCGTCGTCAGGCGGCGCACTCCAGAGGAAATAGGAGAGCCGCGATGCCAGTTCGAGGTCGTCGAGTGTCCGCCGGGCTTTTTCGTCAACAGGCTCCGCGAGATAGAGGAAATGCGGCGACGAAAGCACGATGGAGAGCGGCTCGTTCACGGCTTCGCGGAATGGTTTTCCTGCGTCACGATGCCGCTGGAAGATCGCCACGAGACGGTCGAGGTAGGCAGCATCGGGCGCACGGCCGCGGAACGCCCGTGTCGCAAACCGCTCCAGCGCCCCGCGAATGTCCTGCTCTGCCGAGGCCTTCGTCGCGCCGGGCGTGGTGGCGATGGGCACGGTGAGCAGTTCGGCCAACGCCGGCGGGGCGGGCCGATCGACGTTCAGCGGCCCCTCGGCCTCGATCCAGTCGATCCAGATCGCAAACGGCGGCCCGACGCCGTTCGCACGAAAGGCCTCTCCGAAGATCCGATTCCCCTTGGCGCCCGTGTCATTGGTTCCTTTCTCATAGATCCAGAACCCGTGCGAGCCAGCGGTCGTGATGCTGATCGGGATCTCCAGGATCTGCGGCTCGGCAATGGTGCCGACCACCTGACGGCAGCCCTCGACCGCGTAGTTCTCCTGGTTCCGCCGGCCGTATTCAATGAACCGCCGCTGCGGTGGTGCCTCGTCGGTGGCCGCAATTCTCAGCCGCATCACATAGTCGCCCGGCGGCCAGTCTCCCGGCACGTTGAAGCTGTGATACGGATGGACGAAAACGTCGCCGATCGAGAGCAACGCCCCCGTCTCGACCAATGGGTGAGACGCGTAAGCCTTATGGTGCGGAACGAGAAGCTTCCAATTTCCTTCCGCCTCATGCCGGGCGTGGATCAC
>Ga0214921_10004862_pt1 | contig 19415 bp, 13 predicted proteins | sample LL1505_MetaG_FD_177992 | JGI IMG/M metagenome (GOLD analysis project Ga0214921, IMG submission 177992) | Freshwater microbial communities from Lake Lanier, Atlanta, Georgia, United States - LL-1505 | ecosystem: Environmental > Aquatic > Freshwater > Lake | place: USA: Georgia | collected... | reverse complement strand
AAAACAACCTAGAAAACCTAAAATATTGATAAAACAACCTAGAAAACCTAAAATATTGATAAAACAACCTAGAAAACCTAAAATATTGATAAAACAACCTAGAAAACCTAATAATAATAAATAAACTTTTGTCTCATTTTTACATCTTCAAGGATGTAAATACTAAATACTATTGCATCTAATAATGGGTGCATCAGTTCCTAGAAAGCAGCTATAATAAAGCCTCTCGTAATTTTCATACTCAATTGAAGGCGACGAACTATGAATTAACTTTCTATTATTAAAGATTAGCATATCATTCATTTCCCATTTAATCTTAACAATATTATCTTTGTTAAGAATGTATTTACTCATCAATTCTCTGTAGAGGTCGTAGCTGTCTTCACAAGACATCTTATCAAATTTATTAAATCGAAAGGGTGAAATCATTAGTGCCTTTTTATTTTTATATTCGTCTGTATAAATTACAAGCGGCTCTCTGTTAATAATCGTGGTTCCTTTATTGATTTCTGGCATTTTGATATCATTATTATTAATATTAACTCTATTATATCCAGTATAATCATAATATGTATTCATAACATTGTCTTCCGTATTTGTATTTGAATAAATAACATTGTAATCCTTAATCTCTTTTTTAAGTTCGGAATTAATATTATCATAGGCGGTCTCTAAACTTGCGAACATTGTTTCGCCGCCAATAGGAGGTGTCTTTAACATATAAATACTAGATACAACTGGGGGTTTATGGTCGTTAATGCCTACGAGGTCTTGGTGCCATACTGCAGTATTCTTAAACGGACCACTATATTTAAGTGTTATATCTTTAAGACCATAGAGGTCTTTGATATAGCAATTGCCTCTAATGGCTATTTGTGGGACGTAATCGACTTTAGATTTGTCAAAGGGATGCACTACCTTATCATTGCATTTACTATCAAATACTTTGCAAAACTCATAGAAATCTTTAGGTGTCAAATTTTGATTTTTAAACATTAGCATAGGAACTGCTTGAAAGAGTTTAGCCAATTCAAGTTTATCATAATCATTTACGTGTTTAATATCGATATTATTAATTACTGCTAGGTTTTTTTGAAATGTAGGAAAGGATACCTTCATAGATGCGGAGAAATCGCAATGCATAACTAGTAATACCAAATAAGCAAGAGAAGCGTAGCAGATGCGAGTTGGGAAGATGTTCATTTTAATCATATTTTATAAAATTATAGAAAAATAAAGAATATTATCATTTTTTATATTTATATTTACTTATATTTATTTATTTATTTATTTATATTTTAAAATTCACATATAATCCTCTATGTAATTCTTCTAAATACTTGCAATTATCATTATCAGTATCATCATTCAATAATAGACTATTCAGATATGGATAGATAGCATTCGATAATTTTATAGATGCTTCTGTTGGTGCGGTGCTAGGTATATTGGGGACGCAATAGATGCTTGTATTTTTATAACGAATAAAAGGGTTATATAAGGTAGTAGGCATAGATTGCGAAGTTGTTCCTCCTTGATCGATTGCGACATCCATAATTACACTACCTGTTCTCGACATCAAATCTAACAACTCATTATTGATAATGCGAGACGCTTTCATACCATTATTATATATGGAAGATATAACAATATTGGAAAATATCAAGAGTTTCCTAACATTATTTTCGGTCATTTTATATGCTTTATAAATGGTGGGGTTGCTTTCCTCAAGTATCTTTATTTTTTCATAATCATTATCGATAAGATTGATATTTTGGTATCCCAGCAGTATCGCTTGTTCAGCCGCTGCTCTACCTGCATTGCCTACGCCTACTATTGTTATAATCGTATATTTGTTTTTGCGCAACTTTTTACTATTAGTAATAAAATTATCGGCTTCTATCATTGACTTCTTACCTGCTATAATAGACATTGGTGCCAATATAGGATATACTCCTTTATCATCTTGGATAGTTTCATAAGCATAGCATTTCGCTTTACTTTCAAGCATCGCATTGATTAGCCCGTTATTACCTGCAAAATGAAAGAAAGACAATATAGTATGCCTAGATGTAATTAAAGGATATTCCATTCGTTGAGGTTCCTTGACTTTCACAATGATATTTGCATTCTCATAAATATCCTCGAGATTATTAAGAATTATAGCACCTTTTGCAGTATATTCATCGTCGCTATATCCAGCATATTCTCCTGCTCCCGTTTGCACATATATAATGATATTACTATTATTCTCAAGCAATCTCTGAATATCGCTAGGAACTATTGAAACCCTATTCTCGTAATCTTTTATCTCTCTAGGTATGCCAACTATATACATAAAATTTTTATTATAATTATTTTACTAATGCTAAATTATATTTATATGTTTGTAAAATATGATTATTGAGATTATAAGGTATTGTTAGGTATTGTTAGGTATTGTTAGGTATTATAAGGTATTATAAGGTATTAGTTAGTTGGCTTAATGCCTCTGTTATTAATCGTTTGTCTGCTCCGCAATACGAGGTTATTTCTATATTATTTCTATAAAACTTGAAATAAGGTATTGAAGATATGTTATAGTTATCACTAATCTCCCAGCCATCCTCGATATCTATTTTTAAGAATGTTATATTCGTATTAGCGGCGCTCAATTCTTCAATAAATGGATATATCTCTTTGCAAGGTTTGCAGAATGAAGCAGAAAAGATTGCGATAACATAGGTATTGCTAATCAAATAATTATTAAATTCATCTAAAGTCTTAACATTTATTACGGACATCTCTTATCTTTATTATTTAGATAGAATTAAAAATATTTAATAATTTTCGCACTTTTCATCAATTTGTAACAAATATATAAAAAATTGATAAATATTATATGTATATCTTATAAATACACAAATACAATACACCCTGATGTCTGCAGCGAAGAAAGTAGAGGATAAATATAAGAAATATGAGCTTCTCGAACATATCTTAGCGCTCCCAGATACCTACATTGGTTCCATTGAGCCTCAAAAGATTACCAGTTATATTTACGATGAAGAAACAAAGAAGATGGTGGCAGATGAATTAACATATATACCCGGCTTATTGAAGATATTTGATGAGGTTATCGTTAATGCCATTGACCATTGTATGCGTCTCCGTGCTGATGAAGAGAAAGGAAAAGAAGATATAAAGCACGTCAAGAACATCAAAGTGACGATTGACAAGGCTACTGGAAGGATTACTATAATGAATGATGGAAACGGCGTTGACATCAAAAAGCATAGTAGTTATGGTGATTTATGGATACCCGAGCTTATATTTGGAGAACTTTTGACTTCTACAAATTATGATAAGGGCGAAGAGAAGATTTGGGGTGGTAAGAATGGCTATGGTAGCAAACTTACGAACATCTTTTCTAAGGAGTTTTCCATTGAAACAATTGACCATTATACTAAGAAGATTTACACGCAAACATTCAGTAATAATATGACTGCGCGAACAACTGCAGAAGTTAAGGCATCCTCAAAAGTCCCCTATACGCAAATCAGTTTTATCCCTGACTACGAGAGGTTCGGTATGAAGAATATGTCTGACGATATTTATAAATTGTTCAACAGGCGTGTGATTGATGCTTGCGCAACAACTCCAAAGGAAGTCTCAGTATATTTCAATGGCGAAAAACTGATGATTAAGGATTTTGAAAAGTATTGCGAATTATTCCTTGATAAAAAGGAGCAGCCCTTCGTATATGAAGCGGTTGGTGAGAGATGGGAGGTTGTCGCTTCGATATCAAGTTCAGGGTCTTTTGAGTTCTTGTCATTTGTTAATGGGATTAATACAATCAAGGGAGGCAAGCATATCGAGTATATTACAAATATGATTACTAAAAATCTGGTTGATATGACGCTATCAAAGAAGAAGAAGGCAGTGAAAGCGCAGCATATTAAAGACAACCTATTCGTATTTGTGAAAGCGCTTATAGTCAATCCCAGTTTCGATTCGCAAAGCAAAGAAACTCTAACAACACCTGTTGCTAAGTTCGGTTCTAAATGCGAACTTAGCGAAAAGTTCTATGACAAGTTATTTAAGATTGGGATTGTCGACAAGGCTCTCAGTATTACTGAGTTTTACGATAAGAAGAAACTGGTAAAGACGGATGGCAAGAAAATATCACGTATCATAGTTCCCAAGTTGGATGACGCAAATTTAGCGGGGACGAAGGATAGCGCTGCTTGCACTCTAATTTTAACAGAGGGAGATTCGGCAAAAACGATGGCGGTTGCAGGGCTTAGCATTATAGGACGCGATAAATACGGCGTATTCCCTTTGCGTGGTAAAATTTTGAACGTAAAGGATGCGACGCTCCAGAAAATCACAGATAATACTGAGATTACGGCTATCAAGAAAATTCTCGGTCTTGAGCAAAACAAAAAATATACAGACCTCAGCCAGTTGCGATATGGCTCGATTATGATTATGACAGACCAAGACCACGACGGCAGTCATATTAAAGGTCTGATATTTAATATTTTCCAAAGTATGTGGCACGAATTATATGAAATCTCTGGGTTTCTAACATCTATGCTTACGCCCATTATTAAAGCGACAAATAGTCGTGGCAATGAGATTATCGAGTTTTACAATATGTCTGACTACGAAAGATGGGGTGAAACTGATGTCGCCAAGAATGGCTCTTGGAAAATCAAGTATTACAAAGGGCTCGGCACATCAAATGACCAAGAGGCGAAAGAATACTTTAAGAATATGAAGAAGATTACTTATAAATATGATAAGGATGCTGACGAAGTCATTGACCTTGCATTTAATAAAAAGCGCGCAGACGACAGGAAGGAATGGCTCGCAAATTACGACAAGGACAATGTATTAGATTATACAAACCTTGAAGTAGATTTCAAAACATTTGTAGATAAGGATTTAATTCATTTTAGTAATCGCGATTTGCAAAGGTCGATTAATCATATATGCGATGGTCTCAAAGAAAGCACGCGCAAAATCTTATTCGCCTGTTTCAAGCGCAAGCTATACACGAACGAAGTCAAGGTCGCGCAATTATCTGGATATGTTAGCGAAGTATCCGCTTATCATCACGGGGAGAATTCGCTGCAACAGGCGATTGTAGGAATGGCGCAAATATATGTTGGGACGAATAATATCAACTTGCTATCACCGAATGGTCAGTTCGGTAGCAGGTGTCAAGGCGGACAGGATGCTTCGTCCGCTAGGTATATTTTCACGCTATTAACAAAATTAACGAAATTAATCTTCAAGGAGGAGGATAATAATACTTTGACATATCAGGATGATGACGGGCAGCAAATAGAGCCCGAGTTCTATATTCCAGTAATCCCTATGATACTTGTTAATGGAGGCATTGGTATTGGCACAGGGTATTCTACAAATATCCCGCAATTTAACCCAAGCGAGATTATTGCGGCTTGTAAGTTTATATGCACTGCTATTAAACTTGCTGGTTTAGATGGAGATACTGAGGATGGAATGGACAATATCTATGAAACCATTGATATATTAGATATTGATGATTTAGTGCCTTATTATTTGGGTTTTAATGGGACTATTAAGAAATCAGAGAACAACTCATATATTAGCAAAGGGATTTATAAATGGATTGATGGTGAAACGCTTGAAATCACTGAATTGCCTATTGGGATGTGGACAGAGGATTATAAAGAGTTTTTAGAGAATATGATTACAAACGGCTTAAATAATTTGAAATATATTGAAAATCATTATACGTCAAAGAATGTTAAGTTTATCTTGCATTTTAATGCGAATGTTCGCGAAACGTTTGAAGACAAGTTTGAGCAATTGTTTAAGATGTCTTCGAGCAAAAACTTGAGCATCAACAATATTCATCTCTTTAATAAAAATGGGGCAATCCAGAAGTATGACAATACAACTGAAATTATCAAAGAGTGGTCTAAAACTCGTATCTTAAAATATATTGAAAGAAAGGCATACCAAATCAAAATACTTGAAAAGGACTTCCTCTTATTGTCTGCTAAAATCCGCTTCATTATTGATGTTATCTCTGGCAATATTCAGATAATGAATAAGAAACTTACTGATATTGCTAAAAGATTAATTGAACTTAAGTATCCGCGCATTAATACAGATACTGGAGCAAACATTGTAGTTGCTGGAAATATTGATAATGACGCTAGTGATGACGTTAGTAGTGATGGACGCGATAGCAGTGATGCTACGGATGGAAACAAGGATATTAAAGACTTTAACTATCTTCTTAAAATGCCTATATCACAACTAACTTATGATAGAAAAATAATATTAGAAAAGGAAGTAGATGCGCTCAATACTAATCTTAAAAATCTGCGGGATAGCCGTATTGAAGATTTGTGGATGTCTGACTTAGTTGAACTAGAGAACGCGTGGGAAGAACATAGAGACATTGTATTAAAAGAATATGACAATGACCGCAAAGGTATCATTGAACCTAAAAAAGCCGCTAAGAAGAAGGCAAAGAAATAGATGAAAAGGGATTATTAGACTACTATATATTATTAGATAGAATACTTATTTTTTATAATTCAATATTTTTCAGCAAAATATGAAGGTGCCTGTTTTTTATATATGGTTGCCGTAAATGTTTTACCTTTATACATCTCTATATATAATGTATTACCATCGTATATTTCATTACATCCAATATCATCATCACATTTCATATTATCGTGGCTAATCGGTAATCGCAGCATAGTATTTTTATCTGTCGTCGTATAGTAATTCCATCTATCTCTATGGTTATTTGCTCTTTTGCTAAATAAAGGCAGTATGATAGGTTCATTATTATCATTAGATGTCAAAATACCTACTTGCTGATATTCTCGGTTGTTATCATAAGATGGCAATTCCTTAGGATATACTGGGATGCTAACGCGACTATCTACCTTAGGACACGCAGGACACGCAGGACACGCAGGGCACACAGGACACCTATCAATAATACCCTTAATATCCTTTTTATTACTATTATTACTTTTATTATTCGCATAATATAAAAGAGTTCCTACAATCAATAGTGATACTGCTAAGATAAATATTACAAAATATAAAATATATATGCTATTCATATCTTTCTTTGCGACCATTGCTATTCTCCTATTATTATCTATTACTTTTATTTTCCTTTAACAACACCAAATGATAAGCCATAAGTTATATAATCGTGTATCCCGAAAAATCGAGGGTTTCCTGAAAGGATGTTTATATGGTAATACCATTTAAATGGTAATATAAGGAGTTTGTTGCTATTTAAAAGGATTGTCGTTAGGTTTTGGTTATATTCAGGAGGTAATATATCGGGTGATATTGGAACATTATTTTCCTGTTTGGTTAGAGCATTCCCTATTGTTATTTCTACGGAGTTCTCTTCGTGTCTATCAGCATATATTAGTAAATATTTATAATTATTTCTGTTCCAACTCCAAATATTCGGGATTACGATGTCATATTCGACGATATTATAGTCGAACCAATCAGCCAATATCGCATCAATATCTTGAATACTATCCTGAATAATTATTGGCTGCTTTTTGTATAGCAAATTAAAGTCAAAATGCGCTGCATCTACTTGGTATATTACTAACTCATCATAGAATATATAATAGAGCGAAGCATATATTATTATTATGAAAATCAATAAATATATATAGTTATACATTTTATTATAATTATATATATTTATATATACATAAATATCACATAAATCTAATAATTATTTTTATATATTATAAGAGTAATATAAAATATTTGATGAGTGCCCCCGAAGATGATGATATGGGTAATTTTTTTGTAAATACCTTAATAATTTTCATCATTATTTTCTTAATGATATTTGGATTGCCTTTAGGATTATATGCATATAAGGCGTTAAATAGTTGGGGAAAAGATAATAATGCGTTGATAGAAAATTTACAAAATAAAGAGATTGATAAATACAATGAACTATCAGATATCTTCTTATTTTGTACGTATATGCCAATTAAAAAATTGTTTTTTTGCAATAACACAATAAACACTACCGAACAAGCATATATATCAAATCATAAGAAACAAATAAGCCGAATATTAGAAATTTTAAAAGAAAAACAATCAAAGATTAATACAGATTATACTAGAATTAAAACGCTATCTGATACATTTATTAATGATAATAAGGTATCACGTATCAAACGCGAGTTTGAGGAAGAGCAAAGACTTAAAAAGGAAGCAGGTGAAGATGGAAGACATAATAGTAGTCAATTATTGAAATGGTTTAATAGTGCTGGTTCAGCTATACATAATTTTTTAAAGTTACTATTTATGCTTTTTGGTTTTATTGTATCAATTATTTCAGCCCTTGCAAAGAATAAGGTAGTAACAGGGTTTCTAATAATTGTATTAGTAATCATAATTGCTTTATCATTAACCAAACCAGCAAGTAAATCTAAAGACGGAAAGAACAATAATGGAGCGACTAGCAGCAATGTAGGGCTAAGTCCTACCGCTATATACAACGACATTTTAGATACATATAAACATTATAGCGAAATGGTGAAAAATGTGAATGTGGATTTTCTTGGCACAACCACTGAGACTGAAGTGAATGTAGATGACGAAGATTATGACGAAACCTTGTATAGAAAAATAAGAGGTGGGAAACGATACGACAACTTATCTTATATTAATCTTTCTTCTTTAGACGCGACTATTCAAACTGAAATAAAGAATATATATAAAATTGAAATAGATGCTGATAAATATTATAACATCTATTTGCCATCTGAGAAATTTAGTATTCTGCAAACTGATATTGAATGGAAAACATCTAATAATGCTAATAATGAGAAAATATGGGATATAAATTGCGAGGCTATTGGAGTTCAAGGAAGCACTTCGATACCTGCTTTTATTAGCAATGAAGGTAAATGTATAATTAATGAGGCTGAATTAAAGAAGGCTGATAAATCTCCGGGTGCCCCCGAACCGCCTACTATATATAAAACAGAATATATCAAATAACTTTGCTATGTATTTATTATCTAATATATTTTTAAAGGTATATACAATGGTTGCTGTTGCTGCTTGTGCAGGTAATACTGCTTTAATATGTAAAACAGGAGACAAATATACTATTAATGATAGTAATACAACAATCACAAAAATAAAGACTGATTATATTGATAAAATAGAAATTAAGGATAATGAAATATCTTTGACCCCTTCTTCGTCTAACCATTATTTTTATGCGGATGAAAAGGCGCACTGCAGTGAAACTTGGCAAGATTGGTTTTGTATCCCGAATTATCATAATAACAACAAGGTCAATAAATATCCATTTACTAAAACAATGTCTGTTGGCGTATGCTATGATTATTGTGCGAAAGGGTCGAATGGTAAATATATGACCATTAAAAATAAAACAAAATGCGAAGTATATGATGACGAGGATGACCTTATTTATAATCCCCTTGCTATCATTGCGATGATAGGCACGCCTTTTAAAGATAATAAAGAAAATTTACCTGAATTAACTACATTAAAATATATTGGTTTTCGAGGGTCTTATTTAAATGATTTATATAGAGTTAATAAAAATGATAATTTTATAACTACTGCAATTATTAATGATATTAAAAGCACTACTACAATCACTATAGCTGCTGATGGAACACAAGACTATCAAGACAAATTATTAGCAAATATCATAAAGGGATTACACCAAACAGATAAGGATGGAAATCCTAATAATACTATACTCCGTATTAGAAAAGATATTAATGATGCTATTACAAAACTTAAAGGGTTCTATATTGATGGGAAGAACAAAGAAAAAAGGGAGATATTTTTTAATAAAATAAAGGATTATGTGTTTGATATTGATAAATTAGAGAATGTATATGGTAAAGATAAGAATAGCAAAGCCAAATTTATAAATATTATTGCATATACTTATAATATTATGTATTTAGTATTCTATGATACAACCAAAAATCCTTCAGAAATTAGAACAGAAGCCGATATAATTACCCGCATAAAAAAGTTAATAGACTTTCATAATATTGCTGGTATTGCTGAAAATACAGAAATGAAAACAGATTTAACTAAAATGTTTCTATACGCTTGCTATAATTGTTTTAATGTAAATTATGATAATTTTAAGACATATATAGATAATAATCCTTATGATGATATACTACTACGTATAGATATAAATAAGGATACAAATACAAATAAAAATTTAAATACCGAATTTAAGAAGGCTATAATAGAAATCGACAAGTTGGCTACAGGCACTGATAAAGATGCAACATATATTTTAGCATATTATATAAAATACTATGACCATAGCATATTGGCAGAATATGGAGATAACTTTGCAAACTTGCAATATATTGCAGTAGTGTTTGGGATGTTGGCGGGATGTCTTCTAGCGATATTTATAATATACTTATTGTTTGTTTTGAACAAAGGGCATAATATAGTAATTGCATTTTTTAATTTCAGTTTTCTTTATTATAAGTTGGTTACGTTTGGCATACTCAGAATTAGTTGTGTTATTTATTATAATCTATTGAGTAGATTAAGCAAATATACAATATTATCTATACTATTCAAAATATTTAACATAGGGTTCATTATCTTCCTGCTAGGATACTTGTATAAAATAATTACTGATTTATTAGGAATTGATTATATAACGTTATTAAAGAAAACGAAATACGATAAACTATCCGAACTATCTCCTGAGGACAGAGCAATATATACTGATATAGGGCTATATATATTTATTACATATTTGATATATATCTATATATATAGCGTCTATATAATTAGGTATTCATTGAGTGAAAGTAAATTTGATATAATGACGAACATAGACGCAGATGATAAAACGGCTCTTGAATTTGTAGAGAATGTATTAGTATCAAATTATATGTCGGAATTGATAAGTATATTTACTTCTTTACACTCTACAACACCAGCAGCCTCCTCTTGATAATTCTTAGGAATACTATATATTATTCTAATATTTTCTAATTATAGAATGAATATATTTCTATATAAAAGATACAGAAAAATACATAAAACTGCGGATGGTATATTATATGTTCTTTATAAAAAAGATAAGATATATATTGCAAAATACTTTAAAAAGAATGGGGTAGTTAAAAAAGAGCACAAGCATCTTATTCAGCAAAAATCGAAGAAGGTTGGTGGCGTAAATGAAGAAAAAAAGGTAGCAGATGAAGAAAAAATGGTAGCAGATGAAGAAAAAAAAGTAGCAGTATGCTTATTAAATGCTTATAGTTGGAATGGGTATAATACAAAACGAGATAATTTTATAGAAAAGTTTAAAAAATTAATCAGTGAAAAGAGAGTAGATTTGCTGCTTACGCAAGAAGACCAACACGATATTGTATATGATACGAGTGAAAGTGTTAAAGCATATTCATTAAAAGAAGAAAAAGACACAAAGAGGTTTATTTTTAATATGTGTATTAGCACCTCTCTACAATTTTGCAAAGGTATTGTGCCAAGAAATGCTATAATTATAACGGATACTCGGTTTGGTATTACTATTGCAAATTTACATTTAGAAGGCGGGCGTTTTGTAGATACAGAATTAAGCGATGCTACATTTAAAATATATTTAGATATTAAACTAGAATTATTGAGAAAAGTATTAAATCAACGACCTGGTATTATATCGGGTGATTTTAATTCTGTTTTTTGCGAGGATCCAGATTTATTAAATCAAATGTACGATGACCAAATAGCATACTATGTTTCTTGTAGTAAGAAAGCATCATCATTTCCGTCGGATGATGATACAGAAAGCTCTTTAACTGCAGAAGAATCAGGATTGCAAGACAAACTTGGTGTATATCTAATACAAAAATGTCCTAACAATTGTGGTGATAAAGGTAAGGCGACTTTAAGTAAAGACCAATTAATTTCTTGGAATAATGCACCATTTGAATTATTGCAAGAAAGAGGTTATGAATATATAGAGCCAACTAATATAAAAACTGACGGAAAAATAAATCCAACAAATTCAAGAGGAAACAATGTAATAGACCACTTTTGGGTTCATAAATCATTACGTGAAAATTATACTTTCAGCACCGAGATATATGATGGTTTTGGAGAATTAAAAGATAATTTATATGGTAATATGACAGACCACAAACCTCTTGTATTGACTATTGAAAGTAAAATAGATGATACTGCTAAGCAAGGTGCTAAGCAAGGTGCTAAGCAAGGTGCTAAGCAAGGAGTTCTTCCTAGCAAAAGAAAAAGGTCGGGAGCAAGTAAGTAATACAAAATATATAAGGGATTAATCCATTAGGAATATTAAATGGATGATAATAATATATATTTGCTAAATATTAAAACAATTCAGGCATCTACATTTAAACAAGTAATAGATGCTCTGAAAGAAATACTTATGGATGTTAATTTAGAGATAGATGAAACAGGTATTAAAATAGTTGCAATGGATAACACGCATATTGTTTTGATACATCTTAAGCTTGAAGCGGATAAATTTGAGATATATCAATGCGAGAAGAAGCAATATGTTGGGATAAATATGCTGAGGCTGCACGCGCTTATAAAGACGATTACGAACAACGACATATTATCATTATATATCTTGAAAGACGACCCAAATCATCTTGGTATTACCATCGATAACAATGAGAAGAACTATAAAACAAATTATAAGTTGTCTGTGCTAGACATAGATGTGCTAAATATCCAAATACCTCCTGTGGATTTTCATACGATTATTAATATGCCATCTTCGTATCTTCAAAAGATTATTCGCGATATGCATAATTTAGCCGAATTCATTGAGTTCAGGAACATTAATGATAAACTGATTTTGAGTTGCAAAGGGGACTTCTGCCATCAGGAGACTATCTTAGGGTCTGAGAAATCGCAAGCAATCACAATAAAAAAGAATAGCGGCGAAGAAGACCAAGAAATAATTCAAGGAATATTCAGTCTTAAATACTTGTCTATATTTACAAAATGCACTAACCTGTCGAACACAGTAGAAATATATCTTAAAAATAACTACCCAATTATTCTAAGATATACCATAGCATCTCTAGGTGAAATCAAGCTATGCCTTTCGCAGCAAGATATTAGTTAAGCGTATCCAATAAGAATATTAGATACAATAAAAGAAGTTATAATGCCTTTATTTTTGGATATAATATATATTTAAAGTATATATTATGTATTTTGCTCAATGTATTATCTAATACAATAATGATTTCATTCATACAATGAAAGTATTTTTTGGAGTATATAATGTATTCATCAAAAATCATATATTTTATAAAGCGGTTAATTTCGTTGAAAATTGTTTGAAATCGGTTCATTATAAATAAAATTATATTAGATTTCTTTAAGTATAAGAAGTCTTCTTCATATATTCTACACAATAAAAATAATACAATGCGAATGCCTAGTATTACTAGAAATCAGCATCAAGACTGAATTTGCGCATATCATTGTGCTCTTGTTTGCTTCCAACGTTTGCTTTACTATATTGTGAAACGCGGCTTTCAAAGAAGTTAGTTTTTGTTTCAATAGATATCCTCTCCATAAAAGGGAAGGGATTATTAGAGTTCCATATTTTATCATAATTTAATTGTGTTAATAACCTGTCGGCAACAAACTCAATATAAATAGACATCAAATCAGCATTCATCCCAAGCATTGAACAAGGGATACTTTCGATAATGAAGTTTTTCTCGACTTCAACGGCTTCTTTAACAATCTTATGGACAATTTCTTGAGATAGACGATTTTCTATTTTTGAATATAGAAGAACCGCGAATTCCACGTGCATACCTTCGTCTCTGCTAATTAATTCATTGGAGAATGATAGCCCTTGCATAAGACCTCTTTCTTTTAGCCAAAAAATACTGCAAAAAGCGCCACTAAAAAATACACCTTCTACTAATGCGAATGCAATAAGTCTTTGCGAGAATGGCGCGCTTTCATCATTAATCCATTTGAAACACCATTCTGCTTTTTTCTTAATGCAAGGCATATAATTAATTGCATCAAGCGCTTCGTGTTTTTCGCTAGGTTCTTTGAAGTATGTATCAATCAATAGCGAGTAAGTTTCAGAATGAATATTCTCAATCGACATTTGAAAAGCATAGAAAAACTTCGCTTCTAACACTTGAACTTCATTTAAGAAGCGCTCCCCTAAATTAATATTAACAATGGTATCACTCGAACTAAAGAATGCAAGTATCTGCTTAATAAAAAACCTCTCATTATTATTTAATTTATTAAAATCAGCCATATCCTTGCTTAGGTCTAATTCCTCCGATGTCCAGAAACAACTCAGAGCCTTCTTATACATTTCCCACATATCATAATGCTCTATAGGGAAAATAGTAAGACGAGTATTAGGCTCTAGGAGAGGTTCTATATTTGTGGTAGTTGTAGAAGACATTATATTATAATAGCAATATATATTTATATAATAATTCATAAAAAATAATGAAAGATATCAAAGTAAAGTATTATTGTATTATTATGCCGAGCATAGTAAGCAACTATCTCCGTTATCTTCAACACATCTTCTCTTTTTTTTAGCGAAATCAGGGTCAATTGTGAATTGCTGTGTCTTCGCCTTAGGTCTTGTGCGGAGATAATAAGAACCCGTTTTCAGCCCTTTAGAGTGTGCATAAAAATGCATAGAAGACAGCTTTTGAAAGTCGGGCTCCTCCATAAATATATTAAGGCTTTGTGTTTGGCAAATGTATTGCCCTCTGTCTGCAGACATATCTATGATATTGCGCTGTTTAATCTCCCACGCCGTCTTATAAATCGCTTTTAATTCATCATCAATCTCTTGGATATTTTGCACACTTCCTTCGTGTAAGATAATAGTATCTTTCAGATCCTTATTCCAAAGACCTTTGCTAATCAAATCATCAATCAAGTATTTATTAATGATAATGAACTCACCGCTCAATGTTTTGCGCTGGAAAATATTATTAGTGAATGGCTCAAAGCTCTCATTAAAACCCATAATTTGCGACGTAGAAGCAGTGGGCATCGGGGAAAGCAGCAAGCTATTGCGAACTCCATACTCCTTTATGTCAGCACGAAGGTTATCCCAGTCATATCGCAAACTAGGCTGTGTATTCCATAAATCGAATTGAAATAAGCCTTGTGAAATAGGGCTTCCTTCAAATGAACTATAAGCACCAATATATTTAGGGTTTGGGATATCCCTCTCAAACTCATTAATATAGTTATTGATATCCTCGTCTAATAATTTGTTATTAATATTTTTCATATCATTAATAATTTTATGGCGTTTCTTTGATAATTCCATAGAGGCTTCAACTGCCGCGTGATAAATAGTTTCAAAAATATCCTTATTTAACTGCTTGGCATTTTCACTTTCAAAAGGGTGTCTTAACATTATGAAAACATCTGCAAGTCCCTGAACACCGATACCTACAGGTCGATGCTTTAAATTAGAGATACGCGCTTTTTCAATAGGATAGAAGTTTTTATCAATAACCTTGTTCAGGTTCTTCGTGATAACCTTTGTAATATCGTGTAATTTATCAAAGTTGAATTTGCCATCCTCTACGTATGAAGGGAGGCATATAGAAGCCAGATTGCATACACCAGTTTCTTTAGGGGACGAATAAATCAATACCTCTGCGCATAAATTGCTCGACTTGATAGTTCCCAAGTTTTTCTGGTTGCTCTTTTTGTTCGCAGCATCTTTATATAAAATATAGGGAACACCTTGCTCAATCTGAGCCTCCAAAATCTTAAACCAGAGGTCTTGAGCATTGATTTGCTTAACATATTTGCCTTCGCTTTCGTATTTTTCATATAGTTCTTTAAAGTCGTCTCCATATACATCGCTTAACCCCGTGCATTTATCAGGACACATAAGCGACCACTTGCCTTCGCTTTTAACTCTTTCCATAAAAAGGTCTGAAATCCACAAAGCCAAAAACAAATCTCTACATCTGTCCTCTTCACTCCCGTGATTTTTCTTAAGCTCTAAGAAACTCTCTATGTCGCAATGCCACGTTTCAAGATATACCGCAATACTACCTAGACGTTTTCCTGCTTGGTCGATGTATCTAGCAGTATTATTAAAAACTCTTAGCATCGGTATGATACCATTTGACGTTCCATTCGTTCCTCTGATATGGCTGCCATTACCTCGAATTTGATGAATATGCAAACCAATACCTCCAGCATATTTAGAAATTAAAGCGACCTCTTTTAGCGAATCAAAAATACCCGATACACTATCATCATTAATACTGCACAAAAAACAACTGCTCAATTGCGGGCGATTTGTTCCAGCATTGAATAGCGTAGGTGTAGCGTGTGTGAAGTATTTTTTACTCATTAAATCGTATGTCTGGAGAACATCCTTAATATCATTGCCGTGAATGCCAATAGCGACGCGCATCCACATATGCTGAGGGCGCTCAATAATCTTCTTATTAACGCGCAATAGATATGCTCTTTCAAGTGTCTTAAATCCAAAATAATCAAATAAATAATCCCTCTGGTAATCTATGATTGTATTAAGTTTTTCCTTATTTTTACTAACAATATTATATAATTCCTCAGATACAAGAGGAATAGGATTATTATGATTATCCACGTTATTATATAATACCTGTATGGTTTCGCTAAACGACGGCGACGTATTTTTATGATGATTTGATATTATAATGCGCGATGCTAATAGGCTATAGTCGGGGTGTTCTATCGACATACTGCTACACAAATGCGCGGCAAGTTCGTCCAACTCATATGTTTTGACACCATCATAAATACGCGAGCATACTTTTTGGGCAATCTCTGAAACATCAATAGTTAATCCAGATGAAAGGTTCTTCAACCGATTTAATACCTTATCAAAACTAACGTCCTCCATTTCGCCGTTACGCTTAATAACACGCATCTTTTTATTTTTTGTTCCTTGTTATATCTATATATGTGCTTTCTTTTTATATATATTGATAAAAATAATTAGAGGATTTTTACTAAATCATTAAGCAAATTTACCTATCATCATCGAGACCACTATCATAGTCAGTTCCTCCGTCAATCCCGCTATCCTCTACACAACTTGATACACTGCTGTCTCCACCGCTTACGCTGCTACCGCTTCCATAATTATAATCGCATATTAGTTTCCGACCTTTTGAAGACGACACCCAGCATTCAATCTTGATTTTACCAGTATGCTCTTTGAGATGGCACTCTTTGCATATAGCAACTAAGTTATGCTTCGCATTCTTGTGGAACGCATTATTAATGAAACCATTTTTATCAGCCGTATGTTGATATATGATGTGATGCGTTTCCTCCGCCTTGTTCTTATTGCAAATATTACACATATCAATGACTATTTTAGAATTATACCTCGAGCTTTTCTTATTTAAGATGTTCTTGTTAATGCATTCGACCTCTTTTCTATTTAACTCGGCATTTTTCATAAAATCCATTGGCATATCTAGCGTCCGACATACTTCGATGCCATAATTATTATTTCCTTGCCCCTCTTGAATTACCCTGTCATATATGATATTATTATTTTCATCAAAGGTTATTCGAATATGCTTAACAAATAGCTTAGATTTATTGATATTGGCTTTTATAGTCGTTAGTTTTGTTAATTCGTGAAGATGCGAAGCAAATATAAAGGACGCTCCTTTATCTATTAGCGTATCAATTCCGCTCGCTACAATAGAAATCGCCGATATTGATTCAGTCCCGCAGCATATTTCATCTCCGATAACTAAACTGAACTTATTGCATCTTTTAAGAATATTCCTTAATTCCGTCATCTCAATTGTAAAACTAGACATCCCTTTATAAATGTTGTCTAACCCTGATATTCTCGTAAATATGCTATTATAAGGGTAATACTTAAATGTCGAAGCAGATACGAACATCCCCGCCTGAGCCATAATGATATTTAAACCGACCGCTTTCATAAACGAAGATTTGCCTGACGCATTTATGCCATATAGCAGAATACCATTTTGATTTAGCGATATATTATTGCCGACATATTGGAAATCATCTTGTATTCTCTCAATGATTGGATGTCGCATATTTGTAGCCTCGATAAAAGAGGACTTCTCAGAGGTTATTATCGTATCTATTATAGGACGTGTGTAGCAATAATCGAACGCATTCTTCGCAGAATTTGCGGCAATATCAACGCGAACTAAATATTTTACTAAGATATCTAAGATATTCCCATTTTTATTTACGAAACTAATCACAAAATCCTTGTAATGGCTAAGAACTGCTTGTGATATTTGCTGGCTATACTCGGCAATATTATTGCTTTCGCCAATTATAGCGGCGTTTGTTAGCTTATACACCGAAGATGAAGATGATAATAACTTCTTTTCAAAAGAGTTCATCAGTTCTCTCTTGTTTTTCATAGCGTTGTCGAAGCGTTTCTTTGTAATTGTTAGATAATAGCCGTCGCGATTATTATTTTCTATCTTGCATATCGTTGCATCATTATCGCCGATTTGTGTAATCTTCTCGCAATATGAATTAATAATTTCATAGGATTTGTTATATTTGTCGAATAGCACATCTATATCCTCATAAACACCTTTCTTAAAAAAGTTAGTGATATTCGATTTATCCAGCAAGTTTGTTAGATTGTATTTACCTGCTTCATCCAAATCTATAATATTTATATATTGCGATATTATGCTATCAATCGCGGTAATGCTAATAATCTCTTCTGGAAAATCTAGCATCCGCCTGATTTCTTTCGCGGATATTAATGCGTCATTAAAAGATATCCAATCTTGCGGGGCTATCTTATTCGTTTTCATCTTCCTTTTAAGTCGCTCCAAATCCATTATAGAAGATAGATGCTTTCTAACAACCAAATATTTGCTGCTATCCAATAATAAATCTACGTCGTCGTAAGCTTTGTTGATTGCCTCAATGTTTATCATAGGCTGCAAAAGGCGCTCTTTAAATGTGCGGTATCCAAAAGCAGTCGAGCATCTATTCAATATATCGATTAACGGCTGATCACCTTGATATAACCCGAGAACATTTAATTGTATCGCTGAGTTAAACTCTATAATCATATTTTTATGCATTTCAAATACTTCAGGGGCTTCTTCTAGTCCCTTCACGATGTCCGAGTTGTGTTCATAAGCAAACTCTAGAAGGCAACATAGCGAAAACCGCGAATTATTATATTTTTCCAAGTTCAGTATCTCGATGATAGACAAGAAGCCCTTCTTAACAACAAAGACCTTCTCGAGTATATCCCGCTGCTTGTTTATATTACTAAAAAAAGATAGATGCTC
>Ga0214921_10004861_pt1 | contig 19417 bp, 10 predicted proteins | sample LL1505_MetaG_FD_177992 | JGI IMG/M metagenome (GOLD analysis project Ga0214921, IMG submission 177992) | Freshwater microbial communities from Lake Lanier, Atlanta, Georgia, United States - LL-1505 | ecosystem: Environmental > Aquatic > Freshwater > Lake | place: USA: Georgia | collected... | reverse complement strand
ATGATTCCTACTGTACGAGTCAGACCAGTTGGTGTGGCAAGTTGTTGTGCTAGGTCAGATAATGAATTAAATAGTGGTGACATACTGATTTATATGTATTAAAATAATAATTATAATAGTTTTTTTTGGTTTGGTTTTGGTTTGGTTTGGTTTGGTTTGGTATTTAAAACAATGTTTACTGGTTAGGGAGGTACAAATCTAACATAAACAAATGCCAGGATAATAAATTAATAATTTAATAATCTAGCGCAACAATATCTACTAATTCTCTTTCTCTAACTCCAATTCGGCCAAAAAATGCTAAAAACAATGCTATCTGATGACCCCGAGCTTGACATGCTTATTCAAAAAGAAACCAACCGCCAAGCAATGGGTATTGAACTTATTGCAAGTGAGAATTTCACACCGCGTGGTGTTCTTCAAGCACTAGGATCAGCCCTTACCAATAAATATAGCGAAGGTCAAAGTGGGAGGCGTTATTATGGTGGTAATGAGGTAATTGATAAAATTGAAGACCTAACAAAATCCCGGGCACTAAAAGCATTTAACCTAGACCCCGAAAATTGGCATGTTAACGTACAACCATATAGTGGCAGTCCTGCTAATTTTGCGGTATATACAGCATTGCTCCAACCACATGACCGGATTATGGGTCTCGATTTACCTAGTGGCGGGCATCTCACTCATGGTTTCACTACTCCTACAGGTAAGCGGGTTAGTGCATCAAGTATCTTTTTTGAAAGTATGCCTTACCAGGTTTATCAAGATGGACCTAAAGCCGGGCTAATCGATTATGATGAACTTGCTGAATTGGCTGCCCGATTCCGGCCTAAACTCATCATCTGTGGTGCAAGTGCTTACCCACGTGATATTGATTATGCTAGGTTTCGCGGAATTGCTGACGCATGTGGGGCATTACTAATGGCGGATATCGCACATATTAGTGGATTCGTCGCTACCGGTCTTATGTCAGACCCATTCAAATGGTGTGATGTGGTAACAACTACTACACATAAAACGCTTCGTGGTCCCCGGGCTGGTATGATTTTTTGCCGCCGTAAAGATAATTGGCCGCAAAAGATTGATGAAGCGGTATTCCCCGCTTTACAAGGCGGGCCACATAATCATCAAATCGCAGGGATAGCATTTCAACTAGCGCAAGTAATGAAACCCGAATTCCGCGACTATATGGCCCAAGTGCGTAATAATGCGCGAGTCCTAGCTACTGAACTTATCAGTCATGGTGTCCGAGTTAGCACAGATGGCACTGATAACCATATAGTTCTCGTCAATCTTTCCGCGCAAGGAATTACAGGTTCTAAAGTTGAAAAAGTTTGTGAGCTAGTCGATATATCACTTAATAAAAATGCCGTTCCAGGTGATAAAAACGCGATGAATCCTAGTGGCGTCCGGATTGGAACAGCTGCGATGACAACCCGTGGCTGTACTGAATCACACATGACTACCATCGCGGATTTCCTAATGCGGGCTATAAAAATAACTCAAGATGGGCAAGCAAAATATGGTGTCCGGCTTACTGAATTTTTGTCCGGGTTGGCGGCGGATGAGGAGCTACAAAACAAAATAAATGACCTCAAAGCAGATGTAAATGAATTCAGCTCTGAACTGGAGTGGTATTATTAGCTATTTTGCTCTGGATATAATTGATTTAGGAAAATATCCCTATATTTTTTCTCATTTGCCGCACATAAAGCAGAATAAGCTGCTGGATTAATAATTTTAGGTTGTGTTTGCCCAGATACATGTGTAATGATAGTATCATAAACTTCAGGTGGTGGAATAATATCAGACAGATGTTTTATAAAATCTTTGCCTTCCTTCAGTTTTGCATATTCACGTATATGCTTAGTTCCGCGTTTACTATTAATTTCATCAATTATAGGAATAATATTCCCTAACCGGTCAATGTCAAAATAATCAGCATTATCAAAAGCAGAGCTACTAAATGGGAAAATATGCTCTATCCAGTATTTCTTATTAAGAAATAATTGCGGCATCTTGATGTTATAATATGATTGAATAAGAATGCTTTCATGAAATTTTCTAGATTTACGAATTTTATTTTGCGAACCATCATTGATATTTTCTGTAATTAATATATCAAGCACATCTGTCATTTTTTGTTTAGTTATTTTAGCATGTAATTCATTGGGATGTTTATATACTTTATTAAATGTTTCAACCACAAGTGGTCCGCTAGTGCCTTGGATATTTAATATATTATCACGGCTGTATTTTGTTTTTGCTTCTTTGAGGTGAATATCTTTAAACATAAGATGAAACAGAATACAACGTTCTGCAGATGCTAATATTTCTGTTTCAGGTGTATTAGCATTTAAATGGCCAATAATGCCTAACATTAAAATGGTTTGACTATTTGTCCTCAAAGACCCTAGTTTTTTCTGACATTCATCAAATGTTTTAGGACTAATTGATGTAATTTTATTAATCGCAATTCGGTGTTCTAGCTTTATTAATATTTCGATTGCACGATTAACTTTTACAATGAAATCATTAATATTATCTGTTGTAAATGAGGTGTTTATATTTCCATACATAACACCATAAACCTTGAACAATAAAGATAATCCTGTAGTTTCATTGAATTGATTATTGATTATACTAGATTTGGCAAATGTTAGCAGTTCAAAACCAGTAATTAAATCATATGCATTAAGAGGAGCATTGATGTCAAACTTGTATAATTCTAATTTTTCATCATCACAGTTATGCATATGAGAATAATTGTCCTTCAGAATTTTCCGAAGTTCTGCTTCAAAAACCGAGTCATTAATAATGAAATCAGTTCTTGTATATAGTGTGCTAGCTAATAATTCCCTTGCTGTTAATGCATTATTGTATTTATTAATTTTACCAAATATATTACATAATTCTTCAGTGGTATATCCTTCAAAAATATTTACATTGATAGTAGTATTTAAATCAAATCTATCAGTGCCATTAGCAAATTTTTGCTGTAGCTCATCGATTATTGGTTCATACTCATCATTTTTACCTTTTAGGTAATTTGTATATAAGTCAATTTCTTTAATCGTATCTGTAAAATAATTTTTTAAATTTTTCAAATTCATGATATCTGGATATGTCATTTTGGAAAATATATTACAGATTTTTTGTATTATATTTTTGGGTAATTCTCTATCAGTAGGTGAAATATCAGTAATTAGTTTATTGATAAGTTCAAAATATTCTGGATAAATTTCAAATGGTGATAGCATAAAATGAACTATTGCATTAATCCGGTTATTACCATCGATATTAGTATATTTACCTTGTGATGACCCAAATGTTATAGGATGTACGCTATTTTTGGTTTCTCTTAGAAAATCAATATAATTTCGTTCGCTTGGCACAGTATCTTTTTTAGGGAGTATATCCCATTTACGTTTTCGTTGGAACTTTGGTTTACAAATTTCCCCGTTATTTATTCTAGCAACTAAATCTTTTACATACCATTGTTCGTTTTTAATGGTTTTTGATGTCATATTAGTCTTATGGTTTTGCTGGTAAAACTTATTAAATGCCTTAAATGAAAAAAAATAAATGAAACAATTTTTATGGAGCAAACACTAATTAATAATTAATAATTAATTATTAGAAATGTTTCATCATTCTTGTAAGTTCTGCACTTGGCTCACTTGCACTGAATTCGAAATAAACCCTTTTTACACTAGGCAGTTTTGTGGTGGCATCAGTAATTACAGATTTGAATTCATCCACAGAGGGATACTCAGTTACGGGTCCTAGCTCTACCTCTGCGTCAGCAAATCGGTGTTCCCTGATTGCGCGAGTTGCAAACCGACCAGCAGCAGCTAGGACATCACACTTATTAATGACTATATCAGTGCATTGATTTACAAATGCAGCCTTAACAAGTCCATCTAGGTCCAAATAATTACATTGCCTAGGACGACCAGTAGTAGAGCCAAATTCATGTCCTAGCTCTTGGAGCCGCGATAGATTCGTGTCAGTCTGGTCTTGAAATTGCATAGCACCGACATATGTTTCATAAGCCTTAGCCACACCCCAAACACGCATGGAATATCGGTTTCCGCGGTTGTCAGCCGGATGCATATTAATACCCATATTGAGACAATCACTTGCTAGACAATGGCTACTAGTGACATAGGGGTACATACCATAAGTGATATCTAGACCATATGCTTGTGCGCCTTCAACTAGACAAGGAGCGTGATGCTTGTGGGTTTCATAATAATCCATTAGAATCTTGGCTGGCGATCGGATTTGGACTCCTAGCGCTTCAAGTTCTTGGCATTCTCGGATACAATTACGGACACGCCAACCTGTGCGAGCATACTTATCCCTGGCACACATACCAATACCCGATTTAGTTGTCCCGATTCTGGTATCTCCAGCATCTTCAGCAAGATGTGTGTCTTGGATAACATGTGCGTTAGGGCTAATATAAAGTGTATGAGTTGCCGACTTTTGTGTGCCATCTGTTGGATTGGCGATAGGTAGTAGAGTAACCCCATGTTCGCGGAGCATTAGAATCTCAACTTTCAGTTTATCAATATCCACATAACAGTTATCCCCAATGATACTAGGCATTCCATATAGGATGCCACTAGGAACTTGATGAGTCACCACCTTGACTCCACTGTGATAAATAGTATGACCAGCATTGGGTCCGCCGTTGAACCTGACACAGAATCTGCGTGTAATATCTTCTGTTTCCGAAAACCTAGATGCTAGCATATCTACAAGTTTGCCCTTGCCCTCATCACCCCAACGGAGTCCGATGACAATATGGGTAGTATATTCTCTTTGGGTTTGTTGGGTATTTTCTGTTGTCATTCTTTTAAATCTATTACTTTCCTTGATAGGTTTTAGTGTATTTATTTTCAAAACACTTTAAGTATTAAAACAATTTTTGCCAAACAAAATACAAATTATTAAAACAAACAAATAAAAACACAAAAACACACACGAAAAAAAAAGGTTTTTGTAACTAAGTATGTAGTCACCACAGCAATGATTTTTCCGGAACGAGACACGTCCACGGAAATATACTACACCTGGCTCTCACCTCAGGTATAAATAGTTTCTCTTTCGGATCTGATCCAATCGAGTCACAATCAAAGGGGTCATACCCATGAATTTTTAAAGTGGTTTATTCCACAGGGAGCCTTACGGCGCTCCCGACCTCATCTCTCTCCGCTGACTCCCTCAGCCGAATGAGAAATGTTGTGCGTTGCACCTCGTGCAGCAAGCCTTCCACACCAGCCACTTGCCGCAGTCCAAGCACTTGCAATGTCCGTCGTTTCCGCTGGTATGCACAAGTCTTGGCGTCCTCAGCAACGGCGCGCCATGCTGGTTGCAGTAGGCACCGACCTCAGGCACTAGTGAGTGAACAATGGGTACATCTCCGTACTGCCACAACTTGCTCAGGTTCACCCACTTGGCGGTGCAAAGCTTCTTGCCCTGCTTCTTCGCATCATTCCTCGCACGAGCCCGCTCGTTCTTCGCGAGCCTCTTCGCTTCCACCCTCGCAGCCGACTGCATTGCTGCAAGCTCCGCATCTGCCCTCAAGGCAGCCAACTCCTCCTCCGTCATGATCTGGCGTAAGACACCATCACGACGCGACATGGTCTGATAAATCCGTAATTTGGATAATCAGAGATGTCGTTACTTCTCATCTATTTGTATTTATATATCATTTTTTGGTAAATTGTATTTTTTTTTCCAAAAAAACATATGGTACCGTTAAGTACAGTCAAGTACCATTAAGTACCGTCAAGTCCATAATTCTTTTACAGCTCTGAAGAGCTATTGAATTAGGACTTTCGTAGTGGCGTTTGTGGTGAGTCAGCAAAGCTGCGATACGAGTAATCGGAACCACACGGTACCTTATTTAAGACAAGGTGGCGAAACCACCGACCATGACCACCCTATTCGGGTGGCCTTAAATAATGTACCTAACTAGTAGAGATTAGTATGGTCCCGGTCGGTGGCAAAGCCACCTTGTCTTAAATACCATACTAGGCGGTAATTGAGTGTCTTCGGTAAATTGAATTTATTTCCGCTGGAATACTTCCAAAACATCATTTAACTTATTGCAGTAAAATTCTGAACCAGCAGCATCAAATTCACGTATGATTTTTGCCCGACATGAACTCAATAATTTACGATTAGTATTCGTACTACCTGATTTAGTAATATGTCCTAGACTACTACAAGTATCAATAACCTGACAACTTGCTATATGTGCATCATGGGCCTCTTGAATATCTGCAATTGTGTCCCCAATTTTGATTATTTGATTAGGATAATAATTTGGTAGAGACCAATCTTTGAGAATTTTAAATATCATCCCTGCTTTGGGTCTAGGATTTGTGACTTCGTCCGCACATACCATTGTATTGTAAATAATACCTTGCTTATGCATAAGATCACTCATTGCTTGAATAATTTCCCGGGAATATCCTGTAGTGATACCAACCCAGATGCCATTTGTTTGTAGATAATGAAGAAGATCTACTGCATATGGTGTAGGTTTAGAATAATATTCAACAATCTCTTTGAGGTTTAGATTTGTGGATTTGTAAATCCTGTTGATATCAATATCACTTGGTGGATTATTATAAATAAATTTCCATTGTCCTAGAATATCAGGTTTTGCAAGAATAGCTTGGATATGTGCCTTTTTTGGCAAACCCATATCTGCTCTGACAATTTCATCTGTAACAACCAATCTATTTTTAGCGAATGCAGAAATCATTGCATGAATGGGTGCTTGACAACCAGTATCAATTAATGTTCCTGCCAAATCAAATATTACACCACGAACACCCTTAGATAATTCACGTCCTTGTCGGCTTGTAATTCTGGAAATCTGATACATGTTTAGTTCTCTTTCTAATTAATTTATAACTAATGTAATATTTTTCAAAAACAATTTTTGCCATGCCAAAAAAAATGAAAACAAAAATGAAAACAAAAATGAAAAAAAATGAAAACAAATTTGATTAAAATTGTTTTGTGTTTAATAGGAAATACCCTACATAATAAATCTTATTACACATAAGGTACAATCCACAAAATGGCATATACACCCTATAACAACACTGTTAAATCACTAACCGGTGAATTAGGCAAGATAGAACGAGATATGGCTAAGTACTTATTCCGGAAATACTTAGTTCCACCAAACACACAAGAAACTAAAGAACAAATCTGTGCCCGGCGTGAAATATTCATGCAGGAATTATTCCCTACCCGACCTGAAACTATAGAACAAGATGATGAACTTGTTAGTGAATTAGATGAAATTGAACGCGCAACAGAGGAATATACCAGATGTGTGGATGATTACCCAACAGGACGTACACAATGGGGATATCCCGATTCACTCCGATGTAAACACATTAGTTATATAAAACATCGGTTCAGCAGATGTGCATGTAAAATAAGTACAGCACCTACTAATAATCCGCGCCCGTTTTGTGCGAAACATTTTGCAGTAGACAATCCATATGCAGCCGAATATAATATTTTAGTCGCGGGCCAATTGGCACTTCAAAATCAAACGACAAACTAGAATTAGAAGTGTGAACTGAATGAATAACATAAAACCGTTTTATTTTTGTTGCTTAAACCTAGCACATGAATTAAAAGCAAACACAATTTTGTAAGTATTTATCACCAATTTATCACCAATGGACCAAACACATGATAAATCAGTATTTACATATTATATTAATGTATTAACACCGAATAATAATAAACTAAGTGTCACTGCTTATGGAAATTCAAAACGGGATAGTAATCTTCAAGGTGAGCTTGTTTTCCAAACAGCCATGATAGGATATCCAGAAACATTTACAGACCCGTCATATACCGGGCAATTTCTAGTAATGACATATCCACTCATTGGTAATTATGGTATTGCACCTGAAGAACAATTAGAATGTCATACTGGCATGGCACCTGCAGCTATTATCATGTGTGAGAATTATTTATATCCACCCGACCATCCTAATTCTAGTTCTAGGATAAATGATTATAATAGTGCATCAACTGGCCCGAAATCTTTATTACTTTGGGGTGTAGATACGCGTGCATTAACTGAATTCATCAGTGAGAACGGGGATAGTCAATGTCTAATTACAACTGACCCATCTAGATGGCCTGACCTAACCATAAATCCAGTTAAGATGGCTTGCGCCCAGCGGGATTACCGGTTCAACCCCGATTTTTTGCCATTACCGTCAAGTCTCAAATTATCGTACACCCCGAAAGGGTGCGATAATGAGACTTTCGTAGTAGTGCAGGGGTGTTTAGACCCCGCGGTACCACCTCGCGGACCCGCATATAATCGCCCAGATGTATTATTCATAAATCTAGGTGCTAAAGTCAGCCAATATCGCGCGCTTTCGGCGTTTGCCAATCTCACATGTGTCCTAGAACAGGATTTACCTAAACTACTCATTGATGAAGTAATGCATAAATATGCAGGGGTTTTCATTAGTAATGGCCCGGGCGACCCAAGAGATAATACACGGGCTATTAATTTCATCAAATCTATATTAAGTTATCAGGAACAATACACACAGAAACATAGAATATCAATATTTGGTATTTGTCTAGGTCATCAAGTCCTAGCACTCGCAAAAGGATTGACAGTTAGCAAACTCAAATACGGGCATCGTGGCGTTAATATTCCAGTAGTTCTAATGTCACTAAAGGAAACTCCAACTAAATTCGGCTTACTAACAAGTCAAAACCATGGTTATGAAGTAAATATACGTGACATTAAATCAGTTGAACTGCGCTCGCCACGTGAATTATTTTCAAATGCAAATGATGGCAGTTGTGAAGGAATATGGTATCCTGGAACCCGAACATTTAGCGTCCAATTCCATCCGGAAGCATGTCCCGGACCACAAGATAGTAGTTTCTTATTCCGGGTTTTTGAATTAAGTGTGGCTCACTCTTGGAAAGAACAGCTAGGACTAAAAACTACTACTGCACCAAATAATCCAATTGGTAATCCAATTGGTAATCCAATTGATAGACAAATTTATGACTTAGTAGTATCCGAATTATATAATGCGCGACAATATAATCCTAGCGCCGCAAACCCAGTGAATATTACTAGTCATCCAGAAACACCATCCACCCAAATATCAACAGACCGGACAACGAAAAAGAAAATTCTAATTCTAGGAAGTGGTGGCATCCAAATCGGGCAAGCCGGTGAATTCGATTACTCAGGCGCACAAGCAGTTAAATCTTTTAAAGAAGCCGGATTTGAGACCATCCTAGTAAATCCCAATATTGCGACATATCAGACAAGCCTAGCTGACAAAGTGTATTACTTACCAGTCACTCCACATTTTGTTAAACAAGTAATAGACACTGAGCGACCAGAGTATATAACCGTGTCATTTGGCGGCCAAACAGCATTAAATACGGGTATGGCTTTGCAAGATTACTTGGCCTCTCAGGGTGTTGCAGTGTTAGGAACTCCATTGCGGTCCATTCAAATAAGTGAAGACCGGAACTTATTTAAAGAGCACTTATTGGGGTTATCAACTGGTGCGATTCAAAGTGCACCAAGCCGTGTTATTAATGCGACACCGGAAGATGCATTAGCTACTGCCGTAGCGCTTGGCGGATATCCGTTACTATTACGTGCCGGATTTTGTCTAGGTGGGGCAGGTAGCGGTTTTGTTTATTCAGATTCCGAATTAGTAGAAAAGGTGGTGCAAACAGCTGCTACTGGAACCAAAGAAGTTATCCTAGATGCAGATTTACGCGGATGGAAGGAATTAGAACTCGAAATCATGCGGGACCAATACGGAAATAAACTATGTATTTGCGGTATGGAAAACCTAGACCCTCTAGGAGTACATACAGGAGAATCAATAGTAACTGCCCCATGTCAGACCATTCCGGATCAGGAATATCAGGAAATGCGAACTATGGCATTTAACATAGTTGATAGTCTAGGTATAGTAGGCGAATGCAACGTGCAGTTTACTATTAATCCTGCTATTGCTCGACCAACTCGTGAATCGGGTATTTATGTAATTGAAATGAATGCTCGATTATCCAGGTCAAGTGCCCTAGCCAGTAAAGCAACTGGATACCCGATTGCCGCACTTGCCACACAATTACAACTTGGGCGCTCTTTGACGGAAATCCGCAATAAAGTAACTGGCAACCGGACTTCTACATTTTTCGAGCCCGCACTAGATTATGTAGTCGTAAAGATTCCTAGGTGGGACTTGAGTAAAGCACCCGGTGTTAGCCATGAGCTAGGTACTGCAATGAAGAGTGTAGGTGAAGTTATGGGTATCGGCCGGACATTTAAAGAAGCATTAGTGAAGGCCATGCGGATGGTGGGAATGCCAGCATTAACACCTACTACCCTGGCTAAGTTTCCCTCAACTGATTTATCGATTGCTACTCCTGACAGATTAATTAATTTATTTAGATGGTTATGGCACTCCGGGCAGGAACTAATTGATAACCGGGAAATCCTAGCTACAACTGGCGGTATCACTCCATGGTTCATTTGGCAATTAATTGATGTCATTCAATATTTCAAGGGGTGTAATAATACGCATTCGTCCGCAAATGTAACCGATCTAGTTCCACAAATACACACTGGAAAACAACTGGGTTTGTCGGATGATGATTTAGCAGTATGGCTAGGTATATCAACTAGTGAAATACAGACAGTCAGGCACGAAAATGATATCCGACCCCGAATTTGTGTTATCGATACTGTAGCCGGTGAATTCCCGTGTGCCACTAATTATTTCTACTTGTCATATATCCCGCGCCGACAAAGTGAATTATCTAGGTTCAAACAACAGTCAAGTCCTGTAAATATCGAACATAGCTCTAGCCGCTACTCATCCAAGGAACGTGTTATTATTCTGGGTAGTGGTGTATACCGGATAGGAAGCAGTGTGGAATTTGACTGGTGTGCGGTGTCAGCTGCTAATACTGCTCGACAGTTAGGTTTTGAAACAATTATGATAAATCATAACCCAGAGACTGTTAGTACAGATTATGATGAAGTGGATTACCTATTTTTTGATGAACTAACTGCTGAAACGGTTGCCGAAATTTATCATGCTGCGAATAATGGTATTTCTGCAGAAGTAAATGGTGTAGGACCATGCCGTGGTGTAATAGTAAGTATGGGCGGGCAAGCGGCAAATAATATAGTAACCAGATTAGCCGAACTGGGTGTTCCCATTCTAGGTACGCCGGCTGAAATGATTGATACCGCCGAGAATAGGTATAAATTCAGCCGGTTGTGTGATGCTATTCAAGTGAAACAACCCAAGTGGTCGCAAGTAAGTAGCTACACGGACCTAGCCGAATTTTGTGACGGCGCATATCCTGTAATTATACGGCCTAGCTATGTATTGAGTGGTACAGGCATGGTTGTTGTCCGTAACCGTACAGAATTGGATGAATACATCCAGTCTGGTGGCGTGGATATTAACGCCAAATACCCAGTAGTAGCCAGTGTATTAATTAATTCGGCAAAAGAAATCGAGGTAGATGCAGTTGCTGCAGGAGGGCAAATTAAAATTATGGCTATCAGCGAACATGTAGAGAACGCCGGCGTCCATAGTGGTGATGCAACCTTAGTTTTACCCGCACAGGATTTGACCGCCAAAACCATTAATAAAATCAAACAAATAGCCGCCCAAATTGCCACTAACTTGAATATCACCGGGCCATTTAACATCCAACTAATAGCCAAAGCCGATGAAATAATGGTTATCGAGTGCAATTTACGGGCAAGCCGTAGTTTCCCATTTGCCAGCAGGACTCTAGGAATCAACTTCATTGAATTGGCTGTCCGGGCTATCCTAGATGCATGCCAGTCCCCGGAAAAAGATATGGTGGTTTATACCCGTGTAGGTGTGAAAGTCCCTATGTTTAGTTTTAGCCGGTTAGGAGGGTCACGAGTTGCACTAGGAGTTGAAATGCAATCTACAGGTGAAGTTGCGGCATTCGGCGCCAACCGGAATATCGCATTCTTAAAAGCAATGATGGCAACGCCAGGCTTCCGGTTGCCACCGGAAAGGGGTGCTAGGGTTATCATACTTGTCAAGAATCAAACTGGACGGACGGAGGCACAACAAGTAGTTAAGATGGGTGGCGACATGGGTTGGCAGATAGAGCAAGATCTAGAACAACTAACTGCAGAGACCATTAAGCAAGCCCATTTAGTGATGGTCCTAGGCCTAGAACAATCAATTTGTGGTAGGTCACATCAAGATTGTAAATATAGTCAAATTTCGCGACAAGCAATTGATTATAATATACCACTTATTATCAATCATAAGATTGCCAAACTTTTAGTTGAAAGCATTTATTATTACCGCCGTCAATCACTAACTCTTGACCCTATATTGGATTGCCATATTAACTATTCCCCAAATTCGAACACTCGTGTATCAAGTGCACTAAGTGCATCTACAACTATTCCAGTTATTGCTAATAACCGAGAATGTATTAGTTATCAACCAGAATACCGTCCTAGCCCAACCCGGACCGAGATAGTATTCACCGATAAACACATCTTGTCCGCCGAGCAATTTAACCGGAATTTGTTAAGACAGATTTTCCGCCGGGCTAGTGAATTGAAATATGCTTGCCGTCATGGTGGTGCCGCAGGGTTACCTAAACCACTATCAGGCAAAGTAATTGGCTTGTTATTTTATACACCTAGCACTCGCACTCGGTGTAGTTTTGAAAGTGCTATTAAAAGATTGGGTGGCGAAACCTTGCTAGTCGCGGCAGGGGAATCTAGTGTAATGAAAGGTGAGACGCTCGCAGATACTATCCGGACATTGGAAACCTATTGTGACGGCCTAGTAATCCGCTCTGCTAATGATGTAAACTTAGCCGAGTATTCCAATTTATTCCGTCATCGTATGGTTAATGCCGGGGATTGGGACGAACATCCGACACAATGTTTACTTGACCTCTTCACTATTCGTGAAACTCGTGGAACTACTAATGGATTGACTATTTTACTAACTGGCGACCTAGCTAATGGCCGTACCACACATAGTTTGGCTAAGATTCTTTGCAATTATGATTGCCGGTTGATATGTGCTGCTCCTAGCACTGATTTCCAACTCCCTTCCGGAATCCGGGATTATATTACTACGGCCCAATATGGTTGGGCTAAAGATAACCGTTTATCTGTAGAATACATAACTACATATGATGAATGGTCTCATGCATTGAAAGAGGCTGACGTAGTATATATGACCCGGACACAAACTGAGCGGCTAAAGCCTCAATCATCTGATACTGGCGTATCATCTGAGCGGCTAAAGCCTCAATCATCTGATACCACACATGAATTCATTCTTACACGAGAACTTGCCGAAACTATGAAATCTGATGCGATTATTCTTCATCCATTGCCCCGGAATGCCGAATTACCTGCTGAATTAGATACTAATCCACGTGCTATGTATTTCAAGCAAATGGAATATGGATTATATTTGCGGATGGCATTGGCCGAATTAATGTGGGGTTGAATATGAATTAGTATTTATAGGTAGTCAAAAAGAGAAAATTAAACAAAATTACCGCCTAGTATGGTATTTAAGACCACCCGAATAGTGTGGTCATGGTCGGTGACTTCGCCACCTTGTCTTAAATTATGTACTTAACGGTACTCTACACTCTTGTTTCTTGTTCTAATGGTTTAGGTGCTGGTGTAGGTTTTATATTCCTAGCTTTTGATTTAACAGACCGTGATGATAAATGTGGTGTTAATACCTGTTTTGGCTTTGGCTTTGGCTTTCGTAATTTGTCACTATCATTACTTTCTGACCAAAGATTCTGATTACCTTTTACTGATTTCCTAGTCCTTGATGTTCTATGTGTTCTAGGTGTTCTTGGTGTGCTAGGTAGTGCGGATTTTATTGGTGAACGAATACTTTTTGTTTTAGTAGGTGATTCGGTGACACTAGGTTTTTCACGTCGATGTTGGTCTACATAATAAGCTATTTTTTCAAATTGCAGCAATACAGAATAGTAATAAGCTAATAAATTAGGTATATTCGGTGGATTTGTGGTAACTGATGTTAACTCAATTTCTGATTCATTATTTAATTTTTTATTTATTACTATATAATTTGTCAAACTTTCAAATGCAATAATTAAAGTTAATAATGAAATATATTTTATAGTCAAACTAACTGGTTGATTATATGTATGATAAATTAATTTAAAATTGTTGGTGGAAGACCAAGATTCAAGTTGTTCAAAAATAGAGTCATATGTCACTTTTAATTGTGGTATTGATGATAATTCACATTTATAAACTATTAAATAATTTACCGGACCATGTAACATTTTACCAATAGGAATATAATAGGGTATACCATCAATTTCAAATTTATATATGTTAAATGTACGTAGGTAAGCTAATATATTCTGCATTAAAAACACATTAGTTAGTGGAACTATATAATCAGTAATTTTTTTTGAACTAGTATCATTTAACTTATTCATTGCTTGTAAATAAAAATATAAATTTGGTATTTGGCTAAACAAGAAATTTACATATGTATTATACCCAAATGATAAATCATATTTAAAATCATATAATACTGGTTGATTTTTTTTTGAGTCAAGTTCAAAATAACTATTCGTTTCTGGTATTTGTCGTTTAACTATTGATTTTATATGTCCGATATCTATTGGTAAATCTATTTTAGAATTATCAGATTTTATTGGTTTATGATTAGGATTTTTATATAAATAGTTTAAGGTTTTCTTTTGGGTATCATCTAGATAAAAAGATTTTGTTTTTTCAAGTAATTTAGATAATTCAGATTCTTTTGATTGAATAATATTAATTTTAACAAAACACATCATGGTAGTACAATCAATTAAATAATTAACTATTATAGAATTATATTGGAATAATATATTATCATTCTTTTGTATATCTGAATATTGAATAGAAAAAACTTTGCAACAAGACACAAGATTACCATCAGCACTGATTTTTATATAGATATCATTTGCAGGTTGCATTAATTCTTTGGGTGAATGTGTACCCATGTTAGACATTAACCCCGGTAATACTAATTGTAGAACACTAATTGTAATAGCATCTACCGTTTGAACCCTTAAAAAATTTAATGCTAATTGCATTTTAAATAATTGTTGCTTACTAATTTCATTATATTCAGAGGGTAAATATTCGTTCATAAAATTTCTATAGTTTTCATAAATTTTATCACCGTCAGATTGTTGGAATATTTTAGTTTCATTTGTTTTTTCAATATAAATATCCATATATCCTCTATTTATATCTTTAAGTGTCTGAGTGAATATTTGTATAAATATTTCTTCAAGGGTCTTTGATTCTTCAGTACCAAAAAAACCTATATTACTAAATAAATTATACATAAACATAAAAGAATAATAAGTGTTATATTGTGTTTCATGTTCTTTTTTTATATCAAAATACATTGGTCTTGTTATTCTATCTGGGTTGTAAAGTTCCATTAATAATTCTTCATATATTATTTTGGTAAAATTATCATCTATAAATGTTATTTTTTGCTCAGTTGATTGTTGACTTTGTATATCTGGAAAAAATTGTGGCAATCCGGTTACTGGATTAATTATATTATATTTATTTTTTATAATTCGTAAATAATATGAAAACATATTTTTATTGCGAAAATTGTATATTTCCTTATTTATTTCATCATTAGTATAATTTACAATTAACATATTGTTACTTTCATTAAAATTCCGTTTATTAGAACCTTTATGTGTTTTCAAATACTTGAATAACTCATTTGGTGCAAATTCTTTAGATGACATTTTTTACTTGCGTTGGTTTACCAATATATAACAAAAAAAAACAACTATACAAGCATACCGCCTAGTACGGTATTTAAGACCATACTAGACGGTATTTCAATATCTTCCTGGAGTAGTCCTAGCTCTATAACCTCATCTGAAATAGCCTGGTCGCCTTGCAGAACAGATTGTAGAGCTAGGACTTCCATTTCTTCCTGAAGAGCAAACTACCTTACAAGTTGTGGATAATCAGTTATTACTCATGTGCCAAATTGTTCGCAAATATTCAGGATTTGGTCGTTATTATAAACCATCATGATTTCCTCATTAGTTAGTTCACGTCCGGTTGGATATCAATTCATCTGGTGTTTGGCTTGACATTTTATAATTACCGCCTAGTATGGTATTTAAGACCATACTAACCTCTACTAGTCAAGTACCTATTTGCCACCCGGATAGGGTGGTCTTAAATTAGGTACTTGACGGTATAATTATATTCTGGGAGTGTTGTTTGTTGATGGTAATCTGTTAATCTAGGACTACAAAAAGTTTTTCCAAGGTAATATTGGTTTTCTCCCTATAAAAAATTGTTTTGTTAGTATGAGTGTTTTACGTGAAATTAACATCTAAATACACAACCCAATATTAATTGAAAAACCAAAATTCTTAATGCAATCTTCCGTAAATACCAAATCTTCACCAGTTATATCGGTCGACCCAAATCAATCAATGGTGCTACAACAAGTGGCACAACAACAAGCCGCACAAACACCAATCACATATTTGGAACCCAGTCCACTTAAGATAAGCACATACACTATAGTATGTAACATTACTAAACCAATGGCACGGCCGAAACCTGTGCGTACACCTGCTGTCACAAATTCAACAGACGCCACTATTCCGGATACACTTGTAGAACCAGTAATTATAACGCCGACACAACCAGTAGACAAGATTGATTTGTATACCCTTTCTCGGATTCTGCCTATCCACCAAGATAAAGACCCTGAATGTGATAGCAAACAAGGGTGTTTCCTCATGATTAGCCGATATAGCGAATCAGGGTCGACTGACATGCCACGTGGCGATGTCGGTAATAAATGGCCGGCCAGTGTATTTAATAACCAAATCACCCTAAAATACAGGTATTGGAATAAGAATATTAATTTAAAAATCTTCAGTAATGGGAAATTACAAATGACTGGAATTAAAGACCCCACGACTGAACCACTGCATATGGGACAAGCAATCATTGACCGTTTGAGGACTTTGAAATATAGGGTATTTTCGACCCGCAAAGCAATGAATAATGCAGCGATTAGCGGGCAACTCCGCACTGACTATGCCCTAGTATGGCAACCGGATACACTAGCCTTCAAACCTGGTGAATTAGTACCATCCACATTCAATTCCAGTAGCTCCCTGAATTCTGCAACTAGTAGTGGACAGCCTTCCAAAACTAACATGGATTGGCTCAGACGTAACCTAGAAATATATGATATTCGCAGGATTATGGCGCAGGGAATGCAATATAACTTTGTGGCTACCAGGTGGTATTCCAGCTCTGAAGCTGGGGCACTTATCCGCGAATATGTACTCTTTGCCGACCAAAAAGTAATTGAACTGGAAGCACTCCGGTATGTGCTACTCAATCAATATGAATTCACAGTCCCAACCCGACTCGATTATCATAAACTACTCAGTCAATACCGGCAATTGGTTAAAATATGCGACAAACAATGGCTCGCGATCAGTGAAACCGATTACAAGAAGACGATTACTAAACTTGTTGAAAAAATAACCAAGATTTTCAAGTCGTATAAAGTGACGATGATGAAACTCTTTGAATACGATTGCCGTTTCCGGGATGATGTCGCCAATAAGTATACACAGGCATTTAGTGATGAACTAGTTAAGGCCAAAGCAGCCGGGACACTCCTAGCTATGCAGGAATTCGCAACACCACTTTCTTCGAGAGAATATCAGGTTGATAACATCGCTATTGAACTAATTAATAGTGACTATAACACCCGGATGAATAATAACTTACCCGAAATTTACCGGATTCTCACTACTAATTACAAATTATATTGCAAGTATAAACCCAATGAGAAATATGCCGGTATCATTGTCAAGTTCAAATATAATCCGGCATATCTGGATGAAACCAAATATAAACCGGGACGTTGTTATTGCCAGGGGTCCTGTTCTAACCGAAAGAACCCGAATTGTACCAAACTCACCGTTAGTATTTTCCGCCCGGGTAGTATTATTATTACCGCTGCCAAGACTCTAGACCAACTAATGTATGTTTATGGGTATATAAATCGGATTTTGCGCGAACATTACACAGCAGTATTCTACCGGGATATTACCGGGCTGCAGCGCGATCACTATAAGGCGAATGAAGACCGCAAAATAGTCCGCAAGGATAATATTATATATGTCCGTGCGAGTGATATAGTCTATCCTACTGGTCGTAGTCCTAGCATCACACAAGTGCTGTAACTAGGCCTTTTCCGGATTTACTTCCTTTTTTTGAGACTTAATTTACGGGCGCGGCGTTTCCCCCTGCGTGCGCCACCCGACATATTAGTAGTAGTAGCATTTGTATTATTTGCAGCCGACCCAGTTTCTGTGCCAGTTTCTGTGCCAGTTTCTGTGCCAGTTTCTGTGCCAGTTTCTGTGCCAGTTTCTGTGCCAGTTTCTGTGCCAGTTTCTGTACCATTCTCTGAACCAGTGCTAGGTTTATCTTCTAATTCTGTAACAGCTTCATCTTCATTTATTTTAGATTCTGGTTTACTTTTTTGTGTAGTTCCAGTTGACATCCTCCGTACAGCTGGACCTATTTCATACAGCTCCTTTGGGTCAGATATTCTAAGGTCTCTATGTGGTAAGTAATCATGTAATACTTGCCCGATTATCTCAGACAACTGTTCTAGGTATTTACGCACATGTTCTGTCTTAAACTTATAAGTCCTAGATGTAGCTTTAGTAGTGCCAGTGCCCTGAATATTTATAAACTCAGGAAATTTGCCATCTGTATCACCAAGTAGTTTAAGTGCTTCTGCAAATGTTCCAATCAAAACTGCAGTTATAGGGATATCTGATAAATTATCATGTTGTTCTGACATTTTAAGTGAACTGGTTTGGTTTTTAATAATTAGAAAGAAAAAACAATAGGGATTATAGTGTAGCGACCCGGTATCCCTGTTTCCCAAACAGGTAGAAGGGATTATAGTGTAGCGACCCGGTATCCCTGTTTCCCAAACAGGTAGAAGGGATTATAGTGTAGCGACCCGGCATCCCTGTTTCCCAAACAGGTAGAAGGGATTAGAGTGTAGCGACCCGGCATCCCTGTTTCCCAAACAGGTAGAAGGGATTAGAGTGTAGCGACCCGGATATCTGTTTCAGACATCCCAATCGCAGTTTGTTGCGCCCATTGAATTCTACCAGTCCGCGCAAGGTGGTGTAATTCACCCATATTTCGGGCCCCTAAATAACTCATACCTGACCGCAACGCCCCATTGAT
>Ga0214921_10004860_pt1 | contig 19417 bp, 19 predicted proteins | sample LL1505_MetaG_FD_177992 | JGI IMG/M metagenome (GOLD analysis project Ga0214921, IMG submission 177992) | Freshwater microbial communities from Lake Lanier, Atlanta, Georgia, United States - LL-1505 | ecosystem: Environmental > Aquatic > Freshwater > Lake | place: USA: Georgia | collected... | reverse complement strand
ACCTTGCCACATCCAGCCAATAGGCCGCCATGCGCTCACCATAGTGGTGGGAAGCCAGGTACCTGTCTACCAATTTTTCATAAGCCTTAGGATCAGTATCCTTCAGGAAGGCATCCACTTCCTTGACATCCGGAGCAATGCCCCTGATGTCAAAACTGAGCCTGCGGATCAGGGTTTCCCTGTCTGCTTGTTTGGCAGGTTGCAACCCTGCATTCTCCATTGCATCAAGGGTGAATTGATCGATATCATTCTTTACCCATGCCTTGTTTTGCACTGAAGGAATTTTAACCGATTTCAACGGTACGAAGGCCCAATGTTTTTTATACTCAGCACCCTGCTTTACCCATTTTACCAGCACGGCTTTTTCGTAAGCAGTGAGCTCCAGGTGAGACTCAGGTGATGGCATGACATATTCAGCATCTTCGCTGAGGATCCGCTTTACCAGTTCACTTTTGGAAAGGCTTCCCGGAACAATGGCCTTCAATCCAGACTCGGTCACTTTGCTGTAGGCAAAAGAGGCAATGTCCAGGCGCAAATCAACCTTCTGTTTCTTCGCGTCCGGGCCATGGCAAGAGAAGCATTTGTCTGAGAGTATTTTTTTGACATGGATATTGTAATCAATCTCTTCAGGAAGGGATGCATAGGCTTCAGCAACTTCCTTGGGGAGTTCGGTATTGTCACAACCGAAAAGCATCAGCGCAAGAAAAAAGATGAGGATTCCTCTCATGGAGATACGTTTATATGTATTGTAAAATTACCCCTCAGGCCAGCATTGCCAAGGCAATAACAAAAGCCACTTTGTATATTATTTTAGCATTGCCTTAGAATGAGCATTTGTTTTATGTAATTTACTCTATTATACCTAAATCCAAAAACGAATTTCATGCGCAGAAAATACCTCAGGTTGACCTTGCTGATGCTCGCCATTGGCATCCTTGAAACCCAGGCACAATCGATCCATGTGAGCCCGAAAGGAAGCGACAAAAACCCCGGAACCAAAGAAAAACCTGTTGCCAGCCTGACGGCTGCCAGAACCCTTGCCAGGAGCTACAAAAAAACCAAGGGACTGCCCAAGGGCGGACTCAACGTGATCATCCATGAAGGCATTTATGATCTTCTGCAAACCTTCCAACTTGCTGAAGAAGATGCGGGTAAAAAAGATGCTCCCATCACATGGGCTGCAGCAGCAGGGGAAAAGGTGAACATCACCGGAGGAAAAACAATACAACCGGGAAAGTTCAGCAAGGTGACTGATAAGGCTATTCTAAACAGGCTAGAAAAAAATGCCATTGGGAAGGTATGGCAGGCAGATTTGAAAGCTGAGGGCATCAAGAACCTGGGCAACCACCGCCAGTATGGCCATGGCCTGCCTGTTGTGCCAGCTACACTGGAACTTTTCTACAATGGTGAACCCATGACCCTTTCAAGGTATCCCAACAAGGGTGCCATGAAGATCGGGAAGGTATCCGATCCTGGATCCGTTCCCCGCAATGGCGACAAATCCAATAGGGGCGCCTTGTTTGCCTATACAGACAGCAGGCACAAAAAATGGGTTGGGCAACAAAATATCTGGATACAGGGAACCCTCAATTATGGTTTTGGAGACGACTACAACCCGATTGATTTCATAGACACCATTGCCGGTCAGGTCAAACTCAAGAAACCTCATCTCTATGGCGTTGGCTCCGGAAAAGATTTTCAGGAATACGTGGCCATCAACATACTCGAAGAACTGGACAGTCCTGGAGAATGGTATATCGATGAAACATCAGGCATCCTTTACTTCTGGCCTCCTGCAGACATGAAAGGCGCCTTGGTTCAGGTTTCGATGCTGGAAGATCCCATCATCGCCCTGGAAGGTACTGAGCACGTGGTGCTGAGCGGGCTTACAATTGAAGCAGGTAGGGGCATCGGCGTCTATGTTGAGCGCAGCAACCATACCCTTGTTGCAGGTTGCACGGTAAGAAATGTGGGCACTTCAGGCATTTTCATGGGACAGGGAGCCAAATTGCTGGATGAAAATGCCTCGATTGATGACTATGTGGGCGAACCACAGTCAAGACAGATTGGAAGTTTTCAAAACCATATTTACAGGAACAATGCATGGAATAGAAAAGCGGGAAGCAACAATGGTGTTTTGAGTTGTGATGTCTACAATACAGGCAGTGGCGGTATTTACATCAGTGGAGGAGACAAGAAAACACTGACAAAGGGCAACAGCTATGCAGAAAACTGCAGGGTATACAACTATACCAGGAGAAACAAATTCACCTGGGCAGGTATCCGGGTTGATGGATGCGGCAACAGGATTTCGCACAACGAGATTTTCAATTCAGACTGGCATGGCATCTTTGTGCATGGGAACGACCACCTGTTTGAATACAACTATATCCATGATGTAACACTAAATTCAAACGATACCTCTCCCTGGTACATTGGTAGAAATCCCAGCGACAGGGGCAACGTGATCCGCTACAATTATCTTGACAATTGCGGCAACCCGAACAGGATGACCATGGGCATTTACTGTGATGATTCATCAACAGATGTTTATGTGTATGGAAATGTTTTCAACAACATGAAAACCAACCATGGCGTACTCTTTAGCAATGCAGGCTGGCAAATCAACATGAAGAACAACATTGTGATCAACCCGATTGCGCATACAGCAGTAGTTTCTGCTCTCTGGTATACATGGGCTGCACCACAAACAAAGGAAATGTTCGGAGAGAACGGGGTCATAAGAAGGAGGCTTGAGCAAGAGATTGATTTCAGGTCTCCACCATACTCAACAAGGTATCCGGCATTGCTTCCCTACCTTGATGCAATTCAGGAAGGAAAAGAGTGGCAGGCAATGCGTTCCAGGGACAACATGCTGGAAGGAAACCTGATTGTTGGCGGACCAGAAAATCCAATTGAATTGTTGGGAGGGAAACATGCACAGATGGATGGCAAGAACAACTGGGTAACAAAAGAGGATCCCGGATTTGTAGACATGAAAAACAAAAACTTCAACCTCAAACCAGATGCCAAGGCCTACCAGATGATTCCTGGTTTTGAACCCATCCCATTTGACAAGATGGGAACCTACAAGGATGCATATCGAAAATAAATGCCAAGATCTATGGTGAACAGATGCCTGCTTGCAGCAATCCTTTTGCTCAATACACTGAATGGATGGACACAAACCAATGTTGGGCCTTACAATGTACAATGGACCTCACAAAGCATCAATTCATCCGGATCAATGCCCATGGGCAATGGTGATATTGGGGCCAATCTCTGGGTAGACCAGGAAGGTGTCTTGCAATTTTTTATCTCTAAAACAGATGCCCATTCTGAGATTGGGAGGCTGCTGAAAATTGGAAAAATTGCGCTTCGTTTCAGCCCAAACATATTGGCTGAAAAAGATTTCACCCAAACCCTGGATCTTGAAAAAGGCATGATCCGGATCACTGGAAAAAAAGAAGAGAAAACCGTTGAAATCCAATGCTGGGTTGATGCCAACAATCCTGTCATCCATGTTGAGGGCAATGCCAATTTCCCCTTGAGCATTGATGTCATCAACCAGCTATGGCGCAAAGAACAAAGGCTGCTGACAGGAAATGAGCGGCACTCAGGATATGGTGTAACCTTCAGGGATGAACCATTTCTATCCGAAATAGATACAGTAGTGCAGTTCAACAATTCCATTGGATGGTGCCATGAAAACAAAACATCCATCTGGCAGATGACCCTTGACAACCAAAACATCAGTGACTTCAATGCCATCGGAAAAGACCCCTTGTTAGGACAAAGATTTGGCGCCATCGTTGGAGGCACGGCATTCAAAAAAACATCTCCCACCCAACTCACCACCATCCAACCCATCAGACATTTTGCCATGTATGCAGTGGTACAGAAATCCAAAGACGCATCCATCAATACCTGGAAACAAACGATTGAAAGAAAATTGGAAAGAACAATAAAAGCAGCGCCAGGGCTGAATCTCAAGAATCATCTTGCCTGGTGGAAATCCTTTTGGAACAGGCATTATATCATCATCCATTCCGATTCAGCAAAAGAAAAAACATTTGAGATCACGCAGGCTTATACCCTTCAACGCTACATGAATGCCTGCGCCGGAAGGGGTGGGCTGCCCATCAAATTCAATGGTTCCATTTTTACGGTTGACCTGAACGAAAACATGGGCAGTGGCAAAAAAGGGTTTGATGCCGACTACCGCGAATGGGGTGGCAATTTCTGGTTCCAGAATACAAGGCTGATTTACTGGACCATGTTGCATGCAGGGGACCATGAAATGATCAAACCTTTTTTTAACATGTACAGCAATGCCTTGGCGCTGGCGAAATTCAGGACAAAAAAATACTTTAACCACGAAGGGGCTTATTTCCCTGAAACCATGACTCCCTGGGGTTCTTACCTGATTGACAATTACGGATGGAACAGAAAAGGAAAGCCAGACGGGGTGTCAGACAATTTGTACATCAGGTACTACTGGCAGGGCGGACTGGAACTCGCTGCGATGATGTTCGACTACCTGGAATTCACACAAGATTCTGCCTATTTCAAAAGCAAGGCAGTTCCCTTCATCAAGGAAATCATTGCCTTTTATGACAAGCATTATCCGCGTGATGAAAAAGGAAAACTGTTGATCACACCAGCCCAATCACTTGAAACCTATCAGGAAGGAGTAGTCAATCCTGCTCCAGAAATTGGCGGACTGCATTGGTGTCTTGACCAGATCATCAACAAGCCTGGCTTCTTTGAAAGCGGTTTCCTGAACCTGAGCAAACAATTCAAAAAAGAAATTCCGGCGATGCCAATAGGTGATTCGCTCGGACAAAAAATCCTGCTGAGTGGTGAATATCTTGGCAAAAGATTGAACATTGAAAACCCTGAACTCTATGCCGTATTTCCTTACAGGATATTTGGCGTTGGCAAGCCAGATCTTGAACTGGCATTGAATACTTTTTCAATGAGGGGATACAAAAGCTGGAACGGTTGGCACCAAGACGCCATTCAGGCAGCCTTGCTGGGATTGACTGCAGAAGCAAAGAAAATGGTGACTTCCAATTTTACTGCAAAACAGAACAGCAGCCGGTTTCCTGCCTTCTGGGGGCCCAACTACGATTGGGTTCCAGACCAGGACCATGGAAGTGTTTCATCCAGAGCGCTGCAGAACATGCTGGTTCAAACCGATGGCAATAAAGTGCTGCTTTTCCCGGCATGGCCAAAAGAATGGGATGTTAAATTCAAGGTGAACATCCCTGGTAATGCAACCATTGAAGGGATTTACACGCAAAAGTCGGGTGTCAGGATTACTAAAAAACCGGAAAATATCTACCTACAAACATTTATCAAATGAGCAAGAATTAAGGGGTGGATACAATATTTTATTCCCATAAATCCTCATTTCCCCAATCAAGCATATTCCCTTTACCATCTGATGGAATTCCAATGTATTGAATGGGTACAGAAGGGTATTTTTCAAATAGTGCTTCTATTTTCAGTTTTAAATTATTTCCTGGATTAGCTCTCAATAGAAGATATTTTAAAATACAAATAAAGTAGAAAGTACGTTTATTGTTTTCAAATGGCTTACTGATCCATTTACCAATTGGTTTTAATAAAATGTCTGGCTCAATAGCCAAATCCTTATTCCAAAGACGTGCATGATGGGCACAGATATTACGAACATAAGTGATACAATGAAGCCACGAGGTAAACACAGTATGATGAACATCAAAAAAATCAGCTATTCGCTTTTTGTCGCTATTGTTTCTCAAACCACGATAAATGTGTGACAATTCTCCAATGGTTAGCAATTCAAAACACATCCAGGATGGTGGATTAGCAGGACTGTCATATTTATCGATATAATGCTTTATATATACTTCAGGAGTTCTTGCAGTTTTTGCTTTGGAAATAATTGACTGTAAATCATTGTAAGGATCAACTACATTGCCAATTTTATTATAGAAAGGTGTAATAAAAAGAGATTGATTGTCTTGCCAATGCGAATCATTGTAATGCAATGCCATTTGATAAATAAGCTGTGTTCTTATTGCGATTTCAATCCGTTCTATACAGTCAAAAACCAACAACCTCAAATCACGATCGAAAGAATATGTTTGAATAATCTGCTCGAAGGAAGTGCCTTCATTAAATCTATCTTTCGTCTGTTGATAAGGAAGAAAATATGCACTTAATCGGTAATAGCTTATTTCTTGCAAAAAATCCAAAGCTTGAGGTTCATTAGTAATAGTTAGACCACGGCTTTCAAGTAATGCTATTTGATTGTTAAAAGACAAAGGTGTCTTATCATATAAATGTTTACCCATACCCTTAAAAAGAGAAGACCCCCCAAGTGTGCATCGTAGAGAGGCATGGGAGGTGTATTATCGTTAATGATTTATGTCTTACTGAATTTCGATTTGTGTGGGGTTTTCTGAAATTTACGATCCATACAAATCTGTTGTAAATGTAATACCTTTTTGAATTCTAGCTATCACCATAAAGTTAATTTTATAGACTACATGCTGAATTCTAGTAAAGTTTAATAATGTAACAGAAAAAGTATTACAGCTTCTAAAAGTTATAACTGTCTGCTTTACAAGTATTTAATTTCGAAATAGTAACTATTAATGATATATGTTTTCAGTAAGAAATAAGGAAAATCAGCGTAAAAACCGGCTAAAAATCATAGAGACTCGTAATTCTTCAAAAATACTTAAAACTTAAAAAAGAAAAACATAGTGGGCTGAGAGAGAGGTCTTAGATACTGTAGGTGTAAAAAGAGATCGGGCTCTTCTGATCGAAAAAAATAAAAGAGAAATAAACTAGAAAATAAATGATATAATATGCTGATAATCAATAGTATATTTTATTTCTCCACCGAAAATAATAAATAAAATCAAATGCAAAATCTATTTAGAATTTCAAACAAATTTTTAAATAATCCTGAGTAAATAGCTCGAATGTTTTCTCTTAAAAAATACGAATAGGATCAGAATTAAGATTAGTGGCCTCATAAAAGGGCTCATAAAGAGCTCCAGTTTGCATAATAATTGCGTCAATTGGGCAATAATTAAGGCACTCGGATAATGAGGAAAAGAAAGATTAGGTTGATTTTATGCTTCTCAATAAAATTACTATTGAAAGCAAAATAAAAAAGTAAATCCTTTACCTCTAAATTTTAATTGCCTTATTTTTCTGATCTTATATTTTTAGGAATATTTTAAAGATGTAACTAAAAACTAGATGAAAATGAGTGACAGATGTCATTACATAATATACATATTACATATTATTGACATTATATATAAGTTATTTATAATCTAAATAAGATTCTTATCAATCAATTTCCTATAATGCTCTCCTAAGGCAGTCAATTTACATGATTTACATTCCATCGCAGCATTCCACATATGAAGTGCATCAATAGGTATAAGAAGGTTTAATCTATTGTACTTTTGCAATAGCCCAAAAATACGCGTGTTTTCGATATTTGGAGTAATCATTCCCTCATCACGCCCTTTCATTTCAGGTTCGAAAGAAGGATCAAGTTTGAATTCAAAACCAGGAAAAGGGAAAAACTCAATTATTCTTCTCAGGTCACTTATTGAAATTGGTGCTTGTACATTCCTTAAAGCTACAAATTTTCTTACATACGTTTTAAAAACTGGTCTTTGCTCCCACTGACCTAATGACTGATCAATATGAGCATAAATACTACCAGGAGTAATATCTCCAGTTAAGTTTGCTGCACTTCCACTTAATGCATCTACTAATAGATTTGTAAAAATACCACTTCCGTTTTCCTCGTTAGCATACTGATCACTTGTTGAAGCTGTCAAAATTGTAACACCTTCTGAGAGAAAAGCTTTATTATCATGCATAGATGGATTACCAGCTATTCCAGAATGACAACTATCTAAAATAATGATTTTGTTTGTTGCATTAGATTGATTTGCCATCAACAATATTTCATCTAATGAAATTCCATCATCACTTCTTTTAGCTTCAGAAGTTAATAAATAACCTCCGCCTGACCCAAAATGACCATGCCCTGCAAAATATAAAAGAGCAGTTTCAGATTTTGTGAAAAATAGTTGTTTAATGTTATCTTTTAAGTTTCCCCTTTCAATTTTATCTCTATCAGACGATGCTGTAATAATTTTGCAATCGAAATTTATAGATCCATCACCATTTCTCTCTAGAACGCTCTTCACATTGTATGCATCATTTACACAACCATATAAATTATCAACATTTGCATAATAATTTATTCCAACAATTAATGCTATTTTCATAGATGATTATTTTTAAAGATTATTAATAAAATCTGATATATTATCATCAGACCAATCCTGAATATTGATTCCATTTAGAAATGTTCGATCATTGGAATAAGCCCAAATACCAAGTATTTTTTTGTTTTCCTGTTTTGCACATGAAATTTCCCATTGCTGGCCACTTGATAAAAGTGAATTTTTACTCACTAAAACAATTATACCATCTGATCGCCGAATTCTAACCCTTACTTTCTCTTTCCATTCGGTTTTGTATGGTTCTTTTACTGACAGGTCAACATATTCGTATGGTTGACGAGGATGTAGTGATTGACCCTTTAATAAATCTCTTTGACGCTCGTCTTCAATTGCAAAAGCAATAAATAAAACTTTTTTTGATTCCATGATTAAGATCTTTAAAACGGGTTTATTAATATTTCATTATCTAACTTAAATGATGCTATTTTCCCTGAGGTCAGCTCACTTATTTTATCATTAATTCTATCATTACTATCTTTTGTATCCAGTATTGTGATGGTCCTTCCGATGGATCTATCTTCCAAATAGTATTCAAACATTGGATGCAATATATCTGAATCAACTATTGATAGAGAATGTCCAAATATGAATATTTTATTAGCCCTTTGATAAGTTTTTGTCCAATGGTTCAAGTTATAATTATATGAATAGGCTTTTCTCAAGTATGAATATGCACGACCTCCATCGCGCAAAAAATCATCATTTACACCTAAAGCAATATCCGTTGATAAAGTACCATGTGGATTTATATATTTTAATGTACCCATTTCTAGTACTTGCCCATTATTTATATAATGCAAACCAAGTTTAACAGTATCAGTATAATTGAAATTTAATACAGTAGTTTCGGTTTGGTTCAATATCCCTTCAAAAATTATATTTAGAAGTTTAAAAGATCTTGAATTTACTTGATTTTCAAAAGATAAATTTGCACTCTGCTTCTTCAAATAATTCTTTAATTCACTTTTTAATTCTGCGAATTGACTTTTCAAAACATCTGGATGGACATTACAAAATTCATTTACATAACTTCCCAGTGTAATTTCCAAATCACACCATTGATCTTTTTGTCTTTTAAAGTAATTATTTATATGGCTCGCTAAATTATTTGAGGAGCTTTTAGCTAGTAATTTTTTAAAATCTTCACTTTGAATAAAAGAATTATATGATGTTTGAAGCCCCAGATCCAAGTCAAATCCATTCCCGATAATATACAGATTCATTTTCCCTTAAATAGTTATTGCACACAAATTAATACCAAATCTCACTTTTTAACTAAGCACTTATACGCACTTTTGCGAGTACAGATTGTCAGCTATAAATTGAAAATAGATTACATCAACTCAGAGTAATCTTTTTAGACTCAAACGGAGAATGAGTGTTATTTCGAAGTTTTATACTTCTTCTCTCTTGCGATAAATTCCGTTTTCGATAGCAAATTTGATAATGCCAGCTGTCGAACTTACATGGAGTTTTGCTTGAATGCGTAATCTTGCCCCATCAATTGTTCTTTTACTCAAAAAAAGGAAACGACCGATTGATTCACTGCTGTATTCATCACATAGCAGGCGCATTATTTTGATTTCTGTTTCAGATAATTCATAAGACAATCGTGTACGGTCATTCTTATTCTTGCTCCTTATTAGCTGTGCAATTCGCTGAGAGGTTGTCTTGCAATAATATTGCTTATTCTGTGTGGCCGACTGAATTGCTTCTAAAATTTCATTCTTGGAAGCTGATTTCGATACGTATCCGGTAGCACCTGCGTCCATCATTTCAGTGATATAACTATCCTGACCATGCATTGTCAGGGCTATAATATGAACAGAAGGAAACTTATCAGTGATTATTTTCGTGGCCTCAATGCCATCCATTTTGAACATCTGAATATCCATCAGAATAATGTCGGGTAAGGATTGCCTCACAATTTCTATGATTTTTTCTCCATTTTCAGCTTCCCCTACTATTTCATAAAATTCTGGATCAAGCATTGAAATTAGACCATCTCTGCAAATTTGATGGTCATCAGCAATGGCTATTCTGATTTTTTGAAGCGGCATCTGGTATAGGTATTTCGATTGTATAATGTACACCTTTTTCTGGTCTTGCATCTAAATACAGTACTGCACCGATCAATTCAACACGGCTTATTATATTATTTATGCCATGACCTTTCTGGAATATGCATTTATCATTCCCGTCAAAACCCAACCCCTGATCGAGGGTGTCTAAAAATATATTGTTTTTATCCTCGGACAATCTAATTGAGAGTACCTTGGATTTAGCATATTTTAGCGTGTTTTGTGTAATCTCTTTAATTATTCTGAAAATGTGAATTTTATGTTCTTTCTGAATTTTCAACTCCAAATCTTCAACAGTATTTGTAAAAATAATGTTGATTTTTGCAGTTTGATTTATTTCTTCAATAAATTCGTTCAGGCAGGATAATAAACCATAATTATCCAAGGAAATTGGATAAAGATCATTCATTATTTGCTTAATAAGATTAAGGCAGTTTGTTACACCTGAATGAGCCTTTCCTACAATTCTATTATCAAGCGCAGAATTTCCATTTACTCCCTGTAAATACATTTGAACACCTGTAAGCGTTGCGCCAAGTTCATCATGTAGATCTTTGGAGATTCTCTTTCGCTCCTCTTCTCTCCCAGTCATTTCTGCATTGAGCTTCTCTTCAAAAAGAATTCTGTTCTTTTTGATTTGTTTGAGGATAGCAGTAAAAAAGCCAGCAAGAATAATCACTAGTGAAATGCCTGCTATCAATAATATAATGTAAGCCTTTTTCTCAGTCCATGCAATGTATGGCATAGGTGAAAGTGCAATTTAAAAAGGTATTTAGAATGATTAATATTAAGAATGCGCTAAAATAAAAATTATTACTGAAGCCCAACTTGAATAAGTAAAGTGATTCAAAAACAGCCCTATAAGTGTAGTTTATAATTAAAGTAGCTGAGATTATGATTAAAGGTTCCTTGCTTGCGTATTTTGGAGTATTTAAATAAACTTGTTGAAATTGTTTAGTAGCAATCAAAACAATAAAAATAGAATATATTATACGATATAGGCTATTTACTTGATAAATAGAGTTAAATAGAAAATTATCTAAAAACCAAATGGATGTTAATAGTATTAAAATACTAATTAAAATATTTCTATTCCTAATTATTTCCCACTTGTAAAAAATGATTGAAAATATAATTCCTTCGAATAGTACATATAAATTATGAACAATAGTTGCCATTTCCGATTGGTTAACAGCAATCAGAAATCTTCCAATTATCTCAATTAAACAGGAAATAATTACATAAATTAAAAAAAGTGAGTGTTTTTCATTGATTAGCTTACTTTTTTTGATTCCTAGAATTGCAGGAGCCAAACAAGTTAAACTGCATAATGAAGTTAAAATAAAACTGATTTGCATCTAATTAGCTTAGTGTTGGGCAGTCCGGCGGGCATCTAGATGCATCCTCTACAACATACCCACCATCATCCTTCAAACCAAAGCCTGAGTTTTGAATAACAATATCATTACCATTAGCATCAACTCCGACTAATATTGCATGAAGCCAAAGCTTATCATCCATACCGTAGCGGATCCTGAAACCTACACACCCTGGCTGAGATAAAAGAAGCCTTACGTCATCTGCATTGAATGTTTCACTGAAGGCGAGAACATCTGTTTTCTTGTAATCAGGAGCTAAAATTGTCTCTTTATTCTCACTATAAAGGGCAATCATTTCATTTGCCCTGCTTACTGGCACAAGATTTCCACCTTGATTTGGGATTAAATTACTCATAAAAATATGTTTTTGCAATTCTAAGCCTTAACAACGCACAAGTACTGCGCACAAATACGCATTTTTTTGACTTTTGATATTTTTTAATGATTGAATTATTTAAACCCAGGTACTATTGATTATTTATAAATATATGATTACCAATAGAATATGCAAGTGTTGGTGATTTCGCAATGTGCAACAAGTACCCAGGTCTTATTTCAACTTTGCTTCAATGATTTTTTGAAGCATTTCGTATTTCTCTTTTTCAGACGCTAACATCCTCTCGTAAAGTACCTTATTGGCCTCCATAGCCTCTACATACTTATCCAGTGGATTAAACGTACACTGAAAGTTGAACCCTGAATGATCATTGAAAGTATTGATGAAGTTATTGGCGGCATCATCAGTCATATACTTAATAATATCAGGTGAAACCTTCAAAATCTTGGCTAGTTCCTCAATTTGCTTGGCATCCAATGCTTCTTTTTGTTCCAATTGACTTATTGCCTGTTGGGAAAGACCCAATTGAACGGCGAGGGTATCCTGTTTCATTCCACAGATTTCCCTTAACCTTTTTACATTCTTACCTTGATGAACAGACTTTGTAATTTCTATTGCTTCTTTCATGGAGTGCTAGTATGGTTGTATTTAACAAGTTTATATATGTAAAATACAAATAAATATCCTTTATCTGAAAGGGGTTAAAGGGTATTTTACGACTTTAATAGGGGTATGTCAGAAAAATATAAAGAAAATGAATTAATCAAAAGCTGGAATACAGGGCCGATAAATCTCCCAAAGCGTAATATGCTTCTGCCTAATCAGGTATTAGAAGAATTTTTTAAAATATATAGTCTGCCAGAAATTCGCTCATTATTGAAAGTAATTTTTCATCATGCATCAAACAGTAGTAATCTCTCTACTGAACAACTATACTTATTGCAACAACAATTAATCAAATTGATAGAAGCGTCTTGGTTGTTAAATACAACTGCTGATAAAAACAAGGTTGGCTAATTTTCAACTACTTGTGCCTTTAATTTATTTTGTCAATATGTAGATTGACTAAAATGAGTATTTGTGCGCATTCAAAAAAATGATAGAGTCATATATTTATGTCATGAATCATTTAATCAGTTTTTGTTTAAGATGTCGATGCTATAATTTAATCATTATACTATATGATTACTATTTTAAAAGGAGCTTGCTCTTAAAATTTAAAATAGGAAGAAATATAATTATCAATAACTAAAGCTCTGGCTTAAGAAGTTATATCATTAAAATATTGATATTTTTTCGCTTCTTCAAAAATAATGGAGTGACAAAATATTATACTCTAAAAGATTATGTTGGCTAGCATTAAAAATTCCTTAGTGATAAGCTTCAATTGTGGAATATTGGAATCATTGTCGTATAAGTATATTTCAATAATAGTATACATGAATTTAATTGATTAAATAAATAAAAAATTACCAAGTAAACCATTCATAATTAAAATCAAAATTAAAACTAAATTAAAATGAAAAAATTGCTACCATTCATTATCCTGGCATTACTAGCTACAGAAATTTCATGCTACAAAAGTTCTAACCCTTCACAATCTAAAATAGATGAAATTCTAGCTATGAAAGATATACTAGCGCAGAAGTCTGCATTTTATCTTTTAACCCCAAGTGAAAAATCGGATTTATGGAAGCTACATCTGAACAGCGAATTAAAATATAATAGTTACACGATTGTACAAAAAAAATTCATAAGTGAAGTTGTAGAAAATATTGATGTTAAAATGTTTTCTCCTTTAACCAAAAATGATTTTGATGGGTTAATTGCAAAATATGCGTATAGGGCATCAATATTGTTTGACAAGAATGATTACTATAATATTTTTAACACATTGGGAAGTGATAGATCTGATACTTCAGTTAGTACAATTACAACCATGGAAATTGCTACAGAACCTTTATGCTCTTGTAATGCAGATGGTCATCCGAACTTTTGTACTGATAATTTTTTAGGAGGATTTGTATATTGCAAGAAGGGTAATCAAAACTGCAAAGTTTCAAATTCTGGATGCGGATGGTTTTGGGTTAATGAATGTAATGGAAGATGTGAAGTTGTTATTACACTACCATTGAATTTATAATCAATGATAAAATGATAAAAATCCTTCGACCGATAATTTTTACAACAGTTGCGATCATCACAGCAATATTATTAGCCTATGTACATAGCTACCAGATACAATACATAAATATATTGACTGGTTACATCCTCTATTCATCTGCTGGTATAATCATTGGTAGAATCAATATCAACAAATTATATAGGAGAATATTCCTATTGCCCATTTTTCTAATTCTCGGGTTTGGTTTTTTTATAAACCCAAATTTTAGAGTTGATGCTTTTTCGGAAATAATAATATTGAGTATAAGTTTTTTGATCGGCCTATCCCTTAAAAATAAAAAAACAGCTATAATTTTTTTAGTTTGGACCATATCGGTGTTTTCATGGAGTTTTTATTTTAGTCCAAGTATTCAATTTAAAAAAGATAACGGAAGTGTAGATTACTCAAATGTTTCTGGGAAATTCGATTTTAACAAGTTAGTACTTCTAGACATCAATGGAAATCGCATACCGCCAAGTATTTTTAATGATAAAATTATTGTACTGGACTATTGGTTTATAGGATGTGCACCTTGTTACTCTAAAATAAAAGAACTTAGGAAGGTTCAGGAATATTTCAAATCCGATTCTTCAATACAAATATTCGCTGTGAATAATGGGAATGATGATTCATTTACCAATTTCATTCAAGAATGTAAACGTAGAAAGTTCAATAATTTTTCCGTGTATGATAAAGGGGGTTACTTCTCAAAAAAATATTCTGTTCAAGCTTTCCCATTTGAAATAATCATAAAAAATGGCACTATAGTTTCCACAAGCATTGGATTCAATGAAGATGTAAAGTTAATTTATAGAAAAAATCTTATAGAGCAGATAAAATATTTAAAAAAATGAAATATATATTTCCTGTAGCACTTTCATTGTTTATTATATCCTGTTATCAAAATAAAACTTCCTCAAATTGTGATTCTTTAAACTTTTTGCAGGACACGATATTTATTAACAAAATACCTATCGGAGATTCGATTGTTGTTAAATTTAAATTTTTTAATGAGTGTGATGCACCGATAAAAATTGTTAATGTCGGCTCTAGTTGTGGATGTACCGTAGGGGATTATAGTAAAGAGTCAATTAATAAAGGTGATAGTGGGCTTGTCAGAGTCACATATAAAAACGGTAATGATACTGGAAGAATTATTAGAACATTAGTTGTAGAATCTGATGGCCAAAGGAAATTAACACCCCTTTATATTTTAACACATGAATAACTTGACATTCAATATATAGTAATTAAAATAAATAACAACTGAAATTGCTAACTAATAAAATGAAGATAAAAGGCCTACTAACAATAAAGCTTTACATTTTAAGTAATACAAACTCTAATATCTCATGTCACCCGATAACTTTAAAAACCATCAAGTTTTCGAAAAACTGTCTCAAATAAACTCCCGTCTACACGATCAAGAAGCTATTGAGAAAATTAACATTGAAAACATCTCCTTTTTCCAATCATCTTTTAAGTATATATCTGATCGTTTAAAAACGACAATACCAATTCTTGTTCAAGAGTCCGAACTAAACTCACTAAGCAGCGAGATTGATAGTGCGATTCAACAAATCAATTCTTTTTTAGGCAACAATAATATTGGACACATTAATAATGCTGTTAACAATTTCAACTCCGCCCTGAATAGAATAAGAAATTTCCCACTCCCCTTTGTCAAAGGCGATTTTGACTTTTCAAAAACAGTTGCAATTTTTGAAAAAATCATTAAGGAAAAATACAATTTGCTTGAAAATAAGAAAGATGAGATAGAAAAAGAAATCGAAAGACAAAAAGCAGAATTAAAACAAAAAGAACTTGATATAAATCTTTTGTTTAAAGTTGTCGAAACTAAAGAAACCGAAATCCATAACTTAAACTTACAGTTCCAAACGGAGTTCAACGTTTTAAAAACAAAAGCAAATCAAGAAATTGAAACAGATAGAGAAATTTTCAGAAGGGAAGTTGATAATGACAAAGAAACTTACAAAAAAGAGTTTGACAAATTAAAGAACATAATTGAAAATGATACATCAGGCATATTTCAAATGTTAAACAAAAAGCTCGACGAGGCAAAAAATATAGTCAATGTTATCGGAAATGTCGGCGTCACGGGGAATTATCAACAGATAGCAAATGAACATAAATCTGTAGCGAACATTTGGAGAGGTGTGACTATCATATTTCTGTCTATATTTTCTGGCTTACTCATCTGGTCTATTTTTGATATAAGCAGTGAAGGGTTTGATTGGGGGAAGACTCTAATTAGAATTATAGCGGCAGCTGCTCTTTCTTATCCCGCCACATACGCTGCGAGAGAATCAACTAGACATCGAAAACTTGAAACTATAAATCGAACGGCAGAATTGGAGCTCGCATCTTTAGGTCCATTCATAGAGCTTTTGCCTGACGAAAAACAACAAGCAATAAGAGAGCAACTAGTGACACAATATTTCGGAAATGGGAATAATGATTCTATTATTAAGTCGAAAGAAGACGAAGAACTGTCTATAAGTGGCTTTGAAAAGATCGTAAAATCGATAGGAACAGTTTTAATTAAGTAGTTCGACACAAAACTGTCTCGTGTATCGACCTCTTATATTGGAGACAAAATGCGGACAAACTGCCTAGGAACACCAATGGATCCAATTTTACGGTTAAACAACAGGTTGTGGATCTTCATCAGGCGGAAGACCTTCTTGTGATTAATGATATAACCTTTTTCTTTGAGCTCATCCCAGACATTTTTGTAACCATAGCAGCAAAACTCGTGTTGAAGAATACTTTCTACATCCTGCAAGACAACAGTGTTATCAACTAGTTCACCATCCTGGGTAATGGTCATCTTACTGAGTTTTTGCCCACGTATGCCATCTCCACGATTGTAGTGTATATTCTGTTCATGTTGACCCACCATTCTGGAATGTTGACCCACCTGCGAAGCAGGCAATAAGAGTAAGAGCTTAATGTGTGATAAAAATACAAATGGTTACTGATTATTGGTTGGTTTTTTTCTTCTCAGTGATTCCCCTTTTAGTTCGATACGTTGTGCATTGGCTGTCAATCTGTCAAGTATGGCATCTGCGAGCGTAGGATCGTTGATGTATTCATACCATTTGGCTACTGGTAATTGAGAAGTGATGATGATACTTTTCTTTCCATACCGATCTTCAAGCAGCTGGAGTAGCGTTAACCTGATTTCCTGGGACAGAGGTTGCAATCCAAAGTCGTCAAGGATAATCAAGGTTTGTCTTTCCAGGTGGTTGAGCAGTTTTATGTAAGATCCATCCAGTTTGGAGATGGTAACTTTTTCGATCAACCGGTTCATATTGAGGTATGTGGTTTTATATCCCTGTATGCAAGCTTGATGCCCCAGCGCACAAGCAAGATAGCTTTTGCCACAACCTGTAGCCCCTGTAATGAGCAGATTTTCTCCTTGGTGGATATAGCGCCCTTCAATGAGTTGGCTTAGTTGCTGTCTGGTTAGATTTCTGGCAGCAGAGCATTCAACCTGCTCAACAGTAGCAGGCAACCGCAGTTTAGCCAGTTTTAGATAATACGATGTTTTCTCCTGTGACCGGTAAATCTGTTCAGATTGTACCAGTTGCGCAATGAGTTCATGGGATTCCAACTGCTGATTCATAGGAAGTTCCAGTTGGGTTCGGTAAGACTGGTGCATGCCAAGCAATCGTAGTTCCTGCATCTGAGAGAGTGTTTCTGTTGTGTTCATTGTGTTGATTTTTATATGTGTTATTGATAATGTTCTTTTCCGCGGATATTTTCATGTTGGAGTATAATGATAGGATGGATGGTAGGGAGAGATTCCTTGTCGAGTCCTTTTTCCAGGATATTTTTTATCATGGTATAGTTTACCCTTGTTGCCTGAACTGCACGTTTACAAGCCGCCTCCAGGCGCTGCTGTCCGTATCTGTTCTTCAGCATAAGCATACCATGGCAAGCTTTGTAGTTCTGTTCAATATAAATGCTGTTGTCCAGTATTAGTGTGGCTGCCTGCAAGGCAGCCTGACCAATAGCAGAAGACTGGAAGAGCAAATCCTCTTTGTTCCATCCCTTGATTTGCTGCATCTTTTGATGATGGGGCGGCATGTGCTCAGCTATTGTGGTATAGGCTTTGGCATTTGGTTTTCGGATATAAACTGCTATTCTGGTATTGTCGTGGTATATTTCTACTACACGTCTGTCATACAACACCTTGACCTTCTTTCCCACATGCTGATAGGGTACACTGTAATACAGGTAATCCTCACGAAGCTGTATATGATAGTTGCGCTGCACTGTAAGCATAACCACTTTCTTAGCGGTAAATGGTTCCGTTGGCAGTAGCTTTAATGTATGTTGCTCCTTTTTTTCGTAATAATACCAGCGGCTATAAACCGTATTTTTATAGGGTTTGTTGTTCAGCAAGAGGAGCTGTTCGCTCATAGCGGCATTGAGGGCCTCCAGGCTATCAAAATCACGATTACGCAGCGGTGCATAGACCTGTGTATAAACAATGTTTACGGCTCTCTCAACCATCGCCTTGTCTCTGGGGCTGTAAGGCCGGGTGGCAGAAAAAGTGGTTTGATAATGCTCACTCAGTTGATTACAGATATCGGTAAATACAGGTTCATAGCGGCTGGCCCTGGTGACTGCTGTTCTGAAGTTGTCGCATAAAATGGTAGAAGGAACGCCTCCATAAAACCTGAGCATATGATTGATGCAACATGTAAAATCCTCCGTTTGCTGTGAGTGTACCGCATAACAAAAGATAAGTCCGCTAAAGGGAAGAATAGCAACAAAAACATGGCAATCAATCCGTTCACCTGTGGACGTGTCAATATAATGTTGCTTTTTCCCCGCAAAATCAATCATTATTACATCACCTGCGGTGTACTCCAGATGCATCGAGACTTCCTTATTGCGCAGAAACTGGTTAAAATGATGACAATAATGACTGTAAACGTATCCATCCGGATGAACATTTATGTACTCTTTCCAGAGCAACTGACGCGTTACACCGGTTTTTAGCAGTTCGCCTTCTGCTGTTTTAAAATGAGTAAATAGATGTTGCAGGCGTTCGGCATCGTGAACAAGCTGATCATTACGGTACGCCTTGT
>Ga0214921_10004859_pt1 | contig 19429 bp, 16 predicted proteins | sample LL1505_MetaG_FD_177992 | JGI IMG/M metagenome (GOLD analysis project Ga0214921, IMG submission 177992) | Freshwater microbial communities from Lake Lanier, Atlanta, Georgia, United States - LL-1505 | ecosystem: Environmental > Aquatic > Freshwater > Lake | place: USA: Georgia | collected... | reverse complement strand
CGCTACAAGATCGAACTTCAGTGCGACCAGCGCACTGGCCACGGCCACGGCGCGCGGCTTATCGTTGTTCTTCACCGTAAGGAAGACGCGACCAGAGGTCGGCAGGTTGGTGCCCGCGCCAAGCTGCGACTTCACAAAGGCTTCGCCGAAAGTCTTGCCCACGCCCATGACTTCACCGGTGGATTTCATTTCAGGGCCGAGGATGGTGTCCACGCCGGGAAACTTCACAAACGGGAAGACTGCTTCCTTGACGCTGAAGTAAGGCGGCGTGACTTCTTTGGTAAAGCCTTGCGCTGCCAGGGTCTGGCCTACCATGCAGCGAGCGGCGACTTTGGCCAACTGAATGCCCGTGGCCTTGCTAACGAAAGGCACAGTACGCGAAGCTCTTGGATTGACCTCCAGCACGTAAATCACGTCCTGGCCGTCAATGTTCTGAATGGCGAACTGAACGTTCATCAGCCCGACCACGTTCAGGGCCGCAGCCATGGCAGCGGTCTGGCGCTTGATCTCGTTGACCGTGGCAGGGCTCAGCGAATAAGGCGGCAACGAACAGGCAGAGTCACCGCTGTGAACACCGGCTTGCTCAATGTGCTCCATCACGCCGCCTATCAGCGTCTTGCCGGCCACATCGCGGATGCAGTCCACATCACATTCAATAGCATCGTTCAAAAAACGGTCCAGCAGCACAGGCGAGTCATGGCTGACCTTGACGGCTTCACGCATGTAGCGCTCAAGATCGCGCTGCTCGTGCACGATTTCCATGGCGCGGCCACCGAGCACATAGCTCGGGCGCACCACAAGCGGGTAACCCAGCGCGGCGGCTTTTTCAAGCGCTTCGGGTTCGGTACGGGCCGTCGCATTGGGCGGCTGGCGCAGCTTGAGCTCATGCAAGAGCTTTTGAAAGCGTTCACGGTCTTCGGCCGCATCAATCATGTCGGGTGAGGTGCCGATGATGGGCACGCCGTTGCGCTCGAGGTCCAGCGCCAGCTTCAACGGCGTCTGGCCGCCGTACTGCACGATCACGCCTAACGGTTTTTCTTTGTCAACGATTTCGAGCACATCTTCGAGCGTCAGTGGCTCAAAGTACAAGCGGTCTGAGGTGTCGTAGTCAGTGGACACGGTTTCGGGGTTGCAGTTGACCATGATGGTCTCGTAACCATCTTCGCGCATGGCCAGCGCAGCGTGCACGCAGCAGTAGTCAAACTCGATACCCTGGCCAATGCGGTTGGGGCCACCGCCGAGCACCATGATTTTTTTCTTGTCAGTGGGTGCGGCTTCGCATTCACTGCCTTCTGCTTCGTACGTCGAGTACATGTAGGCGGTATTGGTCGCGAACTCGGCCGCGCAGGTGTCCACCCGTTTGTAGACCGGCCGCACACCCAGCGCCTTGCGCTTGTCGCGGATGGCGGTGTCGGTGGTTTTGAGCTGGCGCGCCAGCCGGCGGTCTGAAAAACCTTTTTGCTTGAGCGCGCGCAAGGTGGGCGCGTCAATCTGGTCCAGTGACATGGTTTCGAGCTCAAGCTCGACCTTCACGATCTGCTCGATCTGCACCAGGAACCAGGGGTCGATCTTGGTCAGTGCAAAGACCTCGTCCACGCTCATACCCAAGGCAAAAGCATCGCCAACGTACCAGATGCGCTCAGGACCGGGCGCGCCCAGTTCTTTTTCGAGCACTTCACGGTCTTGCGTTTTCTCGTTCATGCCATCAACGCCGACTTCCAGGCCGCGCAGCGCTTTCTGGAACGACTCCTGGAAAGTCCGTCCCATGGCCATCACCTCGCCAACGGACTTCATCTGGGTCGTTAAGCGTGAATCTGCCATCGGAAATTTTTCAAACGCAAAACGCGGAACCTTGGTCACTACGTAATCGATGCTGGGCTCAAAGCTCGCCGGCGTGGCACCGCCAGTGATATCGTTGCGCAATTCGTCAAGTGTGTAGCCGATGGCCAGCTTGGCCGCAACCTTGGCAATGGGAAAACCCGTCGCCTTGGAGGCCAGGGCCGACGAACGCGAGACACGCGGGTTCATCTCGATGACGACCATGCGGCCGTCCGCCGGGTTGATAGAGAACTGCACATTCGAGCCGCCCGTATCGACGCCGATTTCGCGCAGAACAGCCAGACTGGCATTGCGCAGAATCTGGTATTCCTTGTCGGTCAACGTTTGCGCCGGCGCTACGGTGATCGAGTCACCGGTATGCACGCCCATGGGGTCCAGATTTTCAATAGAACAAACAATGATGCAGTTGTCGGTCTTGTCACGCACGACTTCCATCTCGTACTCTTTCCAGCCCAGAAGCGACTCTTCAATCAACAGCTCATTGGTGGGCGAGGCTTCCAGACCGCGCTTGCAAATCGTCTCAAACTCTTCAGAGTTGTAGGCAATACCGCCGCCGGTGCCGCCCAGCGTGAAGCTGGGGCGAATGACCGTTGGAAAACCCAGCGTTTTTTGCACTGTCCAGGCTTCATCCATGCTGTGGGCAATGCCGGAGCGCGCCGAGCCCAGACCGATCTTGGTCATCGCGTCCTTGAACTTAAGCCGGTCTTCAGCCTTGTCGATGGCTTCAGGCGTGGCGCCAATCAGCTCGACCTTGTATTTGTCGAGCGCGCCGTGGCGCCAGAGGTCGAGCGCGCAGTTCAGAGCCGTCTGCCCGCCCATGGTCGGCAAGATCGCGTCAGGGCGCTCCTTGGCGATGATTTTCTCCACGGTCTGCCAGGTGATCGGCTCGATGTAAGTGACGTCGGCAGTGGCCGGGTCGGTCATGATGGTGGCGGGGTTGCTGTTGATCAAGATGACCTTGTAACCCTCTTCGCGCAGTGCCTTGCAAGCTTGCACGCCGGAGTAGTCAAACTCACAGGCCTGGCCGATGATGATGGGGCCAGCCCCGATGATGAGGACCGATTTGATGTCTGTGCGCTTAGGCATTATTGAACTCCGGCAGTCGGCGCTGCGGCCTCCATCAACGCCGTAAAGCGGTCGAACAGGTAGGCAATGTCATGAGGTCCGGGCGAGGCTTCAGGGTGACCCTGAAAGCAAAACGCCGGCTTGTCGGTGCGGGCCAGGCCCTGCAAGGTGCCGTCGAAGAGGCTGATGTGGGTGGCACGCAGATGGGCCGGCAGGGTTTTTTCGTCCACTGCGAAACCATGGTTCTGGCTGGTGATGCTGACGCGGCCGGTGTCCAGGTCCTTGACCGGGTGGTTAGCGCCGTGATGACCGAACTTCATCTTAAAGGTCTTGGCGCCGCTGGCCAAGGCCATGATCTGGTGGCCCAGACAAATACCAAAGGTCGGAATGCCGGTTTCAATCAGCTCACGGGCTGCGGAAATGGCGTAGTCGCAAGGCTCGGGGTCGCCGGGGCCGTTGGACAAAAAGATACCGTCGGGCTTGAGCTTGAGCACCTTGGCGGCAGGCGTCTGCGCCGGCACTACGGTAATGCGCGCACCCCGCTCGGCAAGCATACGCAGGATATTTTTCTTGACCCCAAAGTCATAAGCGACCACATGGAACTTCGGCGCGCTTTGCACGCCATAACCCGAACCGAGCTTCCACTCTGTTTCGGTCCATGCATAAGAATTGGGGACGGACACTACTTTGGCCAGATCTTGCCCGCTCATGCTGGGCGCTGCCTGGGCAGCTGCAACCGCCTTGGCAATCGCTGCGGCGCTGACAGTCTCGCCGGCAACCAGGGCCATGATGCAGCCGTTTTGTGCACCCTGTGTGCGCAGGTGGCGGGTCAACTGACGGGTGTCAAGGTTGGCAATAGCCACCGTGCCCTGACTGACCAGGTAGTCGGACAGCGAGACCGACTTGCGAAAATTCGAGGCCATGAGAGGCAGGTCTTTGATGATGAGGCCGGCGGCATAGACTTTGTCGGCTTCGACGTCCTCGAGATTGACGCCGTAATTGCCGATGTGCGGATAAGTCAGCGTGACGATCTGCTGGCAGTAACTGGGATCCGTCAGGATTTCCTGGTAGCCCGACATGGCGGTGTTGAACACCACCTCGCCCGTGGTGGCACCGGAGGCGCCTATGGAATTGCCGATAAAGACTGTGCCGTCTGCGAGCGCCAGAATGGCGGAAGGGTTGGTTCCCTGTAGAGACAAAAGCACTGGGTTCTCCGTGTGGTTACGGTTCGCCCAAGCGTGCACAAAAAGGTCCGGTGAAAGACACTGATTGACGTTTATTGGAAGGTTTTTGGCTTGACTTGGCGCTCGGGCGAAGCTGGTTTAGAAAAGCCACTGATTATAGCCGAGCCCGGGGCCTGATTCAGCTACCTTGGGTCGCCGCCGCACTGGCGTAGAGACAAATGGCTGCAGCTGCACCCACATTGAGCGACTCCTCGCCGCCCGGCTGGACAATCCGCACAGACAAGCGCGCCATGGCCGACAAACCAGCACTGACACCCTGGCCTTCATGGCCCAGAACCCATGCACAAGGCCAAGGCAAGGCCTGCTGGTGCAAATAAGCTCCCTCGTGGGAGCTGGTCACCAAAAGGGGCACCTGCAAGGCTTGGATATCTTCTATCTGCAAGCCTTCCATCAGCTGCAGTCCGAAATGTGCGCCCATGCCCGCCCGCAGCACTTTGGGCGACCAAAGCGCTGCCGTGCCTTTCAGCGCCAGTACCTGACCAAAACCAAAGGCCGCAGCACTTCGCAAAATCGAGCCCACATTGCCGGCGTCCTGTACACGGTCAAGCACCACCGAGGCGGCGTCTGCTTGCAACTCAGGGGCTACCGGCAAGGCCATCACAAAACCCATAGACGCCGGCGACTCCAAGGCGCTGAATTCAGACCACAAGGCGTCGGCGATCACCACCGTCTTGGGGGCTGAAGCTGACCAATTGTCCGGAGCCTGGGGCCAGAAAGATTCAGAGAAAACGGCCACTTGAGGTTTCAAGCCACGCGCCAGTACAGCACGGCACAAATGGTCGCCCTCCAGCCAGACCAGCCCTTCCTTACGGTAGGCTGTGCTGTCATGCGCCAGTTTGCGCAAAGTCTTGACGAAAGGATTGGCGCGCGAGGCGATGTGGGTGAGCTCGCCTGGCCCCGAGATGTTGCCGGAAAAGCTCATGGCAAGACCCGCGCCACCGGCGCAAATGTCCGCCGATGTTCAGAACAGGCGCCATGCAGCTGCAAGGCAGCCAAGTGCTCTGCTGTGCCATAGCCCTTGTGCGATGCAAAACCGTACTGCGGAAAGGCTTGGTCCATCTCCTGACACCAGCGATCTCGCCATACTTTGGCCAGGATGGAGGCCGCTGAAATGGCGGGTACCAAGGCGTCACCCCCGACAATCGCTTCGGCGACGATCACCAGGGTCGGAATGCGGTTACCGTCGACCAGCACCTTGGCCGGTTTCAATCGCAGACCCTCAACCGCGCGCCTCATGGCCAGCATGGTCGCCTGCAAGATGTTGATCTCGTCGATTTCAGCCGCTGTAGCATGAGCAATTGAAAAGCACAAAGCCTTGGCGCGGATTTCGTCATACAGCTTTTCGCGGCGCAATGCAGTGAGTTTTTTAGAGTCGGCTAAACCCTTGATCGGGTGCAGATCGTCAAGGATCACAGCAGCCGCCACCACGGGGCCCATCAAGGGGCCGCGGCCGGCCTCGTCCACACCGGCCACCAGGCCGGGGACATCCCAAACCAGGGGCGCTTGCTCAGCTTGCAAGAATTTTTTCGATCGCATCTGTTGCCAATTGAGTCGTGTCGCGCTGCAGTTGAACGTGCAAGGCGGTGAATTTGTCCTGAACCGCGCTTATTTTCGCAGGGCTTGATTCGGCCGCTTGCAGCCAATCGATGACCGCAGCGGCCAGCGCCGTTGGCGTTGCCGCATCTTGTAAAAATTCGGGAACCACAAATTCGCCACACAAAATATTGGGCAAGCCAACCCAGGGCTGCAGCTTGAGCCGGCCCTTGAGCCACCATGAAAGCCGGTTCATGCGGTAGGCAATCACCATCGGGCGCTTGAACAAGGCGGCTTCGAGCGTGGCCGTGCCGCTGGCGATCAGCGTGACATCGCAGGCGGCCAACACTGTGTGCGACTGGCCATCGACAATTTTAAGTATGTCTGCCAAGCCAGCGGCAAGCGTCATACGCTGCAACTCGGCATTGAACCTGGGCAGGGCCGGCACAATGAATTGGGTGCCGGAACGTTGACGGGCAATCAAAGCCACTGCCGCGAGAAATTTGGGGGCCAAATGGTCAATCTCCGCTTGCCGGCTTCCCGGAAGCACAGCCACCACAGGACGGTCCAGCGCCAGACCCAGGGCCAGACGGGCCGCGCCTTGGTCTGCCTGCATGGGAATCATGCTTGCCAAAGGGTGACCCACATAGGTGGCCGCAATCCCATGCTGTGCCAACAGAGCGGGCTCAAAAGGGAAAAGGCACAGCACATGGTCCGCACTGCGTTTGATTTTCTTCACACGCTCAGGCCTGGAGGCCCAAATCGAAGGGCTGACAAATTGAACCGTCTTCACACCAGCCTGGCGCAGCGATGCTTCTAGGTCCAGATTGAAATCAGGCGCATCAATTCCAATAAATACATCCGGGCGTCGGGCCAGCAGGCGTTGTTTTAAATCACGGCGTATGCCAGCGATCTCACGGTAGTGCAGAAGCACGTCCACGTAACCGAGGACAGCGAGTTTGTCACTGGGCCACAAAGCCTTGAAGCCGAGGGCCTGCATCCGCACGCCGCCAATGCCTTCGGTTTCCAACCCAGGCCAGCGCTTTTGTAAGCCGCTAAGCAGTAAGCCTGCGAGCAAATCACCGGAGGTTTCTCCGGCAACCATCGCCAAGCGCGGGCTGTACGGGGTTGCCTCCAAACCAACATGAGGCGCTAACACGGCAGGAGATGTAGGCGCACCGGCCATTGACAAATCAGCGCACGATACCGCGCTGCGGCGAAGTTCCGGCCAGGAAATCAAGCATCATGGCCACGTCGGCTTGGGCCTCGGGATGGCTTTGCGTCAGGCTCGCAATGCGCTCTTTGGCTTGTTCAAGCGTCAGCTCATCACGGTAAAGCGCACGCTGCATGGCTTTGACGGCCGCAATGCGCTCGGGTGAAAAACCACGCCGGCGCAAGCCTTCAAAGTTCATCGATCGCGCGGCAGCAGGCTGCCCCTGGCACATCACATAAGGCGGCAGATCAGCAAAAAGCAAGGAGCACATGGCCGTCATGCTGTGGGCGCCGAGACGTACAAACTGATGCACTACCGTGAAGCCACCCAAAATAGACCAGTCACCCACATGCACATGGCCGGCGAGTTGGGAATTGTTGGCAAAAATCGTGTGATTCCCCACCACGCAGTCATGCGCGAGGTGAACGTAAGCCATGATCCAGTTGTCGTGACCCACGCGGGTGACGCCAGCATCGCCGGGCGAGCCAATGTTGAGAGTGCAAAACTCACGGATGGTGTTTCGATCACCAATCACCAACTCACAGGGCTCACCCGCATACTTTTTGTCCTGCGGAATAGCACCGATAGAGTTGAACTGAAAAATCTTGTTGTCACGCCCTATGGTGGTGTGACCCTCGATCACGCAATGCGCACCGATGCTCGAACCGGCACCAATACGAACATGCGGGCCCACCACGCTGTAAGGCCCTACGCTGACAGATTCATGGAGTTGCGCATGTGAATCAACCAGCGCGGTAGGATGAATGGCTGTCACCTGGTACTCCTTGAATCAGGGCAGCGTGCGCATGGTGCACATCAGCTCGGCTTCGCAGGCGAGCTGTTCATCTACTCTGGCAGTGCCCTTGAACTTGAATATGCCCGACTTCATGCGCTCCAGAGAAACATCCATCACCAGTTGATCGCCCGGCTCAACTGGGCGCTTAAAACGCGCACCATCAATGCCGGCAAAATAATAAATTGTCTTTTCACTGGGGGTGGTGCCCAGGGTATCAAAAGCCAGCAAGGCCGCCACCTGGGCCATCGCCTCGAGCATCAGCACGCCCGGCATGACAGGGCGGTGCGGAAAGTGTCCGACGAAAAAAGGCTCGTTGATGGTGACGTTTTTAATTGCCTTGATACGTTTGCCTTTTTCAAGCTCCAGCACCCGGTCTACCAGCAAAAAGGGGTAGCGGTGCGGCAGTTGCTTGAGAATTTCGTGAATGTCCATCATGGCTGTTCTTTGGTTGCGGGCACAGCAGTGGGCAGCTGCAGTGCAATGTGTTTTTCAACTTGTTTGAGCCGGTCGCGCAAACTGTGCAGATGCTTGAGAGTGGCCGCATTCTTCTCCCAACTGGCATTGTCGTCGACAGGAAAGAAGCCGCTGTAGTGACCCGGCTGAAGAATCGAGCGCGTGACAACGGTTGCCACCGAAATATTCACGCGATCGGCCAGCGTCAAGTGCCCCAGAATCATGGCCGCACCACCGATGGTGCAATGCGAGCCAATTCGAGCGCTGCCTGCAACACCCACACAGCCGGCCATGGCCGTGTGAGCACCGATATGCACGTTATGGCCGATCTGGATCAGGTTATCGAGTTTGACGCCGTCCTCGATCACGGTGTCATCCAGAGCACCCCGGTCAACGCAGGTATTGGCACCAATCTCCACATCATTGCCGATGCGAACGCGGCCAAGCTGCTCAATTTTCTCCCAACCACCAGCATGTGGCGCAAAACCAAAACCATCCGCGCCAATCACAACGCCGGGATGAAGAATGCAGCGCTCACCAACAAGACAGCGTTCGCCCAAAGTAACCCTGGCGGCCAAACGACTGCCAGCACCTACCTGAGCATCGCGACCGATCACGGTGTGTTCACCAATTCGCACGCCCGCCGCAATCACCGCCCCGGCCGCAATGCAAGCAAAGGCACCTACGAAAACCTCATCGCCAATCTGCGCTGAAGGGTCAATGCTGGCAGTTGAATGAATGGTCGCCGCGGGCAACACTTCATGATGCAGCTTCCATAGCTGGGTCACGCGGGCAAAGTAGCGATAAGGATCACTGACCACAATGCAAGCACCGCGCGCCAGCGCTGCCTCCTTGAATTGCGGGGGAACAATCACGCAAGAAGCCGCCGATGCGGCAAGTTGGCCTAAATATTTAGCGTGGCTGATAAAACTAAGCGAGCCAGGTGTGGCTGCCTCTAAAGAGGCCAGGCGTTGAATCTGCGTCTGGGCATCAGCGAGCAACTCAGCATCGAATTCGCCGGCAAGTGCACCGGCAATTTCACTCAGGCTCAGAGACACGCTGCGCCGTACCCGGGAGATTTACCGGACGTTGCCGGCATTCAAGGTCTTGATCACCTTGTCAGTGATGTCATGCTTCGCGTTGACATACACGGCTTCTTGCAAAATCAGGTCGTACTTTTCAGCTTCTGCCAAAGACCTCACCACCCGGTTAGCGCGCTCGATGACGAGCTGCAGTTCTTCATTTTTACGGCTATTGAGGTCTTCCTGGAACTCACGGCGTTTGCGCTGGAACTCACGGTCTTGCTCGACCAATTGACGTTGGCGTGTATTGCGCTGACTCTCCGACAAAGTCGGTGCGTCGCGCTCCAGCTTTTCAGATTGCGTCTTGATCTGACCACCCAAGTCAGCAATCTCTTTTTCACGCTTAGAGAATTCCTGCTCAAGCTTGACTTGCGCAGCTTTGGAGGTGTTGGCCTCACGAAAAATGCGGTCCAGATTGACAATGCCGACCTTGAACTCCTGCGCACTGACAGCAGCGCCGGTCAAAGGCAACAAAATGCAGACGATGAGATGACGTAGAGAAAAAGTCATTAGAAAGCTGTACCGATCTGGAATTGGAGTGCCTGTATTCTATCGCCAGGTTCTTTGCGCAGAGGTTTGGCAAAAGCAAGACGCAAAGGGCCGACCGGGGAGATCCAGCTGATGCCAACGCCCGTTGAAGCCCGCAGCTCGGCCAAGCTGTAGTTGGCTGACTCCTTGAACACATTACCGGCATCTACAAAAGCAAACATGCGCAAGGTACGGTCATTGCCCGCACCTGGAAATGGGGCAATGAATTCGGCATTGAGCGTGATTTTCTTAGGACCGCCAATGGCCGTCCCGCTCTCATAAGGGCCCAAAGAGCCCTTCTCGAAACCTCGAACCGAGCCCAAGCCGCCGGAGTAGGAATTCTTGAACACCGGGAAAGCCTGGCCGTTAAGGCCGGCACCCCAACCCACCTCGCCATTCAGCCCAATGGTGAACTGCTTGTTAAGCGGAATGTACTGCTGAATTTGATAAGTTGCGCGCAAGTAGCGAATGTCTGCGGCAATGCCCCAGTCACCGTTAACACGCTGGAAGAGGCCCCGGGTCGGCACCAAGGCGCTGTCACGCGTGTCACGCGACCAGCCAATGGTCAGTGGCACAGAGGTGCTTTTGGCGCCGTAGTTATTAACTTGCAACTGCCAAGTCGTCGGCAAAGCGATGGAGCCCTTGCGGATATGCAGTGACTCAAAGCCAGCGCCCAAGTAAACAGTGTCAGTTTCAGTAAAAGGCACGCCAAAGCGCAAACCGGCACCGTTGGTGACCAGGGAATAATCGCCCGTCTGTCCGGACAAAGGCTTGGTAGTGCGGCTGTAGACGTCAATGGTGCGCGACACGCCATCGGCCGTGAAATAAGGGTCTGTGGTGCTGACCACGAGTTGTCGGCTGGACTTGCTGGTGTTGACTTCCAGCCCCAGATAATTGCCGGAGCCCAAGAAATTTTCTTGCCGGATACCCGCCATGATGGAGAGCTTATCGCCACTGGAATAACCCGCGCCAAGCTGTAGATTGCCAGTTGGCTTTTCACCCACCGTCAATGTCAAATCGACTTGGTCTGGCGCGTTAGGCACTTCCTGCGTATCAACTGTCACATTCGTGAAATACCCCAGTCGGTCCACCCTGTCGCGCGAGCGGCGTATGTTCTCGCCGTCGTACCAGGAAGACTCAAACTGACGGAACTCCCGGCGCAGAACTTCATCGCGGGTGCGGTTGTTGCCGGCAATATTAATGCGCCGGACATAGGCGCGGCGTGAGGGATCCGCCTGCAGCACAAAACTGACCAGGTTGGTTTTACGGTCAATCACGGGAGTCGCCTCGACTCGCGCGAACGCAAAACCGAAAGTGCCGAAGTACTCGTTGAAAGCCTTGGTGGTTTCGGCCACCTGGTCAGCGTTGTAGGCAGCTCCGGGCTTGATGGTGATGAGCGACTTGAACTCATCTTCGCGCCCCAGGTAATTACCTTCAAGACGAACGGCAGAAACAACGAATCGTTCACCCTCAAAAATATTAAGTGTGATGCTGATGTTTTGCTTGTCCGGAGAGATCGCCACCTGCGTGGAATCAACGCGAAAGTCAAGGTAACCGCGTGACAGGTAATAAGACCTCAGCGTTTCTATGTCGGCATTGAGCTTGACACGCGAATAGCGATTGGACTTGGTGTACCAGCTCAGCCAGCCACCCGTGTCCAAGTCAAACAGATTGCGAAGCGTGGATTCGCTGAAAGCTTTGGAGCCAACCACGCGGATGCCGCTGATCTTGGCCGTTTCACCCTCTGTCAGGCTGAAGGTCAGATTGACCCGGTTGCGATCAATGGGCGTGACCGTGGTGACCACCTGTGCGCCATAAAGGCTGCGGTTGACATACTGGCGCTTGAGTTCTTGCTCGGCCTTGTCTGCCAGCGCCTTGTCGAAGGGTTGGCCTTCGTAAATGCCCGTGTCGCGCATGGCTTTTTTCAGGAAGTCTTTGTCGAATTCTTTGTTACCCACAAATTCAACGCCGGCAACGGACGGCCGCTCTTCAACAATCACCACCAGTACGTCACCGCTGACTTCCAGCCGTACGTCCTTGAATAGACCCAGCGCAAACAGAGCCCGGATAGCGGCTGAAGCCTTGTCATCGCTGTAGGTTTCACCAACGCGCAAGGGCATGGAGGCAAAAATGGTTCCAGGCTCTACACGCTGCAAGCCTTCGACACGAATATCACGAACCGTGAAGGGCTCGATGGCCCAGACCATGCTTGCGCTCAGCAGGCCTGTCGCCAAAGCGCTCAAAGCGCGCAGTTTGAAACGGTTAAATTGGTGATGCATGAAATGTTGGGTAGGAAGCTGTTGCCGGCCGCAACGTCAAGTTAAAAGTAAACCTATGCGCTAAGACGAACCAGATCGTTAAAAAGTGCGACCATCATCAAGAGCAGCAAAAACGCCATACCGCCGCGATGGAGCCGCTCCATCCAGACATCAGAGACGCTGCGGCCCGTTGCAGCCTCATAAAGATAATACATCAGGTGCCCGCCGTCCAAAACCGGTATGGGCAGCAGGTTGAGCACACCCAGACTCACGCTGATAAGCGCCAGAAACAGCAAATAAGCGCTCCAGCTGTGGCTGGCAGACTTGCCAGCGTACTCGGCGATGGTTAACGGACCGCTGAGATTTTTCAGGGAAGCCTGGCCCGTGAGCATGCGGCCCATCATTTTCAAGCTCAGCACCGATACGTCCCAGGTTTTTCCAAGACCACCGGCCAAGCCATCCCAAAAGCCGTACTGAACAATCACCATTTCAGGTGCACCGCCGACAAAAGCACCAATCTTGCCCACCAAGGCTGTGCCCTCAGCCTGCCTCTGAGGCTGCACCGGCAACAACATGGTCTGCCCGGATCGCTCAATCTGCCAGACCTGGCTGGGTGCCAGCCCACCGGCAACCGGCGACGAACCAGCCGTGCGGATCATGTCGCGCAACTGCTGACCATCCAGCACCTGGCGCTCGCCTATGCGCAAAACGACATCACCCGCAAGCAGACCCGCTTTAGAAGCAGCACCACCGCTGCGCACTTCACCGATAGTGGCTGGCGTCCATGGCCCCAGCAAGCCAATACGTCGAAAGAGCTGGGTATCAATTTCGGTGGCATTCAGGGCGCTCAGTGCCAGTAAATATTCGCGGTTGAAACTCGGGCTTTCAGCAGATGGGTTCTGCGACACAGCCGGCCGGCCGCCCTGCCCGGTCACCACGCGCAACAACAGATCGCGCCCTTGCAGGGCACCCTCGGTGAGCTGCCAGCGCAAGTCTTCAATTGATCGCACGTCATGCATGGCTTGCGGGCTGAAGCCCGCCTGCGTGACCCACTCGCCACCCTGCATACCTGCCTGCGCAGCCACTGAGTCTGCCAAGGGGCTGGCCAGCACAGCCCGGGGCTCCTGTTGCCCAACCCAGTTCACCAGCGCATAAAGAAGAACAGCCAGCATCAAATTGGCCAGCGGGCCGGCCGCAACCACTGCCGCACGCGCCCGCAAGGGCTGGCGATTAAAAGCCAGGTGCGCCTCGGCGGGGTCGACCGGGCCTTCACGCTCGTCGAGCATGGAAACATAACCCCCCAGGGGCAATATTCCTATCGAGAATTCTGTCGGCAGTCCGGCCAAACGCCAACTGAAAATCGGCTTGCCAAAACCAACCGAAAACTTCAAGACCTTGATACCAAAAGCCCGGGCCACCCGGTAGTGGCCGTACTCATGCACAGTGATCAACAACCCCAGGGCAATCACAAAAGCCAGCAGCGTCAGCATACTTAGGCTTCCAGTCGCTTGACAAGTTGCTGGGCCGTCTCGCGAGTCTGCTGGTCGATGCGCAGCAGATCTTCGATGCCACTCACGGCGCTTAGCTTCACCCTGTCCAGCGCGTCCCGGTTAACGCTGTGAATTTGGTCAAATCGAATTTGCCCGGCCAGAAAAGCGGCAACGGCAACTTCATTGGCCGCATTGAGCACCGCTGTGCTGCCAACCGGAGCATCAAGAACTTCCCAAGCCAGTGCCAGACCGGGGAAGCGGCGCGGATCGGGCGTGTCAAAAGTCATTTGAGCCAACGCCCGAAAATCCAGTGCCTTGGCACCTGAAGCGATACGCCCGGGCCAGGCCAGACCGTAGGCAATTGGTACCCGCATGTCTGGCGTGCCAAGCTGGGCCACTACGGAAGTGTCGCGGTATTGCACCATCGAGTGGATGATGCTTTGCGGGTGAATCACCACCTCAATCTGCTGCGGCGACAAACCAAACAGATACCTCGCTTCGATGACTTCCAGGGCTTTGTTCATCATGGTGGCCGAGTCCACCGAAATTTTGCGTCCCATCACCCAATTAGGGTGTGCACAGGCCTGGTCGGGCGTGACATGCTGCAAAGTGTCGGGATCGCGCTCACGAAACGGCCCGCCCGACGCAGTGAGAATGATTTTTTCAACCCGCTCGGCCCAGGTGCCGGGGTCTTCAGGCAAAGACTGAAAAATCGCCGAGTGCTCGCTGTCGATGGGCAACAACTGCGCACCGCCCTGACGCACCGCCTGCATGAAGACCTCACCGCCCACCACCAGGGCCTCTTTATTGGCGAGTAACAGCCGTTTACCAGCCTTGACCGCAGCCATACAAGGGGGCAAGCCAGCGGCGCCCACAATGGCGGCCATGACCGCATCGACCGACTCATGAGAGGCGATCATTTCGAGCGCGGCCGGGCCTGACAAAACCTGTGTGGGCAACTGGTGGTCACGGATTTTTTCAGCCAGTAATTGACCGTGCGGCGCACTGGCCATCACCGCAAAAACGGGCTTGAAGCGCCGGCACTGCGCCAGCATCAAATCAACCTGTACCGCGGCGCTCAGGGCAAAGACCTCAAAGCGCTCCGGGTGCAGTGACAACACATCCAGGGTGTTGACACCGACGGAGCCCGTCGAGCCGAGAATGGTTATTTTTTGTGTCATCTCAGAGGCTGGCCAGCATCATGGCCAGAGGTAAGGTGGGTATGAGCGCATCAAGCCGGTCAAGCACACCGCCGTGCCCCGGCAGTAGCGCGCTGGAGTCTTTAGCGCCGGCGCTGCGTTTGACCAGCGATTCGACCAGATCACCCACCACGCTCATGGCGGCCATAAAGACCACCACCAGCAGCATCAAGGGCACTGAGTGCCGGTCTGCCAACGATGTGTAAAAACTGGCGCCGCCAGTTGCAACACTGCGGTCCAGCAGACTCCAGGCCAGCGCCAGCAGCAAGGCCCCCGCCATGCCGCCCAGCACGCCTTCCCAGCTTTTGCCCGGGCTGATGGAGGCGGCCAACTTACGCCGGATAAAACGCGTGCCAAATGCCTTACCGGCAAAGTAAGCGCCGATATCGGCGACCCACACCAGCACCATAACCGACAGCAAAAAATTCACACCGATCACTCTGGCCTGCGCCAGGGCCAACCAGGCCAGCCATAGGGCCATTGCGCCAATCAGCACACGCAGTGCGCGGGGAACCATCGGCCAGCCCGGCACACCGCGCAGCAGCAACCAGGCACCGCCCAGCACCCAGGCAGCGCCGACAAGACTCCAGAGCCAGGGCAGCGCCAGATTCAAAAGCCCTAATTGCCAAGCCAACAGGCCAGCGACGAAACACAGCAACCCAGTCAGCCAGGACAGGCCGGGACCACACCCGTTGAGCCGGCCCCATTCCCAGCCACCTGCTGAAATCAACAACAAAGCCAGCGCACAAAAAGGCAAAGGGGATGCACTGAACAGCGCCGGCAACAAAACAGCCAGCAGCAGCACAGCTGTGATCACGCGCTGTTTTAGCATTAAGCAGCTTTCACAGCTTGATCCACTGTTGCGGCATCGGTCGCGGCCCGGATTTGGGCGGAAGATTGCCCGAAGCGCCGCTCTCTGCTGCGGTAGACGTGCAAAGCCTCGTCCAACGCGACCTCGTCAAACTCAGGCCAGAGCTTATCGGTGAAATGCAACTCGGCATAAGCAGCTTGCCAGAGTAAAAAATTACTGATTCGTAACTCGCCGCCGGTTCGAATCAAAAAGTCGGGGTCAGGCACATGCGCCAGCGCCAATGCACGCTCGATAGCCTGCTCGGTGATTGGCTGACCGCTGGCCGCTACCTGTTGAGCAGCCTGCGCCATGTCCCAGCGCCCGCCGTAGTTAAAACAGACATTGAGCACCATGCGCGTCTGCGTAGCTGTGCTGAGCTCGGCGCTGCTCAGCGCAGCGTGCACTTTGGCCGAAAGGCGCTGGCGGTCACCCACAAAAAACAAACGGACCCCGTTTTTTTGAAGATCCGGGACTTCGTTCACCACCGCATGAACCAACAATTCCATCAGGCTCGAGACCTCTTCGACGGGGCGGTTCCAATTTTCAGATGAAAACGCAAAAACAGTTAGCACGCCGATACTGCGCTCCACACAGGCTTTGACGCAGCGGCGCAGCGCCACCACACCCTGCTGATGGCCAGCCAGGCGCGGTAAAAACCGCTTGGCAGCCCAACGCCCGTTGCCATCCATGACGATGGCCACGTGCTGCGGCATGTTGTGTAAGGCGTTAGAGGCCATGGGCGTCAGGCCGGCAGTAGCGACTCAAACCGCCATGATCTCTTGTTCCTTGCCGGCGACCAGTTTGTCGACTTCGGCAATGAAACGGTCAGTGAACTTCTGGATGTCGTCCTGGGCGCGGCGCTCGTCATCCTCGGAAACCAGCTTATCTTTGACGAGCTTTTTAACGCCGTCGTTGGCGTCACGGCGAAGATTGCGGATGGACACCTTGGCGTGCTCGCCCTCTCCTTTGACGACTTTTGTCAGCTCCTTGCGCCGCTCTTCGGTCATGGCCGGCATGGGCACGCGGATCAGGTCGCCCTGCGAGGCCGGGTTCAGGCCGAGGTCAGAGTCACGAATGGCTTTTTCAATTTTGGCGCCCATGCCTTTTTCCCAAGGGGCCACACTGATGGTGCGCGCATCAAGCAGCGACACATTGGCCACCTGGCTGATCGGCACCATCGAGCCGTAGTAATCGACCTGCACGGTATCGAGCAGGCCCGGATTGGCCCGGCCGGTGCGGATTTTGGTGAGTGCGTGCTTGAAAGACTCCAGCGACTGCTGCATCTTTGCCTCAGCATTTTGTTTGGTGTCAGCGATGCTCATGAGGGAGACTCCAAATACAAAGAAAATAAAAAAACCGGCAGCCGGTGCTGGCGTGCAACTTAGACAGTTTAAATATGGACCAGCGTGCCTTCGTTCTCACCGAGCACCACGCTCTTGAGGGCGCCGAGTTTGAAAATGCTGAAGACTTTGACCGGCAGCTTTTGGTCACGGCACAGCGCAAAAGCAGTGGCGTCCATGACTTCCAGGTTGCGGCTGATGACTTCGTCAAAAGTAATGCTGGTGTAACGGGTTGCAGCCGGATCTTTGCGCGGATCAGCACTGTAGACCCCGTCCACCTTGGTGGCTTTGAGCACAATTTCAGCCCCGATTTCAGCGCCCCGCAAAGCAGCCGCCGTGTCGGTGGTGAAAAAAGGATTCCCGGTACCCGCCGCAAAAATAACCACTTTGCCCTCTTCCAGGTACTGCAAAGCTTTGGGCCGGACGTAGGGCTCAACAATGCGCTCAATACCAATGGCTGACATCACTCTTGGCGTGAGCCCGGCCTTGTCCATGGTGTCGCCGAGTGCCAAGGCGTTCATCACAGTGGCCAGCATGCCCATGTAGTCCGCCGTAGCCCGGTCCATGCCGACAGAGCCGCCCGCCACGCCGCGAAAGATATTGCCCCCGCCGATGACGACGGCCACCTCCACGCCCAAGCGGGTCACCTCTGCAATCTCTTCGACCATCCTCACAATGGTGGCCCGGTTGATGCCAAATGCATCGTCACCCATCAGGGCTTCGCCGGAGAGTTTGAGCAAGATCCGCTTGTAGGCTGGCATGTGAGTCCTGTGTGTGGAAATTGTAAAGAATTTTAACGGGGCTCAAGCCCCGCCTGCTCAGCCCGCTTTGGCTGCGGCGATCTGGGCTGCCACTTCGGCAGCAAAGTCGTCAACTTTCTTTTCAATGCCCTCGCCAACCACGTACAAAGTAAAGGACTTCACCGCAGTGGCCTTTTCCTTGAGCATCTGCTCGACCGTCTGCTTGTCATTCTTGACAAAGGTTTGATTGAACAGGCTGACCTCTTTGAGGTACTTCTGAACACCGCCTTCAATGCGCTTGGTAACAATCTCGGCCGATTGAGCAGGCTTGCCTGCAGCTTGCGCCACAGATGCGTCTTCGGCAGCTTTAGCGGCAGCCACAGAACGCTCCTTGGCAACCAGTTCGGCAGGCACTTCGGCGCTGGACAAAGCCACAGGCTTCATGGCGGCAACGTGCATGGCAACGTCTTTGGCTGCTGTTTCGTCACCGGCAAACTCGACCACCACACCAATGCGCGTGCCGTGCAAATAAGTGGCCAGCTGATTACCCGCGTCAAAACGCTTGAAACGACGCACGCTCATGTTCTCGCCGATCTTGCCGATCAGACCCTTGCGCACATCCTCAATAGTCGGGCCAAAGCCGTCCATAGTAAAAGGCATCGCGCCAATGGCCGCCACGTCCGCAGGGTTGTGTTTCACTATGCCTTGCGCCACCGCGTTGACCAGACCCAGAAAGCTGTCGTTCTTGGTGACAAAGTCGGTTTCGCAGTTGACTTCGACCAAAGCGCCAATGCTGCCCTCCATGTGGGAGGCGACAACGCCTTCAGCCGTCACGCGGGAAGCGGCTTTGCCAGCCTTGTTGCCCAGTTTGACGCGCAGGATCTCTTCGGCTTTTTCCATGTTGCCGTCGGCCTCTGTCAGCGCTTTTTTGCACTCCATCATGGGGGCGTCGGTCTTGGCGCGCAGTTCAGCGACCATGCTTGCAGTAATTGCCATTGTTGTTTCTCCTTGAGTGTCAGTTGACTTGATCTACAGGGCAAGCCCAAAGCGGGCTGCCGGAATTTACTTGTGAAAAAGGGGCTACCCGAGCCCCTTTTCCGATTGGCCCAAGGCCGGAAAAATCAGGCGGCAGCGGGCACTTCGACGAATTCGTCAGCACCTTCGGCAGCCACGGTACGAACAATCTCATTGCCCGCGCTGGCGCGGCCTTCGATGATCGCGTCAGCAATACCACGGGCATAAAGAGCGACTGCTTTAGATGAGTCGTCGTTACCGGGGATCACATAGTCGATACCGATGGGCGAATGGTTGGAGTCCACCACGCCGATCAGGGGAATACCCAGCTTTTGCGCTTCGGCTACAGCAATCTTGTGAAAACCCACATCGATCACGAAGATTGCGTCCGGCAGCGCAGCCATGTCTTGTATGCCGCCGATATCTTTTTCGAGCTTTTCAATTTCACGTTTGAAGGTGAGCTGCTCTTTTTTGCTGATGGTGTCGAGGCCGGCTTCTTGCTGGGCCTTCATTTCCTTCAGGCGCTTGATGGAGGTCTTGACCGTCTTGAAGTTGGTCAACATGCCTCCAAGCCAGCGCTGGTCAACAAAAGGCACGCCGGCACGCTGGGCTTCAGCGGCGACGATCTCGCGGGCCTGGCGCTTGGTGCCGACCATCAAAACGGTACCGCGGTTGGCGGCGAGCTGGCGAGCGAACTTGGCCGCGTCCTGGAACATCGGCAGCGATTTTTCCAGATTGATGATGTGGATACGGTTACGGTGGCCGAAGATGTACTGAGCCATCTT
>Ga0214921_10004858_pt1 | contig 19430 bp, 29 predicted proteins | sample LL1505_MetaG_FD_177992 | JGI IMG/M metagenome (GOLD analysis project Ga0214921, IMG submission 177992) | Freshwater microbial communities from Lake Lanier, Atlanta, Georgia, United States - LL-1505 | ecosystem: Environmental > Aquatic > Freshwater > Lake | place: USA: Georgia | collected... | reverse complement strand
TAAAAAGGCTGGTTAAGTAATACTTAATCTTTCTAGTCAACTAGGGATCTCCTAAGTAATGCAATATTTTTGCTTACTTAGTAATTATAGCAGAATGTTAGTTTAAATTACTTAGGATTATCTGTTTTATAAAAGCCGTTACCTTTAAACTGTATACCAAATGGAGTAAACGTTCTTATCATTTCCGAATCACATTCAACGCATGTGTAACCTGGATCCTCGTCCATAATTGATCTATGAGTTGACATTGCTGGGTGAGCATCATCGTATGAGCATTTATATTCATAAATTGGCATTATATAAATATACTATATATATCTGTCATTGTCAATATAGAAATGCTACAATATATAGTATGAAATCATTTTATCATTTGCATGTCAGCAGGACTAATGGGAGGTTTTTGTTTGAGTACGTACTTAAAGATCTTATTAAGTATTCAAAAACACAAGAAATAGATTTTCTTTGGCCAGAAGTTATTCCAGATAATTGGACACACCATGGTTGGAATAATCTGATATCTGATGACACATACATAATATGTGCACTGAGGGATCCAGTGGAAGCAATAATAAGCTACAATCTTTCTTTCAGCGCAATTTTAGATAAAGAGGATTTTTTTAATAGAATTGATTTAGTAACTAATATTCAGTCTAGAAGCTTTATAGAGTGGACAAACAATAAAATTGATCCACATAAAGATGTTGAATTAGATAGAGATCTAATACTATCAAGACTTAACAGAGTAGACATGTTGATAGACTCAAAAGATATTAATATAAATACATATAACAAAATAAAGAAAAAAATTGCTAGTGATCTAGGTTTTAATGATATTCAATATTTTGATAATCTAGAGGATACAAACGATTTTAGGTCTAATAGGGTTAAAGAATTTTATGACTCTTTAAATTCAGAAGAAATAAATAAAATCAAAGAGGCTAACTATATGGATGTAGAGCTATATGAAGCTGCTAGGAGTCTTTTCTTCCCCATCTAACTTTATTCCAACCACGCTCATGGAAGTAATAAAGGATTGTCTTTGTTAGTACTTCAAACCCTGCAATTGATGCAGCAGTTATTGCTTTATGTGTTATAAAATATGACAAAACAAAAGTGTCTGCCGTTCCAATGATACGCCAAGTGATTGCTTTTAGTGCTGATCTTTGTTTAGTTACATTCATGATGGCCACTCAATGTTGTTTGGCTTAGTGATGAAGTTCCAGACCTTAGATACCCATTTCTTTACGTTTTTGCGTAGCGCTAATAGCATGAATGTCTGCCCCCAAATCTATCTGCTCAATTTTATATCCAACATCTCTACCGTATACAATGTTGGTAATGTTAGGTAGTCTTAATACTAATGCACTATCCATAAATTCATCCTTAGCAATATATTCTTTTACTTGATCAAACTTAAGTGGATCTTTCTCACTTGTGTTGTAGGTATTACGGACTCCAAGAAGTACTTGTTCAGTTCTCTTTCCCGCCTCCTTGTACAGGGCGTGATGGCCCTCGTGCCAAGGCTGGTACCTACCCAGCATGAGTGTTGTAGGTGCAGACCAATCATGTAGATTAAACTTATCAATTATGTGAGATGCCTTTGCTTCTGCATCTAAGTTATGACTAATAAATGATACATCAAACTCTGTTGGTCGTTCAAACATCTTGTTTGTGTCTTCAAAACGGCCCTCTGCAATTGTGTCCATGAATACCAGAATGTCTGGCTTACCAAATGCTGCACGAGTTAAATCTGTTGGGCATACAAAATCAACAATGACTGGTGCTACTCCCTGCTTGGAAATTAAACGTGCCATCTCGCCCATGCGTCTTGATTGCTCTAGTCTATCTTCTGGACTAAAACCAAGGTCGGAATTTACCGTTGCACGTACTTCATCTGCATTTAAATGAATTGCATTAATTCTTTCTTTTAAAGCTTTTGCTAATTCTGTTTTACCAGAACCTGGAAGTCCAATTATTTGAATAATCACTTTAATCTTTCTGTTAAGTGGGTAGTTTTAGGACATACCCAGGTCTCACGGTTATTTAATTTTTAGAATTTTTGGTTGTTTTTCTTTTGGTAGATTTCTAACTACACGGATATGCAACATGCCATCCTTTAGCTCTACACTAGAAACTTCCATGTATTCACTTAGTTCAAAGATTCTTGTGAACTTACGTGCAGCGATTCCCTTGTGGACAATTTCTGCATCTGTTACCTCTGTAATTTCACCTGTGATCCAAAGACTTCCGTCTTCAATTGACACAGTCAGATCTTCTCTTGTGAATCCAGCAACTGCCAGCGTTAGCTGATAGTTATCTTCATCTAGCTTTAGCAAATCATATGGCGGGAATGCCGTATTGTTTACCTTACTAAGACTATTGAAACGCTCCAACTCTCTGTTGAAGCCAATAAAAAATGGATCCTTGAATAGATCCATAGCAAATTGTGTTACCATTTTATTCTCCTTTTAAGCAAGTATTATGGTCACCCCCATTTGGCAGGTGACCATACTATTATACCATTCGGTTGACTAAGACTGCAACTACTTTTTTGCTTTTGCTCTAGCCTTTGCTAATGCTTCAAAGTCTTTTACTTTGGTGTCTCCAAGATATCCCCAAGCATATCCGTCTTGAATCATCTGATCATTAATTGATACTGTTTGATCGTCTATGAATATCCATCCAAGAATCCTTCCGTATTTTTCTGAGGAGTCCATCTTTTCTGTTTTAATTTTTACAGACTTGGCATCTTTTAATTTATACTTTAAATATTCTTTTGCTTCAAGCCCCAATTTCTTTTCTGATAAGTCTTTTGTTCTTGATTCAGGCGTGTCTATTCCAGCAAGTCTTACTCGTGATGCAAAAAGAATATCAAAGCCTAGGTCAATAAGTACATCAATTGTGTCACCATCGACTACGGCCTCTACTTTTTTGACATAATACTCGTACATTATTTAACCTTATTAAGTAGCGGAGTATTTTCTTCCCCAGCATAGACTGGTCGGCCCCAACCTACAACTGCGTTGATTAGCTTCTTTTTATTATTTTTTACATAGCCACGAGTTTTTTCAACACACATTCCGCCGTTGCGCTGATCTCCCTTTGCGGTTCCTGAAGTGTTTCCTTCAATAACTTGAATTGTTCCATCACCATTATTTTTAATACAAAGACCAACATGAGAAATTCTATTAACACCATCATCTGGAAAATCAAAATAAATCCAGTCTCCAGCTTGTGGGTCATCATTACGTGCATCTGACCAACGTCCTTCTTTCTTGAACTGGTCTGATGCTGCAACTGTTGACGCTGACTTAGGGAACTTTGCAACCCCCGCTGTCATTGCACACCAAGAAACAAATGACTGGCACCATGGTTGGAAGTTGACCTTCATCCATGCCCCATACTTTGTTTCATTATCTTTTGGGCCTTCAATTGTCCCAACTTCTTTTTTTGCAACCTCGATGATTGCTTCTAAACTTCCTTTTGTTGCCATTTTGTTCCCCTATCTTGTTGTTAAGTTGCTAATACTATCCTAGTATACCAAAAAATTATTTAACATTGCCGTATATATACTCAAGTATTTGAGTATAGTATTCTGGCTTTAGGTGGTCATTTAAAAAATAGGTTATGGGAGTCTTGGGCTGCATTATAGTCTCTATCATGTCTGTCCCAAGTATCTCGGCTATACTTATTGGATTATCTAGGCCTCTTTCATTACACTGTTTGCGCAGCTCTGAAACAAATTTGAGCTGAAATTCGTGCCTATCTTCAAACTCTATTGCTGGGTCCGTGTGGTTGAATCTGAACCTGCTGGTAACTATGCATATGAACTGAGGCATCGGCTCAATAAATATAACCCTAGCCTTATTAAATTTACTTGTAGCGTTATCTATGTAGGTCCTTACTACATTCTCTACGTCTACATAATTATTTAGACCAGTTTGTGGTAGCCAATTCCTTACATCAATATATCCAAACCATGGCATGATTATTCTGCCTTCTTCATTCCAATCGCTTAACATTTCTTTTTGAGTTCCGCTTGCAAAATTTTCAAAATCAAAATGTAATGCAGATCTTCCTGGGTGACAGGATATATAAAAATTCAATGATTTATTTTTATATGTTACAAGTGAGTCTTCCATCCATACATTGTTACCAAGCTTATCTATATATTTTGTTCGGTATTGATGGTCAGAGTCTTGTGTTGTGTCGTCTGACGAATTTTTTTGTAAAAAATTACCTAATCCAAAAGATAGCTTTGCTGAATGAGAATCCCCAATTATTAATATTTTTCTAGTCATAACTTATATTCTATCATATGTGTCCCCAGATGGTATCGAACCATCGACCCGCAGATTAAAAGTCTGCTGCTCTACCAGCTGAGCTATAGGAACTTTTGGGCAGTTTAGCCTCATGCCAAGGAGATTTTTTTATGCGCTAAGTATTTTTGCTAGGGCATTAACTGTTGCTGCAATTCTTCCGATATCACGCAACTGTTCGTATGTGTAGCCTTCATTTCTTAGAACGTCAAAATGACCAGCAACACAATAATCACATTTACCAATAATTGATGCTGCTAGTGCGTAGGATTCAAACTTAGCTTTAGTCGTTCCTCCATGGGTGCCCATGATATTCATTCTCAATTGACCATTGACTCTTTTAAACTCTTCATCATGTGATTTTCTTGAGTATGGATACCATACATTGTTTTGAGCCATAATAGCTCCTGCTCCAAGTGCTGCATCTCTCTCTAACTCATTAGTTGAGTTACCAACTAAAAATGCTAAAAGCTTTGAGTTCCCAGTAGCAAATGCAGATGCTATAGCAATATGAAGAGCATAATCTGGATCTATCTCTGATCTATTTATTACGGCATCAAGATTGAGCTTAATATCTTTTGCATACTCTGGAATTGATTCTTTAAGTTGATCTACCCAAGACATTATAGAGTTTCTCCGCCCAAAGGTCTGTTACAAGCACATAGCTCGCCAGTCTGTAGTGCATCTAGTACACGTAATGCTTCATCTGCATTTCTTCCGACATCAAGATTATTGCATGTTACATGCTGAATAACATTGTCTGGATCAATGATGAATGTTGCACGGTACGCAACACCACTTGGATGATGTACTCCAAGATCATTTGCAAGTTGATGTGCCGAGTCAGCAAACGACCATGAGTTTGTCTTCTTTAAATCTTCATGTGCATTTCTCCATGCAATTTTACAAAATTCATTATCTACAGAACCAGTCATAAGAACGGCATCTCTGTCATTAAAATCATTGACTAATGCGTCATATGCAACAATTTCTGTCGGACAAACAAAGGTAAAGTCCTTTGGATAAAACGCAATAATTTTCCATTTGCCTGGAAAAGAGTCTTGCGTTAGAACTTCAAATGAGCTTTCTTCATAAGATAAAGCTCCAGGTTTAACTCCAGTAACGGCAAAGTTACCAAGTTTATCTCCTACGGTTTTCATTTTTCTCCTTATATATAAGCGATACTTTTTGTATCGTACCCCTGGCTGGGATCGAACCAGCGACCTACAGATTAGAAGTCTGTTGCTCTTCCGCTGAGCTACAAAGGTGTGCGGCAGGTAGGACTCGAACCTACGATTACCGAATTATGAGTTCGGGGCTTTAACCAACTAAGCTACTGACGCCAGTTAGTATATTATATCCATAATGAGCCTGCCAGTCAATAGCGTCTTGCTCATCATTTAACAATGGCTGCCCTTTTATATTAAGGCTTGTATTCAATAATATCGGTACGCCTGTTTGTAAATAAAATTTATTTATCGCTACCCATAGCCCACGATGCTGTTCTCTGTTTATTGTTTGAACTCTTGATGTGCCGTCATGATGTACAACCGATGGTATTAAATCTTGTTTCAAACACTTGACAGTATACTGCATATATGGGCTAGCAAAATTCATATCAAACCATTTGCTGGCGTGTTCTTCTAAAACAACTGGTGCAAATGGCCTAAATAATTCTCTTTGCTTAATTAAATTTACTTTATTTTTAATGTTTGGATCTCTTGGGTCTGCCAATATACTTCTATTTCCTAAAGCTCTTGGTCCATACTCTGCCCTACCAGATGCAACTGCAACTATTCCATCTTTTAATATTGCGTCAACAATTTGTTGTGAAGGATATTGTCCTCCAAGATCATATCCAAGATATGGGTCTTTCCATTCTATATGCTTCCCATACATTGCTGCAGCTGCTCCCAAAGAACTCCCAGCGTCTCCAGGATTTGGCATAATCCATATGTCTTTAAATATGTTCCATAGCAATGTATTGGCTTTGCTATTTAATGCACAACCACCCATAAATACTAAATTATTCTTGCCAGTAAAATGTTGCGCCATACGCATAAAATCATTAAGCCTTTGCTCGTATACCATTTGAGCTGCTGATGCTATATCAAATTTATCTTGCTCCGAGATCCAGCCCCAGTCTGTAATGCCTTTGTGAAAATTATATTTTTGTTGATCATACTTTGGGAAATATGCATCAACTTTTCTGTAATATTTTGTCCAGTCCCCATACGCTGCCATTCCCATCATAATATATTCTTCTTGATTTGGCATTAGACCTATTAGTTGTGTAAATGCTGAGTAGAACAATCCGAAACTAACTGGGTAGTTTTGCTTATATTTTAACTTTATGTTTTCTCCTTCACCAACCCATATTGTTGATGTGTTGTATTCTCCTATTGCATCAAGGACTACAATTACTGCGTCATCAAATGAGCTTGTATAGTAGCCAGCGCATGCATGTGAATAATGATGTTTAAATGATTTTCTTGGTATTCCATCAATATTGAACTTTGGTTTCCAGTCCCCAGAACCACCCTTTAAAAATAGCCTAGAGCCCTTTAGGAGGGGTTTTTCGTAGTAGGCAATAGCATCAGGTGCCCCATAAGACAAAGCATCATTAACTAAACTATCATTAATGTACCAATCATTTTTTTGCTTGCTATATCTTTCCGCATGTCCAGCAAATAGTATCTCTCCATCTTTAATTAAAGATACAGAGGCGTCATGAGATGTTTCATTAACTCCCAATATTATAGTCATTAATTTCCTTTACAAAAAATTCTGCCCAGTGTATATGTTTGTGAATGCCAGAATGACCATTAAGTGTTGCCGTTCTAGATATCTTCACGTCTAAAGATATATCAAAACCAAGTGGATGTTCGTCCCTGTGCTCTTCATGGCATTTAAATTCAGTTTTACACTCTGACCCTTTTCTATGAAAGTTACTACAAAGAATATCTTTACCAAGATCTTCAACTCTCTGATGCCATTCATTTTCATTAAAATTAAAGTAGTTGTTAAAGTATCCTTTATCTTTATTATTATTTAGCCATGTGTTTTGTTCAGCTAGCCATGTTGTCCAAATCAATTTTATATTGTTTGTATTGCAATAGGCCTCAAGCATTTTTATATACTGTATCGAAAGCATTTGAGCTGTTTCTAGCGGCATTATTTCTTCTGCAACTACTGGGGTTTTTAAATATTTTGGTCTTCCTTCATAAGTGGGCTGTGGACATATGCCATATGACATGAACTCTTCATCCTGATCAAGGGATGGGACTGGCCCATTTATTCTATATTCTTTTTGTGGTCTCATCTGGTGAGATCTGGAGGCAATTTCCATTCTTATGAAATCTGGGAAAAGACACAAAACAATCTTTGGATTGCCAAACTCTTTTACGTACTCAAAAAAACAATTTACTATAAAAGGCACACCCTTACCGCTAGACGCTAGGTTGTGCAGGCTAAGCCCAAGTTCTTTAGCAACAAAGTTTGGCCAGCTGGATCCTGGTGGTACACCCTCTCCATAAGTATAAGAACATCCTAAAGCAAGAATGTCTGCAACTTCTGTAAACTCCCCTCCAGTAAAACCTGAAGAGTTTGAATTAACACCTTTACGTGGTCCCCGTAGTCCACCGACTAGGCCCTGTGTTGCATGTTTCCAAATATATACTTGATGGTCTGGGTGGTAGAACGAGGTGTTCATTTCTTTTGCCATGACAAGATCCCCCTTTTAAAATCTTCAGCTATGTGGATATTTCTGTGCAATCCAAAATGTGGTGTAGGTGCAGTATTTGCATCTTTAGAGTAATAAAAATTTTTAAGCTCTGACTGATCAAGGTGACAATCTTTTTTATAAACCTCTTTCATTCCATTATCTTTATCAAAATGCCAATCATTCATTCCTAGGCTAATGTAGTTTTTAAACTCGGTGAGTTCTATATTTTGATCTAGCCAATATGATTCCGAATCTGACCATGTCCCCCAAAACAATTTAATGTTATTTGTATTACAGTACATCTCAAGCATTTTAATATACTGTACAGATATATCAAAAGACAGTTCAGATGGGATGGTGTCTTCAGCAATAAAAACACCTTTACCTGTATTAAATTTATTTTTTTGATTCCATATACCGTATCTTATTATTTTGTCATCTTTGAGATCGTGCTTTGGAAAGTGGTTATATCTTGGGTACATATGAGATGTCTTTGAAGACACCTCTATTCTTGTAAATTCTGGAAATAGGCAGACCAATACTTTTGGATTGCCAAACTTGTTTGCATAAGAAAAGAATTTATTTATGTTCCACATTACAGATTTTCCACACCCAGCAAGATTATGTACTGACATATCTAAATCTTTTGCCAACAAATCTGGCCAAGCATCACCAGGTTCAACCCCTAAACCAAATGTCATTGAGCATCCAAGAGAAACAATATCAGCACATGAATTAATTTCTCCTGTCCTGTACCCGTACTTGTTGCACTCTTCAGACCAATCAGATATTTGTGATTCTATTGGGTAAGATGATTCATACCAAAGGTCATCTGAATTTAATTTCATTAGTATATAAACCTATCTTTTTTTCTATTTTTTCTTTTTTTAAAAAATCTAAAAGGTTTTAGCAGATAGTATTTTATTTTTATCATTGCTTCAGGCTTCCCTCTACTAGTTCCTGTACGTACTCGGAAAAATGTTTTCTAATTGATCCCATGGGCCTTGACCCATAAGACTCCCATATTCTTTTATACTCAAGAACATTGGCAAAAGTAGTAGGGCATACCACTGTTCCGTTATACTCTCTTAGAACGGTTGGGAGAGGAACATGCTTAGTACAACATTTGCATTCCTTTGCTCTGTCCTGATATTCGCTCATATTATTTGCATCCTGTCCATTGCTTCTCTTAAATCTTCAGGCATTCTTGGTGCCCTAATCATATTATAAGATGTTGTATCTGGGTCATCTTTGGACCCAAAATCATTGTCGTAGTTCATAGATTCATATGTATGAATATTAATTTCTTGATTGCCGTCAAACCTAGTTCTGCTGATAGAATTGAATACAGCGCCACAAGTAGCGTCCGCCAAGTCTTTAGAGCCTTTTCTAGGGTGGTCAACCTTATCTCTCATAATTCTGAGCTGGCATAGCTCATCTATAAGTAGCGGTATGTGGGGACCAATTAATCTTTCTTCAGCAACAACCATTGCCATGTCATCATAATGTTTTTTTGCAACCGACAAAATCTCTGTGTTAATTCCATATTGCTTTAGCTGCTGCATCATATCGTGGGAGTTCCATCTATCAAATGTGCATATTGCAATATTAAATCCTCTTGTTTTAAGAGAAAGAATATAATCTTTAACTTCTGTGAAGTCTACGGATTTATCTGGTGTTGGGGTCCAATATCTAACTGCATCAACCTCTACAATTGGAGCGGGCTGGGAGTAGGTGTCTGTGACTTTTACATTAACCCACTTATTAATATGAGCCATTGTTACTGCACAATGGTCATGCTTTTGAGCTAAGTCTACGTGTATGTAGTATTTTTTATCTGGGTCTGGGAGGAACCATTCCTCTAGTCTTCCAAAATTATCTACAGCTATCTGACCAACATTGAAAGCTTTCTCTACCTTTTCTCTTGACTTAAAGAATGCGTCAACTGCGTCTGGTGGCATGCAAGCAAATCTGGATAGTGCATCTGTTGGGTTTGTATAAAATGCAGTTTTAAAATCATCAATCTTTCTTATTGGGTTTATCTCCCATGTTGGCCTTTTTATTGCATAAACTTTTGGAATCTTATAAGAGATTATATGATCTTCTTCCCATTGTATTTCAAACTCATTGCCCTCTGTTCCGTCTGGGAGCTCTTCATACATCTTAAATTTATGGTCTCTAATTACTGTTTCTTTTTCTCCAATGACAGAATCATATCTTTGCTGAATATAGTCGTTCTTAAATCTTGGAAAAGAAAGCAATATGACTTTACCAAAGTCTGGGAATCTTGAGTCTACGGATGCCCTATACATATCATAGACTGCGCTACCAGTTTTTGCTTGATCGTGACCAGTTGTATTTTCAATTGCAAAACCAGAAATCTCATCTAGGATTACAACAAGAACGTTATAACCTTCCCACGCTTCTCTTTCTGAGTGACCTGAGTGTACTGTGATCGCTTTTTGAAACTGTATCTCAGAGGCTTTGGCATAGTATTTACCAATGAACCATGGAGACTTATCTATGCGGCTTCTAAAGCCTTTAAAGAATACGTTGCTTGCCTGTTGTGAGTTAATTGCAATATTAATGATATCAATTGAATCGCCAGGTGGCTTTCCATAATATGTTGCTGGGTCTTTTAGGCACAATAGTAAATATACTATATATGCAACTGCAATTGTTGAACAGTAGTCTTTGCCAGATCCTTTTCCTAGCTGTGCGACAACTTCATTTGCCGTTTGTTTAAATCTAATTGATCCTTCTTCTTCACCAAATAATTTTTTTAATGTTGACTCTTTATATATCTGCGAGCTTTTCTCTATGAGTGTGTACTGATAATCCGATAATGGTGGAAGCCCAAGGTAATTTGGGTCATTTACAAATGTTCTTAGGTCTACTGGCTTTTCTTCAAACTCTTCACCATCAAGAATATCAATTAGATCTGAAAAATCAAACGACACTGACTACCCCCTGAGATTTTCTAGTGGTGTCTTTCTAAAATTATGCCCCTTAGAAACTTTAACATGCTTAAAAAAATGTCCTACCGAAAAATATCTTACATCGCTTAATACTTTGTCTACTCCATGTTTGCATTTATTTTGTGCACCATGAATAACAAGGTCGCCTTTCTCTGGCTTGTACCGCAGGCCATTTTGTTCTGGGTAGTAGACTTCCCCGCCTTCAAAATCATTAAAATAAATTATAGTTCCATGAGTAATTAAATCGGCTAAGTCAAAATCATCGCCCTCTTTATATATTTCAGACTCACACTCAACTTCTTTAAACTGATCTATGTCTGCGTGTGGTCTCCTGCTAGCACCTTTTAAAAGTTTTGATGCCCTTCCACCAGGAGTTGCATAACACCCGTCTAGCATTAATGAAGCAATTCTTTTTTTAACTGCCCTTATTGATTCTGTCTGCTCTTGGCTTATAAAATAATCTTTTGCAGTTGCAAGCAAAGGTGTTTGCCACACTTCCTCTGGCAAAGAAAATATATCTTTCATGATTGATTCGCACTCTTCATCCGACATGAAGTGTTTATAAACAAATATTTCATCGCCTATTTCTATAAAACCATCTTTATTGAACATTAGTTATAACCTCTGCGTTATCTATATTAACCGACTCAACGATACCAGTAATCTGAGATAGGCGTTTTGCTACATCCATCTTACATTTTGGACAACCAGCAGTCACTTCTTTTAATATACCAACAAGTAGCTCTTGCTTTCTTTCTGTCTCTGCAATCTGTGAGGCTATTTGTGAGTTTTCCAATACCCCAACAGACTGTAGCATTGCTATTCTTTTTGTCTCTATATCTGCAATTAGCTTAAGAGATGCTGCTTTTATATTTAACTGACCCTGAGTATCTGCATCCTCTGCTGTCTTCCACGCTTCTTTAATTAGCATTGCATAGTGCTGGTCTGCGCCAGATATTGCTTCTCTTGCCCTGTCACGCATATTCATATCATTATGGACCACAGACTTCCATTCGTCTACATATTCCAAAACCTCTTTTCTAGAGAATCCTGTTAGTGTAGCTATCTGGGTTGCTGAATTTCCTTTTAAAAGTTCTTCTACAACTTTATTCATGCGATCAAAATGCACTGCTGGCTCTAATTCTGTCATAATATAAATTATACCATGTTTTAGTTGACTAAGACTTATTGGCTATTTTAAGAAGAATTAAATATCCAATTAGATCATCAATATCGTTATCTCCTGGAAATGCCTTATCATTTTGAATTCTATTTAATTTATCATCAATACGAACACGAATCTGTTCTGTTGAATCCGCCTTTGAAAAAATACGAATTGGATCAAGAGCAGAGTTTCCATAAGATATATTTTTCTTTATAAGCATCTCTGCTGTTTCAAGGCACTCCACTATAATCTTAGGGCCTGACGGTGCATCGGTTGCAATTAATTGAAGGTCTGTTATCCATGCTTGGTATCCGCCATCTTTATTTGGGTATTCGCTCATTTTTTTCTTAACAATCCAAACTCTTGTAAATATCTCTGTATGGTCATAGCAGAGACTCCGCACTCTTTACCTATTTCTGTGACTGTTTTCTTTTGTACTACGTACCTTCTATATAGCCAATCCTTACTCTGATAAAGCTTCATCGCTTAGTAAGCACCTGGTTACTATAATGTGCAATACCAAAACTATCTGCAACATCAAAATCCACAATTTCTAAACCGTATTTCTTATTAAAGTAGTCAGCAGTTCTTTGCTTCCTCATATTTCTTAATTGATTTTTATACCATGAATCTGCGTACCCTGGATTAAGTAATCTTATTGAAGACTTCTCATCTTTTGTAGGGTTCTTGTTGCCAATGTACGCCTGCCACGAGGATGGGCTAATAGTAATAACCTTAGCACCAGTAGACATAAGCTCAGCAATAACAACTCCATAGACATAAGATAATTTTATCACAGCATCAGGCGATCTGACAAGTATCGCACCTTCTACAGCAATATAATCACTCTTAAGTTCATCTAACATCATTGCCATTTTATTTTTTGCATCGTAAATTTTTTCATATATATCTTCGCCAACTAAATTTATTTTTCCCCATTTTAATGGTATGTCGTTTTCCATTAAGCAAAAAGCAATAGAGTTAGTAGATGCATCTATACCAAGAACCCTATAAGCCTTAGTTTTTACAAGACTAGCTAATTTCATCGACTATCCCTTGCAGTAGATTTTTTAGATTAGCACTTGATTTTTTAATACAGGATGAGCAAACATCATCTGAGTTGTATCTGCTTAGCTGGGACTTGCATTTTTTGCATAACCTGACAGCACCCTTTTTAATAGCTTTTTTCTCATAGTATTTTTCCATGATCCTTTTGTTGGTAGCAATTCGACAGCACTCATCTGTGCAATATTTTTGGTTGTGTGTCTTTGCTTCAAAATTTTTTTTACAACCCTCGTTGAAGCAAATCATATTTTAGGCACCTGATACAATTCTATCTGTACAGTTCCAACTGGGCCAGATTTGTCATAACAAGCTTTCTTGACTGGGCAATATGTGCAAGGCATCTTAGACTTGGTTGATCCTGCTGGCCTTACTGGAAGATCTCCGTTTTGAAAGTTATCCCAAACTTGCTCCATCCAAGCAAATGCTTCTTCAATAATTGCTTTATTCTTTTCATTCATTGAAATTGGAATAATCAATATCTCTTGAGTGTTCTTGTTTTCATACAGGAAGAATCCTTCTTTGGCATTCTTCAACTTCATGTATGTCAATAGCTGAAGCATATGGTTTGCTGATGACTTCATCTCTGACTGTCTTGTATCCCATACTTCTTGTTTTGCCGTCTTAATTTCACCTATGACAGTTTCACCATCATACTCCATAATTAAATCTATAAAACCCCTAATTGGAGGGTATTCATTTATAATTTCTTCTTCTTCAGATTTCCACTCTGGCATTGTTTTAATAAGCTTTTGAAGTCTTTCGTGAGCTTGGGTTCCTTGTGCCATATTAGCTACAGCAACTGCATCATTATCATCAATAAATACTGCCCCAGAAAAAGCCATATACCAATATCTTGGACAAGTCCCATGTCCGTATCCCAGAGAACTTGGGCTAAAAGATTTCTTTGTCATTTCGCCATCTGCTCTTTTTGTATTTCGGTATGACTCATCTAGCAAAGATGCAAATTTTTCTGGATCAAAAAACTTTCCAGTATGCTTCTTAAATTTAAGGTTCTTTACAATATCCCTAGCCATTTATGAGTTGTACCTAACGACATACTTAAGTGCATCTACAAGTTTGTCTATGGACTCCTTTACTGAATAATAAACGTTCTTCTTATTGTTATTTACTGTTCCCGCTTTATCTTTAGCAATAGTTGAATAGACAGAAGACATCACTGCAAACTTGGTAGACATTGCTTGAAGTTCCATTATGAGCGTTGGGGCCTTTGCTGAAGGTACATCTGGCGTCATTAATAGCTTAACAACGATAGCCAATGCCTTATCTAGGTGCTCATCTTGCATATATTCATGCAGATCATTGAACTCTGTTATATCACTAATTAATTGTAGTGTGTTCTTATCTTCCGCCATCTTTAATCCTTTTATCTAATTTGTCAATGAATAATCCAAGCGGATACCCAATAGTAAATCCTAGCATTAATCCTAATAAAAAGATAGTCACTTATTGTCCTCCATATACGTAACATGCATTTTTACATTATCAGACTCATGATAACCTAAACTATTTCCCTTTTCATCAATAGCTTTTTTATACATCTTTAGTCTCGGCTTTCCAGCTAGAACAGCCTCTTGAATTACATCTAAATATTCTTGTCTATCTTGAACTCTTTTATCTGGTGGATAGATCCCTGGAAAAACTTCTACGTTAGAGTCTTTAAACTGTGATATAGATATGGGAAGAACACAGGCAACATTTGTCCCAGCTGGTACAAAGTACTCCCTGTTAGCCTCATGCAGTTTCCACACAATAGGAAAGCTACCAGTAAATACTGATGTTGATAAAACTGTTGTTATAACTTCTGCGCCGTCTATAAATTCATTTGGTACTGGCATGGTTAGCATACTTACCTCTGGATCGGTTCTTAATATTAAGTTTGTATTAAAGCTAACTGTTCCTTCTCCACGGCCTGACCACACGTACTGCTTTCCTAAAATTGCTTCCGCTGGGTTTTTTCTGTCTCCATCCCAAGAAAAAGAAATATCCTCGTCAAAATAAATTCCATAACCTAATGAATTTGCAACTGTTATCGGTGTGCAATTGTATGTCATAGAATGCATCCAGTCACGCTTAGGTCCAAGTGGCCTTATTTTTGCTGATACCAGTCTTTCATTGTCTTTGTACCCCTCTACCTTATACATTATTTGCCTCCCAAAACTCAATAAGTTCTTCTAAAATTGCCCACTCTATAATTCCAAGCCTTACCTTTGGCTCTGTTCCTATAATAATCTTTAGCGCTGGATACATATCTCTATTCACCTTAAATGTGTCAGTGCATATTTTTGACCAAACATCTTTATTAAGAGTAAATGATTTTGAAGCCTCTTTATAATCAACAAGGAACTGATTCCACTGTGCATCTCCTTTTTGATAGTCTCCCCTGCCACTATTTTTTTGAGCTTTGGCGCCGTCTCTTTTAACTTCTGATCTTTCTGACAAGTCAATCACCAACTATAACTTCTTCTGCAGAGGAAACTGTTATCATCTGTAAATCATTTGAAACATAATCGTCTTCATGCTGCTGTACTTCTTTGTCTCTGCCAGCATAACTTAGTCTATATTTGGAAACCCATTCTTCTTCGGAATCCATTCTATAATCTATGAATGATCTTAGGAAGTATCTATCGGAGCCCTCAAATCCTTTTACCGCATGATAGAAAGGCTCTGTAGATGGCATTACAACTGCATCTCCTGGCTGTGGCTTATACGTGTAGCTTTTATTTGATATAGAGTCATATGCAGAGATCTCTCCACCGCTATATTCATTGTTTAGATAAAAGTTAATTGTCAAAACATGTCTTCTTGTCTTAGCCTCATTCACTACTGGGAACTCGTCTACGTGGTATTCCATTAGTAAATTTTTATCAGAGTAATGGTTTTGCTCCTTTACGTACCTAAAATAGTCTAGATAGAATACGTCCTGTGGCTTTTTTAAGTCCTCCCAGTTATTAATAAAACTAGGCCAGACTCCTTTGTCTTTTTCAAAATCATCAAAGTAATCTTTTCTTATAAAATTTACAATATCGCAAACATCTTTTAGATACAAGGATTCTTGTGTGTCTGTGTATTTTTTATTTAAATCAAAGACTACATCTTTTCTAAATCCCTGCTGGTACCATTGTCTCCATGGATCAAAAATAGAATCTTCTTTGTCTACTTCAAGAAGCTCTATAAGCTCTTGAGAATTTTTAAAAATGTTTTTATAGACAACAATTTGAGGAGCAACAATAAGCTTATCCATTTTTATATCATCCAATCCTATGAACTGTCTCATGCCCAGACGAGCATGTCCACTTCATTATTAAATTTTCAGGATCCCACAACCCACCATCTACATCAATATCACACTTAGAGCATGGCCTTAAACCAGAAAGGTTTTCAAATGTAGAATTGATTTCCTTTGGCTCTTCTTTATTTAAAAATTCATTAAGATTTGGCACTGATATCCTCGATTAGCTTTTTAACAACATCTGGATTATCTCTTAGATAGGATACAGCCTTTGCACGACCTTGAAGTCTTTCTCCATTAACAGTATACCAAGCTCCACCTTTTTCAATTGCTCCAACCATCTCTGCAACATCCAGGGTCTCTCCAACTAAATCTACTCCAAGTGATTCTCCTTGATAGTAGAAGTCGTATTGTCCAGATAAGTTAGGGGGGCCGAGCTTGTTGTAATCAATAATCCAATTGACTGGTCTGCCAACCCTTTGTTCAATAATCTTGTCACCAACTTTAATGCCAGCTTTGATAGCATTAGCTTCAGCCTCAGAAGACCAAAGCTTAATGACGGTGGAAGAGAAGAACTTGACTGCCATTCCTCCTGTCGGTATGTGGGAGGCATGCATAGATCCAAACTGATTTCTTTGCTGTGAGATGAGTACCAATAGTGTGTTCTTGTTTGCATAGTTTAACATCTTGACTGCGTGAGTCATATCCTTTGCTTCAGCGCCGATTTGCTTTGTATCTTGCAAATCTTTCATTTCATTTCCATCTTTTTCAAAATAAATAGCTGGCAGCAATGCAGATATAGAATCTACAACAATAATATCGACACCAGCGTCCATTAATTTAGTAGCAACATCAACCATATCATTAACTGTTTTCGCTGGTGAATAGATAAGGGAAGACGAATCTACTCCTAACATCTCTGCCCAAGCCTGATCATATGAGGCTTCAGCATCAATCCAAGCGCATGTCTTTCCTTCTTTTTGTGCGAGTGCTATCATCTGTAAACAAAAAGAAGATTTTCCTGCTGACTTATTGCCCCAAACAAGAACCTGTCTACCATAACCAAGCCCACCCTTTAACGCCATATTAAGACCTATGCTGGGTGTCTTTTGCTTTTCAACTTTTACATCCTGTGCAGCTTTTACTCTTGCTCTTGTTTTTGGATCTAATGCAGCTAAGATATCATCTATTGCTATAGTCATTTATTCTCTTTCTTTTATACAATTATATCATTAAAATAAATTGCCGTGAAGCTTTGGTCTTACCTTATTTTTTTCCATTTTGTTAAATAAAACTTCATCTAGGCTGTGTTCTACAAACCCTCCGTTACGCATTGATGCATATAGATCAAGAGTTCTAATTAATATATCAACCATCTCTTCTACAATTTCTTCTGATCCTTTATTTTTTCTCATTGCTTCAAGAACTTCAGTCACTTCAGAATGAACTAATGCTAATTTGTTTCCAAATACATCAAAATTTTTTGGTTTATCCCAAAATCCTTTTTCAATAGCAGTTTCATGAAGCAAGGCTGAAAGAACATCAAGCCCGTAATCTGTTGCTAGTTCGAAGTCTTTATTCGAAACTTTCAATGAGTTGGTCGTTATTGAACCCTGATTCATTTTTTCCTTTTAGTGAAAATGTAAATGTTTGATCATCTGAATTATAATCAACCTTTAGCTCTTGGTCTTCTGTAGCAGCATTTAAAAATAAATCTGTCGATACAGTTATAGTCCCAAGAGTTTCAAGCGATGCTATTAGAATTTTTGGTACACTTAGAGCACCAAATACTTCCTCTGCTGTGCTTACTTTAATTTCTTCTGTCATTTTATCTCCTTGATATTTAAAGTTCCATCATCTAGTTTTGATAATGCAACTCTACACTTCATGCCCTCACGCATTTTTGCTAAGGTCATTTTATACATTGCTGGAAAAGCAATTGCTCTAGTTAATTTTTTATCTTTATCTGACAATACAATGTGACTCATTTGTTTGCCAGCCTTTGTTGTATATGGGGTAAAGTTTACCACAATATACTCGTCTTCTTCAAGATCATATTGCTTTCTATATAAATAGTCTACAAATAAATCATTTGAGTCTGGGTTGATGTCTGACACCTTTACGTACCTAGAAATTCTATTGTCTCCGACCAAAATAAAATACATTTGTCCAGTCTCTATTTGTGTTTGCTCTGTGTGAAACAGCCCAACAGATCCAGTCTCATCAACTAGCTCTACTCTAGCCCATCCATTTCCACGCTTTATGGACTTAACCATTCCAAACATAACAAATGATCCAAGATCATCAAACTCTTCAATAGGTCTTGCTTGAGCTTTAATCCTTGGAGGAATTCCTTCAAGATTAAAAGTTGGAATGCCTAAGTATTCGTAGTAGTTGTCTTTTTCGTTTCCTTGCCTTTTGTTGTCAGCAAACGCAGCACCGCCGATGGAGTTAAGAGCAGCAATAGCACGGCTATTAATGCCAGAACCTTTCTTTGATGCCTTTTCAATAAAGTCAGCATAATCACTGAATGGTCTTCTTTCTATTATTTTATTTGCAATGCTATCTGAAATAAACTTTACTTCAGCTAAACCAAATCTAATAGCGTTGTCTTGCAGTGAAAAGTATACCTTTGACTCATTAATATGTGGCAAGAGTACCTTAAGCCCAAGACGCTTTGCTTCAATTAAATATTCTGTTCTCGCATCTTTATCATTTTCATTTTTAAGAACTGAAAACATGAACTCAAGAGGATAATAGGACTTAAGCCAAGCAGTATAATAACTAAGCATAGAGTAAGCAACAGCATGGGAGCGGTTGAAAGAATAACCAGCATGCGCTTCAAAGTCGTGCCAAAGCGCTTCTGCTTTTTTCTTAGTAATGTGTTCTGAAGCCCCAGCAATAAACTTTTCCTTGAACTGGTCGA
>Ga0214921_10004857_pt1 | contig 19431 bp, 17 predicted proteins | sample LL1505_MetaG_FD_177992 | JGI IMG/M metagenome (GOLD analysis project Ga0214921, IMG submission 177992) | Freshwater microbial communities from Lake Lanier, Atlanta, Georgia, United States - LL-1505 | ecosystem: Environmental > Aquatic > Freshwater > Lake | place: USA: Georgia | collected... | reverse complement strand
CCACTTACGGCCAACCTACTTACGGCCAACCTACTTACGGCCAACCTACTTACGGCCCGCCTACTTACGGCCAACCTACTTACGGCCAACCTACTTACGGCCAGCCTACTTACGGCCAGCCTACTTACGGCCAGCCTACTTACGGCCAGCCTACCTACAGCTACCCAACACCGTATAACTATAACGGTCAATACAACCAAGGCGGCACGAATTATTACAGCTATGGAGCTCAGTCCATTCCAAATCCGACCACGCAGCCTTCGACTCAGGCAACCAATCAGGCAACTGCTCAACCCACGTCGTTAACATCAATGCAGAAGTGATAAGTAGCTGCTTCTTGGTTGTGTTATAAATTTATCTAATGTGTCTTTAAAGATTCTAAGATTCTGATATTAATCAGGACTCTTTAGAATCTTTAAAATTGTATTGACAATTCTAAGCGTTTTATAATAAACATAGGCTGTGGTCAGAGAAAGGCGACCATTCTCACAACTCCCAAGCTGTAGCTCCCAACCTGTTGATGCGCGGAGGTGCCTATGAGATTACTACGCCATGCCATAATTCTAGGTTTGTCAGGTTCGGCAATCATAAGTTGCCGTCCAAGATCCCAAAGTCTCGCTAAACTTCAAGATTTACTCGACGCCTCGATCGTTGCGCCGGGCAAAATCGGTGATGCTTTGGTTTTAGGTGACACCGACCTGACCGGTAACCGAAACGTCGCAGCGGGCATGCCCGCCATTGCCTCTAAAAACATTGCATCTCCGACCGATCTGTATTTGTCCAGAGAGCAATTCGTCGTGTCTTTCGATAGCGCGGCGAAGGTTCCTGCTTGGACATCCTGGCAGGTCGTGAATACCGATCTCGGCACAACGGAGCGCCAAAATGACTTTCGAAGTGACGAGATCCTAAACCGCTACCTAGAGGTCAAAATAAGAAATCTAGGCGTGACGCCAGACGATTACCGCGAGACTTGTTTCGACCGCGGTCACCAAGCACCCTCGGCTGACAGAACTAGCTCTGTGCGCGCTAATACAGCTACGTTTTATATGAGTAACATGGCACCGCAGACGGCATTCCTGAACCGCGTCATCTGGAAAGATCTCGAGGAATACAGTCGCGAGCTCGTAAGAAAACAAGGCCGCAAGCTACAAATCTACGCCGGATCAATTCTTCGTAATGGCCGCGAAGGCATCGGCCCAAACAAGGAAATTCAGGTCCCTGAAGCCTTCTACAAAGTCATCGAGGTTTACGAAGACGATGATGCTAGAAAGCCAATGGGATACATCGCGGTTATCATGCCTAACGCCACTGCGGACGGTCTCGATCCGCTGGCTGAGAAAACAATAGCCTGCCAGGAGCAAGAGAAGAATAGTAAAGGCCGTTTACCCAAAAAATGGCAAGACTATCGGGTCGACCTCCATGACATTCAGCAAAAGGCTGGCGTGTCATTCCCGAAACTCGCAGACGTCAGCTCCTACAATAGATAATCCCAAAACGAATCCCCCCGAGTGGATAACCCACTCGGGGGCATTTCATTTTCAAGATGTACATAACTTTACTTAAACATCGGCACAGCCTGGCCTGTATCGGAGAATCTCAAAACAGAAGCGCCCATAGATGCGCAAGTCTTAGCGCGAATATAGCGCATTAAACCACCAAATGGACTTGGTACGCACGAGTCTGAGCCATACCTACTCACCATGGCCTGCAGCGTCGCGGGAGGAATCTGGCACTTCGCGGCTCCAGCTCCGCCAGCTTGTCCACTCCCGTAGTAGCATGTAGGCGCTGAAACATCGAGTCTGTAGCGATTCGAATTAATTTTTCCACAGATGACTCCGCCACTGTAAACACCGACGATAACCTCATTCTCAAGACAGTCGCCGCCACGCTCAACCGCTGGATCTTTACTTAAAATGTCAGATGCTGGAAGCGGGCAACAGCTAATAGACCTACCATAAGCAGCGGCGCCTTTAGTGACATCGTCAGCTGCATAGGCTGCAGATCCTGCTGGGCACAGGGCTTTACCGCCATTCAAATTGTCGATTAAACTAATCGTGTTAACGGAACAACTTTGAGGAGTGACTTGTACGGTTCCACCGTCCTCGGTAGTAATCGGGTTTGGGCCTGGATTTGGTGACGGAACTGGATCCGGATCCGGCGTGTTATGACATGGTTTTTGTGGGGTACTAATACATTTTTTACTACCACCAACGCCAGCTCTGCTAGCGCCTCCCGTAAAATTCCCCGAGGAGCAGCCTGCGCTCAATCCCGCAAGCAAGCTGACAACAAACAAATTTTTTATAAGCATCCCACACCTCTCCCCGGTTCTTCGGCATCGTGCGAGCGGTCCTTTAATGTTCTCATTAACTACCTAATCTCACTGGAACTATTCCAGGACAAAAAACGCCCAAAAAACGAGTAACTACCGATTTCCATTGCTGTATTACTGCGCATAAGCAAAACTACTTGGAACCTTAACCACTCACAAGGTCCTACGATGCAAAAATATTTGCACAAACTTCGCGCTCAAATTCTAGTCCTCATATTTTTTGCCTGCAGTGCATCCATAGCCCGAGCCGATGAAACTCTTGAGCAGCAGGTTGACCGCTTGATGTCGCCCTATAGTAAACCCAACGTCCCAGGCGCAGCCATCGGCATTTTTCGCGGACCTGATATCTTGCTCGCCAAAGCTTACGGACTACGCGACCTTGAACATCAGCAAGATCACACTATTAAAACAAATTTTAGAACTGCGTCTCTTAGCAAGGCATTCACGTCGACGGCCATTATGCAGCTGATTGAATCTGGCCAGCTTAGATTGACCACCACGATCACTGAAATATTTCCAAATTTCCCCGAATACGGATCAGGCATCACCATCAAACATCTTCTATCCCACACCAGCGGGCTTCACGATTATGAGCTTCTAATGCCACCGAATTATCAAGGTCAGATTACAGACAAAGGAGTTCTCGACTTACTAGCCACCGAGCGCTCTGGATACTTCACGCCTGGCAGCCGTTTTAGGTATTCAAACTCCGGGTACGCGATTCTTGCCTGCATCGTCGAAAAAATCACTTCCCTGCCATTCCAAGATTATCTACGAGACCATATATTTTTGCCCCTTCAGATGCATCAGACCGTAGCCTACGTGAAAAATTACAATGATGTCGTCGAACGAGCTTATGGATATTCGCCAAACGGAAATGCTTTTAAATTCACGGATCAAAGCAGCACTAGCGCCGTATTAGGTGACGGCGGGATTTACTCCTCGATCCAAGAACTACATCAATGGATACAAATGTGGAACGGTGGTAACTCCGTGCTAAGTCCCGGAAGCATGACATCTATGACTGAGCCAAACCGACTCAATAACGGCCAAGCCACCAACTATGGCTTTGGATGGTTTGTGGAGCAATACAAAGGCACGCGCAAAATATCTCACACGGGCAGCACTATCGGTCAAAAGCACGCGATCGCTTTTTTTCCTGAGAAGAATCTCGGAATTGTGATCCTCGCAAACCGGGAAAATGCTGCCCCATGGGAAATTTCGGATTCCATTGCAGCAGTACTCCTCACTGACCATTCCACGGTCCACAATGCAGAAGGTCTTGGTGCCACTTCTAATCTACATCTCCAATAAACTGTTTTCTCGGGTTTTGATTTTGCAAACTGAAGTGAACCAACAGAACACCGCCAGAACCACTGTGCCATAAGCCATTGCGATCAAACCCAATCCAACATCGTAGGGCTTGGGCGTCGAAAGCGATATGCGAAGAAGCAATGTGGAAATGATGAATCCCGCGTTTCTAAAGAAGTGCTCGTATTTATCGTAGTAGGCAAGGGACACAATTAAGATAAAAACATCTGTAAAAATCATGAATTCAAAGAAAAGTGGAAAAAAGAATAAGTCTGCATCTTTTAGAATCTCCGGCAACCCGAGGATAGATGCCGGAATCAATCGCAACCAAACAGCAAGGTTCAAAATTGCAAGACAGGAAAGTACACCTAGTAACAAGACAGCAATTGATTTCTTTAACTCAATAAACCCTTTAAGATCCCGTTCAATAGGAACTTTGGGCGCTGACCGCTGGAGGAAAGTAAACCCCGTCACAAGGACGAACATCAGAACTGCTCCGCCCATGTCAAGAAGGACAGCTTTAACCGCTTCCGTCTCCGAAAGCCAATGATCGAAGCTTCCGAAGCTTCCAATATCCTTAAACACTCGTCGGACTACAATCAAGGAAACAATCTGGTACTGCTTTGCAACCTCGGCCGTATGGGACTCGGCCAGCGCAAAAACTAGCAGAATAACCTCGTAGAACAGAATGATGCTGAATGGCGTATAGACAGCATGCAAGAGACCTCCATTAAGGCCTTCGAAGATTGTCGGTGGACTCTCTGGCAACATCCTGAAGATCACAATGAGCAGAAGGTGGACTAGAAATCCCACAGCCGCCAAAGTCACGACGTTCTTCTCGACAGTCGCCTTTTTTGGTGAGCTAAGGATCGCGTCGAATATGCCAGCTAAAGCCTGTCGTATTGCAATCAGCATCTGTTTAAATCGATCCTTTTTTTGTTTTATTATTTATTTTCAGACTCTAATGTTACACCAGTTTGTGTTCCTGATGATAAAAATGTTCAAATTCCCCACGAGAAATCTTGGATTCCATTGCAGCAAGACTCATCAGTGAACATGCCTAGGCTCACAGCACAGAAGGTCTTACTTCTGCTAGTGGCTATCAGGATGATTTCAATCATCGCTGCCCGCATCAGTCTCAAGGCGAAAGTTCGCCTCGGTAAAGCCAGGCGGTGTTATGATTCACGTTTTCTACATGATTTGCATCAAACCCACCTGCATAGACAGCATTCGGCTCCGATGCGAACGGTGACTGGATCATCGCCCTAACCGCAACCATCGCGCCCTCGTTGCCGTCAGGTGGAATATGATACAGCTTAAATTCCGCGTCTTCAGATCTGGCTACAAACCAGGCTCCACGTTGCCATCCATTCCAGGTGTTCGGTTGCCCCTCGCCAACAAGAGCTTCAATTCCAGCGAAGTGAAAAATGCGCCCATCTGGATTCTTTATTTCAGCAAAACCACTATAAGCAGCAATCGTGTAGAGTATGTTAGGTCTCTGCAATCCCTGTGATAAAAATGGCACCAGCGCCAACTCCCTGTAGCCGCGAATGGTCTCTTTAAAATCCCAGCGACCAAAGATAGAGGTTCCCTCCATCGCAGTGATGATACTCTGCGACCCGTCAGGATTATCGATGGTTGTGGCTCCCCGATAACTCCATTCTCCAGGTGTTGTCGGGCAATTATCTCGCGGATGCCGATAGCGAAGCAACCATTCCGGTTGCAGCCCATCTCGACGCTCGTAAAGCTTTCCACAAACTGTAGAATACAGTTTTCCATTTGCGACAGTCATCGACATCACACGATCATCAGGCCCGGGAACTCGATCCCAAGGTTCTTGTTCGCTAGACCATCGAATTTTTCCAGGTACACTGGGATCATACGCGCCGCGATAAATTCCACGTGGCACCCGAGTGTTACCGCTAGTCCCGGCAAAAACAAAATCGACACCGGTGACAGCATCTCGGTGAAGCGCAAAGCTCCGCACATGCCAGGGAGATGATGATCCAGTGTCTGCCACAATCGTTGACCTCTGCCATGATGATGGCCCAGACGTATCACGCGAGAAGACATGAAGCCCCGTTGACCGGTCCCAAACGCTTACCAGCAGAATATCAATCGGCTTTGCAAGGCGTTGGCCACTCGCATCCGTCGAAAAGCGGACCGACTTCATGTCCGATATGGTATGAAACCGTCTAAGATTACTGTTTGGCATCCTGTCATCAAGCTGTAGATCGATGACCCACTTGCCACCCTCACTAACTGGCTTATCAAGCCTAAAAACCTGTGCGCCAGGAAGCCAACTTTCTTGTGCATACCTGTCAGTCCAATAACCATTGGCCGCGAATAATTTCCCGTCAAAGGACTGTAATGTTCGAAGTTCAGTTCCGCCTAAAAGCCGGCCACCATCGTCTTTGGATCCAACTTCAAGACTTCGTTTCCAGATCAAACTTGGGAATTTAAGGCTGCTATTTTTCGACGGACTTGACGATTCCGCCAAAGAGACCCCAGCCGCATCCTCCATGGGCGGGAAACTCGTGCTTCGAGTCTCGTTCGCCTTATTGCTCGATCGATCATTAAGTGCGTTGGGATTCTGTCCACTTTTTGAAAACCTGTCATCTGGCTCCGAGGAGCAGCCAGAAGTCACCCACATAATGATCGTTGTAACTAATAGGCAAATCATCGCAGCCTCCGTAAGAGGGGATCGGATTTAAGCTCGACGATTTGAGGATCAGTTCCAGGGCTAACCGTTTCGCGGACTTACATTGCCTATTTCTTATTTTTTAGCATTTCAATAGTGTCAAACACTCGGGACTGGTTCCTTTAGGAGAATTGCCAAAATTACCGTTAGTGCTGATAAAAATACTTTAATTTCCAGTGGCCGTTTTCGTTGTGGGAGACACCAACCTCTCGCGCAATACCCTCAGTCGCCAAGTTGGCATTTATATAAGCGGCGACATCATACTCCCCGTCACTATTCACATCAGCGAATACTAATTCCACCTCAGGTTGGGACTGGAAATCTTTTCGCACAAGCCGAGGACTGGCACCTTTAGGCAGGTTAAAAAACAATAGACGCATCTTTTGGCTGTCAGCGATGGCTTCTTTTGATGGACTCTGAGGCGGCTTTGAGACTGTGATTTTATTGAGATTGGGCAATAGCAGGTCACATTTCTCACGCTCGCAACGGAACGTCAAGCTTGCGAGCGGCGAGCTCTCGATCGTTCCTCCGGGAATAAGAGACTCAATTCTTGCAACTTTTGTGAATAAAAGCTTTGTCGTCACACTTCCATCCTGCGCGTCTCCAGGATGAAAAAACACGCCGAGATCATGCTTACTTTTTCGGATCAGCCTAACCGCACCTGCAGCACTTGGAAAAACCAAATGCTCCCGGCGATCAGGAAATTGCGCACCAATGATGTATCTGACGTCACTTTGAGTCAGATCAAGAGAAGGTTTTATCGGCATGTCGCGCAGAAGTTTTATAAAATCACTAAGTACTTTCGAAGATTGAATGGACGCACCACCGTCGATCTTGAGGCTGTCGTAAAACGAAAACCTACGATCGTCGGCAAAATAATAAGGAAGAAATCGATTCCTAGCGGAGGGCGGATTATCAGATGAAGGAGTGTCTATGACTGGCTTGGTCGCCGTCACAGCATCTGCCGAAATATAACCTATGAGCGCGTAGCGCGTCCTAACCTTTACGAAGTTTCTAGAATCATCCCAACCTAGAACATATAAGCTGCGACCAAACAAAGCATGATCTTTAACTTTGCCGCCAGGTTTATCTGTGATCATTGCCAAACTCTTCGCAACGTAAGCCATCTTCAGGTTAGGGTCGTAAGGAAGCAGTGGAATCTGCAGATGGGAGCTAGAAAGTTCACTAGCGGACTCTAACAACTCATTCTCCATCATTGTTTGCGATTCCAGCGCTTCTAAATTTGGTTTCTGACGAGCTTGAGGCCTGAAAAACTTGCTATCAAGACTACCGATCAGATAAACAAAACCAACCCCGAGAAGGCAGGCCAATAAGAACTCAATCGAAAATATCGACAATTTTCTGATGAAAGGATGTTTTTCTAAAAAACTAATAAACACCTCTAATTATTCGCCTTAAGGCACGTGGTCGATCCCATGACACTCGGACATACGATCGACTTGATCATCAACTTCATTCAATTGCCAAAATCCATTCACATTGTGCGCTATGAACAGATAGCCGTATATCCACCCGCCGCTTGCGCCGCCAAAATAGACTGCGAGATCATGAAAACCATCACCATCAATATCCGCCAGAACCAACTTTGCACCGTCTTTAGATTTTACATCTTGCAACTTCAAGCGTGCTTTAGGAACCTTTGGAGCCCCAAGTAGGATCAACTCTAGGTCGGTGTGCTTTTTATTTGGCGGATTCAAAACGGCGCGCGACCATGGGCAGGTCTGCAAGACTCTGACTCCATCAATAAACTGCTCTTCAGTTGATCCAGGCACACCGAGCCGCGTGGATAAAACCTTCGAATGCAGCGTCACATCAATCTCGCCAAATTCTGATTCTGGGCTCTGAATACGCTTCAGGGAAATGTTTGGAGAACGCGACCAAGACTTCAATAAACCCACAACACGGTCCACGTTGGATGGCCAAAGAACTTGCGACGGGCTCGCTATCAGATAGTTTAAGTTCGACGCCTGAAAATTAAATGAGGGCTTGATTGGCGCGGACTTTAACAGAGTCTCAAAATTTTTAAGCTTGAGATCCAAATAACCGCGGTTCTGATGCCTTACACTTGCGATGTGCACGTCATCGGCAACCTGCCTCGCCGAAACCGCACCCATCAAATACGACCCAGTTGGCCGCACGTCACTCAGGACCTTCCGGCTGACGAATCCTATTTCTGAGTCCGCTGTCTTAACTTTTAAAAACTCGGCCTTAGGTTTCCATTCCAGGACACTCAATTCCGCGCCACGAGTCAGCTGACTCACTACTTTACCATCAGCTGACTGTCTGAGATTTATGATATCGCGGTTTACAAAGACTTTTTTAATGTCTTTTTTGAACTCCAGGGCGCGGAGAGATATTGGTCGCTCGGGCCATTGCTTGCCCGCGCGACTCTTGGGCGGATCTTTGGGAACTGTAGTCTGTTCCTGAGAATTTGAGTCTGGATTCATGACTTCCAAGGATTCAGCGTCTAAGACGTCTAGCTTTTCGTCTTTAGCCTCATCACCTTCGTAGACAACCTCAAAATCATCGCCCTCGCCAGCTGGGAAAAATACCGACGCAGCATAAGCCGCGATGAAAATGCCCACTGACAGAACAACCACGCGCATCACGCTAAATCGCATCGGAATAATTCTTAATTCCGTCGGAAGGGGTTGGTTTGTTTGTCCGAAATCTTGGCCGGTCATGAAACCCCTATCTGAACAATAATCCAATAACCGACCCAACAAACAAGGGCACCCAGAATAAGACTGCAGAGGCCGTACGACACTGCCTGCACTATAAAACCTTGCATGCCCAAGGCGAACGTTTCAGCTGAAAGAGCCGAGAAAGTCGTCAAACCACCAAGGATTCCTGTGACGACGAACAATCTTGTGGTTTCTGAAAGTCGAGCAGCAAGTGCCAAACAAGCCCCGGCTAACAGTGCCCCACACATGTTGACAATAAAAGTACCTAATGGCCATCCGTTGGCCGCATTCCAGCGACTCTGACACAACCAACGAATCACCGCACCGAAGCCGCTACCTATAAATACTGCAATCAATTGACTCATCAGTGTTTATCTGACCCCTACGCACTACCATTCGAAGTTCAGCACGCAGACCCCGCGGCTGAACAAAAATTGGAAGAGTTTATAGTCAGAGTCTACCTAATGCATTCTGAATGGGGAAGCTGTTCAATTCCTAGGCTTCCTGGCTATTCTGAGCAGAGCCGTCATCCTGAGCCGAGCCGTCATCCTGAGCCGAGCCGTCATCCTGAGCCGAGCCGTCATCCTGAGCAGAGCCGTCATCCTGAGCCGAGCCGTCATCCTGAGCTGAAGGCGAAGGATCTCCGTTCAGACCCTTCGCCTTCGGCTCAGGGTGACGTGCACGCTCAGGGTGACGTGCACGCTCAGGGTGACATGCTAGCTCAGGGGGACGTAATTGATGTCATCCTGAGCCGAAGGCGAAGGATCTCCGTTCAGACCCTTCGCCTTCGGCTCAGGGTGACGTGCACGCTCAGGGGGACGTAATTGATGTCATCCTGAGCTGAAGGCGAAGGATCTCCGTTCAGACCCTTCGCCTTCGGCTCAGGGTGACATGCTAGCTCAGGGTAACAACGGGTGCTAGCTCAGGGGGACGTGCACGCTCAGGGTGACATGCTAGCTCAGGGTAACAACGGGTGCCACCTGAGAAATATTTGAGATCAGCAAGGTACAGTTCTTCGCCGATGAGAGAAATCCTCGGCTAAATTGCATTTAAAATTTGACGAGATCATAACTAAAAATCCTTCTCCGCTGGCCATGTTTGGCCTATCATGGGCACCTATGCCGCTATATTTCAAAATTGAGGGTGATCAAATAGTGTTCTTCGGGGACACCTTCAATCACCGACCGGCCATCAAGGAACTTGGCGCCCGCTTCAATGGCGCTGACAAGACATGGGTCGTAAAGAACTCGGATATGATGCGCGATAGAGCGGCACTCATCGCGAAACCTCAAGGGATCTCACTATCTGAGACGACCTCCCCGAGCAGCACCCCAAGCAGCACACCGGTCAAAAGCCCTATTAGCAGCTCCGTCCCTAAGCCATCTAAAGAATCCGAATTAGTCGATCCTGCTATGGGACTTACCATTTCACAGCTAATGTCCTTAGCCGACAAAGCCATCACACAGTCTTTTCCTACGCCAATTTGGGTTGTTGGCGAAATCCAAAGTTTGAGTCGGCGCGGTGGCGGTACGGTTTATTTTGATTTTGCCGACGCAAAAACCGGCGCACACCAAACTGCCACCATGACGGTGAAATGCAACATTTGGCAGAATACAGTCACTTGGCTACAAAAGCGACACGGACAACAAAAAATCGATGAGATCTTGGCCGATGGCAACCGTCTAAGGGCGCTTGTCCAAGTCAAACTTTACAAAGATCGCGGGCAAATAACCCTGACCATCGAGGATGTTGATCCTTCATTTACCCAAGGCGCCCTTGCACTAGCGAGAGCAGAGCTATTGAAAAAGCTTCGAGCGCAGGGGCTTGATCGCAAAAACAAGCTACTTTCGATGCCGAACTTCCCTTTCCGCGTGGCGTTGATAACGGCCGATGGATCGCGAGCGCAAACAGACTTTCAACATCAACTGACAGCCTCAGGCCTGTTTCCCGGCGAAATGATATTCATTCCTTGCACGATGCAAGGAGACCGGGTTCCTGTCGATGTTTCGCGCGCCTTAAAAGCAGCGATCGATGCGCAAACTGATATTATTGTGATCTGCCGCGGAGGCGGAAGCGCGGCTGATCTGCGGTGGTTTGATGGCGAAGAGATCGCCCTCGCTATCGCTAATTCACCTATCCCGATTATCGCGGCTATCGGTCACCATGACGACACATGTATCGCGGAAGAAATATGTCACACGCGCGAAAAAACACCCACAGCCGCGGCGGATCGAATTTTAGATATTTTTCGTGACACGCGCTTAGCTATTAATGAAAAAGCACACGTACTCGCAGTCATTCTCGATCGCGAAATGACGCGTTTTGATCGATTGCAGTCCGATTTACGCGAGCGCTTAATGCAATCGGCGGATTATTATTTTAGCCGCCAACGCGAGCGACTGACCTTGATGATGTCGCATCTGCAACGAGGATTTGACGCTGCAAAGTCAAACCAGCAATCGATGTTTGTAACGCTCGCTGCGCAATTGAATCATTTTGCGAGCATGAACCTACAAAAACTCTCCGAAGAGCTTTTTGCACGCCAGCAACAACTGACGCGACTTGACCCGGGGCCATGGCTAGATGCTGGTTGGACGCAATTGAGCGCTGCTGGGAAAAATATTAAATCGATGCAGGACATTGAACTAGGAGCTCTCATTCAAGCGAGACTTCGAGATGGAATATTGAAATTAAAAGTTGACGCAAAAGAGCCGCGCAGAAAGGACTAAACTATGTCAAAAAGTGATTCCAAGAACAAATCATCGACCAATGCAGGAACCAATGCTGGGACCAGGGCAGAATCAAAGCCAGAATCACGGGCCTACCAGAGTATGCTTGGCGAATTGGACGAAATCGTGCGCGCTGTTGGCCAAGGCCAACTTGACCTTGACGACGTAGTTGGCAAGATCGAGCACGGATACAAACTGATCGCCACCATGCGCGAGCGATTAGACGCGACAAAGGCTCGCGTGGAGAAATTACGGGTGGATTTTGAGGGATCCGACAGCAACTCTAAGGCACCGACATCTAAGACGAAAAAAAGCACCGCGCCTACTACGGAGGCTGGCAGGGAGGCTGGCAGGGAGGCTGACACCGAGGCTGACACCGAGGCTACCACAGAGACTGGCGCCGAAGACGACGATGACCTGCCATTTTAAATTGATTCGCACCGCAAACTAGATCTTGAGAACGATTCTCAACTGAGGTATGGTCAGGGCGAATCGGAACAATAGCGATGATCGGATGACTAGCTTTGAATTTACTAAACGCGCCTTTCCTAATACCCCTACGCGTGACTCAGGTCGAGATGACATCTCATGATGAAACGATTGCCCGTAGACTCATGGAGTTAGGTTTTATCGAAGGAGCTGTTATTGAATTACGACATGAGGCGCCATTATTTAAAGACCCCGTCGCTGTTTTAGTGCGAGGTATGGTTGTGGCCCTGAGGCGCTATGAAGCTGACCACATTAAAGTGGAACTTGCTTCAACAAAACCTGTGGCAAGCGACCGCGCATCTTAGGAGCTCCGGCAAACCCCCATGACCACCAATCATCATCCTGTCGTTGCCCTAGCAGGAGCGCCCAACGCGGGAAAATCTGTGTTATTTAATGCGCTCACGGGCCTAAATCAGAAGGTCGCAAACTACCCAGGCGTGACAGTTGAGAAAAAATCAGGGCTATCGCCCTTGTGGAATGGACGTCGCTTCTTATTTACCGATCTTCCGGGAACCTACAGCCTTGACCCTGTCAGTCTAGACGAACAAATCGCCATTGATATCTTGTTAGGCCGCGGTGTTGCGCGCGGTGATGAAACACCGACTCTGGTCGTTGCGACTCTTGATGCGTCCAATCTGGAGCGCACCTTAGGTTTAGCGCTTGAGCTTAAAGCCACAGGAATGCCCCTGGTCGTTGCTCTCAATATGATGGACCTAGCTCAGCGCCGAGGGCTAAAAATCAATGCAAATATATTAGCGCGCGAGCTTGGGTGCCCCGTCATTCCAATGATCGCGACCAAAGGCGACGGCATCGCTGCGCTCATGGCTAAAATTGATCAAATGGTCCCATCGGATGCTCCACCCACGATGCACCCTGTGGTCACTTGGCAGCGTGCTACCCCCGAGTCCATCGCTTCTCGATTTAGTAAAGTCGACGACATACTTTTGCACTCTGTGGAGGCTGCCGCGCGCTCGGATCGGCTAACATGGAAATTGGACCGTATTGCACTCCATCCTGTTTGGGGAAGTTTGATTCTCTGTGCCGTGCTCATTGCGTTGTTTCAAACTGTATTCACTTGGGCGGCACCCTTAGCCGACGGTATAGAATCTACTGTTATGCTCAGCCAAGATCTCATCCGCTCGAACCTTCCCGCAGGGATAGTTCGGGATCTCTTAACGGAAGGGGTGATCGGCGGAGTGGGAAGTGTTTTAGTTTTTCTACCTCAGATTTTAATGCTGTTTTTGTTCATTAACTTACTAGAAGGATCTGGATACATGGCTCGAGCGGCTTTCATGCTCGATCGAGTGATGTACGCAGTCGGACTGCAAGGTCGAAGTTTTGTTCCGCTTTTAAGCTCGTTTGCTTGCGCCATCCCTGGCATCATGGCCACGCGCACGATCCGAGACGATCGTGACCGACTGACGACAATTATGGTTGCTCCGTTAATTACATGCAGTGCAAGACTTCCTGTTTACACGTTGCTTGTTGCAGCATTTGTGCCCGCGAGTGCGGGAACCCTTGGAATCAGTCTGCAGGCCTGGGTGATGTTTGGGTTGTTTGTCGCGGGAGTGGCTAGCGCATTTGCGGCCGCGAGCATTAGCAAGCTTCTTGGCAAGCGCGGCCCTGCCACCGCCTTTATGCTGGAATTACCGGCATATCGCTGGCCGCACTGGCGTTATGTGGGAACATCGCTCTGGTTGCGCGTCGTTGCATTTCTGGAACGGGCGGGCACGATCATCCTAGGGCTTAGTATCGCGCTGTGGTTTTTAAGCACCTACCCCAGACCGCCCGAGGGCGCTACAAATCCTGCAATTTACTACAGCGCAGCAGCGCGAATTGGACATTTTATTGAACCGGTCGTTAGCCCGGTTGGTTTCGACTGGCGAATCGCGACGGGACTAGTGCCAGGGTTTGCGGCGCGAGAGGTTATGGTTAGTTCGCTGGCGACGGTATTTGCTGTAGAAGCCTCTGACGATGAAGCGAAAGCCAATAAGTCTTTGACCGAGAAACTGCAGCATACTTGGTCCCCAGCAACAGCGTACGCTTTGATTGCCTGGTATATCTTTGCACCGCAATGTGTCGCCACCATCGCCGCCGTCCGCCGAGAGGCGGGGAGCTGGAAGTGGCCACTCGTGATGCTTACATATATGTTCTCTCTCGCCTGGCTGGCCGCGTTTGTCACATTTAGGGTCTTCAGTTAGACTATAAGGATAAGTGACTGATTTGGCGGGAGGGTTGCCCATGATTTTATATCGCAAACACTTTTGTGCGGCTACAACTGCCGTTTTAATTTTGTCCCTTGCTGACGCTTCATTCGCCGCGGACAATGACTCCGCTAAATCCGCTGAACCTAAAGCCAAAGGCTACGATGAAAGTTTTCAGACCGGAGACATTCCAAAACCAAATGCGCCCGATCTAGACCCCGATGTAGTTCACGAAGACGAGGCGACTCCAGATACATCGCCTGACTCAAATCCCGAGAACGACCCAAATCTCGATCGCACTCCAGCTGAATACAGATACGGAGTTGCAGCTTCTTTAGCGCTTCCACACCTTGTGAATTTAAGCCTTGAAGGTATGTTCCAAGATAAATTCGGTATTTCTTTCAACTGGGGCAATGTCACAAGAAGTCTAGCCAATGTAGACGTGGCGATGAGGCATCAAGATATTCGCTTGAAATGGTTTCCAATGAGCAGCTCATTTTTTGTTGGTGTAGCTCTTGGTCAACATCAACTCACCGGAGAGCTCTACCGAGATATTAAAGAAACTACCACCAATCAAACCATTTCGACCAACGGCAAATTAGTGGCCTCTGCGAACTATGTGGCTCCGCATGTTGGATGGTTTTCAGTATGGGACAGTGGTTTCACGATGGGTTTTGATGTCGGCTACCTCATACCATATGGCGTTAAAGACAAGTTTACAGGCAGCTTTAAAAACGCCCCTACCGGTACAGAGGATGGGCTGCGAGACTCTAATGGATATAAAGGTATGAAAAAAGACCTGGAAGATTCTGCAAAATATTACGCGTCAAAGCCGCTCATATTTGCAAACTTACTTCGTATCGGCTGGATGTTTTAAGGCCTTCTGTCTTTCTTGATAAAACAAAAACGGCTTTCAGAGAAAATCTGAAAGCCGTTTTGTTTGGGTCTGTTGCTTGGGTCTGTTATTTGGCTATGGCCTGCCTGTTGGCAACGGTTATTTTTGGAAATTCGTCGCCGCCAAACAGGTGTTCTTACTTCTTCGTTGCAGCTGCTACAGCTGGCGCCTTAGCAACTGGCGTAGGCTTTGCTGTAGGAGCAGTGGTGGTTGCGCTTGCACCAGCTGTTGCCACAGCCGTTGCACCAGCTTTAGTTCCCGTTTGTTTGGATGAGCCTGGGGTGTTACGGGTTACTCCGTACACCTTGAGGACCTCCTCCTCAATCGCACGCATCATCTCTGGGCGAGTCTCGATGTATTCCTTGGCATTCTCACGCCCTTGACCAATACGCTCGTCCTTGTAGGAGAACCATGAACCGCTTTTTGCGACGATGTCTTTGGAAACAGCAAGATCGAGGACGTCACCGGAACGTGAAATACCTCTGCCAAACATAATATCAAACTCGGCTTGCTTGAATGGTGCGGCCATCTTGTTCTTCACAACTTTGACGCGTGTACGGTTTCCGACAATTTCCTCTTCTGACTGCTTGATGGACGCGATTTTGCGCACGTCAAGACGAACACTTGAGTAGAACTTCAAAGCATTACCACCAGTCGTCGTTTCTGGGTTGCCGAACATCACACCAATTTTCATACGAATTTGGTTAATGAACACGACCGAGCAGTTAGAACGAGAGATTGTTCCTGTGAGTTTACGCAACGCTTGGCTCATCAAACGCGCCTGGAGACCCATGTGAGAATCACCCATCTCGCCTTCGATCTCAGCTTTTGGCGTCAATGCAGCCACGGAGTCCACAACAACAAGATCTACAGCTCCAGAACGAACGAGCATGTCGACGATTTCGAGGGCTTGCTCGCCAGTGTCTGGCTGGGAAACTAATAACTCGTCAATATTGACGCCAAGTTTCTTAGCGTAAACAACATCCAAGGCATGCTCAGCATCCACAAATGCTGCAACGCCGCCAGCTTTTTGAACCTCAGCAACCAGATGCAAGGTCAAAGTAGTCTTACCGCTAGACTCTGGACCATAGACTTCAACGATTCGGCCCTTAGGAATACCGCCGATACCCAAAGCAATATCGAGAGACAATGCTCCCGTGGACACTGCTTCGATCGGTTCAGCGTACCCGTCTTTGCCAAGGCGCATGATAGATCCCTTACCAAATTGTTTCTCGATGGCGCCGACGGCTGCCTCAAGAGCTTTGGATTTTTCGCTATTCATCCCGTTTGTGCTCATCATAAAGAACCTCCATTTTCACTGCAGATATAATGCCTTGGTGTTTTTTAAAAGCTACCTTGTAGGGTTCTTCCTTACAAGACTATAACCACTATACCATAAATTTGTCTGGTAAAGTCAAGAGGCCCCAAAAAAACAGTCGCTCACTCGCACAAATAACGTTCCGATAACTCGACGAGAAACTTGCAACATCGGGTGGTTAGATGCGAAGCGAAAAAATCAAAAAAACTTTAATTGCCTGTTTACTCACCAGCAGTGCGCACAGCACTTTTGCACAAACGTTAAGCACGCCAAAAGAAACTTTACCGAAACTGCTAATTCTTCCCTGGCAAACACCTGAAGTCGACGCCGATACACTTCAACTAACAAAAAAAGCGCGCGCCACAGTCATGGAAAAAATTCGTCAAACCCTCGCTCCTGGCGCCGTCAGCCTGGACACGATTGCACCAAAAGGTCCTGGTTTTGAAACTGTGCGAAACACTCTAAAAGACGTGTGGGCTAACCCAAAAGCTAACAATCAAACACCAATCGCAGTGTTTCCACTATGGACACGCCTCCATGATCACGACCTCGTAGCGCTTGTTGCAGTCGATAGCTTGCAAAATACGATCAGATACTTAACTCACCGAGTCCTTCCAAGTCAGCGCTGGCAGGCTGCCGCCAGCAGCAAAAATTACGAAATTTTTTTCAACCCGGAATACTCCGAACTCGCCAATGTTCTAAAACCTGACAATATCAAGTCGACAAAAGAAGACATGGCCGTTGCGTTTGTCGACCAGACCGCGAGCGAACGCAGCAACGAAATAGACAGAACGACGCTCGATCTTTTCTTAGCCAATAAAATTGCAGGAGATCCACAGACGCCAGCATTTGCAGTTATCAACCCCTTTGCCAGCGAGCTTTTAACGTCAATTCAAAAATTATATAAAATTGACAGCTCGATGAGAAAGTCAAACCGCACAGTCTTCACACGAATTACCTACGATAAAACACCCGTTAACGCCAAACTGCCCCTAGTGCTCACACTGCACATATCGGCAGCAGATGGGGTCTTTGGACAAACACTACCCTGGTCTTGGAGCGAACCTCTAACCGTTAAAGCAAAAAACGACAGCACTCTTGAGTTAGACGTATCCACGAAACTTCAAGACGCACTCACTGCAGAAAAAACATCACTTCGTCGCGATGAACTCCCCCAAATTTCAAAAATCCGCGGTGCATGGGCCTACGTGGATAAGGGGCGCGCATGGGGACTCCGCATGAACGACCGGCTCATGATCAGCGACGGTAGCGGCAAGATCAAAGGCCACGTGGTTGGATATTTCGGCCCTGAACTAAAACTCAAATCACCGCGCGGTTGGCCCATTCATGAAGGGGCCATCATTTTCATACGCAAGGGTCAAAAAGACATTCGAGAGGGCCAAAGCCTCATGTATGATCCCATGAAAGTACCAGCGCGTTAACCACGTCTGAGCGCAATGGAATTGCGCAAGTTCGTGTAGAGAGTATACTGTGATCGCCTAGAATCAATTCCGGAGCCCGACGATGTTCATCTGTGTGCGCAAAAACCTTGGCGTTTTGACCGTCTGTCTTTCGCTCATGTATTGTGGCTGTTCCGCGAAAAAAACACGGCCAGAGGCCTCACTTTCTTCTGAAGCCTCCCCCGACCCTGAAGCCATCCCTAGCTCCGAAACTTCCTCAAAAAAAACAAAAACTAAAAAACTTAAATCAAAAAAAACCAACGATGCCACACCATCCGCAACTTCTGAATCTGCTAGCACTGAATCTGCTAGCACTGAATCTGCTAGCACTGAATCTACTAGCAATGAATCTACTAGCAATGAATCCGCATCATCTGCCGAACCAGAGATCGCGAGTGCAAAGGCTCGCAAAAGAAAAATTGGATTTGCCCTCAATGGCGGTCTGGTATACCTGGGCGCCGGCGGTGGCGCTGAAACTTGGTATAGCCCCTCAAAAAAAATCGATTTTGGACTCAGGGTTCTGTCTGGTAGCGGCAAAGTCAAAGCATCAGGGTCTTCGGGCCTACTCGAGACCGCTGAGCTAAAACTTTTGAATGCCTCAGCCAATACCCGTTATTTTTTCACTGACTCCATATATGTTTTAGGCGGACTTGGCTATTCGCGCTACACTGGAAAATATGGATTCACAGTGGCCACCAACAAGGAACTGTACCAGGTTCCTGTAACGGCAAGTTCTGCAACTATCAATATCGCCCTTGGCAATATGTGGAAAACCCGTAAGGGATTTGTGCTCGGCTTTGACTTGGTCGGGTATTCATATTTAGCTGGACTGAATGTAAAAATTGCAGATCCAAAAACCGCTAGGGAAAAAGAAACGATTGAATCAATCAGAAAGGTTAATAACGGCCAACAACCAGCGTCCGTCGTCAAAGAACTACTAGCGAAGCCGAGCATTTATGGGCTACTCTTGAGTCTTGGGTACACATTCTAAAGATCAAAGAACTCAGGCACTGGATTGCAAACCATGTCAGAAATAATCTTAAATTCCGCATCCTCGCAGGCTGTCCTTCTTCCGCACCGCGGTGGGTTAATCACATCGTTAACACTAGCTGGTCATAAAAAAATCCTCTGGCTTCCTGAAAACTTCGACCCGTCATCTTCTGCCTGGCCTGGTGGCGGTCTGCCGTTTCTATTCCCGTTCGCTGGCCGCGTTCAAAATCAAGGGGAACTTTACAAGTACGCTCTTGACGAGGAAATATATCCCATGCCAATCCATGGTTTTTCTTGGGC
>Ga0214921_10004856_pt1 | contig 19431 bp, 15 predicted proteins | sample LL1505_MetaG_FD_177992 | JGI IMG/M metagenome (GOLD analysis project Ga0214921, IMG submission 177992) | Freshwater microbial communities from Lake Lanier, Atlanta, Georgia, United States - LL-1505 | ecosystem: Environmental > Aquatic > Freshwater > Lake | place: USA: Georgia | collected... | reverse complement strand
GTGCCTGCGCACGCCCTGCGGCAAGACCCTGATCGCGGCGCAGATCGGCCGCCGATCGCACGCGCTCCCAGGCCGCGGCATCGTGACCGCGCCAGCCCAGAAAGCCGAAATAGCGACGACCGTGATTCGCGGCGAACCCGGCAGCCATGCGCGCCGCCTCGATCACGAACGTGCCCGAGCCGCACATCGGATCGACGAAGTACGCCCCGGCCGCGGCACGTTCCGGCCAACCCGCACGCAGCAAAATGCCGGCAGCGACATTCTCGCGCAGGGGCGCCTCGACGGCGTTCGCGCGCCAACCGCGCCGATGCAAGCCTTCGCCCGCGAGATCGATGGAGACCGTGACCTGCATGCCGGTCGCATGCGCATGCACGCGCACTCCGGGCTCGGAGGTCGAAATGTCCGGTCGTGCCCCCGTCGCCGCGCGCAACGCATCGCAGATCGCATCTTTGAGTCGCAGCGTGCCGTAATGCGTGTTGGTGATCGCCGGATGGCGACCGCTCCACTCGCAAGCGAGCGTACCCTGCGGATCGACATGGGCCGACCAATCGATGCCGCGCAATGCGGCCTGGATCGAGGCGTCGTCGGCGGCCTCGAAGCGCGCGATCGCCAAATGCACGCGGCTTGCCACCCAGGATTCGAGACAGATTCGATAGGCGAGTTCCAATGACCCCGTGAACGCCACGGCATTGCCGCGCTCGCGCACGTCGGTCGCCCCCGCCGCGAGCAACTCGCGCGCCAGCAAATCGGCGAAACCCCGCGGCACGCTGGCGAGAAATTGACGAATGTCCGGCATGTCGGTCACTCCGACCCCGCGCGCGCTGCGTTCAGCCCGGGCCACGGTTTCACGCGACGCGCGCCGTTTTTGAGGTGACGCCCCAGGATGCGATAGACGTCTGCATCGAACCCGCTGCGGGGCGTATCGATGCTCGACTCGTCGAGTCCCGGCACCACGGTGCCCAGATACTGCCAACCGTCGATCACGTGCCAATGCAGCACATCTTGCGCGCTGCGCTCCTCGATGACGATCGGGCCGCGGTAAGGCCAGGATTTTATTTTGAAGGGTGCGAGCGCCAGCTTGACGCGCAGCGCATGCCGCGCGAGCGGCTCCTCACCCACGCAAGCGCCGGTGCATTTGCCGAGTTGGCGCGCGAAACAGGAGCCCTCGCCACCGGTCTCGAGACCCAGCACGCGCAGACACAGACGTGCATCGCGCGCCGCGTTCACGAGCGCGGTGCGCGCTTGACGCGCCGTCTTGTACAAGCCGAACGCATCACCCTGCGCGGGGACCGCACCGTCGAGCGACAGCAACTCGGGCGCGGCCGCTTCGTCCGCGAAATGCCAGGTCCAGGTTTCGGAGTTGCCCCGCAGCTTGCGGTTGTAGACCGGCTGCAACTCGCGCACCAGACGCGACTCGAGCAGCAAGGCGCCGAGCTCCCCGGCGGTTTCGGTCCACTCGAGTCGGCGCACTTGCGCACTCAGTCGCTGCGACTTCGCGTCGCGGGTCGCGCCGGAGAAATGCGACAACACCCGCTCGCGCAGATTGTTCGCTTTGCCGACATAGATGAGCGCATCGCCCTCGCCGTAAAACCGGTAGACCCCCGCAGCCTCGGGCAACTCGTCCGGCAGATCCTCCGGCAAATGCGCGGGCAAAGACGGTCGACGTCCGACCTTGTCGAGCGCCGCAGCGAATGCGGCGGGCTCCACCTCGCGCAGCAACACCTGCCAAAACTGCGCAAGGACGTCGGCGTCGGGCAGCGCGCGGTGCCGCGACTCGCACACCAATCCGTGCCGCTCGATCAAGGAATCGAGATTGTGCCGCCCGGCATCCGGAAACAATTCGCGCGACAGCCGCACCGTGCAGGCGAGCGGCGCGACGAAATGATGGCCCGCACGGCGCATTTCGGCACGCACGAAACCGTAATCGAAACGCGCGTTGTGGGCGACGAAACGCCGACCCTCGAGGCGCCGCGTGATCTCCGGGACCAACTCGGCGAACGTCGGCGCCGTACACACCATCTCGTCGCTGATGCCGGTCAATCTTTGAATCGAGGGCGGAATGCCGACACCGGGATTGACCAAGGTGCTCCATCGCCACTCCACTTCGCCGTCGGCCATGCCGACGATGGCGATCTCGGTGATGCGGTGCCACGCCGGGTGACCTCCGGTGGTCTCGACGTCGACGAAAGCGACGGGCGCGCGCGCGGAACTGCTCAACCGAGTTCGATCCAGGTGGTCTTCAGTTCGGTGTACTTGTCGAACGCGTGCAGCGACTTGTCGCGCCCGATGCCAGACTGTTTGTAACCGCCGAACGGCACGGTGATATCGTCGGCGTCGTAGCAGTTGACGTAGACGCTGCCGGCCCGCAAGGCCCGCGCCACGCGATGCGCCCGCGACAGATCGCGCGTCCACACGGCCGCGGCCAGACCGTAGATCGAATCGTTGGCGATGGCGATCGCTTCGGCCGTCGAATCGAACGGGATGGCCGCGAGCACGGGTCCGAAGATTTCCTCGCGCGCGATGCGCATCTCCGGTCGCACGGCATCGAACATCGTCGGCTCGACGTAAAACCCGCCGCTCGTCTGCCGCGCCCGTCGACCACCCAGGCGCAAGGTAGCGCCCTCGCGGCAACCGGCATCGATGTAGCCGAGCACGCGCTGCAACTGGGTTTCGTCGACGATGGCGCCGAGTCGGGTGGACGGATCGAGCGGATCGCCCGGCGCATAGTCGCGCGCGTGCACGGCGATCTTTTCGAGCAGGGCATCGCGCACGCCGCGCTCGACCAAAAGTCGCGAGCCGGCCGAACACATCTCGCCCTGGTTGAAGAAGATCGCATTCGCCGCGGCCGCCGCGGCCGCATCGAGATCGGGACAATCGGCAAACACGATGTTGGCGGACTTGCCGCCGCATTCGAGACCCACGCGCTTCATGTTCGACTGCGCGGCGTACTGCATGACGAGCTTGCCGGTGACGGTCGAACCGGTGAAACCGATCGCATCGACGTCCATGGATGCGGCCAAGGCCTTGCCGGCCGTGCCACCGAAACCGGGCACGACGTTGAACACCCCGGGCGGCAGCCCCGCTTCGAGCGCGAGCTCCGCGAGCCGCAACGCCGTGAACGGCGATTTCTCGGACGGCTTCAACACCAAAGAATTGCCGGCGGCGAGAATCGGCCCGATTTTCCACGCGGCCATCAGCAACGGAAAATTCCACGGCACGATTGCACCGACGACGCCCACCGGTTCGCGCGTCACGGTGGCGAGCGTGCCGGGGCCGGTCGGAGCCACCTCGCCGTAAACTTTGTCCACCGCCTCCGCATACCAGCGGATGCTGCGCACCGTGGCAGCGACGTCCACCTCGAGGCTGTCGGTGATCGGCTTGCCCACGTCCAAGGTCTCGAGCAGCGCGAGTTCGTCACGCGCCGCGGCGATCGCGTCGGCAAACCGCAGCAAGACTTTTTTACGCGCCGACGGCCGCGCGAGCGCCCAGGCGCCCGAGTCGAAACTGCGTCGCGCTGCGGTGACTGCCGCATCGACATCTTCGGACTCGCACGCGGCGACGGGCCCGAGCTCACGGCCGTCGATGGGACTGGTTTTGAGAAAGGTGGCGGCATTGCGCGCGGCCACGCGACGCCCATCGATGACGGCCCGGCCGTCCGGACGCAGACCGGCGGCACGCGCGCGCCAATCGATGTTTGCGGTCGAAGATGGATGAGCAGTCACGGCCCAAATTGTACCAGCCGGCACCCCTCGCCCCTCGACCGCGACGCACCGTATGCTCGCAGCGGCGCTCACCCTCGCACCACCTTAGTGCGCAAGGCCACAGTTTTGAGCGTAAAATCGCGGTTTCGAACCGTTTGGCGCGTGGCACGAGTATTGCTCTCGTCTGTGCGGACTCCCAACCCCCCGAGGACCTCGAACAATGAAGAAGCACATCGCGATCGCTGCCCTGACGATATCCAGCCTGTACGCCGGTATGGCGCACGCCGAACTCGGATCCACCGTCACGCTCACGTCGGACTACGATTTTCGCGGCATCACGCAAACGGCACTGAAGCCCGCGCTGCAAGCGAGCCTCGACTTCTCGCACGAGTCCGGCTTCTACCTCGGCGCCTGGGCGAGCAACGTCGATTTCGGCAAGTCGGCCAAGACCGAAGCGGAACTCGACCTGATCGGAGGCTTCAAGGGCAGTTTCGCCGAAGGCTTCGGTTATGACGTCGGCGTCGCGCACTACGCCTATCTGCCGACCAAAGACCAAGTCGCGTACAACGAGATCTACGCCGGTGTCACTTTCAAGGCGTTCTCCGCCAAATACTGGTACTCGGAAGATTTCGGCAACACGGGCGCGCCGGCCTCGTACATCGAAGCCAACGCGAGCATCCCTTTGCCGAGCGATTTCGGCGTTTCGCTGCATGCAGGCCACAGCAGCGGCGATTACTGGAAGGATGCGTACAAACGCGGCTACACCGACTACTCGATCGGCGTCAGCAAGACGCTCGGCCAGTTCACGGCGACCCTCAAGTGGGTGGACGGTTCCGACCTCAAAGAAACGGTCAAAACTCCGGGTGACGTGTTCTCCACCAAGAGCAAAGTGGTCTTCCAGGTCGCGACGACCGTCGGATTCTGAAACCCTGACGCACCGACGTGGTCGACTTCACCCGCAGTCCGCGCGAACTCGAACTCGAGGAACGCACCCAGCGGTTCATCCGCGAGGTCGTGATCCCCTATGAGTCCGATCCGCGGCTCGCGCACGGCATCTCAGACGAGATCGTGCGCGAGATGCGGGCGAAGGCACGCGCAGCCGGTTTGCTCGCCTTGCAGGCCCCGCGCGAGTGGGGCGGCGCCGGCCTCGACCATCGCGAGACGGCCACCTTGCTGCGCGCCGCCGGCTATTCTTTGCTCGGGCCGCTCGCCATGAATTGCGCCGCACCCGACGAAGGCAACATCCACCTGCTCGATCGCGTGGCGAGTCCCGCGCAGAAAGAACGCTTCCTGCGCCCGCTCGCCGCCGGCGAGATCCGTTCGTCGTTTTTCATGACCGAACCCGACGGCGGCGCGGGATCCGACCCGGACATGATGCGCACGACCGCCGAGCGCGACGGTGATCACTGGGTCATCAACGGTCGCAAATGGTTCATCACCGGCGTCGACGGTGCCGGCTTCGGCATCATCATGGCGCGCACGGGTGAACACGCCACGCTGTTTCTCACTCCCCTGCCCGCGCCCGGCATCACGATCGAGCGCGTGATGCATACGGCCGACGAGATGACGCCGGGCGGGCACGGCGTGGTGCGCATCGAAAATCTTCGCTTGCACGAGTCGTCGATCCTGGGCGCCGTGCACGAAGGGTTCCGCTACGCCCAGGTGCGTCTCGCACCGGCGCGTCTTACGCACTGCATGCGCTGGTGGGGTGCGGCGAAACGCGCGCACGACATCGCGACGGCGTACGCGGTGTCACGCCAGGCGTTCGGCAAAGCCTTGATCGACCACGAAGGCGTGGGTTTCATGCTCGCGCGCAACGAGGTCGACCTTCGTCAGACGCAACTCATGATCGATTACGTCGCCTGGACGCTGGATCAAGGCAGCAAAGCCTCGACGGATTCGAGCATGGCCAAATATTCGGTATCCGAAACGCTGTTCCAGATCGTCGACCGCTGCGTGCAAGTGCTCGGCGGACGCGGCATCGTCGACGAGACGCAGGTGTCGCGCATCTGGCGCGAGATCCGTGCCTTTCGCGTGTACGACGGCCCGTCGGAAGTTCACCTGTACTCGCTCGCGCGCCGCTTGAAGCGCAACGCCGCGCAATCCTGAATCGAGCGTCGGCCGCCTGTTCTATGGCTTGAAGTTCGGGTCCTGACTGACCCGGCGCGCCCGGGTGCCCGCGGGCGCTTCGTAAAAGCCCGGGTCCGCATAGCTCTGCAGGCGATCGCGCACTTTGAGGATGGTCATCATCCCGCCCATCTCGAGATTGCCGTAGGGCCCTTTGCCCATCGCCATCGGCAAAGTGTTCTCGGGCGTATCGTGGAAGCTCATGTCGGTGTGCACCTGATGCTCGGCCATGCCGTGCTCACCCATGGAAAAGTAACCGGGCAGATGTTTGGAGATCTGCGGATCGAGGTCGCGCTGCTTGACGCCGAGCGGGTTCGGAATCTCGTGTCCCATGGCATTCATGGTGTGATGCGACTTGTGGCAATGGAACGCCCAATCCCCCGGCAACGAGGCCGTGAACTCGATGTCCACCGTTCCGCCGACCGGCACCAGACTCGTGGTCATGGGCCATTGAGCCGACTCGGGAATGCGACCGGCATCGGTCCCCACGACTTTGAAATGAGCGCCGTGCAAATGCATCGGATGCTCGTGCATGGACAGGTTGCCGATGCGGATCCGTACCCGTTGCCCGGTGCGTACCACCATCGGGTCGATCATCGGGAACACCTTGCCGTTCATCGTCCAAAGATTGAAGTCCGTCATCACCGACGGATCGGGACGATACGTACCCGGATGCACCGCCCAGTTGTGCAACAGGATGGCGAAGTCGCGCTGCACCGGATGCGGATCGACGCGCGGATGGATGATGATGAGACCCATCATCCCCATCGCCACTTGCACCATTTCGTCGGCGTGCGGGTGGTACATGCGCGTGCCCGATTCGCGCAGCGTGAACTCGTAGACGTAAGTCTCTCCGGGCGCGATCTGCGGCTGATTCAAACCGCCCACGCCATCCATGCCGTTCGGCAGCAGGATGCCGTGCCAATGCACCGTCGTGTGCTCGGGCAATTTGTTGGTGACGAAGATGCGCACGCGATCCCCTTCGATCGCCTCGATCGTGGGACCCGGCGTGCTGCCGTTGTAACCCCAGGCTTTGATGCGCGTGCCGGGGGCGAACTCATGCTCGATTTCTTCGGCGATCAGATGGAATTCTTTGACCCCGCCCTTCATCTTGAAAGGCAGACTGCGGCCGTTCAGCGTCACGAGCGGCGCACGCGACGACGACGGTGCACGCGCCGGGCCCGTGTCGGTCGCGGCACCGGCACCGCCGGCGGCACCCGCCACCCCGGCGGCCAGCAGCAATTGTCTGCGACTCAACGTATCGCGGTCGGTCACTTGGAGGTCTCCGCAACGGCCGGCGCGAAACGCGCGAGCGACAAATCACCACTCGCCCGCGCAAGTTGCAGGCGCGCCAACCAATAGTCGCGCAGCGCGGCGACCGATTCGATCTCGGCCTCGAGCGCCTCCTGGCGCGCATGCATCGGATCGAACGGTCCGCGCAACATGAAGAAAAACTCGCGCGACGTGCCGTCGACGATTTTGGCGCGTGCCGGCACGACTTCTTTGGTCCACAGCTCGGCCCGACGTCGCGCATTGGCAAGCGCCGCCTGCGCGCTGCGCACCTCGAGTCGCACATCGAGCGCAAGTGCTTCGGCTCTGCGCATCGCAAGGCGCGACTCCGCGTGACGCGCAGCCACCTCGGCGGTACGGGCATCGAACAACGGCAACTCGAGTGCCAGGGCGGGGCCGCGCGAGCGCTCACCGCTCGCATCGGTCTCGCGGACCGCGCCGCCCTCGAGCTGCGGCACGATGCGCGTCGCACGTGCCGTTCCGAGCCGCGCCACGCTCGCCTCGACGCGCCGGCGCGCCGCCTGCACGTCGAGCCGCGCGCGCAATGCTTCGGCTTCGCTCGCGGCGACGGGCGGATCGCCCTGCGGCAACGCCGGTACGGCGCCGAGCAACTTCACGGGCGCCTCGCGCTCGAGCACGCCCATCAAACGCGCCAACTCGAAGCGCGCGTTGAGCGCCTCGAGCGCGGCGTCATCGGCGGTCTGCTGCGCATGCAGAAAACTCGTGCGCTCCTGCTCGAAGTCGAGCATTTTCAAATTGCCGGCATCGCGATAACGACCGGCCACTTCGAAGGCGAGCCGACCGAGATCGGCGTGCTGACGCCGCAGCTCCGCGATGCGCGCGGCGGTCAAAGCCCGCAAATGTCGCTCCCGCGCCTCGATGGCGAGGTGTTGCACCGCAAGCGCCGCCTCCAATCGCGCCCCGTCGAGCTCTATGGCGGCAGCACGACGCCGCGCAGGCAGCGTCAGCAAATCGATCAACTGGGTCGTGAGCCCCCAGTCGACGGTCGCACCGCCGCCATCGGCGAGGGCGCGTCGCTGCCAATCGATCACCGGGTTCGGCGCACTCGCGGCCGACAGATAGTCGGCGCGGGCGATACCGAGCGTTTCGAACTGGGCTTGCAGATCGGGGCTCGCGAGCAAAGCGATCTGCGCCGCGCGCTCGACGTCGACACCCGCCGCCAACGCTTCGTCGATGCGTCGTGCCGCGACCGCATCGGCCGCCGCATCGCGACGCCACACGATCTCGCCGCTTTGCTGCGGCAGTACTTCATCAGGCAATTGCGCACATGCCGAACACAGCGCGGCGGCAAGGACCAAGGTCAAATATTTGACCGACGGGCTGCCAGCCGATCCTTGACTGCCCGAAACGGCGCAGCGGAATCGCTCATCACCCGAGTCGCGCATCGCTTACTGCTGGGCGGCCGGAGTCCGCGATTGCAGGAGCACCGCGGCACCGAGTCCCGCCGCCACGAAACCCGCCATGGTGAGCAGATAGTGCGGGAAATAACCCGCCACCGCCTCGACGTACGCGAGCGCAGTCAAGGCAGGGTCCGAGGCCGACAAATACATGCCGAGATTGGCGATCGAGAAGGCGGCGGCCGCACCGACGGCGACCGTGACCGGCGCCAGGGAAAGACGCGAGGTGGCGATGCCCGCGATCCACAGCGAACCGTAGGCCGGAATCAGAAACAGATAGGCCGGCGAGAAGCAGTCAGCCGGCGTGCCGAGCGCAACTGCGGCCAAGTCGATGATCCAGGCGAGCAAAAAGAACGCGCCGAACAAGACCATGTCGGCGAGCCAAAGACCCGCGAGGAAGAATACGGCCCAGGAGGCATCGGGCAGGCCCGCGAATTCACCGAAGTGTCCGAGACGGGTCACGCCCATCACGGCAGCCAACGCCGCGACGATGATCCATTTATGCATCGTGCCGCTCGAGTCGTCGAAGTTGAACCTGAATTGCATGCGTAGACCCCTCAACGAGTGCCGTGGTAACGAATGGTGAAGAATGCCTCTCGCCCGAGCGCAGGATACAACGAAGTCGTCTCGTAGCGACGATCCAAAGCGTTTGCGAGGCGAAATTGCAAGTCGATGATCGGGGAGGCGCGATAGGTTGCGGCCAAATCGACGACCGTATACGCGCCGAGCGGGATGCGATTGGCGAGATCGTCGAACCGACCACCCGCAAATCGCAGATCGCCCGCAAGGTCGAAATCTCCGCCACGCCAGGCCAGCGTGGACTTGCCCGACCAATGCGGACGACGCGGCAACTCGCGACCGCTCGGCACACCCGCCGAGCGATCGATGGCGTCAAGCCAGCCGAGCGACTGCTCGAGCCGAAATGCGCCGAATCGCCAAGCGATGTTGGCATCGACCCCGGTGAGACGCGCACGTGCGATGTTTTTGGGCAGATAAGTTTTGGTGTCGAACGCGACCAGATCGTCCACCGCGCTGCGATAGACGGCGACCGACCAACGACCCCACGCCGGATGATGTTTGAGGCCGAGCTCGCTGGTCACCGACCGCTCGGGCGACAACGACGGGTTGCCGTAGAGCGGGTAGTACAAATCATTGAAAGTCGGCGCCCGAAAGGCATTGGCGATGCTGGCATAAAGTTGCATGCCGGCGGCGAAACGGAAGCCGAGCGCGAGACTGCCGGTCGAATGACCGCCGAACTGCTGATTCTCGTCATAACGACCCGACACGCCGAGACTGTACGGGCCGCGCGCCGTCGAATACTGGAGGAATGCCGCACGATTGCGCCGCGCATCGACCGTATAGCGCGTGCTGCTGTCGACCTCGTCGCGCAACCAGTCGAGTCCCGCCACCCACTCGCCCCCGGTAGCGGAAAAATCGTTCTGCCAAGTGGCGCTGAAACGGCGCGAGTCGAAGCGCGACGTCGTCGTCACGCCGCGTCGCAAAGAAATCGATTGATCGTCCGCGCGACCGAGCGTGAGCACGCTGCGCACACCATCGAGCCACGTACCGCGCACCGTGGTACCGACGATTTGGTTGCGCAAATCCGACTCGTTCAAAAAAGAACTGTCGAAGGCGACATGCGCTTTGGCGCGCTGCGCAAAGGCTTCAAGCTGCGTACCGTCCGCAAGCCGCGTACCGGCGCGCACATTCACGCTGCTGTTGCGATACGGATCGCGATCGGGCTCGTTCGTGAAACAGCCGCCGCCCGGCGGAAACGGTGCACCGGCGCAGGCATTCGTGCCGTCCGTCGCCAAATGGGACAACTGGATGTCCGCCCAGGCCGATTCATCACCGAGCCCGAATCCGGCCGATGCCTGCCGCGTGCCATGCGAACCGGTGGTCAGACGCACCGTGGGGGCGGCCGACGCTCCGCGGCGGGTGAAAATCTGCACGATGCCCGCCATCGCATCCGGCCCGTAAAGACTGGAACGCGGACCGCGAACGATTTCGATGCGCTCGATCGTGTCGAGCGGCAGGTCCTGGATCGCGGGGATTCCGGCGGTGACCGAGCCGATGCGCACGCCGTCCACGAGCCACAGCGTTTGCGCCGAATTTCCGCCGCGCAGGAAGACCGACGTCGGCTGCCCCACTCCGCCGGAGCGCGCGATGCTGACCCCTTCGACGCCGGCGAGTACCTCGTCGAGCGTGCGCGCCTGCAGGCGCTCGATGTCGGCGCGCTCGAGCAGCGTCACCGACGCGAGCGTGTCGTCGACGTTCTGCTGCAGACGGGACGCGGTGACGACCACGCCCTCGGTTGCCGAAGCGCAAGGCGCCGCGACGATCGCCGCGGCGAGTAACGCGGCCAACGCCGCGCGCAAAGAAATGGACATCCGACACTCCCTCGCGCGACCACCCGTGCGCGAAACGACGTTGAAACGACGCGAGGCCGGTCTCCGGACTGACGAGCAAGCGCCGTGGCGCTTTGGCGAACCGCCTTCCCATGCTTTGCGAGCACAGTGGCTTGGATGTGGTTCGCCGAAACTCGATCACCGTTGCGGGGGCAGTGTCGGATTGGCTTTGCGAGCCCACCGACTTCCCGTTTAACCCGAATCGTTGCGAGCGACTCGGACACCTCACGAACGATGCGAAGGCTACGCTCGCCTCGCGCAGACGTCAACGCAAGTGGACGAGCGTGATCACGAACTGCACGAGAGCGCCGAGCAACCGGGGCGATCGCGCGCCCATTCCGGACGACGCGCCGCCAGATCGTCACAACCCTGTTGTTCGCGGTAGGGCTCTCGCAACACGGTCAGCAAGCGCTCGAGTACGGATACATCACCGGCTTCGGCGGCCTCGATCGCTTGTTGCGCCAAATAGTTACGCGGCAAATACAAAGGATTGATCAAGTCCATCCCGGCGCAACGCGCGGCGACATCCTGCGAAGTAGGATCGAGGCTCGAGCGCGCGCGATAGCGCGCGAACCACTGCGACCACCGCGTTCGCAGTTCGACGCCGGCGTCGCCGTCGAAGGCTGCGGGATCGTAGAGCGCATCGCGCAACAGAACATCGGGAGTCGTTGCACGATCGCGATGCAGGCGGGTGAGATTGCGAAAGAAGATCGGCACGTCGATCTCTTGTGCCGCAAGCAGGGCATACATCGCCTCGAGCAGCGCATCGTCGTCCTCGCGATCGAGCGCGGCGAACCCCAATTTGTCCGCCAACATGCGCCGATGGGTTCGTGCGAAGGTCTGCCGATAATGATCGAGCCCCTCGTGCAGCGGCGCCTCGTCGGCAAACAAAGATTTCAAGGAGCCCGCGAGCCGCGCCAGATTCCAGGCCCCGATCTGCGGCTGTCGCGCATAGGCATAGCGACGCCCCGCGAAATCGGTGGTGTTCGGCGTCCAGTCGGGATCCCAGGTTTCCAGCCAACCGTACGGGCCGTAATCGATCGTGAGCCCGAGAATCGACATGTTGTCGGTGTTCATCACCCCGTGCACGAATCCGACCCGCATCCAATGCGCCATCAGCCGCGCCGTTCGCTCGCAAACCTCGCGAAACCAGCGCGCGTAACGCGCGGGATCGGCGCCGTCGAGTTCGGGGAAATGCTCGGCGATCACGAAATCGGCGAGCTGTCGCAAGATCGCCTGTTCACCGCGCGCCGCATGCATCTCGAAATTGCCGAAGCGCACGAACGACGGCGCCACCCGACATACGATGGCGCCCGGCTCGGCCCGCGGGCGGCCGTCGTAGAACATGTCGCGCACCACCGTCTCGCCGGTGGCGACGAGACTCAGCGCGCGCGTGGTCGGTACGCCGAGCGCATGCATCGCTTCGCTGCACAAAAACTCGCGCAGCGAAGATCGCAACACCGCCCGACCATCGGCATGCCGCGAATACGGCGTCATGCCCGCGCCTTTGAGTTGCAACTCGCGCGACCGTCCGTCGCGTGCCGTCAGTTCGCCGAGCGAAATCGCCCGACCATCACCAAGTTGATCGGCCCAGTGGCCGAATTGATGCCCCGCGTAGCGTGCGGCCCAGGGACGCATGCCGCGGGCGAGCGCATTGCCCGCCAGAATTTGTACGCTTGCATCACGCTCGCCCGGTCGCATCAGCCCAAGTTCGTCGGCGAGCAGACCCGACCACGCGAGCAGATGCGGCGCAGCCACCTTCGTCGGCTCGACGAAGCTGTAACAGGCATCGGCGACAAGCCGCGTTCCCGGATGACGCGCGGGATCGGCGGGCAATGCATCGACGTACCGATGCGCGAACTCGAGATCGCAGAGGGGCTTCACGGTCTCCCTGCCCCGCCTGCACGCGCGAGGCGCGCTTGCCCGAAAGACGCGCCGCGCCTACGCTCGCGTCGATGGCCGACGTTCGTCTCGTTTCTTTGCACGTACATCCGATCAAATCCTGTCGGGCGATCGATCTGCATTGTGCCCGAATCGGCTCCGTCGGACTCGAACACGACCGCAGCTGGATGGTGGTGGATGGCAACGGGCGCTTCATCACCCAGCGCACGCACCCGGCCCTCGCGCGCGTCGCCGTCGCCATCACCGATGCCGGACTCACGCTGCACGCGGCAGCCGATACGGCACCGTTGCACGTGCAACGGCCGACCGCAGACGCACCGCTGCGACGCGTCGAAGTATGGCGTGACACCGTCCTCGCGCGCAGCGCCGGCGCGACGGCGGCGGAATTCTTTTCACGTCTGCTCGGCATAGCGGCGGAACTCGTTGCCGTCGGCGCCGAAACGCAACGCATGCAATGCAACGAGTGGACCGAGGGCGTCGCCGTGCCGGTGCATTTTGCCGACGGTTATCCGCTGCTCGTCTGCAATCGCGCATCCCTCGATGCGCTCAACGCGCGCCTGCCAGAGCCGTTGCCGATGACGCGCTTTCGACCCAACCTGGTGATCGAAGGTCTCGCGGCGTTCGAGGAAGACGCGATCGACTCGATCGACATCGGTCCGGTGACTTTGCGCTTTGCAAAGCCCTGCACGCGCTGCGGCATGACGGGCGTGGACCAGCAGACCGGGCTGCGCGCAAATGATCCGCTCGAGGTGCTGCGCGCCTTTCGCTACGACGCGCTACTCAAAGGCGTGACGTTCGGCCAGAACGCCACGGTGGTACGCGGCGCCGGCGAGTCCTTGCGCGTCGGGGATGCGGTCAGGGTGTCGCGACGAGCTCGACCCGCGCGGTGACCTGACCTCGAAAGTCGAGCCAGGCGTGGTTCGCGTAGTCGTAGAGCTTGCAACTGCGCACACACTCGGCATAGGTCTGCCAGGTCATGCGGTAGCTGCGATAGCTGTCCTGGAACTTCTCTTCCAGCATGCGCTGCGCCCGACGCAGCGAATACATCGGGATGCGCGGATTCAGATGGTGGGCGTTGTGCTCCATGATGTTGTGGAGCAGACGATCGAGACCGAACGGCAATTTCACGTGCGCGGTCGAGGTCAGATAGGCGCGATAACGCTGCCAATCGTGCCGCTTGTGGAACCAGGCGATCGATGGATGCGTGTGGTGGACGAACACCACGAAACCCATGACCGCATTCCAGATCGCGAACGGCACGAACACGCCGAGCGCCAGCAGCAGCCAGACGTTCTGATCGGTTTCGTAGGCGGCGATCGCGACCAAGGTGATCCATACGCCCATCGACACCGTGACCAGCGCACTGTCCCAGTGATATTTCGCACGGCTCGCGCCGATCTGCCGACGCGTGGCGAAATAGAGCTTCTTCCACCACAACTCGACGAAGTAATAGAGACCCCAGCCCAAGCCGCTGCGGTAGATGCGCTCGAGCACGCGCCGATACCCCGGCAGCGCATCGAATTCTTCTTTCGAGAACGGCGCCCAGACCTGGTCGCGCCCCTTGAGATTGTTGAAGCCGTGATGCGCGACGTTGTGGCCGACGTCCCACAAGCTGAAGGCGGTCATCGAAGGCAGGAATGCGACGCGCCCGAAGATGTCGTTGAGCAGCGGACTTTTGAAGAAGCTGCCATGGCAGGCATCGTGACCGATGAGGAACAAGCGCACGATCCCGGCGGTGATGAGCGCAGACCCCGCGAGCTTCCAACCCAACCCGGTTTCCATGACGACCAGGGCGACGCCGGCCCCGAAAATGCACAGGTCCACCAGCAGCGCGAAGAACGGACGCCAGAAACCGGCATTCTCGAACGCCAGCAACAACGCCTTGCGACTGACCGTCGGGCTCGGATCGGCTTGCGGGGGACCTATCGATTCCATGTGCGTGCACCTCGTCCGGATCACCTCCGGGGCACGCAGTTTAGCAGGAAGCCCAACCCTCAGCCTGCCCGAGGGTTGGGCGGTCCGTTCAAGCGACCGGCTGCTGCCCGTCGCGTGCGAGGTACACGATGGCCTTTTTCAAGGTATCGCGCTCGGAGGTGATGCGATGCAGCTCGCGCCGCAATCGCTGCACTTCGGTGAGCTCGGCGCCGTTGCCGACGAGCGCCGCGCCGCGACGAGCGCTTTTTTGCTTGCCGGAGGATTTCGCGCCGTTGGCTTTCTCGGCGGCGATGCCGAATTCCTTGATCCAGCGGCTCAGCACGTTCTGACGTATGCCCACTTCGCGCGCCGCTTGCGAGGCGGAGACGCCGCGCCCGACGATCTGGCGCACGGTTTCGATCTTGTAGTCACGGGTGAAGTTGCGACGCGACATGTTTGCTCCTTTGGGGGGACCCTAGCCGAAGCCAGCCTTCGGGTAACTCACCTTATTGAGCGCAAGGATGCAGCGTCAACGCGCTAACGCACAAACCTGTTCCGATTCGGAATCAACTCAGCGCAGCCAACTCGCCTCGGCCTCGGGATCGATAGCCAAGCTCGTTCTCGCCGCGACGACGTCCGCGTGCGGCAGCGCACCCTCGTCCGCCAGTGCAGCGAGCGCGGCGAGCGCGATATGCGCCCGGTCGACTTCGAAAAACCGACGCAACGCGACGCGGGTGTCGCTGCGACCGAAGCCGTCGGTGCCGAGCGCGACGAAGCGCTGACCCGGCAGGTAACTCGCGATCATCTGCGGCACGGCGCGCACGTAGTCGCAAGCGGCGATCACCGGAGCGTCCCCGGCGAAGCAGCGCTCGAGATGACTCACGCGGCGCGTCTCACCCGAATGCAGTCGGTTCCAGCGCTCGACCTCGCGACCCTCGCGCGCGAGTTCCGCGAAACTGGTCACGCTCCACACTTCGCTCGCCACGCCGAAATCGGCGAGCCAATCGGCCGCCGCGATCACTTCACGCAAGATCGCGCCCGCACCGAGCAGCCGCACCGGCGAAGCTTTGGTGCGCGCCTGCGCGGGCGTGCGCGTGGCGAACCGATAGGCGCCGCGAATCACGTCTTCGCTCGCGCCCGCCGGCAGATCGGGCTGCGGGTAATTCTCGTTCATGAGCGTGACGTAATAGAACTCGTCGATGCCCTGCTCGAGCATGCGACGCGCGCCATGGTCGAGGATCACCGCGAGTTCGCCCGCAAATGCCGGATCGTAGGCACGGCAGTTCGGGATGGTTGCCGCGATCAGCTGACTGGATCCGTCCTGATGCTGCAGCCCTTCGCCGCCGAGCGTGGTGCGACCCGACGTCGCGCCGAGCAAAAATCCGCGCGCACGCTGATCGGCCGCCGCCCAGATCAAGTCGCCGACGCGCTGGAAGCCGAAGATCGAGTAGTAGATGTAAAACGGCAACAGCGGCACGCCATGCACGCTGTATGAAGTGGCCGCCGCGACCCATGAAGAGAGTGCACCGGCTTCGGTGATGCCCTCTTCGAGCAGCTGGCCGTCGCGACTTTCGCGATACGACAGGAGCGAGCCCGCATCTTCAGGCTCATAAAGCTGACCCTCGGGCGCATAGATGCCGATCTGCCGGAACAGACTCGCCATGCCGAACGTGCGCGCTTCGTCGGCCACGATGGGCACGATACGCGGCCCCAATGTTTTGTCGCGCAGCAAATTGCCGAGCAGCCTCACGAAGGCCATGGTGGTCGACATTTCTTTGTCTTCGGCGCGCAGCGCAAAGCCCGCGTAGCCCGCGAGCGGCGGTACCGCAAGCGGTGACACGGATCGCCGTCGCATCGGCATGGTGCCGCCGAGCGCGGCGCGGCGGACGCGCAGGTATTCGAGTTCGCGACTGCCCTCGGCCGGTTTGATGAACCGCAGCTCGGCGACTTCGTCGTCGCGCAGAGGCAGATCGAAGCGGTCACGGAACTCGAGCAAGGCGTCGACGTCGAGTTTTTTCTCCTGATGCGCCGTCATGCGCGACTCGCCGGCGCGACCCATGCCGTAGCCTTTTTTGGTCTTGGCGAGAATGACGGTCGGTTGCCCGCGATGCGCGCTCGCCGCCGCAAAGGCGGCATACAGCTTGCGCAGATCATGACCACCGCGCTTCAGCGCATCGATTTCGGCGAGCGACATATGCGCCACGAGCGCCCGCAGCGCCGGATCGAGCGCGAAGAAATGCTCCTGGTTGTAGGCGCCATCGTTCGCGCCCAGGGTTTGATACTGGCCGTCGACCGTGTTCGCGAACGCCTTCAACAGCGCGTGCTCGCGATCGCGTGCGAACAGCGGGTCCCAGTCCGATCCCCACAAAACTTTGATGACGTTCCAGCCCGCGCCTTTGAAGAGTGCTTCGAGCTCCTGGATGATCTGGCCGTTGCCACGCACGGGCCCGTCGAGACGCTGCAGGTTGCAGTTGATGATGAACGTCAGGTTGTCGAGCTTCTCGCGTGCCGCGAGCGTGAGCGCGCCGATCGACTCCGGCTCGTCCATCTCGCCGTCGCCGAAGATGCCCCACACGCGACGTTCGGCGGTGTCGGCGTGGCCGCGGTGCTCGAGATAGCGCAGGAACCGCGCCTGATAAATCGCGTTGATCGGACCGATGCCCATCGAGCCGGTGGGGAACTGCCAAAAATCCGGCATCAGCCAAGGGTGGGGATACGATGACAGACCCGCTCCGCCCGTCTCCTGTCGATAGTTCGCCAACTGGGCTTCGCTCAACCGCCCTTCCATGTACGCCCGCGCATACACGCCGGGCGCGGAGTGCGGCTGGAAGAAGACGAGATCGCCACCACCGGCTGCATCCGGACCTTTGAAGAAGTGATGGAGGCCGGTCTCGAAAATCTCCGCCGCGGATGCATAGGTCGCCACGTGCCCGCCGAGTTCGCCGTAGGCTTTGTTGGCGCGCACCACCATCGCCAGTGCGTTCCAGCGCATCAACGCCGTGATGCGTTCTTCGAGTGCGATGTCGCCCGGATGCACCGCCTGTTCGGCGAGCGGAATGGTGTTGCGGTACGCCGAGTACGGCATGACGTTCGCGACGATGCCGAGTTGCTGCGCTTGTTCCTCGAGCGTGCGCAGCAGGAACCGACCGCGCTCGCGACCACCCGCGGCCACGCTCTCGCGCAAAGCGTCCAGCCACTCACGGGTTTCTTCCGGATCGTTGTCGGCAATGCTCATCCGGCAACTTTAGAGAGACGGGCGCGGCAGTAGATGCCAAACAGTGCCGCTATCCGCGGCTCGATCAGCATGTTATGCTTTAAAAACTTAATCAGGCGGAACAAAATGCTGCCATCGACTCTGGACGCCACCGACCGCAAGATCCTCGCCGAACTGCAGCGCGACGCCAAACTCACCAACGTCGAACTGGCGCAGCGCGTGCATCTGTCGCCCTCGCCCTGTCTCGCGCGCGTACGCGCACTCGAAGAGTCCGGCGTCATCCAGCGCTACGTGAGTCTGCTCGACCCCCAAAAGTTGCAACTCGGGGTCAACGTGTTCATCCAGGTGAGCCTCGAGCGACAAGTCGATCGGGCGCTCGAGACCTTCGAAGATACGGTGCGACGCTTCCCGCAAGTACTCGAGTGCTATCTGATGACCGGCGACTCCGACTATCTGCTGCGCGTCGTGGTCTCCGACGTCGAGGCCTTGCAGGCCTTCATTGTCGATGAACTGACCCGCATCCCGGGCATCGCGAGCATCCGCTCCTCGTTCGCCCTAAAACAAGTCAAATACGAAACCGCGCTGCCCATCGACGCTCCGACGCGCACCCTGCGCCCTGGTCGCACCAAGACCCGCAGTTGATCGGCGGCCGCCTTGCCATCGCACGCATGCCGCTGCGTGCGACAGCACGCCGAACATCAGTGATTCTCGCGTCACCATGCATCCGGTCGGATCATGAGAGGGACGCCCATGCGCGCATTACGCTTGATCGCCGCCGCGCTCACCGTACTACTCGGCGTCGTCGTTGCAGTCTGGGCGCTGCGATTCGAGTTTGCGCTCGCCGATGGCGATGGCGGGTTCATCAGTCCAGGCGTCGCGCTCGCCGTGATCTTGGGCGGCTCGCCGATCGTCACAGGAATCGCCGCGATTCGTTCCGTTCGGCGTGACGGCGAGTGAGACTCTCGCGCGTGATGCACTGACGATGCGCTGATCGGTCTACAATGCGATCAGGAGGAGTCGAACGTGAGACCCTTGATCGTGACGGCGCTGCGCGACGAGCTACGTGACTGCGCTATGCCCGATGACTACGCCGTGCTGTTCACGGGCGTCGGCAAGGTCAATGCCGCAATGGCACTGACCGAAGCCCTGCTCTCCACACCCGCTTCGATGGTGATCAACTTCGGCACCGCCGGCGCCATCGATGCGAAAACTCGCGGCCTGCACGAGATCGCGCGGGTCGTACAGCACGACATGCTCGCCGAACCGATCGCACCTCGCGGACGCACGCCGTTCGACGACTGCGTGGGGGTGATCGAATCTGGCTTCGGGACGCTCACTTGCGCCACGGGCGATCGCTTCGTCACCACCGTCGACCCGTGGCTGCACGAGCATCGCGTCGACGTGGTGGACATGGAACTGTTCGCCATTGCCGCGGTTTGCCGGCGCTTGCAGATACC
>Ga0214921_10004854_pt1 | contig 19432 bp, 18 predicted proteins | sample LL1505_MetaG_FD_177992 | JGI IMG/M metagenome (GOLD analysis project Ga0214921, IMG submission 177992) | Freshwater microbial communities from Lake Lanier, Atlanta, Georgia, United States - LL-1505 | ecosystem: Environmental > Aquatic > Freshwater > Lake | place: USA: Georgia | collected... | reverse complement strand
TAGCCAAATAGCTAGTGATAGCAGCAGTAAGAGTAGTTTTGCCATGGTCAACATGACCAATGGTGCCAATATTAACATGTGGCTTATTGCGTTCAAATTTTGCTTTAGACATAGTTATATGTGATAAATAGTTGACATTACTTAAAGAGACTTTTGAAAATACAAAAGTAACTTAAAATAAATCTGTTTTTTTTAAGTAAGAATTTTTACAATTGATATTATAGAACCGTTGTATTCTATTATCAATTTTCTAGGTTAATTTTAAAATCAACAAAATTTTAATGCAAGCAAAAAAATATCCACTCATATTTTTTCTGTTATTTAATTGCTGTTTTTTTATGAAATTAAATTTTTCAGCAATGGCAGAAGAAGTAAAGCTAATTTCTGATGCAGAAACTGAAATATTTTTGCAAGAATTAATCAATCCATTTCGGCAATTAGCTCAATTAAAAGAAGCAAAAATATATTTAGTGCAAGACGAGGCTATCAATGCTTTTGTTGATAAAAATCATAATATTTTCATTAACACTGGTTTATTGATGAAATTTAATAAAATAGAGGTGTTGCTTGGGGTTTTGGCTCATGAAATTGGGCATGTTGTAGGAAAACATGCTTTAAAAACAGAAATTTATCAACAAGATAAAAATAAAGCTTTGTTTGGTTATGGTATGGCACTTGGTGCAATTTTGGCAAAATCGCCAGATAGTGCTGTAGCTATTGCTTTGGCAACTAATGAGGGCATTTATAAAATGCAATTAAAATATTCAAGACAACAAGAAGATTCGGCAGATTTAATAGCCATAGAATTTTTGGAAGCTTTAAGTTATCCAGTTTCTGGTCTAAAAGAAATATTTCAATTTTTTTTACAACAATCTTTGCAAGAAAATTTAGATCGGCAACAAAAAATTGAGCTAGAATATTCTCAAACTCATCCGTTAAGTGAAAAAAGATTAACAAGAATTCAGCAATATCAGCAAAAAAATGCTATTAATTGGCAAAAAATCGCACAGTTCAACGAAAGATTGCTGTTAATACAAGCAAAACTTGATGGTTTTTTATTGCCGACCGATTTGGTGCTAAAAAAATACTTTGATGATAATAAAACCAATCATCAAATCGCCAGAGCGGTTGCTTATTTTAGATTAAATCAATATCAAAAAAGCTTTCAAATACTTGATAAAGCCATTAAAAATAACCAAAATAATGGCTTTTTATTTGAATTAAAGGCAGAGTTATTGCAAAAAAGTCGTCATATTGATTTGGCTATACAAAATTATCAAAAAGCAATATTGTTGCTAAATATCAAACAATCGGCGATGGCAAGATTAATGCTTGCTGAAATAGTGATTAATCAAGAAAATATTCAGCCAAAATTGCTTGATTTTGTTGAACAAAAATTGCTGGAAGCAAAATTTTATTTAGATGATAAGCCGTTATTTTTCAAACAAATTGCTACGATTTTTCATCTAAAAAAACAATATTCTTATGCTAATTTTTATTTAGGCAAATATTATTTTTTATTACAAAATGAAAAAAAAGGCAAAGAATTGTGGCAAGAAGCCTTAAAAACAGAACCTCCACTAGACACTCACACAAAATTTATCATAACAGATTACGGAGTTTTGTAAATTATACTATTTCGATCTAAATTCCCCTTCTGTAGAAGGGGTGGATTTTCGCATAAGTGTAACTTATGCGAAAAGACGGGGTAGTGTCGGCAACACACGGTAGGATCTCTTCGAAAAAACATCTGCGATCGGCTACCGACACTACCCCGGCCGTTTCACGGCCACCCCTTCTACAGAAGGGGAATTGCACACCGAGATCTGCTTGACAACACTACCCCGCCCGCTATCGCTTGCACCCCTTCGTTAGTGCAGGGAATTCTGACCGAGCATTTCGTGTCACCCTGCACTAAAAGAATACTTTTAAAGAGCGATATCTGTGCGATAAAAACCGTGTCGCCAGTTAATTTGTTGTAATAAATTATAGGCTTTTTTTCTGGCTTTGGCAAAATCATCGTCAATTGCAATTATATTTAAAACTCTGCCTCCGACGGCAATGATTTTTGGGTTGTCAAGAATGGTGCCGGCATGTAAAAAATAACAATCTGGTGTTTGTTGAATTTTTTCTAAACCAATAATTTCTGTGTTTTTGATATGATTTTCTGGATAACCTTTGGCACATAAAACCACACAAACTAATTTTTTAGTTTCATCGATAATTAATTGAAAATTAGCTAACTTTTTATGAACAGAAGCTAAAATTAAAGATAAAAATTGTTGGTTAAGTCTGGGCAATAAAACTTGAGTTTCTGGATCGCCAAATCGCACATTAAATTCGAGCAGTTTTGGACCTTGGTTAGTAATCATTAAACCAGCAAACAACACACCACAAAAAGAGATATTTTGTTGTTGCAAAGCCAACAGGGTGGGTAAAATAATTTCTTGATCTATTTGTTTTTGCAGTTGTTTTGAAACTTTATCTACTGGAGAAAAAGTGCCCATGCCACCAGTGTTAAGGCCAGTTTCATTTTCTCCTACTTTTTTATGATCGCAAACAAAACCAAGGGAAACAAAATTGCAACCATCGGCTACCACAAAATAACTCACTTCATAACCTGTTAAAAACTCTTCAATGACAATTTTTTCACCTGCCAAACCAAATTTGCCAGCAAACATACTGTTTATGGCATCTTGAGCTTCTTGTTGATTGTTGGCAATAATCACACCCTTGCCAGAAGCGAGGCCATCGGCTTTAATGACACAAGGAAAACCCAGTTCTAAACAATATTGCAGGGCAGGTTTGCTAGAAGTAAATTCTTGATAACGAGCTGTAGGCACCTGTGCTTGTTTAGCAATTTTTTTCATAAAAATTTTCGAACCCTCTAGTTGAGAGGCTTTTTTATTGGGCCCAAAAACCAAAATTTGCTCTTGCTGTAAATCGTCAACCAAGCCATTTACTAGCGGTTGTTCTGGCCCAACAAAAACTAAATCAATTTTTTGTTCTTGACAAAAAGCAATAATTTCGCGGTGATTATTGATGTTGATATGAGAAACATTGATGGCGAGAGAAGCGGTGCCAGCATTTCCTGGTAAGGCAAAGATTTTTAAATGAGGGTCGGATTGTAAAAAAGCCTTGCACACCGCGCTTTCTCTGCCACCAGAGCCGATAACTAAAATGTTTTTCACCATATGCTAAAATTGACGTAAAGTTAATTGATGATGGGAATGAAGATTATTGATAATTTTTTGGCTGATTTCATCTATTTCGCCACTAGTGAGGGTTTGGGTGGTTGGCTTGATTTTAACCCGAAAAGTAAGGGAAGTTGATTGATTAGCTAAATTTTTGCCACCAGAAAAAATATCAAGTAAAATAACTTGGCTAATATAGGTTTTGTCGGTGTTGATGATTGTTTTTAAAATATCGCTAATAACAAAAGAGTTGTTGGCAATAAAAGAAAAATCTCGCTCAACAGTTGGCAAAATATTGTGCTGATAAGCTTTATGATTGATGTTTAGGTTGATTTGCGGTAGATTTTGACAAAAAATTTCGGCAACATTTAGCTTGTTTTTAAGATCGAAATGTTGATTGATATTTGGATGAATTTCGCCAAAATAGCCCAATAATTTTTTGCCTAAACACACTGCTACAGAGCGGTGCGGATGATAATGATTTGGTAGATTTTCAGTTTGCAATTGCAGACTTTCAGATTTTATATTAAAAATTTCTAAAACACTTAAAAAATTTTGCTTGATATCAAAAACATCAAAAGCACGGGATGGTTGCAGGTGATTAGCAGAAAGATTGTTGCCAGTTTGCAACAGGGCAATTGAGGGCTGATTTTGTTGATTGGTAAAAATACTGCCAATTTCAAACAAAGAGCAATCAAAAAAACTATATGCCGAATTTTTTTGATAATTAGTGATTAAGCCAGTTAAAAGAGTTGGTCTGAGATATTGCATTTCAACAGAAAGAGGATTTTGCAATTCTAATAATTCTTCTTGTTTTGCAAAATTGCTTGCTGTTTTGAGGCTGGTAAAAGACCAATTAATGGTTTCGATAAAACCGCAAGAAACCAAGCTTGTTCTTACTAAATCAAAAGCAGAATGCAAAGTGTTTTTGTTGAAATTTTCTGAAGAAACATCGATATTTAAAGGAATGGTTGGAATGTTGTTGTAGCCATATATTCGGGCGATTTCTTCTACTAAATCACAAGCAATGTTGATGTCGAAGCGGTTGCTTGGCACTGTGATTTTTTTTTGGTTGTTTGGTAAAGAATTATCAGCAAGATTGTTTACGATAAAACCCAGTTTTTCTAAAATGTTGGTGATGTTTTGTTGGTCAATATCAAGTGCAGTAAGTTTTTTTACTAAATCATAGTCAAATTCGATGATTTTTGTTGCATTAATTTTGCCACAAGAGGCGATATCACTAGCTTCTCCGCCACAGATTTCTAGAATTAAATTAGTGGCAAAATCAAGAGTAAAACAGCATAATGAATCGTCAACCCCTCTTTCAAAACGATATCTAGAATCAGAGAGAATATTTAATTCTCTGCCAGTAGTGGCAATATTTTCTGCTAAAAAATGAGCAGATTCTAGCACTATGTCGGTTGTTTCTAAAGTGCAAGAACTATCAAAACCGCCAATAATGCCAGCTAAACTAAGTATTTTATTTTGATTAGCAATAACAAGATGATTATTGTTTAGTGTATGGTTTTGTTGTTTTAGTGAAACAAATTGTTGAGAATTATTGGCTAATTTAATTTCTAGATCGCCTTCGATGTGTTTTGCATTGTAAGCATGCATTGGTTGATTAAAAAGGTGCATTGTATAATTTAGGCAATCAACCACAGCAGAAATGCTATTTAAGCCAACTTTATTGAGATAATCGGTGAGCCACTGCGGAGATTGTTGATTTTTAATATTGCTGATTTTGCGAAAAGCAATAAAACTACACAAATTGCTTGCTAAATTATTGATGTGATGAGGAAAGTTTGTGGTTGTTGTGATGGAAGTTTTTGGAAGTGGTGTTAATTTGCCAAGATTGGTTGCCGACAAATCTTTGGCAATGTTATAAACACCTAAGCAATCTCCGCGATTAGGTGTGATATTTAGCTCAATTAAAGCATCGTTTTTTTGAAAAACTTCGGCAATTAAACTGCCAATTTTAATATTGTTGTCAATTTCAAGAATTCCAGCAGAATCAAAGCCTAAGCCAAGTTCAAAAGCAGAGCAAAGCATACCGTTGCTTTCTATGCCAGCTATTTTTGCTTTTTTTAATACTAAATTAGAAGATGGTATGGTTGAGCCGATAGGGGCAAAAGCAACTTTAATGCCAGATCGAGCATTAGAGGCTCCGCAAACTATGGCGAGAGGTTCTTTTTGCAACGAGGTTTGCACCAAACAAACTTGTAATTTTTGTGAATTAGGGTGAGGGCTGGTTGAAATAATTTCTGCCACTGTAAAATTTCCTAAAGAAGCAGAATAATCTAGGCAAGATTCTACCTCTAGACCAATATTGGTGAGTGTTTGGCAGATTTCTGTTAGAGATGCTTTAGTTTCTAAAAAATTTTTTAGAGTGCTAAGAAGAAATTTCATGTATTTAAATTGCTATTTTCAAGATTTTTAAGAGCTTTGCTAATAAGAAATTTTTGTTGAGAATCGTCTATTTTGCTGTTGGCAACAATTTTTATAGCCTCGTTAATAATGGTTTCTTGCACTTTTCTTACCGCGATTTGCTCTTCTTCTTGTAATCTTTTTTGAGAAGCGGTAGTTATTTTTGCCAATTCTTGTTCTAAGTTTATTTTGGCATTTTGATGTATAATGTTTAATTCGTTAGAAGTGTTTAGCTGTAGTTTTTTGGCATATTCTATTGATTGTTGATGATATTCTTGGGCTTCTTTTAGTAATTTTTCGGCTTTTTCTTTTGCTTGCGATGCCATCAGCAAATCGCGAGCAATTTGTTGAGATTTTTCATTGAGCATTGAGCTAATTTTGTAACCTAAAAACTTATAGATAAAAATTATAAAAAGAACAAAAGCTATCGCCAGCCAAAATTTTTCGTCTATCATAGGTTATGAAAAAATTTTATTTTTGATTAAATTTACAACATTAGCGATTTGTTGCTGATTTTGTAAAAAAGATTGTTGAAAAAATTCTTGTATTTTTTTTTGCATTTCTTTTTGGGTGATGGATATTTCTGCTTTTGTTTTGGCAAGAGAAATTTCGTGGTTGTGATTGATTTCTTTAGTTGCTTGATTGATGTTTTCTTGATAAGAATTTTGAGCTTTTGTTCGGAGTTGCTGAGATTCTTGACTGATTTTAGTTATTTCTTGTTGCAATTCTTCGGCAATAGCAATGTTAGAAGAAATGATATTTGTTCGGTTGTTGATAATTTCAGATAGTCTAGGAATGATAACAAAGTAAATTGTTAAATATAAAATGCTAAAACAAATAATAAACCAAAAAATTTGCGAAGCATAGGTGGTGTAATCAAATTGTGGCATAGAGCTTAAATTCAATGTTTGTTTAAAGATTTGGGCAAAAACAACAAGCTATTTTTGATAAGTTGTTGTAGATTGATTTGATAATAAAACAAGGGGTTTTTTTTATTGTTTTAACCCCTTGTGAATTATACCATTTCAACTTAAAATACATTGTTAGATATTTAATAAATCTAACTTCATCTTTTTGGCTAAAAAGCTTCAAAAAGCCTCAAGCTGTATGGATATACAGCTTTCGTTTTTTAAAGTTTTTATCTCAAAAATATTTTGTTAGATTGATTAATTTTAAAGTTGAAATGGTATTATTGTTGTTAATTATTGATTTTTCTATTTAAAAATTAAAATGAAGGCAATAACAGCAGCAAGTAAAGCAATCATTTCAGCGAAAGCCGCAGCAACATAGACATATTTTTGAATTTGCGGTGTAGCAGAAGGATTTTTGGCAATGCTTTCAAAAAGAGAGCTGAATATTTTGCCGATAGCTAAGGCAGAACCAGCCATAGCAATTGCTAATAAACCGATAGCGATGAATTTTAGTTCCATGTTATTTTGAGAATAAGTTGATTAAATAAAAAAATTAATGTTCCTTGGTGGTTTCGCCTAGATATGTTGCTACCAAAATAGCAAATATATAAGCTTGCAAACCAGCAACAAAGAACTCAAAACCAATCATTGCTATTGCAAATAACAACGGTATGGTGCCAAAAACTAAACCCATAGAAACAATAAAGCCTGCAATTACTTTTAATAGCACATGGCCTGCCACCATATTGGCGAACAATCGAACAGAAAGGGTGATTGGCCTGATTAAAAAAGAAATTAGTTCTAAAACAAAAATTAGAGGGGCAATTAAAACTGGCACACCACTTGGCAAAAACATATGCAAGAAGCCAGAAAAACCGTTTCTTATGATGGCATAAATAGTGATGGTTAAAAAAGCAATTGTTGCCAAAGCAAAATTAACTGCAATTTGGCTGGTTGAGGTAAAGCTGTAAGGAGTTAAGCCCAAAGCATTACACATAAAAATAAATAAGAAGATGCTAAATATTAGAGGGAAGAATTTTTTGCCTTCTTCGCCAATGGTTTCTTTGATGATGTTGTTGACAAAATTAAATAAAGTTTCGGCAAGAACTTGTGTTTTTGAAGGAATTAATAGTTTTTTGCTAGTTGCTTTCAATAAAAAAACAATGATTAACAAAGTAGAAAGCATCATAAAAAAAGCAGAATTGGTGATGCTTAAATCGAGTTTGCCGATTTTAAAATCAACGAAATTATGTATTTTGAATTGATCTAATGGGCTGTGTTTTTGATGAGATTCTTCTGCATGAGGAAGGGCAGAATTGTTGTTTGATAAAGTAGATTGAGCTTCGTTGTTTTGAATTGATGCATTATCGTGAGAAGAAGATGATGGATTTTGCTGTATATTGTTGTTATTGTTAATGGCAGAATCGTTATTTTGCATACAATTAAAAAGGCAAAAAATTAAATTGTTAAATTATTTTTAGTAAATAAAATGTTATATGTGATTGATGTTTTATTGCATCAATTAGCATATCGATGGCATAAATATTAACCTTTTATATTTTCAATGTCAAGTTTGTTTATAAAAAAACATTAGCAATATTTGTTAAAAATTACTATAAAATAAATGAAAAATTATTTCAAGAAAATCATTATCGTGTTTAGTTGTTTGCTTTCAAGCTTAATTTCGAGCTTAATTTTAAGCTTAATTTTTTCGGCATCGGCACAAGAATTGCAAGGAAAATTTCAAGATTGGAGTGTTTTTAAAATTAATCACAACAATAAAATTGTTTGTTATATCGCCTCTATACCAATTGGCACTTCTGGCAACATCAAAAAAGAAGGGGAGCCATTTTTTTTGGTAACCAAAATTAATGAAGATAGCGACGAAATAAGCTCTTCTTTGGGTGCTATTATTGCTAGCGACAGCAATGCCGAATTGTCAATTGGCAATCAAAAATATGTTTTATTTCCTTATCAATCTATGCTTTGGGCCAACAACAAAACCGATGACATCAATATTATTAAGGCTATGCAACAACAAGCAGATTTTACTATTACCGCAGTTTTAGATAATGCCAAAAATTTTGTTGATACCTATTCTTTGATTGGTTTTAATGAAAGTTATCAATTAATGAAAAAAATATGCAAATAGTTTTGTTTTTGCTTGTTATTATTGCCATTTTATTATTTTGGTTAATAAAATCGTCGTCAGTTAATCAAAAGCAAGTTTTGCTAAGTAAAACAAAAAAAACCAAGAAAAAAAAACCCTTTTCAACCAAAAAAATACCCAAAACAGACGAAGAGCTATTTATTGCTAAAGAAGAAGTAATATCAAATACCGAAAGAAAAAAAAGAAAACTACAAAATCAACAAGAGAATGATTTTAATTTGCCCGAAGAAAAAATAGTTGGCATTGTCAAGCCACAAGGATATTGGACTAACAAAATTTTTGGCGAAAGATTTGGCACTATTTTGGCTATGTCTAAGCAAAATAAATCTGGTTTTTGGACCACTCTTGTCGAGTTAAATCGTTCTAACAGCACCCGTTCTAATTCTAATCGCAATAAAGCAAGATGACTAACTATTTTGAGCTTGCCTCCAATAATTTATGGCTACCCTATACCCCGATGTTAAACCATCTTCAGCAACTACCAGTTAAAAAGGCAAAGGGTTGCAAAATTTTTTTAGAAGATGGTAGTATTTTGCTAGATGGCATTTCTTCTTGGTGGTCGGTTGCTCATGGCTATCAACACCCGCACTTGGTTGCATGCCTTGTGAAGCAAGCAAAAAAGCTCTCGCACATTATGTTGGCAGGTTTTGCTAATGAGCAAACCTATAAATTATCTTATCGGCTTTGCCAATTTACCAATATGGATGCGGTTTTTTTCTCTGATTCTGGCTCGACGGCTATTGAGGTTGCTATGAAAATTGCTTGGCAATTTTTTTATAATCAAAAACAAACTTCAAAAAAATATTTCGTAAGTTTTGCCAATTCTTATCACGGAGACACCACGGGAGCGATGTCTTTGGCCGATTTACAGCACGGTATGCATAAAAAGTTTAAAAATTTGTTATTGAGAAATTTCAATTTGCCACTGCCAACTTCGCAAAATGATCTTGATTTTTTTGCTAATTTTGTGAGTAAAAACAAACAGCAACTTGCAGGGGTTTTTATTGAGCCGATTTTGCAATGTGCTGGTGGTATGCATTTTTATGATGCTAATATTTTGCAAGGCATTGCCAAAATTACTCAAGAAAACAATATTTTACTGATAGTCGACGAATGTGCCACAGGTTTTTATCGCACTGGCAAAAAATTTGCCCACCACTATGCTAATATTAAGCCAGATATTTTGGTTTTAGGCAAGGCCCTTACAGGAGGTATGCTTACTTTATCGGCAACTTTGGTAAATCAAAAAATTTATCAACAATTTTTAAAGCCCGATCTAGATTCTGCCCTAATGCACGGCCCTACTTTTATGGGAAATGCCTTGGCTTGTGCCTCGGCGAATGCTTCTTTAGATTTGTTTGAAAATAATTCTTACGACAGAAAAGCCAAAAAAATTGAGCAAATTTTACAACAAGAATTGCTTTGTTTAGCAAATAATCAAAATGTGAGAAAAGTTGAAATATTAGGGGCGACAGCCAATATCAAGCTACAAAAAACCACTTGGGAGCAAACTTTGCAACTTAGGCAACAAGCAATAAAACTTGGAGTTTTTTTACGACCTTTTGCCGATTGTCTTTATACAATGCCCGCCCTTACCATAAAATCTTACGAACTAAAAAAAGTTTGCAAAGCTATGAAATTATTGGTAAATTCTATTTAAGTGTGCAATTCCCTGCACTAACGAAGGGGTAGCGACCGAAGGTCGACGGGGTAGTGTTGGCAATCCACGGTAAGATCTCCTCGAAATAGCATTGTGCCGTGTTTCCGAACACTACCCCGTCTTTTTTTGCTGTCGCAAAAAAATCCACCCCTTCTACAGAAGGGGAATTTAGATCGAAATCATAATTACATATTTGCTAAAAATTGTAAATAAAGCCAAAGTTGAGGCTTCTGTTGACATAGTTGTATTTTCTGTTATTTTCAAAATAGGCTCTTTTTTCAAAATTATGTCTAGCTTCAAGCGAAAAAGAGCTGTTAAGTTTATAAGAAATGCTATTTCGTAGTTCATAATCTAGGCTGTTGCTGTTGCTAAATGCAAAAGCTCGGCTATTGATGCCGATTAAATCGTTGATTTTATGTTGCATTCTTGCCGAAAAAACAACTTCGTTTTGCTGTTTAAAACCAGCTAGTTTTCGTTTGCCAAAACCAAGATCGAGCTCTAAAAGATCGGGTACAAAAATATAGCCAAAACTAATATCAAGCCTTAAATCGTAAGGGTTGGTGGCGAGATAGTCTTGTAAAGTTCGTTGATATAAAGCAACATAATAGGGGCTGTTAAAAATTTTATTTTTGCTGTTAAATTTAAAATCGTATTGCTCTTTGGTTTTAACATTGTATTGCTTTTTTTTGCCACTACCCACATCGGCAAAATTTTTATCGCAGTCAAAATTAACATCTGCTAAAAGTTGTGGATTTTGATAAAAATAACGAAAACCAAGCTGGTAGTTGTGCGAATTGTAATCAGAAGATGTATTGCCATTGATTGCCACATATTGCCTTTGTTTGCTAGCAAACTTGCGGTTTAGGGCAGAAACAATGGCTTCTCGATAAGATTTGCTTTCGATAGCAAAGGCAGAGTTGACAAAAAACAACAGAATGATTTTTGTCAAAAAAAGGTGGTGAACTTTTTTTAACATTTTTTTTGGTTATTTGGTGGTGTTTTTGATGATGGTTTATTTTAAAAAATTAGGGTTTTTTAATTGCTGGTTTAGGCTCTTCAGCTTCACTCACCGCAGGAATATCTTGAGTTTCTGCTGGTGGGGTGGCACTGCTTTCGGGGCTTGTTACTTGCATTTCGGTGGCATTAACATTAGAAATGTTGCCTGCATCGCCTTCGTCTTCTGGGCTATAAGGAATTTCGGGCTCTGGATTTTCGCCAGACATATCGGGTAGGTCAATTTCTTGCTCTTCTTGATTTTCTAGCCAACTAAGATGTGATTTTACTTTGTTGGCATATTTCACCCCCAAAAAGAACGAAAACACCATTAAAGCAATAATAACAATAATTTCAACCGCTCTAATCATATAAAATAAAGAAAATTAATTAAAAAAACAGCCTTAAAAAAGGTTCTTAAAAAAAGTATATGGCTAAATTTTAAAACATCAATTAATTAAAGCAACCATATTTTATACATTGCCAAAAAAATAATCAAAAAAGCACTTGCAAAATATAAATTTAATTTTATTATGGCAATTATAAACGAATTTATAAATTTAATAAAAAAATTTTATGTCACCTCAAGATAATCTTGGTCCAAAACTTGAAACAGGTAAAGTTTTAGATGCTACTGCAAATATTATAACTGATAATGATCATAGTTTAAAAGAAACAGTAAAATTCAATCAAGTTTATCTAAAAAAATTTCAAGACGAGATAAAAGGATTAAATGACGAAAAATTAAAATTAATTCTTGAGACATTAGGTGTAAAAGATATAAATGGAAGAATTGGGGAACTAAAACAAGATGATAATCTAAAACATGTAATGCGGTTTTGGTATGAAATCGAACAAACAGCTGGTCATACAGGTGATGCTCATTTGGGTATCGATCTTAAAAATTACCCTGTATTATTCAAAGCTTATTTAGAAGTAAAGCAAACCAACTTCTCAACAATTGAAGCAAAATTAAAAAATTCAGATGGAACAACTCAAGCTATAACATGTTTATTAAGTGGTGCTTGGGTTGATTTTCATGATCAAAATCAAAAAGAAGAAAATGTAGAAAGATTTAGAGATAGTTGTGAAACAAAGTTAATTTTAGCATGTTCGATAGAATATTTAAGTCAAGAAACGAAACAGAAATTTAAAAAAGCAAAAGAAGTATTGAGTAGAATTGAATATAAAGAAGGTGAAGATTTCAAATATCTTATCCCAGGCGATGATAATGAAAAAGTAAAATTTATAACCGCGGTTAATTTGGCATCTCTCGCTCAGACACTATCAAACTTGAAAGAAAATGAGGTATTTAATCTTTCACTGCCAAATGCTTTTTTACCAACAGAAAATAGAGAAGACTATAAAGCAGAATTAACAAAAGAAGCTATAGAATTGGCAAAAGAACTTAAAAAAAATATAATTATAGATGGAAAACTATATAAGAAAGACAAAGAAGAAGAAGTAGAATTAAAAGATTTCGAGAAAAGATTAAAAAAAACTGAAGATTTTAAAAAAAATCAAAAAATTTTAGATCAACACAAGTTAAAAGTTATATATTCCTCAAATCCTGCCGAATATCCGATGAATTTTGATGGTTGTATACCAACTCATGGTCATTTTCCACATTTATGTCGTACTTTAGAAGAAACAATGAGGGGTTTTTGGGCAAAGGTAACAGGAAATAAACTTGCTACTTTATCTGTTAACGGTGTTGAGCCAGTGAAAATTGAATATACCCTTGGTGAAAAAAGAGTTTTTGGTTGTGTTCCCAAACAGGGTAATGCTTTTTTTGTCGATCGTTATGTCTTATCGGCTATTACGGCTGGTTATCGTCTTGCTCGAAACATTGTCGCTGCTGTTGCTGCTACTACTCCTGCCACTGTTGTCGCTGCTGCCGCTCCTGCCGCTCCTGGTGGTCCGAATGCTACCGTTCCTGATGGTTTCGATACTGGTGCTGTTACTCTCCCCATTACTCCCGCTTATAGTGCTGTCGCTTCTTCCAATGCTGTTCTCCCTGCCAGTGCTCCTGATGGTCCTGAACCTGGTGTTTATTGGGCAATTACTCGAGGTGCATTTGATATTTATATTGTAGATAAAAAAGAAGATGAAAAAGTGAAACTTTCCATGATTAAACAATCAAATGGGACATTAAAAGAAATAGAATCACCAGAAGAAAAACAAAATTTTTTTACTGCCTTTAATATCGAAGGCGGTTATCTTGATGATAAAGATAGTTCTAAACAAATAGTTTCTATAAAACTTACAGAAGACATAACAAAAAAAGAGGAAATAATTCTTGCTATTAAATGTTTTCTTGGTCATCGTGGCCGCACTTGTGGTTTTTCTACTTTTGCAGGAGCTCTTGCCTCGTTTGGTAAAACGAAAGAAAAAAACAATGAATTTGTAACTATAGAAATTGATGGTTTTGAAGGTGAGATTGAATTAAAAAAGTTAACAGGTACCGGTGATAAAACAACAGATTTTGAAAACAGAAAAAAGCTTGCCCAATGGCTAGAAAGCAATGCAAAAAAACTTAAAAATTTTACTAATTTGAATGCAATAATCAAGGAAATAATTAAAGAAGGTAGAAATGAAGAACCCAAAGATCTTCAAGATAACATTTTGGAATTGTATAAGATTGTAAAATCAGTTTCTGAGGCAACTCAAGGATTGACAGATGAAGCGGAAAAACAAGAACAAGAAGGAGTTAACAAATTAAAAAAAGATTTAGAACAACAAAAAGAACAACTAGTAACATACGGCATAACAATCGATCCTATGACAATTAATGATGTTGCTATTCTTGCTCTTTTGTCTGCTTTTTTGGTGGTTATGGCTGGTTCTGGGGCTCTTGCTCTTCCTGCTGTACTTGCTGCTTTTAGAATACTTTCTCTTGAGACAGGATGGAAGTTAGATGATGATGGAAACCTTAACAAAATAGATAATAAACTTGAAAAACCATCTGCAAATCCTAACGGATTAAAGGTTAACCAATTAGACAGCAAAGCTCATAGTGTTGGTAAAGATTCTGGTGTCGCTTAAAAACCATTGTTTCGATAAAAGTTAAAAACTTTTTTTTGATTACACATTAATATTTTGCCGATAAAAAATACAGGCCACAGGCAGGTGCTGTGGGGCCTGCTTTGGTGCGATTTTTGCTGTGTAAAATTTGCAAAACTTGTGTTGGTTGAAACTTGCCTAAGCCCACATAAACCAAGGTGCCAACAATATTTCGCACCATATGATGCAAAAAAGATTTTGCCACCACATTAATTTTGATGCAATCGGCAAGCAAGCCACTATTAGCAAAGTTATAAGCAGAGTTTTCGGGCAACATAAAATCTATGCTATCGATAGTGCGAATTGGCGATTTTGCCTGACATTCGCCATCGCGAAAAGCCGAAAAATCGTGACAACCAAGCAAAAACCCGCTTGCTTGTTGCATCGCCAAAACATCGAGAGGTTTGGCAATGTGCCAAGCCAAGTTTTTCAGCAAAGCAGAAGGTGCTTGACGGTTGCAAATTAAATATTGATAAGTTCTTTTTTTGACCGAAAACCGAGCATGAAAATTTTCATCAACCAAGCAAGCAGACAAAACCCTAATTTCTTCTGCTTGCAAATAGTGATTTAGGCCCAAAACCACCTGATGATTTGCCAAAAATTTGCTGGTATCAAAATGAAAAACCTGCCCCAGCGAATGCACTTTTGCATCGGTTCGCCCTGCCACCGCCAAATCAAGCAAATTTTGGTTGGTAAGCTTGTTTAGAGCAACAACAATTGCTTGCTCGATGGTTGGCAAAGCGGGTTTTTGCTGAATTTGTAGCCCATAATAATTGGTGCCGTTATATTCGACGACAATTTTATAACGATAAAACTGCATAGTTATTGAGTGTTTGCACCAAGTAAATGACAAATTGCCAAGGTGAGATCGGCACGATTGAGGGTGTAAAAATGAAACTCGTTAATGCCGTAGTTATGCAAAATTCGGCAAAGTTCGGTTGCCACCACACAAGCAATGAGTTGTCGGGTTTCTTTTTGGTTGTCGAGGTTGTTAAAAAGTTGAAACATCCATTTTGGAATGGTGATGCCACACATTTTGGCAAAATGTTGCACTTGGGTGAAGTTGCTTACCGGTAAAATGCCCGGAATGATTGGCACAAAAATTTTATTTTTATGACACAAATCAACAAACCTTAAAAAATCTTCGGCTTCGAAAAAAAATTGAGTGATGATGCGGTTCGCCCCAGCATCAACTTTTTGCTTTAAATAATAAATATCTTGCTCTAAAGACTGGGCTTGCGGGTGTTTTTGCGGGTAGCCTGCCACCGAAATATCAAAATTAATGCCATATTTAGTTAAATCTTTAATGCCCTCAACCAAATCGCAAGCATATTTATAGCCATTTTGATGAAGCTGATAATTAGAGCTAGAAGCCGGCATATCGCCCCTTAAAGCCACGATATGGCGAACCCCAATTTGCCAATAATTATGTAAAATTTCGGCGATTTCTTGTTTAGAGGCCGCTACACAAGTGAGGTGGGAAGCGGGTTTGAGGGTGGTTTGGGTGAGAATTTTTTGGATGGTTTGGTGAGTTCTTTCTCGGGTAGAACCGCCCGCCCCATAGGTTACCGACACAAAACTTGGGTTTAGATGTTGCAAACTATTGATTGCTTGCCAAAGCTTTTGCTCCATCTCTTCGTTTTTTGGCGGAAAAAACTCAAACGAAAACTTAACATTGTTTCTTTTGGCAATAAAACTTGCCAAATTATGATTGATTAAAGCCATAAAAAATAATATTGATTTTTAGATTAAAATTATAATCACCTTTTTTCAATATTGCAATGTTGATTTTAAGATTCGATCTAAATTCCCCGCACTAACGAAGGGGTGGCGACCGAAGGTCGACGGGGTAGTGTCCGGTAGCCGATCGCCGATGATTTTTCGAAGAGATCCTACCGTGTGTTGCCGACACTACCCCGTCTTTTTTTTGCTGTCGCAAAAAAATCCACCCCTTCCTTTGGTGCGGGGAATTTTGCCCCAGTTCTTTTATATTTCTCTCACAACCCTTCTAAAAAAGGGGAATTTTGCCCCAGCACTCAATATCAATTTCGATTGTTTCGTTAAAAAAAAATGGCAAATTTGTGTTGTTTTTTAGAAAAAAAAATATTATAATGGCTTTTTTTCTATCATTTTTCGTTTTCACACACTCATAATATGAATTTTTCACAAATTGTTTTGCAACAAAAAATACACTTTATCGGCATTGGTGGCATTGGCATGAGTGCACTAGCTTTAATGCTGAGAAAATATAATGTGGCAGTGCAAGGCTCTGATTTAAAAGAAAATTATCTCACCAACAAATTAAAGCAAGCTGGCATTGACTATTATTTAGGGCATAGTCAAAACAATATGTGTGGCGATATTTCTTTGGTGGTTAAAACCTCTATTATCAAAGATGATAATCCAGAAATAATCTATGCCAAAGAGCATAACATACCAATTATCACTAGAGCCGATCTGCTTGCCATTGTGATGCAACAATATTTAGGCATTACTGTTGCGGGCACTCATGGCAAAACCACCACCACCGCCATTATTGCGGTTTTGTTAGAGCAAGCTGGCCTTGATCCTAGTGTTATTAATGGTGGCACCATTCATTATTTTAACAGCAATTACAAAATTGGGCAGGGCAAATATTTGGTTGCCGAATCTGATGAATCCGATGCTAGTTTTGTGAAGCTTCCCACTTTTTTAGGGGTGGTTACCAACATTGAGCCAGAACACCTTGAATTTGCTGGCTATGAACATAATTTTGCCATTCAAAAACAATATTTTTTGCAATATATTTCGCAAATTCCTAACGAAGGTTTGGTGGCTTTAAACCTCGATTGCCCTAATGTTTTAGAGTTATATCAACAATTAAAGGCTCAAAAACACAATCTTTTTGGCTATTCTTTGTTGCCAAATAATGGTGATTTGTGGGCAGAAAATGTTTCTTGCCATAGGCAAGGTATTTCTTTTGATGCAGTTTTTGCTTCTGGTGAAAAAATTAGCAACATCGCAATGCCAATTTATGGCAAACACAATGTTGGCAACACTTTATCTGCTATTGCTATTGCTAATTTTTTGGGCATCACTTTTCAACAAATAAAAGATGGTTTAAAACTATTTACAGGGGTTAAACAAAGGTTCACCAAAGTTGGCGAATATAAGCAAATTCCAATTATCGACGATTATGCCCATCATCCAACCGAAATTTCTGCTACCTTGCAGGCTGCTCGAAGTTTTATTGGCAACAACAATCTAATTTGCGTTGTGCAACCACATAAATTTAGTCGGGTAAAAGATCTATTTCAAGAATTCTGCACTGCTTTTTCTTTGGCCGATGTGGTAGTGGTTGCCGATATTTATGGTGCTTCACAACAACCAATTGCAGGCATTACACAAGATGCTTTAATTGCTGGCATCAAGCAGGCAGGGCACTTGCAAGTGGTTAAATTAGAAAGTGAACAAAATTTAGCCAGCACACTAAAACCTTATTTAAAAACAGGTTCTTTGGTGATTTGCATGGGGGCGGGCACCATTTCTAGCTGGGCGAATAATTTACAAGAAAAATTATACCAAAATGACACTAATAATTAGCGAGCTCACTACTAAAAAACAAATGCTTACTACTTATCAGTTGGTAAACGAAATGTATAAAAATATTAGTTTTGCCGATTTTTCTTGCAAAATAACCGAAATGATCAAAATTAGCAACTATAAAATGGTGGCAGGCTACTATCAAGAAGAGTTAGTGGTGGTTTCTGGTTATTGGGTGGCTTTAATGCTTTATTGTGGCAAATATTTGCAACTTTCTAATTTTGTTACCAGTCAAAATCAACGAAGTAAGGGTTTTGGTAGCCAAGTTTTGCGATATTTACAAGAAAAAGCCATCACTTTGCAATGCAATAAAATTGTGCTTGACTCTTATATTGAAAATAAAAAATCACATTCTCTTTACTACAAACAAGGCTTTTATGTGAGGGGCTTGCATTTTATGAAAGACTTATAATTATGACTAAACCAAAAATAAATGTTTGCAATTTAAGCAAAAATTTTGCCGATAAACAAGTTTTAACCGATATTTCTTTTAGCATCAATCAAGGAGAATCTTTGGTTATTTTGGGCGGTTCTGGCAGTGGCAAATCGGTGTTAATCAAAACCATTGCCGGCCTTATCAAACCAAGTGGTGGTGAAATTTTTATCGATCAACAAAAAACCAACGATTTAAACGAAAAAGAGCAAGATAAAATAATGCAAAAAATCGGCTTTTTATTTCAAGGAGGTGCTTTGTTTGATTCTTTGCTGGTTTGGGAAAATGTAGCTTTTCGCTTAATTCACCAACAAAAAATGCCAGCAAAACAAGCCTTTGATTTGGCGGTGCAAAAACTACAATCGGTGGGGTTAAGTGAAAAAGTTGCCAATCTTTATCCTTCTGAGCTTTCTGGTGGTATGCAAAAAAGAGTTTCTTTGGCAAGAGCAATTGCTATTAATCCCGAAATTATTTTCTTCGATGAGCCAACCACGGGCTTAGATCCAATAATGGCTGATGTTATCAATAATTTAATTGTTGCTAACTCAAAACAACTAGGGGCAACCACTTTAACCATCACTCACGATATGCATTCTGCCAGAAAAATCGCCGATAAAGTGGCAATGCTCTATCAAGGGCGATTTATTTGGTTTGGTAGTGTTGACGATTTATACAGTTCTGGCAATGAGTTTGTTGAGCAATTTATTCATGGTAATGCCGTTGGGCCAATTAATTTTTCGCAATAAATTTGTTAATCGTAAGAAAATAATTGACATTGAATTTAACAAACAATAAAATATTGTTTTTTTAATGAGGTTGTTTAATTAACAATGCTTCGTTTCAACAATTTTTTTAACACTAATTACTTAAAAATGCAAAAAACTTATAGTGCTAAACCGTCTGAGATAACTAAGCAGTGGTGGTTGATTGATGCAGAAAACCTAGTTTTAGGCAGGTTGGCTTCTGTGGTGGCTAAAATGTTGAAAGGTAAGCATAAAG
>Ga0214921_10004853_pt1 | contig 19433 bp, 17 predicted proteins | sample LL1505_MetaG_FD_177992 | JGI IMG/M metagenome (GOLD analysis project Ga0214921, IMG submission 177992) | Freshwater microbial communities from Lake Lanier, Atlanta, Georgia, United States - LL-1505 | ecosystem: Environmental > Aquatic > Freshwater > Lake | place: USA: Georgia | collected... | reverse complement strand
ACCAAGTCCAAGTTCGACAACCTTTACGGCTGCCGTCACTCCTTGGTCGACGGATTAAACCGCGCCCTCGACGTCATGATCTCCGGCAAGGTCGCCGTGGTCTGTGGCTACGGCGACGTCGGCAAAGGCTCCGCCCAGTCTCTACGCGGACAAGGCGCCCGGGTCATCGTCACCGAAATCGATCCGATCAATGCCCTGCAAGCCGCTATGGAGGGATACGAAGTCACCACCATCGAGGAGACCTTCGGTCGTGCCGACATCTACATCACCACCACCGGCAACAAGGATGTCATCACCATGCAACACCTCTCCAAAATGAAGGATCAGGCCGTGGTGGCGAACATTGGCCACTTCGACAACGAGATCCAGGTCGACAAGTTGAATAACTTCCCCGGGGTCAAAAGGGTCAACATCAAGCCCCAGCTCGACAAGTATGTCTTCCCCGACGGCCGGGAACTCTTCCTGCTCGCCGAAGGACGGTTGGTCAACCTCGGTTGCGCCACCGGTCACCCCAGCTTTGTCATGAGCAACAGCTTCTCCAACCAGACGCTGGCAGCCCTCGACCTGTGGAAGAACCGCTCGATCTACAAACCCGCCGTTTACGTCCTGCCCAAGAAGCTCGACGAGGAAGTGGCCCGGTTGCACCTCGAGAAGATCGGGGTGAAGCTGACCAAGTTGACCAAAGACCAGTCCGATTACCTCGGCATTCCAGTCGAAGGTCCCTTCAAGCCCGAGCACTACCGCTACTAAAGCTTGGTTTCTTAAAACCCCCGGCGGGCCAATCCTGCCGGGGGTTTTTTATTTGCGGATCGCGCCAGAAGCCGGCCAAAGCAGAGAACAGGCGATGGAACCCCCGACCAACCCCGTGATGATCCCCAGTGACCAAGTGATGGGGAACTTTCCGCCAAAAGCCTCGTTCAACCAAGCCAGCTTGAGTCCGACAAAAATCAGAACCAATCCCAACCCGTATTTCAGGAAATGAAACTTGTCGATGACCCCCGCCAAGAGGAAATAGAGGGAGCGTAAACCGAGGATCGCAAAGACATTTGAGGTCAGGACAATCAACGGCTCTTTGGTCAGAGCAAAGATCGCCGGAACCGAATCCACGGCGAAAACAATGTCGCAGATTTCAATGAAGAGCAAAGCCACCATCAAAGGGGTCACCATCCAACGTCCCCCGACCTTGACCCAGAACCTTTCCCCCTCCAAGTGGGGATGAATCGGAAGAAGCCGCCTCAGAAGACGGATCATAGGGTTGGTGGACGGATCGATGGGCTTGTCAGGCGAAAAAAGGATCTTCCCACCGGTCAAGATGAGGAAAACCCCGAAAAGAATCGAAACCCAGGCGATCTGCAGCAACACCGAACCCAAGGCGATGAAAATGATCCGAAAAAGAAGAGCGCCGAGAATGCCATAAAAGAGAATTCGGTGCTGATACTTTGCCGGGATGGCAAAGAAGTTGAAGACCACGACAAAGATAAAGATGTTGTCCACCGCCAGAGACTTCTCCACGACAAAGCCGGTCAGAAATTCCAAAGCGGACTGCCGGGCCGCCACCGAGGGATCAAAACCCGGGATCGCCAAAAGACGCGGATCGTTAGCCAACGCATGGTGGGCAAAGAAATAGAATCCAAAGTTGAAGAGCATGGCCAAAGTGATCCAGACCACGCTCCATCCCGTCGCCTCCCGCAGACTCACCTCATGCGCCTGCCGATGGAATACCCCTAGATCCAGAGCCAGAATCAGAAGAACAAAGACCAGAAAGCCTGCGTAAAACCAGAGGTAGTCGGAAAAGGGGAAAAGTATGACTTCCATCATGGCATGAAATTCATGTTTGAATTAAAGGCCAACCGGTTGGGTTGCTTTAGAAGCGGCGCGACGAACGGGGATCAGGCACAATCCTGTTGTTGTCGTAAGGCGCGTAACCGGCGGGTGTCCCCGGAGTCAGGGGGTTACCCGCAGGCGGATTTTTGGCCTCCTGTTTGGGCTTGCTCGGCGGAGCTGTTTTCGCCGCCTCGGTTTTTGCCGGTAAAGCATTCGGATCCTGGGAAATCTTTTTATAGGCACCGGAGGGAGGCTCGGGAGCTTGGGGCGGAACCATGATACGGCCATCCGAGGCACTACTGGCCGGCATGATGGGCTTGGCTCCGGATTGATAATCTTTTCCCATGGGACTGCTGGAGGAAGGACCCGTGAAGGAATCAAAGCTCGGCTGAACTCTCCCATCTCCCGAGTCGTTAGCCCGGGGCTTGACCCCCTCAATTCCCGTGACGGCCGGCAACTTGGCCTTGTCCGTTTCAACCAAACTATCCGTCGAGCTTCTAGAAATGGCAGGTTCCGAAACCGTTCCCTTCTTGCTGGGTTTCATCTGCTCCTGGGTCGCCATCTCTTGCGTTTTGGCCTCTGCCTGCAAAGCCTCTTCCTGCTGTTTCTTCTTGGCGGCTTCTTGCTTCTCTTGGACACCTTGGGCCGCCCAATCCTGATTCTTTGATTTTTTATCATCCTGCGCCGGAGGACGAAGTTGAGGAATAGACGGAGAGCTGGGGGCTTCCGGCAAAACGGTTTTGGGCTCCGGAGCGTCCATGTCGGGCAGTTTTTGCTCCGGCTTCGTGGAGGGGAGACTGGATAGATCGTCCATGTTCTGCCCCAGTGCCACCCAAGGCAAAAATAAAGCCAAAGTGAGCCCTCGGATACCCATGCTTAGAAACATAATTCTCGGTAAGCCCTCGTCAATCTTCCCCCCTTAGCCGGCATGGAATAAGATGACCTTATCTTGAAATCACCCCTTTCGATTGAACTAGAGGAAAAGATAAGGGATTCAGGCCCACTTCGCTTCGACCTCTTTATGCAGTCCGCCTTATACCATCCGGAATATGGTTTTTATTCCTCAGGCCGGATTCGGACGGGGATCCAAGGCGACTTTCTGACTCCGGTCTCGGCGGGACCAGTTCTGGGTCAGCTACTGGCCCGCCAGGCCGATGAATGGCACGCCTCCTTGGGCCGACCTTCCCCCATTTTCCTTGGCGAACAAGGAGCGGACAGGGGTCTCCTTGCCGCCGACATGCTCAACTCCATTTCCTCATTCCACCCAAAGCTCAAGACCGCCGTCCAAATGCATTTCATCGAACCCTCTGCTGCCCTCATGGCCCAACAAAAAGAACACCTCCTTCAGCAGCGGGAGTCCTTCCCCCTCCACTGGCATCACGACCTTGCCACCTTGGCCCCGGAAAACATTCCGTGTTTTTTCTATTCCTGCGAGTTGGTCGACAGCTTTCCCGTCCGCTTGGCACGGTACCGCCAAGGATTATGGCAGGAGCTCTTTGTTTCCCTCGTGGCAGACCAGTTTGCCTGGTCAGAACAACCTGTCTCTTCGGACCTGCAGGCCGAAATTCAACGCTGGAATATTCCCAAACTGGAGGGTTTTACCGCCGAAATCCGTCCATCCGCCGGTCCGTGGATCCGCACCCTCGGCCAAAAGATTCATCAGGGACTTATCCTCACTCTGGACTACGGCCTACCCGCACCCGATCTTTACCACCCCTCACGTTCGGCGGGAACCTTGGTCGCCCTTCGTGAACACCGTCGCTCTGCCGACCCCCTGCAGGATCCGGGAAAGCAGGATCTTACCTCCCACGTGAACTACACCGAACTGATGCAAGAAGGAGAGAAGGAGGGACTTTGCCCCCTCGGACTCGTCGATTTTTCCCAAGCCTTCACCCGGTTGGCCCAACCCCTTCTTTCCGAAGGAAAAACTCTTTCAGAAAAATGGATCCGCAACTTCCAGCACCTCACTCACCCCGGTTTTTTCGGCAAAACCCACCAGATCCTCGTTCAGGGCAAAAACCTGCCCGAATCCTTTCAGCCAGCAGTTTTAAGGTCGATATCCGGCTGAATGAACCCCTCCCCTGATAAGGCAGAGTCGATGACCCTGCCTTGACGTGGCGACCGAAAACAACCGTCTCAGCCGCGCTTGTTCCAGTCGAAAACGCCCTTCTTATAGGCGTAGAGATGCCCCACCTCGACGAGCAAAACAAAGGTCATCATCAGGCCGAAAATCTGCCAACCCAGACCGCTTTGACGAAAACCGGCAAGACTCAACGCCCAAGGATACATAAAGATGACCTCGATATCGAAAAGGATGAAGATCATCGCCACGAGGTAAAACTTCACCGAAAAACGGGCCGAAGAAGAACCCACGGGATCTTTTCCGCACTCATAGGCCATATCCTTGCCCCGATTGCGGCGTCCGACCTTGCCCATCACAAGGCCCAGACCGATTCCCCCCAAGGCCACGGCTAGCGCCATCCCCAGGGAAAAGAGGACTGGAATAAACTCTCGAATCATCTTCCTTTGCTACCGAGACTCCGGGGCGGGAGCAAGTCCCTGCCGATAGTTGGCGGATCGACCGGAATCCGGCAATTTTGTCTATGCCTCTCGCTCTCCCCCTTTTGGCCTCTTTCCTGTACTCGTTGGGCTCCTGGAGCCTGAAACTCGGGCTTCGCCGCGGAGCCGGCTCCCGCACCGTCACAGCCCTCTCCAATTTGGCCATGGCGGGATGGTCAGCCCCCCTGATTTTCTTTTTCTCCGGCCAACCCCACCACCACGGCTTTCTCGCCGCTGCTCTGGCCGGCTCCACCCTTTTCCTCGGCCGAGTCTGTGCCATTCGTGCCCTCTCCCATGGAGACCTTTCCCAGGCCACTCCCATTCTTGGCACCAAAACTGTCTTGGTCGCCATGCTCAGCGCCCTTTTTCTGGATGAAAAAATGAACACCGGACTGATGGGGGGAGCCGTCCTGACCAGTTTGGCTGTCGCTCTTCTCTCTTTGAACCCCGCTCCTCAGGGATCCCCTTGGCGGTTGGCCAAAATCGACCGGACCACGACCCTCTGGGCCCTTTTAGCCGCCTTCTTTTTTGCCGTGACCGACATCATCGTGCAAAAATACGCCCGACGGATCGGGGTCGCCTGGTTTCAGCCCGTCATGTTTTCCACTCTGGCCGCCCTCACACCGCTTCTCTTTCTACCCACCATCCGGAAGGCAAAGTCCCCCATCCCCAGCCTACCCCCCTGCTCCCGTTGGCCGGTTTTCGTGGGATCAGGCGTAATCGGTTTCCAAACCTCGATGGTGATTCTGGTCATTGGCATCTTCGGCCACGCCACGGCCACCAACGTGGTCTACGCCACCCGAGGACTCTGGGCCGTACTTCTCGAGGGAGCAGCTGGGGGTGGAGCGGCTGCCATGGATCGCCAGATCCTCGCTTTTCGCCTAACCGGGGCCGCCCTGCTGCTCGCTGCCGTCGCCTTGGCGGTCGGATCTCTTTAAGCCCGCCCCAACTGCAGCATCACCAAACCGACCGCCGTCAAAACCAATCCACCCATCTGCAGAGCAGTGATGGGCGAACGGAAAAACCACCATCCAGCCAGCTGCACCAAGACAAAACCTGCACCTAGGGTAAAAGCATAGACCAGATGAGGACTTTGCTCCCTCAAGGCATAGGTAATGAGAACCGGGCAACCAAAGCCGGCCACGTTGCCGGCTAAAAACCAGAGCCACCAAGCTGTTCCCTCTTTTTCCGAAGCCACCTTGAAAAGGAGGTTCGAACCCGCCATCGAGATCGCGTACCCCAACACCAGAAAGACAAACTTCAAACCGGAATCAGGCCACTGCCCCCCCGCAACAACTTCCGTCCCGGTGCCCTGGTTGGCAGTGCATCGCATACTCCGCTCCGCCCATCTGGTCACACCATGCGGCGAAAGCCTTCCTTTCCTCCGGCGTCATCGGGGTCTGGGCGGAGGCCAGCACGGCCTGCTCCACGTAGGGGAATTGATCCACCCCGATCATATGCGTGCAGACCTCGGGATAACTGAGGGCATAACGCATCACCTTGTCTGCCGTCATGAGACCCTTCTCGCTCGACCTTTTACTTCCTCCAAATCCCTTCATGCCGATGACCGCGATTTTTTTCTCCGCCAAGGCAGGAATCACCTCGGTCTCAAAACGCCGGGAGTGGAGAGTGCCCAGGGCTGAAACCGGTTGCAGGGAGGCGTCAAAGGGATAGCCGCCTTGAATCATTTTCAGGTGGACTTCGGGCTCATCATGGCCGGTGAAGCCGAGATAACGGACTTTCCCCTGCTTTTTGGCCAGATCAAAGGCCTCGGCCGCCCCGCCTGGGCCATAAAATTTCTCCACCTCAGCGACGCTCCTCATCTCGTGGAGCATCCAGAGATCCACATGATCGGTCTGGAGCCGTCGCAGGGAATCCTCCAGAAACTTCATGGCTCCTTCCTTGCCTCCTTCCGGGAGCGGGTTCTGGTGCGTGCAGCATTTGGTCATGATAAAAGCCTTGTCCCGGATTCCCTTCAAAGCCTGCCCCATCCATTCCTCCGCTCGGCCCTTGTGGTAACACCAGGCGTTATCGAAAAAGGTCACCCCACGATCCACCGCCTCATGCGCGATCCGCGTGGCCTCCGCAAGGTCCTTGGACAAAGCCAGAGTATGACCGCCGAAACCCACCACACTGACCTGCTCGGCATGCCGTCCAAACTTACGGGTTGGAACTCCACTTCCGCTACCTGCCCAACCCTTGGCCAAACCGATTCCCGGAATGAGCCCCAAAAATCCGCGACGTGTGATCATGCGTTGATTTTGCTCTTACGCTACACCTTCGCAAGTCGGGAAAATTTCATTAAAACGTCACTTGGATTTCATCCCCTTCACCATCCATGATTTTATGCCATGACGACGGCGCGCCTGCTTGATCCGGAGCTCGAAAACGCCCTGCTGGCTCTCCAGGCAGCCACCGGACGCAGCCGGGAAGAACTCCTCCGGGACATGATTCTGAAAGAGCTTCACTTCACCCCCTTTTCAGAGGGAAATACCCCCCCAAAAAAAAGTCCGAACGTTCCCCCATCCCGCCGGTCTAACCTAGTATGAAAACAAAAACCGATGCCACCCGGAATCAGGGGGTTCTCCCCCGCGAAAAGGATCTCCCCGCAGCTCTTCAGTCCTACCTGAAGGGCATCGGGGAAACCCCTCTCCTTAACCGTACGGAAGAAACTCGCCTTGCTCGGCGCGTCCGCCGGGGCGAAAACCACGCCCGGGAGTTGATGATCAAATCCAACCTCCGCCTCGTGGTCAAAATCGCCACCGATTATAACCACTGCGGCCTGCCGATCCTCGATCTCATCTCGGAGGGCAACCTCGGATTGATGAAGGCCGTCGACCGCTTCAAACCCAGCCGCGGAGTGAAGTTCAGCACCTACGCCTGCTGGTGGATTAAACAGTCCATCCGGCGCGCCTTGGCCAACCAAGGGAAAACCGTCCGGCTTCCCGTCCACTTGGTCGACAAGATCCAGCGCCTGCGCCGGGTCAGCTCGGCCTTGGGAAACGAACTTGGCCGTGAACCCACCGATGCAGAACTCGCCGATGAGTTGCAGATTGAAACCGGTCGCGTCACCAAACTTCGCGAGGTCTCGGCCGGCACCGTCTCCCTCGACATCTCCATCGGGCAGGAAGGCGACGACGGCTCCCTGGTTGATCTGCTGGCTGACCCCGTGGCCGTGGACCCCACCGAGGAACACGCCAAGGTCGACTTCCAGGAGGCGGTCGCGCGTAGCCTGGAGGTACTCAGCCCTCGGGAGATGGAGATTCTCCGCCTCCGCTTCGGTCTCGACGATGACCAACAGGAAAAGACCCTCGAGGAAGTCGGGGATAAACTTAACGTCACCCGGGAACGGATCCGCCAGATCCAGAACTCGGCCCTGACTAAACTCCGCCGGCGCCTGCTGAAGGAGGAAAACTTCCCCGAATATTTCCGGAAGCTCGTCAACCGTGGCGGCCTCGTCCGCCTGGCCTGACCTTCTCGAGATTTGGTGGCGATACTGCCGCCCGCACCCCCGCCCTCAGCGGATGGTTCGGGCGGCGGTTTTTTTTAGAACAATCCTCACCTCCTGCTACGTTGAATTGAATCTTCATCCAACCACATGCCCCCCGAACTCCCCGCTTCCGCATTGTACGCTTCCCCCGCTCTGGGGCGCCTTTGGAAAAAGGTTCATCTCGCTCGTTCACCCTTTGTGATTCGTTCTGGCGTGCGACGCCTTTACATACACCCCGCCCCCGTCCTCCGAAAACTTTTATCCGGGAAAGCTTACCACTGGATTGCTTTGGGTTGTGCCGATGGACTCAAGGAATCCCTGCTCAGCAGAAAAATTCCTGCTCCGACCTCCTTCCACGCCGCTGACACCAATCCCACCCTCGCCCGCATGGCCGCCCTCCGCCTGCGGGCTCCTGTCAAATCGTGGAGCCGAATTGACCTCACCTCCCAGCGCCTCCCATCCTCCATTTCCCATCTCCCAAGGCCTTGGCTCGTCACCCTCTTTGGGGTTCTGCCCAACCTCGACGCCCTGCCGCTGCTTCAAAGCCTTCATCGGTCGATGAAACCGGGTGATCTCCTCCTCTTCAGCGCCAACCTCGCCCCCGGTAAATCCGGCTTGGTCGGTGCACGCAAAGTTTTACCCCAATACGACAACCCCCTGACTCGCCGCTGGCTCGCAACGGCGGCGCTCCGATATCGTCCCCGCCTCCCCAAGGGTCATCTCGAGTTCGGTGTGTTTCCCGATCCTAGGCAGAATTCCCTGGCCCGAATCGAGGCCCGATGGATCTCGGGTCGCAGAAGAATAGTTGTTTTTTCCTCGCGACGACCGACCCCGACCCAAGTCGAATCATGGGTGCGAAAAGTTCATCTTTGGATTCTCGGGCGTTTTATCGAACCTCATCGGGAAGAAGGGATCTGGCTGGTGGCCCGTTAGATAGCCCTATTCTCGTCTCGAAACAGGTATTTGAATCGCCTATGGTAGCTTATGGGCAAATCCCTTCGGGCTAAAATCATGACGGGCGTGGTTGCCCTCTTGGTTCTTTTTGCCATCGCCCTGACCATCACCCTCTACTTCGTCAAGGATTCGGGCGAGGAAGTCCGAGGCATCGCCGAGTACCACGTTCCCATCATGGCGAACATCAACGCCCTGGATGTCTACACCTACGAATTGGAAATCCTCGCCCATGACATGTCGGCGCAGCTCCGCCTCATGGAACCGGAAAAAATCCAACATCACCTCGCCCGAGCTAAGCAACTGGAGGAAATCATCAACCGTCTCTTTGCCGAGGCCATCGACCTTTGCGAGAAAGGTAGCAACGACACCCGCAACGACATAGAGGACCGTCTGCTCATGGCCAAGTTGTTTGGTTCCTTGAAGAATCTCAATGAGCAAACGATGAACTTCGTTAAGGCCGCGATGCAAACCATCGACCTTGGCTCCAAGGGCAAAGCTGCCGATGCCCAGGCCAGTTTCCTCAAAATGGAGGCATATTCCAACCTAGACCCGATCTACGAAAAGACCCGTCAAGCTTCCAACCAGCTCATCCTTGATTCCACCAAGGAAACGGCTGGCAACATCTTTAACATTATCTGGACGAATCTGGGCATTTTCGCCGTTGCCGGGGTTTTGGGTCTTCTCGTCTTTCTGATCATCACAGGTCGGATGCAAGCTGCTTTTCACCGCCTGACCGTGGCCTTCCACAAAACGGCTGACGGGGAGTTGACCGATCCCCTACCCATCACCTCCAAAGACGAAATCGGGGAATTGACGGACTCGTTCAATCAAATGGTCGGGCAGCTCAAATCCAAGGAAAAGTTACGCGAGGCCTTTGGCCAGTTCCTCGACCCCCGCATCGTCGCCAATATCGTCGATAACTCCACCGGGGAACTGAAAGAAGTCGCCGAACGCCGGCAGGTCACCATCTTTTTCTCGGATATTTCCAACTTCAGCACCATCGGGGAGCAACTGACCGCCGCTAGCCTTGTGAAGCTGCTCAACCGTTACTTCACGGTCTCCACCCAAGCCGTCCGCCGTCACCACGGGATCGTCGATAAATTCATTGGCGACGGCGTCATGGCGTTCTGGGCCAGTCCATTTTCGGAAGGTGAAAGCCATGCACGAGACGCCTGTCTCGCCTGCTTGGAACTGCAGGGAGCCTTTCGCAAGTTCCAAAATGAAATTTCCGATCTGACGGGATTACGCCGCAACGCCCCCCCTTTCCATGTCCGGATGGCTTTGGCCACGGGTGACACCGTGATCGGCACGGTGGGTTCCGATACCACCAAATCCTTCACGGTCATTGGCGATAATGTGAATACGGCCTCCCGCCTGGAGGGGGTGAACAAGGTTTATGGGACATCCATCCTCATCAACGAGGAATGTCATCGCTTGGCGGAAGCCTATATCGAGACACGGGAGATCGATTTCGTCACCGTCTTTGGCAAGGCAGAACCAGTCCGAATTTACGAACTTTTGGGCCGAACCGGCTCTCTCGATCCAACCACCGAACGCTTGCGCAACCTCTTCGCCGACGCCCTTCAACTATATCGGGAACAGAAATGGGATGAGGCGATCCGCCTTTTCAAGGAATGTATCAAAGTCCGGCCAGACGACGGGCCCTCTCTGGAATTTTTAAGCCGAATTCCTATCCTTAGGCATAATCCTCCACCGAAAAACTGGGACGGATCATGGCATTCCTCCACGAAGTGAAAGCTCGGCTCCCGACAAGCTAACCCCGCTTGAAATATTCGCGGATCGAGTGAGCCACTTTATCCCCCACCCCCTCCACTTGGGCCAACTCTTCCGTCTCCGCCCTCGAAATCCGTTCGACCGACCCCAAGACCCTCAATAGGGCCCGCTTCCGGACCGCACTGACCCCCGGAATGCTATCCAACTCACTCTCCTCCATCCGCCTTTTCATCAGGAGTTGGTGATACCCGTTGGCCACCCGATGGGCTTCATCCCGCACCCTTTGCAAAAGGCGAATCGCCCCATGCTCGTGGGGTAGCGCCAGAGGCTCCGGTTGTCCCGGACGAAAAATCTCCTCGTTCTGCTTGGCCAGACCGATCACGGGAACATTTTCCCAACCCGCCTTCCTGAGTTGCGTCACGGCCGCACCCAACTGCCCCTTCCCCCCGTCCACCACCATCAGATCCGGAGGCTCGACCCCTTCCGACTTCAACCTCCGGCAACGCCGACGAATGACCTCCGCCATGCAGCCAACATCATCCTGCCCTTCCACCCCTTGAATCCGGTACCTGCGGTAAGCCGGTTTCGAGGGTTTGCCGTTTCGAAATACCACCATGGAGGCCACGCTGTGCGTGTCGGATATGTTGGAAATATCGAAACACTCGATCCGCCCCGGTACCGTCGGCAGTTGCAGAACGTCTCGGAGAGCCTCCAGTTCCTTCTCCGGAACCACCGTACTGGGAAGGGAACGGAAGAACTTCCTCGCGGGTCGGGTTGTTTTCTTTAAATCCTCAATCAGGTTGCGCAACGAGGCCGCCTTTTCAAAATCCCTTCGCCCCGCCGCCCTCCTCATCTCTTCCTTCAGGGACTCCTTCATCTCTGCCGTTTTCCCCTCCAGAAACTCGCAGGCCTGGGATATCCGCTCGCCGTAGGCTACCCGAGAAATTTTTCCCATACAGGGGGCGCTGCAGTTCCGAATCACATGATCCAGGCAATGCCGGTAATCCTTCTCACCCGGAATCTCAGGACGGCAGGAGCGCAGCCCGAATTTTTTCCGTATCAGGGAAAGGGTCTGCCGTAAGGCTCCGGAGTGGGCAAAAGGCCCAAAATACCGCGCCCGATCATCCTTTCTCATCCGGGTCATCTGGAATCGCGGAAAAGGTTCTTCGGGATCGACCCGAACCAGCAGGAATCTTTTGTCATCGCGAAAACTGACGTTGTACCGGGGCCGATACTCTTTGATCAACCGCCCCTCCAGTAGAATCGATTCCGGCTCGCTTCTCACCACATGGGTTTCCAACTCCGCGATACTCTGGAGCAGCGCCCGCGTCTTGAGATCGGCTCCGAATTTCCTCGAGGGATGAAAATACTGACCCACCCGGCGGTGCAGATCCCGGGCCTTGCCGACATAGATGACCCGGTGGAATCGATCCCGAAATAGATACACCCCGGGTCGATGAGGCAAATCCCTCAACTGCTTGATCAATTCCGGAGAAACCGTTTCCATCGTTCGATTTTAGCTTATCCTATCCTCATGCCCTGCCCAACTCCCGCCTTCCTCAGTCTCCTCGCTTGTTTCTCTCTTCTCCAGACTGACCTCTGGGCTGCTCCGGTCGCCCAAACACCCCAAGTCACGGTGGACCTGCTGGCCGAGCCGAAATCCATGGAAGCAGGAAAACCCATTACTCTCGGGCTTCGTTTTCGTCCCGTACCCGGTTGGCATATCTATTGGGAAAACCCGGGCGACTCCGGCCTCCCCCCTTCCGTGACTTGGAAACTTCCCGCTGGATGGACCGCCGGCGAACTTCAGTTTCCCTATCCTGAAAAGATTCTTGTCCCGCCTCTTGTCAGTTACGGCTACGAACAGGAAACACTCCTCCTGACAACTTTCACGATTCCTGATTACGAAAAAATTCCATCCTCCTTTCCAATCGAAGCAGATATCGAATGGCTCGTTTGCAAGGAAACCTGCCTGCCCGGCAAGGCCCACCTCAATCTCACCATCCCCACCCAACCCAAACCCAATATCGACTTGCAGGGACTTTTTGACGAAGTCCGCCGCGAAATGCCCGCCCAGATCCCAACGATCCCCGTGAAAGCCCGACTCAAGGGTGGATGGCTGGAATTTTCCATCTCCAACGCCCCGGAAGTCGGTGCTCTTTCCTTTTTTCCTGCGGACGGCGACTACGTCGACGAGTTCCAACCTGCGAAAACTGAAAAGACCGGCAATCAGCGGGTCATTCAAGTCCCGCTCAAATCAAAGGCCAAAGTTCCGGACACTCTCTCCGGGCTGCTCGTCGCCGAAAAACCCTGGGACACCTCCGGTCACCGTGCTCTCAAGATTTCGCTGCCTTGGGGCAACACCCTCCCAAGCTCCAGCGAAGGGGGGCCAACCTCCAGCCTTCCACTGACTTTCCTGTTGGCCTTTCTGGGTGGACTAATCCTGAACGTCATGCCCTGCGTCTTCCCCATCCTGTCCCTCAAGGCACTTCATCTCGTTCAAATCTCCGGAGAAAGCCGCTCGGCTGCGCGCCGGGAAGGAATCGCTTTCGGGACGGGCGTACTGCTCTCCCTTCTCTCGCTGGCAGGGCTTCTGATCATTCTCCGCGCCTCCGGTCATGCCCTGGGCTGGGGATTCCAACTCCAATCCCCACCGGTGGTTTGGCTTCTCCTCACCCTGCTCTTTGCACTCTCCCTGAACCTTCTGGGGCTGTTTGAATTCCCGGTCCTCCTCTCCGGCCTCGCTTCCAAAAACTCGGGTAGCGGCTGGACCGGAGCCTTGGCCTCCGGCCTTTTGGCCGTGGCCGTGGCCTCTCCTTGCACCGCACCCTTCATGGGAGTGGCTTTGGCCGCTGCTTTTGCCCTGCCCGCCATGGGCACTCTCCTGATCTTCTCCTCCTTGGCCCTCGGCTTCGCCTCTCCTGTGCTTCTTTTCTCGTTTTTCCCAGCGCTCCTCTCTTTTCTTCCCAAGCCAGGGGCTTGGATGAATGCCTTCAAAAAGATCCTTTCCCTACCGATGTTCGCCGCAGTCGCTTGGCTGGTCTGGGTTCTCCTCCGGCTTTGTGGATCCTCGATCGTCCCTTGGATCACCTTGGCCGGCCTCGTTTTGGCTGCGGGACTGATTCTTTTTGGACGTGGCCAGATTTCCTACCCTCCAAAGAGAGGACTTCAAGGAACCGGACTACTCCTCCTTCTAGCCTCTATACTTTTCCCTGCCCTATTTCTGAAAGCAGCCACTTCGGAAATGGCCGTCCCCCATTCCGGCCGTATCCCTTGGTCGGAAGAGGAGGTCACCCGCCAACTGACCACAGGTCGGACCGTCTTCATCGATTTCACCGCCGCTTGGTGCCTGACCTGCCAAGTGAATGAGCGCGTCACCCTATCCCGTCCCGAGGTCCAAAACGCCTTTCGCCAAAGGAACGTCGCTTTTCTGGTGGCCGACTGGACCCGCCGAGACCCCTCCATCACCGCCGCCTTGCACCGGTACGGTCGGGAGGGCGTGCCCACCTACGTGATCCTCCGACCAGGCTCTTCCACTCCCCAACTCCTGCCTGAAATCCTCACCCCCAAACTGGTTCTCGAATCCCTTCGCTAAAAATCTCCCATTTCCTATCTCCTGAAACCCCGCCGCCTTGGCTTGGTTCTTATCCACTGGATCTATTTCCCTCCCACTTTGGCCAGCACCACGTAGATGGTTTTTAGAACAATCTGAAAATCCAGAAGAAAGGAGTGATTACGGATATAATAGAGGTCGTAGCGAAGCTTTTCTTTCGTGTCCTCTAGGTTGGACCCATAGGGGTAGTTCACCTGAGCCCATCCGGTCAAACCCGGTGGCACCTCGTGACGAAGTTGGTAAAAGGGGATCTCCTGCTCGTATTTCTCCACCAGCTTCACCCATTCCGCTCGCGGCCCAATCAAGCTCATCTCGCCTAGAAGAATATTCCAAAGTTGCGGCACCTCATCCATCCGGGAAGGACGAAGCCATCGCCCAAGAAGAGTCACCCGCTCATCCTTTTCCCCGGTATAATGAGACCCCTCTTCTTTCCTGTTTTTCATCGTCCTAAACTTGAAGACGTTAAAGACCTCCCCGTGCACCCCGCATCGTTTCTGGACATAAAGGATGGGACGGCCATCGGTCGCCAGAATCGCGAGCGAAACCAAGAAGATGATCGGCAAGAAAAAGAGGAGCAGAAGGAGAGCCATGGTCCGATCCAGCAGCGTTTTCAGACGGCCGTAATTGGCGTTCTGGGTCAGACTTAGCTCACGATCCAAAACCCATTCCTCATCCACATCCCGCAAAAGAACTTTTCCGAAAACGGATTCCGCAAAGAACTCAGCGGTGATAACCCGGACGCCGCCGAGGTGGATCTTGGTGAGTTGGTTTTTGAGAGCCAAGGGTAGATGGGCAATATGCGAAGCCATGACGATCCCCAAACGGTTGGCATCGGTTCGTTCAACGACTTTCGGGCTCCAGGCCTCCATTCGGGGCGAGTTCGAACCAGCCAGCGGCCCAGTGTGACCATTCACCACATCGTAGAAATGAAAATCCAGGTTTTTGCTTTTGTTTTTTTCCATCAATTCATGCCATAGGCCACGAAGATCATCCGGGCGACCTAGGATGGTAAAATACCCTCGGCCTTGGTTTCGAACCATCCGCTGATAACTCGACCGGCGGATGGCTAAGGAAAGAAAGGCAAAACTGAAAATCGCGGGAATCACCACCGCCCGAGCTGGTTTCATTCTCTCACTGTACGCCGTGAAGGCGTACACCGAGGTCATCAACAACGGAAAAGCCAGCAGGAAGGAACTTAAATGCACGGTGGCATACTCCAGGGAAAGTTTGTCGGACTTCTCGGTATATCCGCCCGCGACAAAAAGAGCCAACAGGCTAAAAAATAAGGAGACGATATAGATCTCCAAGGGCCAGTAACTCGGGATATACCCCAAGCGAAACACATGAAACCCGGCCACCACCAGGGCCAACATCAGGATATCGAGAAAGATCATCCGAAAGGGGTAGCCGAATCCCTCCTCGGGCGACTTTTTGCGAGAAAAAGGTTTTGAGCGCTTTTTCACTTGGCAAGCTTATCCCGAACGGAGGAGGTTCGGCTACCCGCATCTGACGGTCTGCCATGAAAGAGACTTCGCACGATCCGCGTCATTTCCTCGGAATCCGGCCTTTCACCGGGAATGAGACAGGCGGCCAACTCAAAAGGAAAGCTGCTGACCCTCCGGCGGACAAATTCCAGCGTCCGGTCTTTGTGAAAGTACATTTCCCTTAGCCGATCATACTCTTTCGGTTCGAGGGGTTGGCCGTCCATCCAGTTGGCCCAAAGCATGACCGCCTTTTGATCCGGCCGCTCAAAAGGAATCACCGACCAAACCGTCCTCTGCCCGTCGATCTCCGCCACAAAATCAACGGCCTCCCCGCTCATGGTCCAACCGGCCCCCGGCATACAGTGTTCCGGTCGGTGCCCGAAGGGATTGGCTTTACCCCGGCTGGGCGACCACCAAAAGTGGTAGCCCGAAATCTTCCCTAAGTGGAAATATTCCCCTTTTTCCGGTCGCAACCTTTCCAACACCCCCTTGGGAATCTCCTCCTTCACCACCTCCTCACGCAATACGAGTACGGCGCTGGCGTTCTCATCCACGCCTTTCGAGTACCAAAACCGCACAAAACCGGCGATCCCGACCAACCACACCAGAACCAGAATTCCCGCCCATCTTCCCTGACGCCCCATCGGCCCCTCCTGCACATCCGAGGTCACAGGAGGGCGAGGCATCCCCGCCCCTGCGGCCATCCACCAGACGGACAGCACCACCGCCGCCATGATTCCCATGCCCAGCAAATTGTGCCAATGCTCCACTTCCTCAGGCCCTGAATGATTCCCGATGATCCCCAAGGTCACCGCCCGGATCAGATTTCCCCCCACCGCTACCGCCGCCGCGCAGATCAAAAGACCCGCCCTCCTCCGCATACTGCTTCGAAACACCTCGCCTCCCGCCAAGGCCACCATCAGGGCGGATTGCAGACTCTGTAGTCCGCTACAGGCCTCCTCCACCCCCAGCACACAATGAGCCACTTGGATGGTTTTCCCGTTCACCTCCGCCGCGACTCCCATCCAGTTGAGGATCTCCCCGGTGGCCATCGCCACCCAGCCCTGCAACCTCACCGTGGTCTGAATTTCCCAGCTCCCCACCCAGGGGATGGAAACCATGGGAAAAAGGGCGACAAAGACCATACCCCTAAGCCCAATCCTTCCTCCAGTGAGAAAGGCGGCCGCCAAAGTCACCCCGACTGCCAAACTTCCCATCATCCATAAAACAGGCCTCCAATAAAAAGGGGTCTGGCGGATCAACTCAATCGGTCCCGCCAAAAACACCGCCAACCCGATCCCCATCCAGGCCAGATTCGCCTCCAGATCCGAAATTCGCACCGGCACCAACTCCTGCCATCTCCGCCAAAAGAAATATCCACCCAGCAGGGGAACCAAGGATCCGTAGGAGTAGGCATCGGTATGTTGCCACTCCCCCGCACAGGCCCAGAACGTCCAACCCCAGAAAAGAGCCGCCAAGGCCCAAGCCAAAGCCTGACCGGAAATGCCCAGCCTTTGAACCATCCCTCACCCTACCCTTTCCATTTCTTTTCCCAAAGACCGAAAACCCTTCTCGCAAATTTCTTCTATTGATGGGGCGAACTCTTAGGATGATGGCACTTGAAAACGAAGCCCCCCGTGGTCGGCCTGATTATGGGCAGTCGCTCGGACTGGCCGACTCTCCGGCCCGCCCAAACCCTGCTCCGCCAAGCGGGGATACGAACGGAAGCCCGCGTGGTCAGTGCCCACCGCACCCCCCTTCGTTTGGTGGCCTATGCCAGATCCGCCAGAAAACGTGGTCTTCGCCTCCTCATTGCCGGTGCCGGCGGAGCCGCTCACCTGCCCGGAATGGCCGCCGCCCTCTCCGCCCTTCCGGTCCTCGGGGTTCCCGTCGCCGGCCGAACCCTCCGTGGCATTGACTCGCTTCTCTCCATCGCCCAGATGCCGGCTGGCATTCCCGTGGCCACTTTCCCCATCGGTCCCAAAGGAGCGATCGCGGCCGCCCGTTTCGCCATCGCGCTGCTCCGCCAGATTCCGTGATCGCCCCCGGCCAGACCATCGGCATCGTCGGCGGAGGACAGCTGGGTCGGATGCTGGCCCTGACGGCCCGGCGGATGGGCTATCGTATCGCTATACTCGACCCTGACGCCTCCTGCCCCGCCTCTCCGGTCGCCGACCTGAAACTCACCGCCTCTTTCGAGGACTACCCCGCCCTGCACCGCTTGGCCGAGGCCAGCGATGTGGTCACCTATGAATTCGAAAATATTCCCGTCGAATCCCTCCGCCAAATCGCCACCCTTCGCCCGGTTTTTCCTGACCCGTCCATTCTCCATATCTGCCAACACCGAGAACGGGAACGCGGGTTTCTCCATCAGTCCGGATTCCCCGGTCCACGCTTTGAGATCGTTACCTCGGCGGACGAACTGGCCGCTGCCCTGCCAAGATTCTCTGGCAAAACCCGCCTCAAATCCTCCGCTTTCGGCTACGACGGCAAAGGACAACTGGCCCTTCCACCGGGTGCCGACCCTCAAGCCGCCTGGTCCAAGATCAACGTTCCCCGGGCCGTTCTCGAGGAACATGTTCCCTTTGTTCGTGAGATTTCGGTGCTCGTCGCCCGGGATGCCTCCCCGCGGACCGTGGCTTTTCCTCCTTTCGAAAATCGGCATGTCGATGGAATCCTCGAACGCACTGTGTTTCCCGCCCGCATCCCTGACTCCGTGGCCAACGATGCTTTGGCCTTGGCTCGGCAGATTGCGGAAAAACTTAAACTCGTCGGACTGCTGGCCGTGGAACTCTTTCAGTTGGCCGACGGTCATCTCCTCGTCAATGAACTGGCCCCCCGCGTCCACAACTCCGGCCACCTCACCGCCGAGGCCTGCCCCACCAGCCAGTTCGAGCAGCAACTCCGCGCCGTCTGCGGTCTTCCCCTCGGACTGGTCTCCCCGCTCGGCCCAGCCGTGATGTTCAACCTGCTCGGCGACCTCTGGGCCAAGGGCGAGCCGGATTGGTCCCCCATTTTTGCCCTCCCGGGTGCCTCCCTCCATCTGTATGGAAAATCCGCCGCGCGCCCGGGCAGAAAAATGGGTCACCTGACGATCCGAAGTGCCACGATCGAAGACGCCATCCGTCTCGGGAACGAGGCCCTCAATCCCCTCCGCCATCGCGCCTCGCTCCCCCCGTTAGCCCCCTAAAACTCTCCTCGAATCTTCGGTTGTTTGAATTACAATTTCTTGGATTGCCGGCTGGTGCAATGGTAGCACACCAGACTTTGGATCTGGCTGTTCCTGGTTCGAGTCCAGGGCCGGCAGCTTTTTGGGTGGGAAGCGGGAAGATGAAGTGGAAAGAAATTTTAGAGTCTGGAGGATCTGCTTTTTTGCACCTCCTGCCTTCCACCTTCCACTATTTCGCCCTTGGATCCTGTAACCACGGAATTTTTCGCATGGCCAAATCCCTCACGACTTCCGGTAAAAGACAATGCTCCGCCGCCTGAATTCTGGCATGCAGGGACTCCACCGTATCCCCCGCCTGCACCGGCACCTTCGCATGTCGGATGATGCCACCTCCATCCACGACCTCGTTCACCCAATGCACAGTGCAACCCGTCTCCTTGACCCCGGCCCGCAAGGCCTGTTCCCAAGCCTTCAGTCCGGGAAAAGCAGGGAGAAGTGAGGGATGGATATTGATCATGCGCCCGCCAAACCTCCGCAAAAGCGGCGCCTTCACCACCCGCATGTAGCCCGCCAAAACCACCAACTCCACCCCGGCCTGAAAGAGCG
>Ga0214921_10004852_pt1 | contig 19435 bp, 21 predicted proteins | sample LL1505_MetaG_FD_177992 | JGI IMG/M metagenome (GOLD analysis project Ga0214921, IMG submission 177992) | Freshwater microbial communities from Lake Lanier, Atlanta, Georgia, United States - LL-1505 | ecosystem: Environmental > Aquatic > Freshwater > Lake | place: USA: Georgia | collected... | reverse complement strand
ATATATTCTCTCATATATCCACCCAACTCAGTATCTAAAAATGGATCAAATGCTTCTTTAACACCAGCTAATTCCATCATTCTCTTTATTTCCTTAACTGGTTCTTCAGGTGCTGGTGTTTCTTCAGTAGGTGCTTCTTGTCCACCACCAATAGCATTCTTAATTAATAATTTAATATCAGCAATTGGAATTAAAAATCCAATTACATTACTATAAGGTACGTCTGTATCTTGAGATACAGTTAAATTATATTGTTCTAAACCTTGATTTAACTTAGATTGTAATTTCTGAGTTGCTTGTGCTTTAGCGTCGCCTTCAAGTGTTTGAGGTAATACGAATTGTACTTTAATACCCTTTTTAGTTGGGTTGTGATTTACATCTACTCTAAGTTTTGGTTTTATTTCTGCCATTGGTTGCGTTTAAATTATTTTGATTTAGGGATAATTACAGCGTATTTACCTCCCCATTCTGATGCTCTAGGAATACTAGGATCACCGGGGAATGCTGATAGTACAATATATTCATTTGGAATTACAGCTCCACTTTCATCTTTTTTAGGACGAACGATAACTGTTAATTCATCTGTTTTAAATTGAGTTATTGGAGCCGTAGTTGTAACTGCAGGTACTTTTATTTTACTAGGACCTTCAATTTTTTCCACTTCACTCTCTTCAGCTCCAGGTAATGCTTTAGCTTTATCAATAGGTAATACTAAATTATATCCAATACCTGGTGATTTAATTGTTAATGTACCTGTACTGTTAGCTATTTTATCAATATTTTGTTCTTTATCTAAAGCGTCTTGAGCTAATTTTAACACATCACTAACAGATTTAGCAAATATTGAACCTTGACCTGGTTTAGTATGTACATCTTCTAACTTACCTGCTAACCATGTTGGTACTTCTACTGCTTCAGTTAGAATATTAGCTAATTTCTGAAATCTTTTTGCTTCGTTAATAAATTTCATTGATGTCGTTTACGTATAAATATTATAAGATTTCATCTACCAGCCCATATTTATATGCTACTTTCACATCAAAATACCACTCACTGCGCTTATCTCTAATATCTTTTAATTGTTTAGCGTTGAATTTGGTTTTCGATAGGAAGTAGTCATCACATATTTTATCAGTGCGTTTTGTTTCCTTTAATTCTTGTTCGTGATGCATTACTTTCCCATCAGTTCCATATGATGCTTCATGATACATGAATGTAGCATATTTACTTGCTAGGCGATGATGACCAGCCGCGTATACTACTAGTGCCATTGACATGGCCGAGCCGTGACATATTGTGTGGATCGGAGTCAACGAGTTATCAATTACATCAACTAGGGCTAATCCGCTATATAATTCTCCTCCAAATGAATTAATTATTAGCTTTATTGGTTCTTTTTGCGTTTTTTTAGCGTCCTCCTCATTAATATCGTATATAACCTCAATTATTTCATTAACTGATTCGCCGTCAATATCTCCTAGTGACAATATGCGGCCGCTTGGTTTATTTGATTTTTTAGGAGAAGCCATGGGATTGGGGTTTCTCCAATAAATACTATAACTTTATTAAAGTATGCTCGTATGTTTCTAAACTATTAATAGTAATTTTAAATATATCTAGTTCAAATTCACCTATTTCACCTGATTCCTGGATAATTTCTGGTAATTGCTGTAGTAATTGGAAATTTTCATTTGTTAGTTTAGTAGCATCAAACTCAATAACTACGTTATTTGATTTATCTTTAATACTTTTAATTCTATCTTTTAAATTGAATTTAGTATTTGGTTGTTCTTTAGTAATATATAATTCTATTTCACAATCTACATAAATGTTATCACACCATGGTTCTAATACTTCTAATAGTTGTAAATTACAATTATTAACCACAAACCCAATATTATATTTAGGTGATATAATAGGTTCCATTAATGGAGAATGTTTAACATTTGAACCCCATTTACGAATAAATTCTTTAGTTGAATTATTCATATCACGTTTCCACTGTTCATGACGTTTTTCATCACCACCAAAACTACCAGCTCCTCTTCCTGTTAAGTGATATACTAATGAATTCCATGATTGAATAAACTTAAATCCATCTAATTTCATTCTATTAAATACATCCGAATCCTCTCTACATGAGTGCATTATAGCGTCATGTCCTCCAATAGCTAGAAATTCATCTCTATACATCATCCAAGGAGCAAATATACCGTTTGTGGTTTTAGTTTCATTTAATTGTGATTCAACATACTTATTAAATTCATCCTTTTTAAATTCTTCAGGCCACATTCCAAAATCGATTTGAATTTTTTCTCCATCATTTGGGTGAATTGGTGGTTCAATACGAGTTGAACATACTACTGTTTTAGATTTTAAATAATTATAGGCTTTTAAATCAGCATCTTTACCTAACATCATATCAGCATGGAATATCATAAAGATATCTGTAGTTGATTTTTCAATGCAATAATCATATGCTTTACCAATACCGAATAAACGTTTACCTAAATCAGGATTAACGTAATATGTTAAATTATATTGATCTTTAACTTGTTCTAACCATTCAATTGTTCCATCATCATCTGAGTCTACAAACACGATTATTTCATGATCTTTTCTAAATGCATTTTCTCTGATAGAAGGAATACATGTTTTAAGATAGCGTAAATTTGTTTTACTTGGTATGCAAAATGTTATTTTATCCATATGTGTGAGTAATTTATTTCTTCTTTTTTAATATGATATGAATATAATAATCCATTCATTTCTTCCCAAGGAGCTACAGGAAAACGAGAATAATTCTGTCCTACTGGCTTAGTATGGGTCATTATTATATTATCAATTATAGCAATTTTATCTTTAGGGTAATCTAAAAGATGAGTCCATAAATAATCATATCCCCAACTTGAGTAATTTAAATCAAATGTCTTATATATCTTTAATAATGATTCTAAATCAAATAAAGGTGCTAATACTTCAACAAAATTAGTATAACGTAATATACTATTAGGAACAGGTTTTGTTATTTCATGAGAAACATATCCCTCCATTGCTGGTTGGCATATAGAAAGTTGATATTGAGTAGCTGTTTCAAATAATCTATTAATATCTTCTGTTGATATTAAAACATCATTATCAGGAATCCAAATATGAGTATAATTAGAAATAAATTCAATATTAGATTCTATAAATGATTTAAGTAAATGGTATTTTTCTCCTTTAGCCATATAAACATAAGGAGTGTATTGAAGATTTGACTCAGCTACGGATTCATTATCTCCATAATAAATTAAAACTAAATCAAAATTAGTTTTTTCTTTAACCCATTCAGGATGGAGTGATTCATTTCCTACTGAAGAAATTATTAAATATTTATTCATATATTATTTATTGCCTCTGCTAAATAATTTAAAGCATTTTCTTTACTAAGATATTTTATACCTATTTCTAAAGTATTTTTTATTACTTCATTATATAATGTATTTTCATCTAATAAAAGTTTAGTAAATGATACCATATCATCATAATTATCAGCATATACTATACTATTATCTATTAAATATTTATTAAACCACATTATGTGTCCATCCCATAACTTAATTATAGGACGCTGCATATAAAAAAAGTAACATGTTCTTCCACTAAATCCAACTCCTGGTATATCATATAAAATTTTATAATCTAACATTTCACAAAGACTTAAATATCTAGCTTCTGGAATTTGATTTCTAACTTGATCCCAGTTCATTAACCAAAAATCTGTTATTTCTTTATAAGATTGAAAATAATTAAAAGCTTCTATTCTTTGTTGACTTACAGGAGCTCCAATCTAAATAGCTTTATTATATTTGTAAGGTGTATAACTTTTTTCTATAAGTTCTTTTATAGTAGTTTCCCAAGTATCAATTTTTGCTTCTTTCCAATGATCATAAACAAAATGAGGAATAGGAATATCATAATATCCTTCTATTGTACTATTAGACAATACAGTATATGAAATATCTCCGGTATTAATAGGTTTATCAGACGTATTTATTATAAATTTTTTATTTTTTAATAAATCTAATTTATACTTAATAGATAATAAGAGTCTTTCCATACTATTATTTCTATCAGCCCATCCTCCTCCTTTTATTATATTTAAATCTCCATCTTTTATTTCAACTGAGATTTTTTCATAAGGTGGATTGTAAAAATCATAACTCATTTATTTCTTTTTTAATAAAATTAAGAGCAGACTCAATTACTTGATGCATATCATAATATTTATATTCTGCTAATCGACCACCAAATATAATATTTTTCTCTTGATCAGCCAACTCTTTGTATTTTTGATATTTTAAATTATTTTCTAGATCATTTACAGGATACATTGGTTCTGTTAATTCCGCTTTATATTCTATAGGATATTCAAATGTAATCCAGGTAACATCAGATTGAATATTTTCAAAATGTTTATGTTCTATAACTCGGGTGAATGGTGTTTCTATGTCTGTGTAATTCATCATTACAATTCCCTGGTAGTTGTTGTTTTCTAGGCGCTTATGTTCAAACATGGTTGTTTTATATTCTAATTCACCAAACTGATAGTTATAGAATTTATCTATAGGGCCCGTATAAATTACTTTGGTGTGTTTAGGTAATTTATCTTTAAAATAATCAACACCTAATTTAATATCAATTCCATTAAGTAATTTTTCAAATATCTGAGTATATCCACCAATTGGGATGCCTTGATATTTATCATTAAAATAATTATTATCATAGTTAAATCTAACTGGTAGTCTTTTAATTATTTCTTTGGGTAATTTTTTAGGATCTTTTTTCCATTGTTTAGCTGTGTATCCCTTAATTAATTTTTCATAAACATCTTTTCCTACTAATTTAATAGCTTGTTCTTCTAGATTAGTAGGTTCATTTATTTCTTTACTTTGTTCTTCAATTATTCTTTTTGCTTGATCAGGATGTGTTATATTCCATAATTTAGAAAATGTCCACATATTAAAAGGCAATGAATATATTTCGCCTTTATAATTTGCTACGGGACGTAAAGTAAAATTATTAAAGGTAACAAATTGATTTATCCATTGCCATACTTCTTCATTTGATGTATGAAATATATGAGGACCGTAATCATGAACATTAATTCCATCTCTATTAGATGTATAACAATTCCCCCCAATATGATTACGTTTTTCTAAAATAAGACATTTATATCCTGCTTTAGTTAATTCATAAGCACAAATAGAGCCAAAAAAACCAGCTCCTACTATTATATAATCATATTTTTTCACTGTTTATAACTTTATTAAATTGAGTAATTGCATATTCTTGAAGTCTATTGTAGTCTAATTTTCCTTCTTTATTTTTATTAATATACAATTGATTTTTATAATAACCACATAATCCTTCACTATTTTTATTCTTATAGGTATCTATATCCCAATTTTGTTGAGGTTCATTACCATTCCAATATTCTGATATTACTTGATTTTTTAGAATATATTGTTGGATATCATATCCTTTTTGTTTTAATAAAGATAAAGTATACATAGAATAAGTATCCCATGACCCATATCCACTCCATTCATCCCATATAGGACATAAAGTTTCCCATATTTCTTTACTATAACAATCAAACCATCCTGCAAATTTAAATCCATTTAATGAAATTAATTCTGGTGAGGAGGAAGTATTAATACTATCTATCTCATGGCAACTTAAATCAAAACAATGACTATATGGAATATCTTTAAAATTTTCATTAACTAATATATCCCAACTAGGATCCCATCTTTTAGTTACTTGAGGAGTAATAATGAAATTTTTATTGGGGATATTTTTAATAGATTCAATTATATAAGGTATTAAATACTCTCCAAAGTACATATCGGGGCAAAACATTATGTAATAATCTATATGTGGGGAGGAAGCTTCTCTTTGAAAATCTAAATGTCCATAAAGAATATCAGAATTTACTATTCTAGAATTAATTTTTATTTTAGTGAAATTTTTACAAATATCTTTATATTTTTCTATAAAATATTCTTTAGGAAAAGAACTTTTATCCCAATTTATAGTATAGTCTGATATATTTAGTATACATTCAAATTCAATATTCACATCATCAGGAATGTATTTTTGAGTTTTTTTAAGTTGAGTAAAAGATAATAAAGCATAATCAATTTCCCAAGGCATTATGTGGGTTAATATTTTGATATTCATTTTAATTTATTATATACTTCTTTAATACCTGTTTCTAGTCCCAAAAAATTAATTCCTAATAAATCTATTTGACTACTATCTCCTGTATACGCTGGGCCTAAATCATTATTTATAATATTAATAGGTACAGTGTGTGGAGCTAAAGTATTTATAAAAGAAGCAACATCAAGTAAAGTTTTTTTATCTTTATAAACCATATTTAATGTTTTAGGTAGATCTTTACTATAGTTTTGAATATAGTAATATATAACCTGAATTATGTCATGCATCCAAAAGAAATCAAAGTATTTGTTCTGATGAATTATTATTGGTTCTTTTTTGTTATAACTTAAAATACTAGATTTTATAAAGCGATCAGAAATTTCTAATTCACTGAATATATTAAATATTCTAAAATTATGTATATTTGTGTCTAGGTCTATTATACGTTTTGCAATAATATTTTTTGAGAATCCATAATAATCCAAAGGTAAACGATTAATTACTTCCTCCTCAGACACACTACTAAATCCTTGCTCTCTATCAAGTTCAGCTCCTGTTCCAAAATTAACCATAAATTTAAATTTATCATTATGGCGAGCTAAGTTTTCAAACATTAATATATTATCATAAACTATATCTTGTTTATCTACAACTTTTCTTTTACCTCCTAAAGCAGATGTATTTAATACTATATCTATTTTATTAGATTTAAAAAATTCATCCATTTGATTTTTATTAGTTAAATCTAATTCTTTTCTAGATAGAGGAATAATTTCTAAATGGTGAGGATATAGTTGTTGATTTTGATAGGCAAATGAATTAAATCTTTCAAAATAACTTACTAATGAACTACCTAAGAAACCGTGGGCTCCTGTAATTAGTATTTTTATTGTTTCCATATTGGTGATTTTTGAATATTTTCTAATTCTTCAGATTTAATAGGATATGTATAATCTTCTAAAGGGAATTGTTTTGCTTTTACCTCATTAATATACTCACTAATTGCTAGGTAAACAAGAGAGTTTAATCCATCTTCTTTAGTATCAATTCCAAATTTTTTTAAATCACTTTGTTGATTAATTATATTTTTATATTTATCAATTACTTGTGGAATATAGCATTTAGCAAACCATGGCCTAAAATTAGGATAAAAACCTAATAAATCATGCATAATAATTAACTGTCCATCTACTAAATGTCCAGTTCCTATTCCTAACACTGGAATTTCTAGTTGCTTAGCTACTTGTTCTGCTGACTGAGCAGGCATTGCTTCTAATAATAATAATTCTGCTCCTGATTCTTGAACAATAAAGGCATCTTTTATTGTTTCTTCAAAACTCTCTATAGTTTTACCTTGTACTCTATATCCTCCAAAAGAAGCAGTCGATTGGGGTGTTAATCCTAAATGTCCTACCACAACTATACCAGCATTAGTAATAGCTTTAATTCTACTAGCTACTCTTAATCCTCCTTCTAATTTAATAGCATCACATCCCGCTTCTTTTACAAATCTCATAGCATTTTTAACTGCTATTTCATCTGATATTTCATATGAACCTTGAGGCATATCTCCTACAATGAATGTATTAGGCGCACCTTTACGAGCTGCTTTAGCTAATTGAATCATTTCATCCATAGTAACAGGGTTAGTTGTTTGGTATCCTAATTCAACCATCCCCCCTGAGTCTCCTACTAGTATCATGTCAATTCCTGCTTTTTCAGCAGCAAATGCCATTGGGTAACTGTACGCAGTGATCCATGTTATAGGTTCACCTTTTTTCTTCATGTTTTTAAAAGTAAGTATTGATTTTTTCATTATATAGATTTTATAATCATTTCGTTATTAAATTCTTCTTCACTTAAGAAAGGAAACATATTTTCTAATGGTTGAGATACTATTTTTCCTTCTTGATTTTGTTTTGCTGAGGATGAAGGTATGATATCTTGTTTGAAAGGACAAATTACTTCTACTAAAGCATATCCTTCTTTTGATAATATTTCTTTTAATTTATGATCTAAATCCTCAGATGTTTCTAATCTATAATAAGGTAATCCATAAGCATATGCTATTTTTTCAACCTCAGGAAACGTCAATCCTGATTTATTATCAGTTCCATAATATCTACTTTCAAAGAATTTATCCATTGTGTTTCTGATAGATAAATAACCACCATTATTTAATACAAATATTTTGATAGGTAAATTAAAATTAACTATAGTTTGCAATTCTTGAATATTCATTTGAAATGAACCATCTCCTGTAATTCCTATTATATCTTTATTATTAGCTGCTACAGCCGCTCCTATAGCAGCAGGTAAGGTAAATCCCATATCAGCTTGAGCTCCTGATGTAATATAGCGTTGTTGAGATTTAATCTGGAGTGCTTGTGAAGTAGTGTAATAAGCCGATCCAGCATCACTAATAGTAATAGCGTCTGACTTATTATGTTTTGATAATTCATTTAGAAAATAATAAATATTAATTCCATTAGTTACATCTTTATAACTATCAACCATTACTGGCCATTTATTTCTCCAGTCAATACACTTATCTATCCATTCTTGGTTTGTTGTATAATCTACTTTACATTTAAGTAAGAAATCTTTTACATCAGCCTGTATTATATGATCTATTTTAATTGTTGGTTTTTTATGTTCATTAATATCTATATCAACAACCAATTTTTTAGCTTCACGAGCAAATGTTTCATATCTGAATCCAGTAACAGAAACACTTAAACTGCTACCTAATGAAATTATTAAATCACTGTTTTGAACTGCAAAATTACCTGCTCTATCTCCTTTAGTACCTAATCTACCAACATATAATGGGTGGTCTGAGGGCAATAGATCAATTGTTAGATAAGTAAATGTAACAGGTAAATTGTATTTTTCAATAAACTTAACAAATTCGTCTTTAGCATCAGCTAAATGAATTCCGTATCCTGCAATTATAACAGGGCGTTTTGATTCTTTTAAATATTGTTCAAAAATAGTATAATCTAAATTTTTAGAAAGGGTATTTAATTCAGATGTATAATGTTCTAAATTGTTTTCATCTATAAAAGATCCTTGAATATCTAGAGGTACATCAATCCAAACGGGTCCTGGTCTATCTGATTCACATATATCAAATGCTTTTTCTAATTCATAAGCAATAGAATTAGCATCTGTAATCATAGTGGCATACTTTGTAATTGGTTTTACAATATCAACTATATTTGCTTCTTGTACTCCAAATTTTCTTAAAGGTATATCTGTACAATAAGTAGTTTCTTTTTTATTAACATTACCTGATATGAATACTACTTTTACACTATCTTGCCAAGCATCTAATAATCCAGTAATAGTATTTGTTCCTCCACATCCTGTTGTAGGCATTACAACTGCTATTTCATTATTTACTTTTGAATAACCAACAGCAGCCATAGCACAAGCTTGTTCATGATGATTAAAAATACCCTTTATATTAGTACTTTTAGCCAAACCATCATTTAAAAACATAGCTCCTCCTCCAGTAACTGTAAATACATGTTTAATATTTTTACTTTCTAAAAATTTAGCTACATAATCTGCTACTCTTACCATATAAATTTATTATTTTGATAATATTTAATTATATTACCTATTTCTTTATCAAATATTTTTTCAGGTTTCCAACCTAATTTTCTTAATTTAGAATCATCTAAGGCATAACGAACATCTTGACCTGGTCTATTAGCTGAAAAATCAATATAATTGGTAAGATTAATATCTACTTCTTGAGGTAAATAAAAATAATAATCAACTATTTTTTTAACAGTATCATAATTAGATTGTTCAAACCCTCCAGCAATATTATATATTTCATTTTGAGTTCCATTTTCAATAATGGTTACTACTGCATTTGCTGTATCTTGAGCATGTAACCAATTTCTAATAGGAGTACCATTATTATGTAATGGTATTTTTCTTTCTAATTTAAGATATTTACATGCTTTAGGAATTAATTTTTCAACATACTGTCCTATACCGTAATTATTTGTTGGTCTAACTATAATATAAGGTAAGTTATAAGTTCTGCCCCACGCTAAAATTAACATATCAGCTGCTGCTTTTGTTGCAGAATATGGATTTGATGGTTTTAATAAATCGGTTTCAATATGAGCTCCTTCTTCAATATCTCCGTATACTTCATCAGTACTAAAATGTAATAATATAGGTGTTTTTGATGTTTCTTGTCTATAATTTTTAATTAACTCTAATAAATGGTGAACACCATTAATATTAGAATGTACAAACTCATCACTATTGGATATTGAATTACCAACATGGGTTTCTGCTGCTGTGTTAATAATATAATCACATTCATAAAGAAATTTTAAATCATTTATATCACAATGAACAAATGAAAAATTGGGATATTTATTAAATTCTATTAATAAATCTTTATTAGCAGCATATGTTATTTTATCAACACCTTTAACATACCATCCTTTTTCAAGACAGGTTCTTGTTACATAAGATCCTATAAATCCTAAGCACCCTGTTACGTATACTACTTTCATATTTAATATTATATTTTAAATGGTTTTTGAAAAAAATCACCACAATTACATTCATTAGTAAAGAAATCTTTTGTTTCTTGATTAAACCATGTATGAAAATTATTTACTTTATCTATAAACACTTGTTCATTTTGACATCCTAAGCCTTCACAATAATGAAAAATTTTAATTTGTTTATTATCTTGAGTAAATAATTTATTATCTTTTACATAAAAGGACAATGTGGGACTAGGAGTACCTTCTAGTGGAGGACCATATTTTACTAGTTTTCCATTTTGTATCATTTCAGTTCCCATTACTCCTTTAGATCTAACATTATATACTACTTTACTTAAAGGATAAGGTCCATCTACAACATGTATATCAAATGATTTATCACTCCATGCTAATTCATTTAATCCTCCTTGTTCATGAAAATAACCAAAATGTTCAATAGTTAAATCAATAATTCTTTTTAAAGCATCTGGGTTGTTAAAGCATACAACATCAGCATTTAAATTACAACAGTCATATGTTTTCTCTCCATTAGGTAATATTATTTCATAATGAGGTGTTTCCCAAAATTCAGTTTTATCTGGGAGAGGGTAATTTAATGTTGCTAATACGTCAGTATTATTGTCAATAAATTCATCTAATATTCCACAGGTAATAGTATCTGATCCTAAAAGAATTAATTTATCTATTTTGTGCTTAATCATTAACTCATAACCAGTAATATATTTAATTAATCCAATAGAATCATACAGATCATAATATTTCCAATTAGAATAATATTCTTGAAAATTACTATCATTTATATAATACAACGGTATATCAGGATGAAATTTTTTAAAGCTATTAATAGCACATTCTGTTAATTTAGTAAATCTAGAAGCATCCACTCCATTTTCATCAAAAGGAGTTAATTGAAAAAATAAACAAGCTATATTCATTTTATTTTTATTTTAATATTTGTTGATTGAAATCCACTCTGGAGGAAAATATTTACCATTAATAATATCATTTAATGGTGCAAAATCTAAATAATTGTAAGGACAAATTACTTTTTTATTTGGATTTTGATTTAAATAAGCACCCCACCAACTGAAGGTACTGTTAGCAATTATATTATGATCACAAAGAGTCATTAAGCACATATCTTTAAATCTATCTAACCCGTCAACATAAATGCAATTTTCTAATTTAAAATTTTCTTTTACCCAATCCATTCCATTAGAAAAAATTAAATATTTTATTTTAGTATTTGGAAGTAAAGATTGAATAATAGTAGTTGCTTCTTTATAATATTCTAAAGATAAATTTAAAGAGGAAACTTGTAAATAATCTCCTCTTCTAAAATGAATAGATATCAATACTTCATCTTCTTGTTTTATATTAGAAATATAATCCAAACAAAATTTTCTTATTTCATCTTTAAAAGTAAATATATTTAATATATCTTCCTTAATTGGGTTAAATATATCGTACGTATTAAAAATTCCACTAAGATTATAATTTTGATTTGACTCTAAATAAAATAATCTTTCATCTATCTGCTGAGTAGAGTCTATATCTATATCATATATAGTTTCATCATTTAAATCTGATATTGAGATGGTCTTAATTTTAGTTTTAAAGGGTTCATTTAAAGGAAACCCCCATCTCTGTTCTATATATTCTTTAATAAATAATATATCTAATCCTGTTTTTTTACTTATAGCTATCATAGAAGCATATTGCCCCATCTGAGAACCAAAATCACAACTAGTAGATATATCCAATTTAGTTATAAATCCCATTATTTTATTTTTTTACTCATAAAAGTATAAATTGATTCTTCGATATAATCTATTTGTTCATCTGTAATTCCTGGGTATACTCCTAAAAAGAAAGTATCTAGAGTAGTTTTAGTAGCTATAGGAAATTGATTTCTAGGGTCTTCATATTGTTTTGCTAAATTTTCATAAGCAGGATGGAATAATGCATTTCCTGTAAAATATGATCTTGTTTGAATTTTGGATTCTTCCATAAAATCAACCATTTCACTTTTAGTAAAAGGTGTATTATCTTTTAATGTGACTAAATATCCAAACCAAGAAGCATCAGCTTTTTCATGCATTGTAGGTAAATAGAAATATTCTGAATATTTACTAAATATATCGTATAAACGTTTGAAATTATATTTTCTTCTACTATGCATTTCTTCCAACTTATCTAATTGAGCTAATCCCATAGCAGCTTGCATTTCTGTTGGTTTTAAATTATATCCAATTTCTTCAAATACATATCTATGATCGAATATAATATCTTTTTGGGCTTTAAACCAAGAATCAAATCGGCATCCACACGCAGTACCACAGGTAACATTTCCTGGTTTTGTTGTATTGCAATAGCATGATCTACCCCAGTCTCTTAAAGAAGCTAAAGCCATTCTTTTTTTAGCAGAATTAATAGCAACAAAACCACCTTCACCCATTGTCATATGATGAGCAGGAAAGAAAGAACATGTTGATATATCACCAAATGAGCCTAATGGTTTTCCGTCCCAAGTAGAACCTAAAGCATCACAAGTATCTTCTAAAAATATTAAATCATATTTCTCAACGATACTCATTATTCGGTCCATATCTGGTGGGTTACCTAATACGTGGGCAAATATAAGACCTTTAATTTCTTTATTTATGTCTTTTTCTAAAATTCTTTCTACTTGATCTAAATCTAAATTTAAATTAGGAAGAGTAACATCAACAAATACAGGTTCATAACCATTTTGAAGTAAAGGATTAATTGTAGTTGGAAAGCATACTACAGGAGTAATAAATTTAGCTCCAGCAGGTAAATTACCTCCTCTTTTTGTTTTTAAAAGAGATACCATTAATAAGTTAGCTGAGCTACCAGAATTTACTACAATTCCATCTTTTTTTCCTAGTAAAGGAGCAAATTTCAATTCAAATTCTCTTCCTTTTTCTCCTAAAATAAACCACTCTTTAAGTAACGCATCAACACCCGCTACAAATTCTTTATCATCAAAAAAGGGCCCTGAATATTGTACCCAGTCTTCTCCTGCTTTCCATTTTTTATTGTTTTTTTTCTCTTTAATAAATTCACTGATTAAATCTAAAATTTGTTGTTTTTTGTCCATTTATATTAAATTATTAAGTTTAAAAATTTCTATTATCTTATTTATTATACTTTGTTCATAATTAACATATTGAAGTGCTAATTGGTAGTTTTCTTCAATTATTTCTTTTTGAGAATTATAATAGCTATCTGTTAATTGATTGGAAATATAAATAAAGTCGTCTGCCTCCCCAAACTTAATTATACCTTTTTCATTAAAAAAGTCTCCAATATTCGAACATCCCCAATACATTGGAATAGTTTTTAGTAAGAAACAATCTAATATTTTTTCACTAAACCACCCCCTACGTGAAAAATTCTCAATAGCTACTCCAAATTGAGCATCACCAAATATTTTTTCTTTATCTAATCTAGCTTGTTCTATATTATGTCTATCCCCGTACACATCAAAGAATTTAGTAGGTATTTTTATTTCATCTTTTCTATCTAATATTTCCCAACGGATTTGATGTCCATATGATTTTAATAAATTTCCCCTTAAATGAGATATTTTGAATTCTTTATTATGTTCTTTTTCATATTGGTCTGGTTTTAGCCAAGTATGACCAAAAGGTAAGAAAATAGCATTTTCGCAATTATTTAATACTTTGTCATTCCATGTTAGTATGACATTAAATAAATGTTGGTTTTGTATAACCCAATCATGTCTTCCAAAATATTCATTAGGTTCATACAAAGTAATTATATTAATAGAAGATAATTCTTCTTGAGATGAAGGGGTTGTTTCTATAAATAAAGAAAAATCTAAATCTTTAAAAGAATTTAAACCTTTCTTAAATATATTTTCATCTAAAAAACTAACCTTTAACTTCATTCTTATAACAATTTAACCAGTAATTAATCATTTCATCTAACATTGTTTCAAATGTATATTGGGGCGTCCAACCTGTAGTGGTTTTTAATTTTGTACAATCTCCTTTTAAATCATGTAATTCTTCAGGACGTAGAAACTTTTCATCTTGAGTAACATATTCTTTCCAATCTAATTCTAATGATAAAAATACATAATCACATAGTTCTCTTACTGAGTGTGATATTCCTGTTGAGCAAATAAAATCATCTGGCTTTTTTTGTTGTAACATTAACCACATTGCTTTAACATAATCTTTTGCATGACCCCAATCTCTTGTTGCATTTAGATTACCTAATTTAAGTTCATTAGACAATCCTAGTTTAATTTTAACTGCTTCTTTTACTACTTTATTTGTAACGAAGTTAGTACCTCTCCTAGGTGATTCATGATTAAATAAAATACCGTTTGAAATAAACATATTGTATGAATGTCTATAGTTACGACATATATTATAGCTAAATACTTTAGCACATCCGTATGGAGATACTGGATTCAATGGGGTTGTTTCTCTTTGGTAACCATCATTATCTATAGAGTTACCAAACATTTCTGATGATGACGCTTGATATATTTTAGCGTTAGGTTTAATTAAACGGACTGCTTCTAATAAATTTAGAGTACCTATCCCTGTTACATTAGCCGTATATAGTGGTTGGTCAAATGATATTCTAACATGACTTTGTGCTGCTAAATTGTAAATTTCATCTGGTTGTGTTTGCTGGATAATATAGATTAAAGAAGCCATATCTGTTAGATCAGCATAGTGTAATTTAATTTTACTAAATATGTTTTCTAAACGAGATGTTTGATTTTCAGCAACTGAATTTCTTTTTAGGGTGCCATAAACTTCATATTCTTTTTCTAATAAAAACTCAGCCAAATAACTACCATCTTGACCATTTATTCCTGTTATTAAGGCTTTTTTCATATTATGTTATTTTCAATTAAATAAGTGTATGTTTGTTTTATCCCATCATATAAATTAATAGGATTAAAGGATGGGATTTTTTCTTTTAATATTTTAGAAGATACATCTTTTCTATATTGTCCATTTGGTTTTGTTGTATCATATTCTATTTTTATATTTTCAGCATTACATGCCTTAAGAGCAATTTGAGTCATTTCTGTTATTGATAGATTTTTATCTACAGCTACATTCATATTATCATAAATGTTATTATCTAAACAATACTTGATAACATAAGCTAAATCATCGGAATACATAAATTGTCTTAATGGACTTCCATCTCCAAATAACGTTATTTTATTTTCGTTATTTACTTTAGCATTATGGATTTTTTTAATTAACGCCGCTATGAAATGACTATTATCACCATACTTATCATATTCACCATATAAATTACAAGGTATTAGATATTGATATTGAGTACCATATTGTTGATTATAAGCATCTATTTGTACAGCTAATGCCCGTTTAGCATACCCATATGAGAAATTTGTTTTTGCAGGTGGACCTAAATGCAACATATCCTCAGTTATTGGGTATGATTCAACTACGTCTGGGTAAATACATGTACTTAATATTCCTATAAATCTTTTTACATTATGTTGTTGAGCATATTTTAATACTAGAGTATTCATTGTGATATTTTCATCAAAATAATCAGCAGGATAAGTAATATTATCAATTATACCTCCTACTCTAGCAGCTAAGTGAATTACAATATCAGGTTGAATATCATTAAACATCCATGATACTTGCATTTCTGACGTTAGAGTATAATTTTGAGAAGACACATAAGTAGCATCAGGTAAATATTTTTTTAATGATTTACCTACCATTCCACTACCACCAGTAACTAATATTTTCATAATGTATTATAAAAGTTATTTTGTTTTTCTTGACGTTCAATTGTTTTTGGATGAATTAATTCATAATCTTCTGGGAGGTAAGATACATTTCTTGCTCCTATCAATTTTTCATGTACTTTATTTATCCATTTTATATCAGGTATATTTTTAAATATTCTCCATTGTAGATCAGGATAATTAACCCACCCATCTTTATTTACTCTCCATCCCCATTTTTGAATATGTTCTTGAGTTAATCCATCTACTGTATTAATTCTAGGTACAGCGTACATTTCTACTTCAGGATTTAATTCTAATATCTGAGGAAGAGATAATATTAATTCTTCTGATAGATATTCATCTGCATCAATTTGAAAGATATAATCACGTGTGCAATGTTCTTTTAAATTATTTTTAAATGAAGCAAAATCTCCATTTAATCCAAATATTATTCTATGGTATTCACATTTATGATCTTTGATATTGTATTTATCAGCTACTTCTTTTACTTCAAGAGTAGCAGTATTATCTAATTGAACTATTATTTCATCCTCAAGACGAATATGTTCGTTTAGTTGATCTAATAAACGTTCTAATTCAATATGTTCATTACATGCTGTTATTGCATAACTAATTGAGGACATAACATTATTTTTTATTAAAATAACCGATATATTCTAAAGCATCCATAAAGTCACGTTCAGCAAATTCTTGTTTTGTAGTCATATCTGCTTTACCATCTTTAGATTGCACAGCTGACCATTTCCAATCATCTACTGATGTGCCTTCAGCAAATACCATTGCTTTATCATCTAACATTACGCTATTTGGATACCAGTATTTTCCGTCTTTATCTTTATGTCTAAGTGCTTTATATAGTTCTGGGAGTGTTACTTCCATTTGTTCTTTATTAGTCTCTGTGATGGTATTATTAGATGTAAATCCACATCCCATACAAATCCAAATAGTTACTTTATCATTTGATATTTCACTACATGCGTTTGATCCGCATCTAGAGCAATCTATTAGTTTTTCAGTCATTATTAAAAGTATTATTTGTATAAATATAAATTACAGCTCCTGTATTTGTTGAGTACCACATTATTCTACTTTTTTAAGTTTAGGTAATTCAATTTTCTTTAATTGAGGTAATTTTAAAGTTACTTGCTTTGGAACCTTTTCTTCAAGTATTGAAATTAATTTTTCACCCATTTTATCTAAACTAAACTCAGTACGTGAACGATATGATTGTCTTTTTGCCCCATCAAGATAATTTTTATAATTTTTATAAACATCTTCTAATGTTTCAGATGCTTTTTTATAATCAACTGTAAACCAACCTGATTCAGGTAATAACATATTTTGTACTACTGCTGATGGATGAATTTGAGTTACTTGGCCTGATAATAATGTTGACATTTCCCCATCTAGAAAATCAATGTGACCACTATAATTTGGAGCAACTACTGGTTTTTGGCTGATAGATGCTTCAAGTAATGGTCTTCCATATCCTTCACCTTTAGTAAATGACACGTGTACTTTTACTTTAGGGTGATTATATAATTCATTTACCTCAGTATCTTCTAATTCACCATGAAGTAGATATACATTTGGTAAATCTTTATCTCCTACTAACGAACGAATTTTATTAATTTTTTCTAATATTTCCTCTCTATCCATAATTGAGTAAGTAGCGGATGATGTTTTTAAAATTAAACCTGGTTTTTTAGATTTACCTTTAAATGTTTCAAGGAATGTTTTAATTAACATACCTGTATCTTTTCTATCTTGTCCAAGCTCACCTTGTAACCAATGACCTACAAACAGATAATTAAACTCTTCATCAATCGTATCTAATACATCTCCTACTTCACTATCTACTACTTTATCTAATTTTTGATAGATATTAGTATCAGCTCCTTCAAATAATACTTCTACTGGTTTTTCTAATTTAATATGACCTACTACTTGATTATTTTGATTTCTATCACGTTGTTCAAAGGCTGAATTTTTAAATACATGTTTAGCATGTTCTGATGATACTAAATTTAAATTCATTCTATTCAATCCTTCTAACCAGCTAGGGTCACAAATAGTAGTTTCAATACCTGCTGTTACACCAATATTAAATTTACCAACAGCTTGGAATTCATTTGGTACAGTAATTTGCATCCAAACATCTGGTTGTTTTGGAAGTTGTGGTTGACCCCAAATACAATCTAGTATTTGTTTATGTTCAGGATTATCTGCTTGTAAAAATCCAAATGGAGTTGATCCCCATCTTTGTGGTAGGATTTTAATATCGTATTTATCCGATTTTAAAAGCGCTTTTACAATATCTCTACTACGTGCTCCGTAGCCGCTGTATGTATCAATTGGACAGCTAATAAAAAATAGTGGTTTCATATAACTTATTTTGCGATTGCGTGTTTTACGTAATGTTTAGGTTGTTTAGGTGTTTCTACTTGAATTAATTCGAATCTATGTCTTGGTTCCCATTTAGCAAATGTTGCATCAATTCCTTCAATAACATTATCAGACATATGTTTTGCTGTCATCATTGCTTCATCTGAATGAACCCATTCATGAGCGGCTTTACCTTTTTCAAGGAATAAAGGCTCATTCATTTGTTTTTCAGTCCACATTATCTTGATTTGTTTAGCGATATCGAATGGTTCTGCTCTATCATCAAAGATATAAGGAGTTGGAATTGATCCTACTAATGATAAATTACTTGGGAATACTGGGTAAGCCCATTTGCCATGTTTCTTATATTTACCTCTATGGTTTGATCCGAATTCTTCAGTGAATTTAATCCAGTTACCATCTTCATCTTCAAAACGCATTTGATCTTGCATACCGCCTGTTACTGTTGCTATAATTGGTTTTCCAC
>Ga0214921_10004851_pt1 | contig 19441 bp, 16 predicted proteins | sample LL1505_MetaG_FD_177992 | JGI IMG/M metagenome (GOLD analysis project Ga0214921, IMG submission 177992) | Freshwater microbial communities from Lake Lanier, Atlanta, Georgia, United States - LL-1505 | ecosystem: Environmental > Aquatic > Freshwater > Lake | place: USA: Georgia | collected... | reverse complement strand
GATGGTTCGAATGTTCGGGCTGCCTAGAATCATCAAGTATAAGAAAGGAAGTGTGGCGGAAAGGAGGAAGGAGTTTCAAAGGTTACAGGGGTTGATGAGGAAACTGATGAAACGGCGCTTTCCAGGTCTCAAGCTCAATCAAGAAACGAGAAGTCTGCTGCGGCAAAGATGGAGCAAGCCGGTGGAGGATCGAACGGATGCCCTTTTTTGTGCGTTGATCGGGATGTGGCACTGGATGCACCGCGGGAGGCGGAGCGAGGTCATTGGCGATCGAAAGACGGGATTTATTCTCCTGCCAAAGGAGGGGTCGGCAAGAGAGAGTTAGGCAGAACGGGCGGCGGAGCGGGCAGCTGCGGCCACGTCCGCATGGGAGACAGAAGCGGAGATGGATGCTTTTCGGCAATCGGCATCGGAAGGGTGAATCTGAACGAGAGAATCTTCGAGGAAGCCGAGTTTAACTCGAATGGCTCCGTAGGGGGTGGGGACGGTTTTTTCTTCGCGGCGGAGGGTTCGGCGTTCGACCCGTTCAAGGCGAAGCCCAAAGGCGGTGGTTTCACGGAGGACGAGAGAGGCAAGGTGTTCCGAATCTTTGGGAAGGGCGAGGACGGTGAGGAGATATCCGGGGCGTCCTTTTTTCATAAGGATGGGGAGGGCGGAGGCGTCGAGCGCACCCGCTTCCATGAGTCGATCGATGGCGTGGGCGAGTTGTTCGCCCGTGATATCATCCAAATGAGTTCGGATTTCGATAATCGATTCCTGGGAAGAGGAGGGAGAGTTTGAGGTATGTCCAAGGAAGGCACGAAGGACATTTGGACGGCCGGGTAGGTCCCGGGTGCCGAGTCCATACCCGATTTTCTCTGTGGTAAAATTTTCCAGGGGTCCGAAGTGGCGGACCAGTTGGGCGAGGATGGCTGCGCCGGTGGGAGTCGTCAGTTCAGCGGGGACATCGATCTGCCGAATTGGGATTCCTCTCAAAATCTCGGCGGTAGCGGGAGCGGGGAGTGGGAAGGTGCCGTGGGCACACTGGATCGTGCCTGTTCCGTCGACAGGAACGGAGGCGGTGACGTGGGGAAGGCCTAGGTGGTGGAAGCCGACGGCGGCCACGACAATATCCACGATCGAATCGACTGCACCGACCTCGTGAAAATGGACTTCGTCGACCAGTTTTCCGTGGAGACGGGCCTCGGCTTCGGCGACACGGAGAAAGATTTTGAGGGCGGTCTCTTTGACGGGGGTGGTGAGGTGAGATTTTTGCAGGAGGGTACGGATCTGAGCCCAAGAGCGACCGTGCTCGTGTTCATGAGAGTGATCGTGAGGGTGAGAGTGGTGATGGGAATTGTGTTCGTGAAGAGTTTCTACAAGGAAGCGGGTACCGGCCAGGCCACCTCGGAGAGATCGCTCCGTTTTCAGGATCACTTTTTCCGGGAGGTGAAGACCTTCGATAGCGTCTTGAAAGAGAGAGAGGGGCACGCCGAGGTCGAGGAGGGCGGCAGCAAACATGTCTCCACTGATTCCGGAGGGACAATCGAGATGAAGATGGGTGGCGGGCATACGATAGGATAGATTGACGCAATCGTGGGAAAATCACAGAAAAGAAGGGTGGATCAGAAGGTATTCAAAAAAGAGGCGGCGAAAGCTGCCTTGGCCTATGTGCCTAAGGGTTGTGTGCTGGGGGTGGGGACGGGTTCGACGACGATGTATTTCATCGAAGGATTAAAAAAAGGGTGGGTGCGGGGGGCGGTGCCGAGTTCGAAAGAGACTGAACGAGCCTTACGCAAAAAAGGGATTCGGGTTTTGGATTTGAATCAGGCGAAAAAGGTGAGTCTTTATGTGGATGGAGCAGATGAGGTGGATCCGAAGCTGAGGCTGATCAAGGGGGGTGGTGGGGCGTTGACGAGGGAGAAGATCATTGCCACAGCGGCGAAAAAGTTCATCTGTATCGTGGATGAATCGAAGTTGGTGAAGCGGTTAGGAAAATTTCCTGTGCCCTTGGAAGTTGTGCCGATGGCGAGGGATCAGGTGGCGAAGGAGATTCGCAGGAGGGGAGGTCGGCCGGTATTGAGGAAGAATTTTATTACGGATAACGGAGGGGAGATTCTAGATGTGCACGGATGGAAAGTTACGGATCCGATCCGATTCGAAAAAAAGCTGGAAGGGATCCCCGGGGTGATCTGTGCGGGTGTGTTTGGCAAGCGGAGAGCGGATCTTGTTCTGGTGGGGACTCCTGCGGGAGTGAAGACGATTCGCCCTAAGGTTTAGGTAGCGGTCGGTAAGCCGAGTTTTTCGCGAAGCTCTTTAGGGTTTTGGGCGTATTCGACAGCTTCCTCGCCCTCCACTTTGCCATCGCGTACCAGCTGGGCTAAGTGGGCATCGAGTTGGATCATGCCTGATTTCCCTCCTGTCTGAATTTCGGATTCGAGAAGGTAGATTTTATTTTCCCGGATGAGGTTCGCGATCGAGGGCGTGGTGACCATAATTTCAAAGCCGGCGACTCTTCCGCCCCCAACTTTTCGCATGAGAACCTGAGAAATAACGGCGACGATGGAGGTGGAGAGCTGGGCACGAATCATCTCCTTGGTATTGGCAGGAAAGGCGTCGACGATACGGGTGATGGTGCGAGCCGCACCTGTGGTATGGAGGGTTCCAAAAACCAAGTGGCCCGTTTCGGCTGCGGTGATGGCGGCCTCGATCGTTTCCAGATCCCGCATCTCACCCACTAGAATTACATCGGGATCTTGGCGGAGGGCGCCGCGGATGGCTTCCGCAAAGCTGGTCACATCGACATTCACTTCCCGCTGGGTGATGACGCTCTTCTTGTGTTGGTGGTAGTACTCGATCGGGTCTTCGATGGTGATGATGTGGGTTTGGCGCTGTTCGTTGATCCAGTTCACCATAGAAGCGAGAGTGGTGGATTTTCCTGAGCCTGTGGGACCTGTAACAAGAATGAGGCCCCGAGGGCGGGTGAGTAGGTCTTTGATCATGGGAGGGAGACCGATGTCATCCATTTGAAGAAGGCGGCTGGGGATCAGACGGAAGACCACCCCATAGTTTCCTTTGGCGCGAAGGACACTGACTCGAAAGCGGGCTTCCGAGCCGTGGGAAATGGCGAAGTCCGCCCCGCCTGTTTTTTCAGCCCGTTCGTGATCGTGGGGAGGGATGATGGTGCCGATCAGGTGGCGAGTGTCCTCCGGCGTTAAAACGGGACCTTCCACGGGTTCCATTTCACCAGAAACACGAAGGACAGGGGATTGACCGACCTGCAGATGGAGATCCGAGGCTTTTCGTTCGATTACCAGATCAAGCAACTCCCGTAAGTCATATCCGGATGGGGAGGCGGTGTTCACCATTCCAGAATAAGTTTTCCAATGAGAAAGAGAAAGTGTTTAATTCTTAATTCAATGAGTAAGGATCCGAGAAGGACGTCCCTCTTCGAGACTAAAGTCTTGGAAATAGTCGGTGGTTTTCTTGTTGGTGGAGTGGCCTGGTTTTTACGGGATGTTTTCTTTGGTGGAGCCCAAGGTCTTCTTCTGGATCCCATGGTGGGGGTAGTGATTGGGCTGGCGTGGCGAAACTGGATTCTGGGTGCCTGTGTTGCTTCTTTATTTCCTTTTTTCGGGTCATCCACGAATCAGTTTGGAGAGGTAGGTGGTCTCTGGATGTGTATTTTTATAACCGTTGCTCTTCTTCGCTCTGTTGGAGAGGGGGGTGGAATTGGGCTTCGGGGAATGATCCTCCTTCCTCTGGCGACGGGAGTTACCCTTGCGGGAATTCTTTTCACTCAAATGCTCGGAGGAGCTGTCCCTTTTGCCACTGGTTTCGGAAATCGTTGGGCTGAGCAAGCTTTGGGGGTGATGGCCATTTCTCCTTTAGTGGCAAGGATCGGATCGGATTTTCTTTCCCAACTGAATCGCCGTCTTTTTATGACCTGGGTTATCTTGACCGCTCTTTTGCTCGCCGTGGGAAGTGTTGCCTCGGCCCCCTCTTTAGATGCAGGAACAGCTTTAGCGCTGGCGCTTTTGCCTGTAGTGATTCTTTTCTGGCAAGCGATGCGTTTTGGTTATGTTGGGGCCACAACTTCCTGTTTTCTATTGGCGATCTTGTCAGGTCTCGCGTGGTCGGATGGGAATCGCCTTCTCCTAGCTTTTCCGGAAGGAATCTTTAGCACGATTTTGGCGGCAGTTTTTGGAACGGCCCATGGGATCGGAGCACTTCGTGATGAACGACTCGAAACGCACATGTGGACGAGACAAGCAGCCCAAGCTTATCAGGTTGTTTTTTGGCGTTGGCAAAAGGGGAGGGGAGTGGATTGGGGGGATCCCGAGCGTGCAACATCCGTAGGGTTGGAGCGTGCAGGTTTAGGCTGGCGTCTTTGCCAAGGCTGGTCGACGGAGCAGAAGCTACTCGATCCCACGAGAATCGAGGGGACGACTACCATCAAGGTTGAAACCCCCAAGGGGCTATGCCGTTGGCTGGAGTTTTCTGGCTCAGTGCATACGCAGGATCCCAATCAAGATCCCACTACTTGTCTTGGGGTCATTGTGGATGTGACGTCTTCCCACCAAGCACAAGAGCAGAGAGCAAAAACATTGCGTCGGGAGGGGGAGTTACGGGCGATACGCGCTCAACTTCAACCCCATGTTGTATTTAATGCCCTCAATCGGATAGCCTCGCTGGCGATGTCTGAACCGGAATCTGCCCGGGACCTGATTGTCCGGCTGAGCCGACTTCTTCGGGCTTCGCTGATGGCAGGAGAAAAAGATTCCGTTTCGTTGAGCGAGGAAGTTTCCCTGATCCAGGACTGCGTTGCGTTGGAAGGAGCTGGCTACGGAGACCGGCTCAAATTCCATAATGAGATCCCGTCTGATATTGAGGAAAAGGGGCTTCCACCCCTTGCCCTACTTAGCTTGGTCAATGGAGCCATTCGCCGAGGGGTGGGAATGCGAAAAAAAGGTGCTTCGATTGTTTTGAGCATGCCCCAACGAGGAATGTTTCGAGTAGCTGTTACCCCGCCTGTCTCCACGACAGAAAAATCGGAATTCGCCCCTTGGCCTGATCCCGTGTGGGTGGAGCGCTTGAGCGTTGAAACGACCCGGCGAGCCAGAATCGAGGTTCAACGGCAGGGAGAGGCGGTAGCTTCGGCAGATTTGGTGATGGAGAGGTGATTCCATGAGCCAAAAAATTCGAGTTCTGGTTGCGGATGACGAGGCGTTGGGCAGAAGGGAATTGCGTCGGCTCTTAAAAGTCCATTCCGATTTGGAAATTGTAGCGGAAGCGGAAGATGGGGATCAAGCAGCCGAACTGATTGAAAAGCATAGTCCAGATCTGGTTTTTCTGGATATCCGGATGCCAGGCCGGGATGGATTCGGGGTACTGGATGCCTTGGAGCCCCCATTGCCTGAAATCGTATTTTCCACTGCATATGACCAGTTTGCGGTGGATGCAATTCGGCGTGGCGCTCTGGATTATTTACTGAAGCCGGTGGCTCCAGAGGAGCTTGCGCGGGCGATCGAGAAGGCGCGGGAACGAATCGGAGCCAAAGGGCCTAAGTTGCGTAAAGATGGGAGGTTGCAGAGTTCCGATCGGATCTTTGTGAAAGATGGGAAGAAGGCGATGTTTCTAGAGGTGGGAAAGATATTTTACTTGGAAGCTCAGGGGAACTACACAAAAGTGATATCCCCTTCGGGACAAATTCTCATGCGTCGACCCATTCGTTATTTTGAAGAAAGATTCGATCCCAAGCTTTTCCTCCGCGCGAACCGATCGCTGATGCTAAATCTGGAACTGGTGGCTCGTTGGGAAGCGATCCAGGGGGGGCGGTTCAGAGCTATTCTTGAAGGGGGATCTTCTTTCGAGATTTCGCGACGGCAAAGCCGTTCCCTTCAGGAGAGGATGAAACTATGAACCGTCCTTTCCGTTGTATCGCCCATTCGGCTGCGTTTGGGTCGGCATGGATGCTCGTCGGCTTGGCTTTCGTGGTTATCTTGGGGACTTTGGCTTGGCCGAAGATTCAGCAGGCCTCAGAAAAAGCAAAAATCGATACGGTTAGCTCTGTGGTTCGTAACTATCGCCTGGCCTGCTTATCTTACTATGGCCGCAAGGGAACTTATCCTTTGGATGGGGAAGAAGGGGTACCAAATGATAGTGGGGGATTTGTTCGATTGGATGACGGGCGCGTACTGGATCCGCTCCATACTACGCTGGGCGATATCCTTATTCATCAAGGGTATCTGACAGATCTCGCATTCCCTCTTGAGACCCAAGGGGAGCCGATATCGATTCGAGCCCTCTCCGCCGAGGTTCTGATCAAAAGAGTGGGGGCAGGTGCGATGTTTGAATCAGCTCCTACCCTAACCAAGGCAGTTGTTTTGATTCTACCGAATATTTCGGCTGAACAGGCACGCCAGATCGAGGAGGTCTTTCAAAGTCAGAAAAGTCATGACTCTACGGCCGGCAAGTCAAGGCCTCATCCAGTTGGGGATTGTCGTCTTACTTTTCACCAAGGGGATGAAAAGGCGGATGCTTACATCTACTTGGCGCACGAATAGCTGTTCCCAAGCCGGTTGATTAAAAAAAGAGAAAAGATGGAGTTCGACGCGCTTGCAACGGGCGGCTTGATTCCGAAAATCCCCCCATTCATCCCGCTTCTCGGCCGTTGAGCCCTGAATCTGAGCCGGTAGTCACAAAGCTGAAAATTGCATTGTTAATCATTAAAAAATGGAGAGAATCGTTCCCATGAAATCAAAACTCATCCGCAAATCGAACAAGGGATTCACCTTAATCGAGATGATTGGCGTTCTCGCCATCATCGGAATTTTGGCGTCCGTCGTCGCCCCGAAAGTAATCGAGGCGATCCGCGATGCTAAGGTGACCTCCTCCTTGGCTAACCTTAACACTGTGAAATCCGCGTCGATTAATTACTACGCAAGATACAACGCCTATCCGCCAGATTCGACTAAAATGGCTGTCGTTCCTGGTACAAGTGTCGGATACAGTCGTCCTTATGGTGCATTAGGCACTGTGTCGGCAGCAACAACTACCTTTGGGGATATCTTGCTATCGGAAGGTTTGCTGGAAAAAATTTCAGCAACCGTTGGTGAGAATGGTAATACTCAAGGGGTCAATGCGGCTTCGGCAGCAACAGTCGTGGGTTCCTGCGTATCTACATACCCCAGCGTTCTGTGTAAAACTGTTACTACCCAAAATCAGTTTACAGCTGCTCAAAATGCGACCCGTATCATCTTCCTGCGGATCCCCGCGGTCTCGCTTTTAGAGGCGGCTGCGATCAAGACCAAAGTTGACGGCCCGTTTACCTCCACACAAATCAGCGGAGCTTCGGACCTTGTCTCACAAACAGTCACACCTACTGGAACCAGCTCAGAGGCAATCAAAGTGGGAAATTGCCGACTTGAAACGGCCGCCGGCACTTTGGGACAACCTGGGTCCACTTACAACGTCTATCTCTACGCAGCACACGATTAAACTGTTCTCGAACTTAAAGTGAAGTCAAGAGGGGCGACCCAATGCGGGTCGCCCCTTTTGCTTGGCCTTTCCCCTTGGTTATAGGAGATTATCAATTATGGCTTTGGTCATGGATGCCCAAGGATTGGTCAACGGGGTTGATCCTGCAGAAGATCCGCTCCGTTTTAGTGCCCGAACTCTTTCCCTTTCCGATTGGTTGACCGTCTGGGGTCACGCAACCCCAGCCCAGATCGATTTGGCGGAACGGGAAGCCAAGAGAAAAAACCGTACTCTCGCCGAAACGCTTCAACAGCTACAGTTCGTTGATCCACGCGTTCTTGCCTCCTACATCGCGCAGCGTTCCGAAAGTGAAAACGTCGATATTCGCAAGCTGGTCGTTCCGACCGAAATCCTTGGCCTGATCCCTCGGGATATTGCTCTCCGATGCTTGGCATTTCCTCTTCGAATGGACGAGGGGACCCTTGTCGTCGCCTTGGGGAACTCCCTCGATATGCGGGCGGCCGACACAATCGAGGAGTACGTTCGGCGTCCGATTCGGTTTGTTACTTCGACGGAAGGGGACGTCCGAGAGGCGATCGAACGCTCCTACATCATCGAGGGGCATCTAGAAAACACGATCGATTCCATTCTGGCCATGGATAGCGCCACCTTGGCGGCAACCAGCGAACAGGATGCCCCGATGATCAAGCTGGTGGACGATCTGCTTCTTTATGCCATTTCCAACGGAGTCAGTGATGTCCATATCCAACCTGAGGAGAAGATTGTTCGAATTCGGATGCGGAAAGACGGTCTTCTCAATGAAGGGGTGCTGGTGCCGAAAGAGATTCAGAACGCTCTCACCGCCCGTCTCAAAATCTTGGGGGGAATGGATATCACCGAAATGCGACTCCCGCAGGCAGGGCGCTATAACTTCAACGCCGGATCGAAACCGGTCGACTTTCGGTTTTCCTCCCTGCCCAGCTCGTTCGGCGAGTCGCTGGTCCTTCGACTCCTTGATCGCTCCAACCTTCAACTGGAACTTTCTTCGTTGGGCTTCGATGCTGAGATGGAGGGCAAATTCACCTCTCTCCTCGACCGACCCCACGGGGTGCTTTTGGTCACCGGTCCAACGGGTTCGGGAAAGACCACCACCCTGTATGCAGCCCTTTCCAAACTCCCTGCCCAAGAGCGCAGCATCTTTACCCTCGAGGATCCGGTGGAGTTTCATCTTCCACTGGTTCGCCAAACCCAAGTCACGGAACGGATCGGGCTAACCTTTGCCGTCGGACTACGCACACTTTTGCGGCAGGATCCCGACATCATCCTGGTGGGAGAAACCCGAGACCAAGAAACGGCCGAGTTGATGGTGCGAGCCGCGCTGACAGGGCATTTGGTGATGAGCACCCTGCACACCAACGATGCGTTGGGGGCGATTCCACGTTTGATCGATCTCGGGATTCCGCCTTATCTGCTTCCCGCCTGTCTGCTGGGGGTCCTGAGTCAGCGTCTGGTTCGTTTGCTCTGTGAGAGCTGTAAACAACCTGTGGAGGATCCTGAACCCATCTTCGCCAACCTTCCCGTACCGATGCCTGAGGATTGGCCAAGAACCCTTTGGAGGCCTGTGGGATGTGAGCGATGCCGCAAAACAGGATATCGAGGGCGTCTTTCGATTCTGGAACTGCTGATTCTGGACGACGATTTCTTTAAAGTGATTCTGCAAGGCCAAGACCCGGTCCTCCTGAAGAAGGTGGCTCATGAAAAGGGGTTCCGCACCATGTTCCTCGACGGCCTTCTAAAAGCGGTCCACGGCCGTACAACACTCGAAGAGGTTCATCGCGTCACCAGCCACTAACCCCTTTTTTCATGCCCACAATCACCTACACCTCCATCCGTTCGGATGGGAAAATCTTTAAAGCGAAGGTAGATGCTCTTTCCGTTCAAGCTCTTGAGCAAGAGCTGGCACGGGAGAAGTTAGAGCTGGTGGAGGTGAAAGAGGAGGAGAGCTCGACCGCAAACAAGATTGTTGTCGAAGCAAGCGGTAAGGAGAAGGTGTCCCGACGGGAACTGGTCGATTTCTTTTTCCAGCTTGGGACCTTATTGAAGGCGGGGGTTCCCCTGATCCAGACCCTTGAGCTGATTGCCAATGATATGCCGTCGCGTGAGTTTAAAGCCGTTCTACGCAATCTTTCGGCACAGGTTGCCTCAGGAGCTACCCTGAATGAGGCGATGGCGCAGTTTCCCAAGGCTTTTCCGACGGTGGTATTGGCTCTGATCAAAGTGGCAGAAAAAAGCGGAAGCCTGACTCAAATCTGTGATGAGCTGCGGAGTTATATCTCCTGGCTGGACAAGTTGTCTGGCGAGATCCGTCAGGCCCTAATCTATCCGACTCTTCTCATCGTGGCGACGATTCTCTTTATTTTCATCATCTTCACCTTTGTCATGCCCAAGTTCATCAAGATTTTGGAGGAGATCAAAGTGCCCCTGCCTTGGTTGACGAAGAAGATGATTCTCCTGACCCAGCTTTTTACTGGCTACTGGCACATCGCCTTTGGAGTCATCCTGGCGACGATTATGACCCTGATTTACCTGCCCAAATACTACCCGCCCTTCGGCATTTGGTTGGACAAGGTGACGTTGCGCTTACCTCTCTTTGGGCCGGTGATTATGATGCTCTGCCTGTCTCGTTTTGGGCAAAATCTGGCCACGATGTACCGGTCCGGTCTGCTGATTCTCGAATCCCTGCAAATGTGCAAAGTTTTAGTGGGCAATCGGGCGATGGCTTCGGTGATGGATCGGATTCACGACGGGGTGGCGGGGGGCCGCAAGATTCACGAGATGATGAAGCAGTCGGGACTCTTCCCACCGCTGGTCATTCAGATGGTGACCACGGGAGAAAACACCGGCAAACTGGTGGAAGCCCTTCAGAATATGACCGATTACTATAACGATCAGATTCCGCGGAATATTAAGAAAATCTTCGGGATTCTGGAGCCGACAATCATTCTGACCATGATCATCATGATTGGGACAATCGCACTTTCGATCTTCCTGCCGATCACCTCAATGTTGAACCTAAACAAATGAGAAAAAAATTTAAAATAAGAGGTGGGGCGAATTCTTTTACCTTGCTGGAGATGTTGGGGGTCATGGCGGTGATGGCCATCTTAGCCTCGGTGACGGTTCCTCCTATGCTGCGAAGCCTGCAGAACGCACAGAGCGTGAATGAGGATAAGAATCTGGAGGAGATTGGGCGGGCCTTGTGCGAGGCAATTAAAGCGGAGGGGCAGGTGCCCAATCCGGGTGCCTTGGCCACTGATACGACTTTGGGTAGCAAAGGGTGGGTGGCAATGGCGGCTCCCTACTGCTCAATGGCCAGCGACGCAATTCAGTACGTGTATCCAGGCCGAACAGAAACGGAGCGTAGATTTTACATTTTAACACTAACCGGTCTAACTCAAACACCATCTCTTATCTATCCAGGTGCTGGAAACTACCAGGTGCCTTCGACTGGTTGGGACACAGCTGGAAATTGGCCGGATATCATGGCTTCTTTCTTGGTTTTAATTAGCAGTTCGAAACCTGACTATCTTTTGGCCTGTCCTGCAAATAGTGGGACGGCCACCTATACGACTTGGGCTGACTTGCCCGAGTCGCCTGGTGCAGTTAAGTGGGCGGCAAAAGAGTGGGTAAAGCAAGCGGTCGATGGAGTTTACTCAGCAACCGAAACACAAATTGTGGGCTCAAGCTGGACCGATAAAGGTCAATTCCTCCACGTAAAAGTTATCCCGATGAACAGTCTTATTTGTAAGATTACTTTCTCAGCCGCTCCTGCCCTTGCAACATTTATAATTAACGGAGGAGGGAGAGTGAGTAGTTTAATTTCTGGCTCTCCTTTGGGCTGCTTCACAACTAGAGGTTCAAGTGTTACTGTTGATGATACAACTGCCAGCCCCACTGCTACAGCCAGTGCCACTGGCACCTCGTCGTTGTTAGATTTTAGATACAATCGTGGTAATCAAAGTTGGGAGTTTTAATCCTTAAACAGCGAGAGATCTTTTTAAGTTTTTGTTTTAGCAGGTACTTCACCTGTTCCTAGAGTTAGGCTTGAAAAACTCTTCTAGTCTCACGATTCATTCCTAGTCTTATCCTATGGCCATCTGTGTTACCTGGATCCAAGGGGTTTTAAGGATCGGATCTTCAGGTCGTTTCTTCGGGAAAACCACCGCCTACGACTTATCGGATCAGACGCGCGAAACCTTTCCCGCTGCCTTGGCCAATGCGCTTCGCGCCGCTGGGGTTAAAGCAGGGGAGGTGTTTTTAGCGACCGATATTTCTCTCATCGTACCCAGTCCGGAGGAGGTCCCTCCAGCCAGCGTAAACGTCACGCGTTCGCTCCTGCTTCGTCGGGCCGACAAGGGCAAGCTTTTTGCGGAAACGGTGACGGTTGGCTTTACGGAGGTGGGGACTCCGGCGAAGGGGAAGCCACGGCGTGTGTTATCCCATGTTGTGCCCCTTGCGTGGGTAGAGCAGATCGATAAGGAGCTCCTCGGAGCAGGTTTTTTTCTAAGTGGCCTGTTTAGCGCCTCCCTTGCTTTGACAGGATCGGGCGGAAAATCGGCTGAGGAGGCTGGGGAAAAGGCGAGGTTGGTGCTGGCGAATGCGGAAGGGGGACTTCTCTTTGTTGTTTTGGATCCCTCGGGGGCACCGCTGTTTTACCGGACTCTGGCTTCTGCATCGGAACGTGGACCGGGGGAGATTGGAAAAGAGATTCGGCGACTCCAACTTTACGCTGAGCAGAAGCTGGGACGGCCTGTAGGATCGGTGAGTGCCGCAGGGGGAGCGGCACAGGGGTTGTTGCGGGCGGTTCCGCCGGTAGAGAATTTAAGTGTAGAGTCCCCGATCGAGGGGTTTGGGGAGGAGAGTTACCTGCGTTGGCTCGGGAGTGCCAAGGTGGGGCAGACGGACAATTTATTGCCTGGCAAAATTTCGGGCCGAGCTGGGCGAGAGCGGATGCGAAAATTATTTCATATGGCCCTGCTGGTGTTTTTGGCGTGTGGGGTGGGTTGGTTTTCGAGTCGGATGATTCAACGGGGAACTCTGGTGGAGAAGACGCGGAAGTTAGCCGAGGAGCGAATGGGGCGGACGGGTCAGGTGGATTTGGCCATCCGACAGCAGAGCCGGTTTCGACAGCAGAAGGAGGCGGCGCGGATCGTGGAAGAGGAGACGGTGGTGCCGATGGCGGAGCTCCTTTTTCGGGATACGGCAGCTTGCCTTCCCCCCGAGCTACGGTTGACGCGTTTTCTGGTGGAGTTGGATGAGGAGAAATCGAAAGGGGGACAGGCGGTGGCGACGTATACGATCCGAATGGAGGGGGAGATCACTCGTCCCAACGCGGAGGTGAAGCCTGCGGTGGAAAAGCTTTGTGAGGCAATGGCGAAGTCTCCTTGGAAGATTCAGGTTATGAAGAGGACGGGGCAGTCGGACAAGGATCCTGAAGTTCCTGCGGAGTTGAAATTGCCGGGACGGTTCTACGTGTTTGCAACCAAGCGGGAGTAAGAGATGAGCCTATCCAAAATCTTTCATCATCCTGTTACGCTTGGCCTGATGTTTGTTTTGGGAGCGGGCCTGATCGGGGCGGGGGAGTGGATGATGGGCCCAGCGCGGGTCTCCTTGGCAACGGAGGAGAGAAAGAGACTGGAGCAGCTTTCTTTGCTCCAGACGCAACAGAAGGAGGTTACGCCGACCGATTGGAACGACCTGCGGAGTCGCTGGCAGAAGGTTCTCCCTGTAACAGTTCCTAACAATCAGGCGGTGATGGAGCAGGTGCGTGCGATCGAGGTGCTTGTGAAAAAGAGTGGGTGGCTAGGAAAGTTGACCCCTGCGGAGGCGGGGCCTTTTATGAAAGAATTGCCTGATCTGCAGCAGTCCCGAATTGATTTTGAGCTCACCCTGCCTAGGTCTGTTGTGATTCGAAATCCGAAGGGATCCCAAGAGCTTTTCTTGGAATTTCTGCGGGAGTTGGAGAAGACGGGGGGTCGGCGACCCTTGCTGACCCGACTTGAAGTCAAACTAAACAATGAAGGGGAGTGGCAGGCGAACGGAAGCCTGATGTACTTCCGGATGAAACCTGATGTTGAGCTTGCTCAATAAACCCTGGGTCTCTGGATCCTTGGCTCTGGGGGCAGTTATCTATCTGCTCTATCGTTTTATCCCAGTCGATTGGGATAAACAGTTGGGGATGGGGGAAGCGGTGGCGGTCCGAGCGGTCGAAAAAGTCGAAAGTAAGCTGATTCCGAATCTGCGCCTGTTTCAGGCGGTGCCGTCCAAGTTGCACGAGGATTGGAACCAACCCCTTCAGAGTAACCAGTTGGGGCGGAAGCTCTTTGATGAGATTGAGGCTGAGACGGAGCTGAAGCTGTGGGAGACCTATGATCTTCCTCAGGGGACGCTGTTGCAGGGGGTGGTGCTGGAGGAGGGGAGGCGAGCTGCGGTCATTTCTGGTCGGACCTATTTGGAGGGTGAGGCGTATGGAAATTTCCGGGTTGCCAAAATCCATCGGGATTGGGTTCTTTTAACCCATTCTGGGGGGGGTCAAGAGGTCTTACGGGTGGGTGGGGTGCCCGGCGATTTCAGCCGCACCAAAGGGAATGATGCGAAAGGGAGAAGTCCCCGCCCACGGAGTCCTTGACGGGTTATTGAGAAGTTTTTGGATTCATCAATCCTTCTCATTCGGGCAACCTGATTTGATCCATTAATAATAGTGGGATGCAGATCCTTCGATGGAGAGTGGTAGCTTTTCAACTCGTGTTGATAGCTGCTCATGGATGGGCGGCAGATGTAGATGATCGTACCTTGTGTGTTTGGACGAATTACCTGAATTCCAAGTTTAGTCTTGAGGGGCCTAAACCCACAGGTTGGAGCAAGGATCGGGCGAACCAGAATCTGGCAGAGGATGAGTGTCGGAGGGGGTATATGCAATCGGTTCTCGCGGGTGATCTTCGGCAGCAGGAGGAGTTTCTTTCGAGGCTCTATCGTATAAACCCAAGTGAACCTGAATACATCCGCTGGGCACGGGAGCTCAAGGAGCGGAAGAACTTGGACAAGCCCACCGAGAAGCCCAAATCGGCCCTGAAGGCGACGCATACGAATGGAGTAGGAAGGATCAAGATACCTGGGGAGCAGGTAATGTATGTGTGGCAAGTTTCGCAAGCTCCTGAAGGAGTGCCTCAGTCGCTTTTGAATCTACTGGCGCAGTGGGCGAGAGATCGAAAAGAGTGGTCGACCGTCAAGGTGCAGAATGGGCAGGCCCTTCATTCGGGAGGGATGTATGTGACAGTGGAGCCGGTGACCTTGAGCCAAGGAAATGAGCTGAGCCGTGCTCTGGAAGATTTGGTAAGTGGGATGAAACTGCCGATGGAGAAAACTCCACGACCCAGTTTGACGGCGGTGAAGGTGCCTGGGTCCAGTTCGGAAGAGCAAAAAATTGCCGAGCTTTCACGGTTGGTGGAGAAAAAAGACCGAAACAAGAGTGTGACCGAGCCCACGTATAGCTTCAGTGTAAAAAATCTTCCTGTGGAGGATGCGTTGGCTCTTTTCAGTCGATTGAATCAAATCAATATCATTGCGGATCCGGAGGTGGTGGGGACGATTACGGTAGATTTTCAAGACCTTTCCTTGAGTTCGGCGTTGGATGCGATTCTCAAGAACATCGGATGTTTTATTGAGATTGAGGGTGGGATTATCCGAGTTCGAGCCTACGAGAGCCGTCTCTTTAAGGTGGACTATTTGGCTTTGATTCGGACGATGAGCAGCACTTCCAGTACGAGCACTTCCGAACTTCAGAACAGTATGGTGCCCGGAACGACGTCGAGCTCCTCCTCCAGTACGAGCAGCGGGGATGGAAGTAAAGTGGCCTCCACCAGTGTGGCGGATTTCTGGAAAAGCCTCTTTTATCAGATCGCGGGGTTGCTTTCCCGCGAGACGCCGGAGGAGAAGTATGCCCGTGAACTGCGAATGCAGTGGCAGGCGATTCAGGACGAGATTAAAATCAAGATGCTGAATGCTGATTTGATGAAGAAGGCGCAGCGGGAAAGCCGGGCGGAACTTTTTGAAGTGGTGACCGAGTTGAGAAAAAATGGAATGAGTGAAGATGCGGTGAATCAGTATGTGCTTTCCTCCTTAGGCGTTGATTTATCAAAAAAGAAGGAAGAGTCGAAAAAAAGTGCGGCAGGAAATGGTCTCTCGGGTGTCGTGACCAGAGTTCTCTCTGCAGATAACGAGGCTCTGGCAAGTGTGGCAGGCCAGATGGATCAGGCGGTTGCGGGCTCGGAGAAGGGCAACAAGTCTTCCCAGGGCGGTGCGGGTGGAGCAGGCGGAAAAGGAGATGCGACGGATCTGACCACCAGTAAGACAGGAACCCCAGGTACGGGGCAAAGTTCGGGGAGCCTTAAAGAGATCGATGAGGCCAACTACATCGTGAATATGGAGAGTGGCGTTAAATTACAGATCAATCCACTGGCCGGAACGGTTTTTGTGCGGGATCGCAAGGCAAATGTAGAAAAGATTGCCGAATATCTGGACGCTTTAAAGGTGCGGGTGGAGAAGCAGGTGGATCTGAACGTCCAGGTATTTAATGTGGAGTTCACGGACGATCGGGTTTTAGCCATCGATTGGCAGCAGGTGTACCTGCGTGTGAATCAGGTCGTGATGACAGCCAGTGCCGCTTTGAACCCAGCAGCAGGGCTCGCGACGGCATTCCCAGGTTTGGCGGGTCCGATGGCCTTTACTGTTTCGGGAAGTGGTACTAAGGCTGTTCTTCAGGCCATCGAAGAGCAGGGGAAAGTGAAAATTCTTTCGCAGCCCCGGATTCGCACCATCAACCAGCAGGCGGCTCAGATCAAGGTGGTGCGTCAGGATCCATTCTTTATTTCCCAATCGAACGTGCTGCAGAGCACGAGCGGCAACGCCCAGGGAAACAATGTGGAGGTGAATACGGTCACGACCGGAACTTTTGTCTCCATCACTCCACAGATTAGCGAAAATAAGATTATAACGTTGGATATCCTGCCCGTTTTTTCAACTCTGGTGAAAACGGTGTCTTTTGTGCAGACCGTCACAGATACAAACAATGTGGCTGTGACCACAACGAATGCGACAGCTCCTGTTCTTGATGTGAAACAGGCCTCAACGATTGTTCGGGTGAAAAATACAGACACGGTAGTCATGGGGGGCTTTGTGGGCGAGACAGCGACGGAGGTTCGTAAAAAGATTCCCGTATTGGGAGACATTCCGGGATTGGGCACGCTCTTTACAGGCATGGCGGATGCGAAGCTCCGTTCGGAGCTCGTGCTTTTTGTGACTCCTACGATCGTGGAGGATCTTCCGATCGCTTCTGCTAGTTCGCTGGCTCCCTGATCGGATCGGAGATGTCATGTACGAATCTTTTTTTGGCTTAGAACATCCCCCTTTTCAGATCAGCCCGGATCCTGATTTCCTTTATCCGAGTCGGGTTCATGAGGAGGCGCTTCAGCAGGTTCGTTACGCTTTAAACCATTTTAAGGGGAGTTGTCTGGTGGTGGGGCCTGTGGGATCAGGAAAGACGACCATCTGTCGCCAAATCCTGCGGGAGCTGAATGCTGATTCTGTCGACTATGCCTTGATTCTCAATCCTCGGCTGAAGGAGCGTGAGTTACTCGTTCAGATCCTGACAGATCTGGGGGAGGAGGTGCTGTCTTGGGAAGGTTTGGCGCAACAGGTGCAGGAAGTGTTGCTTGCCCGTTACCTGATCGGTCGTCATGTGGTGATCCTGGTGGATGAGGCACAGGCGATGCCTGGGGAGTCGCTCGAAGCATTACGTTTACTCACGAATCTGGAAACGAATGAGCGAAAAGTGGTTCAGGTTGTTTTCTTTGCCCAACCGGAGTTTGAACATCGGTTGAAGGAGGAGCCCGAACTACTGCCATTGCGTCAGAGAATTCTGGTACGTTGCCAGCTGGCTCCCCTGCGTTTTCAAGAGACTCAGGCTTATATCGGTCATCGGCTTGAGGTGGCAGGGGGCGTTTGTGGGATCCGCTTTTCCCCTTGGGCGCAGCGTGCCATCCACCACTGGTCGGCAGGAGTACCGCGTTTGATTAATCATCTCTGTGACAAGGCGATGTTATCCGCCTATGTCCGCCAAGATCATCGTATTCGTTATAGCGATGCCCAGCGGGCTCGCCGGGATGTGGGAGCCTTGCTGTGAGTCTCATCACGGATGCCCTCGGCCTGCGTCAGGGGCGATCCGAAAAGAAAATCACCCATCAAGAGAAGTACCCGTACCCCCCTTTTCCGAAACCTCCGGGTCAGGGAAGGGAAATCCAAGCTATCGTATTGACCCTCGTTTTGATCGCCCTTGCACTTTTTTGTTTTCTGCGAGGTGCCCAAGTATATGAGTGGTTGGAGGGAGTCGCTCTGGGGATTCCTACAAACACAGTTCCAGGGATTCCTGCAGTCTCTCCTCCTGCCGCATTAGCAACTCCTCCTCAGCCTTTACTAACCACAACTCAAAAAGATAGGGCTTCAGTAGAAAACGGTAAGACGGCCCCGGAACAGGCTGGGCGACCAAGCGGGGTTCCTGTCCATGGAGCAGGGCCAGCTGTAGAGCCAGACAAACAGACTCTTGCAGTCACTCCTCCTCCAGCTTTGACAGTCCAGCCTGAGACCCAGCTACCCGCACCCAAAAGGGATACGGCTCCGAAAGAAAACGATAAGTCGATCCAAGAACATACCGGGCGGCTGAGCGGGGTTCCTACCAATCAAATCGCACCCGCTGTGGAGCCAAGTAAAAAGGTGAAGAAACTTCCCGAAATTGGAGCAGTTGAGACTTCCGTAGATTCGGGGGTGTTGCATTCGGTGTCAGTTGAGTCGATTGAGAAGATCAAAAATGCGGACCCAAAATTCTTGGAGCAAGAGCGTCGGAACCGGGTGGAAAACTTTTTGCTCAATCTGAGGGTGCAAGGTGTTCGAATTCAGGGGTTGGAATCCCGCATTATGGTGGATGGATCCCTGATTGGCATAGGAGAGCCGATCGGCGACTTCGGTCTGCGTCTCAAGTCGGTCGATTCGGGACGGCTTGTTTTTGTGGACTCTGAAGGCCAGGAGTACCCCAAAAGCTACTAAGGGAGGAAATCTCTATGCTGGTTTGTGATGGGAAGGGGTAGAAAAGTTTATAAGCGTGACAGGAATTCGGTGGTGAGTTGGCGGTAGCTGGCGGCGGCAGCGCCGGAGTTGTCGTATTCGTAGATGGTTTTTCCGTGGCTGGGGGCTTCGGCTAAGCGGACGGACCTTGGAATGATGGTTTGAAGAACTTGATCGCCTAGGTGGCCACGCAAATCTTGGCTGACGTGCTCACTGAGGCGTGTGCGAGCATCGTACATAGTCAGAACGATTCCGAGAACGGACAGATTAGGATTTTGGCCTCCTTGCTTGATTCGCTCCACGAGGTTGAGAATTTTTCCAACCCCCTCCAAAGCGAAGTATTCGCACTGGACGGGTACGAGAATCTTTTCTGCAGCGACGAGGGCGCTGGTCATGAGAAGGCCAACGCTGGGCGGGCAGTCGAGGATGACGAGATCGAATGCGGGATCCAGACGCAAGGGATCGAGGGCTTGGCGGACGTGGATGAGCGGGTTTTCCATTCCGGCGAGATCCATCTCGGCCCCTGCAAGGTCTAGTTCAGATGCCAGAATCTGGAGGTTGGCGTGACGTGAGGGTTGAAGCATATCCAAGGCACGGGCACGACCGACCAGAACAGGGTAGAGGCTTTTTCCGGGGATGTGTTCAAGACCCAGCCCGCTGGTGGCATTGGCTTGGGGATCGAGGTCGACCAAGAGAACTCGACGGCCCGCCTCGGCTGCCCCTGCGGCCAGATGAATGGCGGTGGTGGTCTTTCCCACGCCCCCTTTTTGATTCACAACGGCAACTATGCGCACACCCAAGGGAAACG
>Ga0214921_10004850_pt1 | contig 19442 bp, 14 predicted proteins | sample LL1505_MetaG_FD_177992 | JGI IMG/M metagenome (GOLD analysis project Ga0214921, IMG submission 177992) | Freshwater microbial communities from Lake Lanier, Atlanta, Georgia, United States - LL-1505 | ecosystem: Environmental > Aquatic > Freshwater > Lake | place: USA: Georgia | collected... | reverse complement strand
CTGGTTGATGGTGAGGTTTGGATTGCCCGCTGTGCCGCCACCATTGATCGTGGCCGAACCGGCTTTGACCACCCCGCCTGTCGGCAGAGCCGTGGCTGCCACCGTGCTGGCCGTTTGCGCCATGGCCGCACTGGTGAACAAGACCGAGGAGAACTGCGCGAGAGCCGCAACCAGCAGGATGGATTTTTTCAGAACGGAATGGCTTGCACCGGGCACAAAGACGCTCTGCTTGCCCGAACAATTTCGGCTGCAAGCAGAATTTTGCTCTCTCACTTGATGACGGACAATATTTACGGCGACCATATTGATCCAAATCCTGAAATTCGAGAATATAAAATCTGCTGAAAAACCCGCCACTGGTCGAACGGCCAGCCAAAAACGCAACACAACACCGCAAACGGGGGAACGCACTCAACGGGAAAAAACGGAGCCGAAACGGCATCCAAACGCATAGGCGCACAAATGGCGGAGGCAGAGCCCACGCAAAACAATCAAACTCGTACTGGAACTAAAACTGGAACTGGAGAACTACAGGCCAATGTCCGGGCTAAACGCTGGACAAGGCTGAACGCGACAACGGCACAACGCGATAAAACACATCCGGGAGCAAACCCGACCATACCCTTCATAAGAGGCCATGGATTTAATTAAGTCCTAAGAACTAACATGTTAGTGCTAAATTACAATGAATTCATTTTTTTGACTTCTTCTCTTAGCACAATTTACAGCTTATTCAAACGCCCCTCGAAATTGTCAACAAATTTAGGCCGAACAAATTAATGGAATGTTAATATAGCAAGGCCCCTCGTGCTTGAGGCACCAGAATAGCTTCGCACAGAGACTCCGGCCGTGGCGGCTATAGATTCGTGTGACTCACTATACTACGGCTATTATTTATGGGCTTTCTTGAGAGCCTGGTCGAGATCGGCATAGAGATCTTCGACATCTTCGATGCCCGCAGATAAACGCAACAGATCGGGCGGGCACGGCGTGCCGGGACCTTCGATCGATGCGCGATGTTCGATCAGACTTTCAACGCCACCCAACGACGTCGCCCGTTTCCATAACTGGATATGGGCTGAGGTGGCTATCGCTGCCGCCTCGCCGCCACGGGCACGAATGGACAACATATGCCCGAAGCCGCCGATCATCTGCTTTTGCGCCAAGGCATATTGCGGATGGCTCGGCAGGCCGGGATAGAGCACCTCGGCCACATGCTGGTGATTGGCAAAACGCTGGGCCAGATCCAGCGCGGTTTTGGCAGCGGCATGCACCCGAAGGTCAAGCGTCCGCATGCCGCGCATGAGCAAATAGGCCTCGAACGGGCCCAGAACAGCCCCGAAATTCTTGCGGTTCGAGACAATCCGCTGCCAGAACGCATCCTGATCCTTGGTGGCCAAAGCCCCCGCGATCACATCGGAATGGCCGTTGAGCGATTTGGTCGCCGCATGCATGACAATATCGACACCCAGCGTCAGCGGGCGGGTAAAGACCGGCGTGGCAACGGTTGAATCGACGGCGATTTTGGCACCGACGGCATGGGTCCAATCGGCCGCCGCCTCGAGATCGGTCAGGGACCACAGCGGGTTGGACGGCGTTTCCACCCAAACGAGTTTGGTTTTGCCCGGCTTCAAAGCACCCCTGAGCGCTTCGATATTGGCCATATCGACAAAGCTGACGTCCAGCCCCCACGCCACCGCGTCTGTCATCAGCCAATTGCGCAGCGCCCAATACATCACACTGGGGGCCACCACATGGTCACCCGGCCGCAAAGCCATGAAAACAGCCGTTGCAGCCGCCATACCTGAGGAAAACAGCAGGGCCGAAGACGCCTCTTCCCACATGGCCAGCACGGCTTCCGCCTCGCGCACGGTCTCGTTGTCGGGGCGGCCATAGATAAAGCCCGAGGAATAGCCGTTATCGGGATCACGGATATAGGTTGTCGAAATATGGATCGGAGGAACGACAGCCTTGGTCCGGGCGTCGATTTTGCCCATCGCCTGCGCCGACAGGCTCTTTTTGCTCCAGCGTGACTTTTTCTGCGTCTCGACCATAGCGCGATCCTTATCGAAAAGGGCAGCCGGCTGCGCCAGCGCCACAACTGTGCGCACTTACACCACAAGTCCGGTGAAGGGTAAAGGCAGTTCCACTGTGGGGCGGCTATGCAAATGCCGCCGGATCACAGCCGTTTGATGTCTTCATGGCCTGATCAGCAACCGCGCTTGCCCGACTTGCTTGATCCATTGCCGCCAAAATCGCAAATGATGACCGTATCGAATGGCGCAACCGGCAGGCTTGATTTGGTTTTGGTCAATTGCGCGAAAGTGAGCGAGCCATAATCGGATGTCGACTGTGCAACTTCGGGTGCCCCCGTCTTCAATTCACCTGCCAGCACTTGGGTCTGACCCGTAAAACTGTTGGTTCCGGTCAGCGTGGTTGTCCCGGTTCCCGACTGGGTGAGGCCACCCGTGCCGGAAATAGAGGCCGGAACCGTAAATGAATCCGAACGGTTGAAGATCAAAGTGCCGTTGTTAACAATGATGATTGAAGACAAGGACCCCGTCGTCCCGCCATTGCCGATCTGCAACGTGGCTCCGTTGGCGATGGTTGTCGTTGCGGTTGTGCTATTGCTTCCCGTCAGGATCAGGATCCCTGCCGTCACATCCACAGTGCCGGAAAAGGTATTGGTGCCCGAAAGGGTCGTCGTGCCGGTTCCATTATGGCTGAGGCCGCCTGCCCCAGAAATCACCGTCGAATAGAAAACCGTGTCCGAGCGGTTGAAGACCAGCTTGCCGTTGTCGACAATCGAGGTCGAGGCCAACGATCCCGTCGTCCCGCCATTGCCGAGCTGCAAAGTGGCTCCGTTTGCGATGGTGGCCGTTGCGGTTGTGCTGTTGCTACCCGTCAAAATCAAGGTACCAGCAATCACATTCACTGTGCCGGAATAGGTGTTATTGCCAGACAGGGTCGTTGTGCCCGTGCCGGTATGGCTGAGGCCGCCGGTGCCGGAAATCACCGTCGAATAGGCGATTGAATCCGAGCGGTTGAAAGTCAGCGTCCCGTTGTCGGTGATCGAAGCGGTGGCCAGTGAGCCAGACGTGCCGCCCGCACCGATCTGCAAGGTTGCGCCTGAAGCAATCGAGGCGCTCGATACCGAGTCATTTGCCCCCGACAGGATCAAAATGCCCGCAGAAACCGTCGCCGCGCCGCTGAATGTATTGGTGCCAGCCAAAGTGGTGGTGCCTGTCCCGACCTTGGTGATGCCGCCTGTGCCCGTCACGGCACCCGCAAAGCTGGTGGTCGTATTATTGCCCCCTTCGGTCAGCGTCTTGGACCCCAAAGCCACCGTGCCGCCCGTGCCGGCCAATGAACCGGCGGTGATATCAAATCCGCCGAGATCGAATGTCCCGCCATTGACCTCGAGCGTCGTTGTGGCCGACAGCGAAGCCGCCGAACCCATCTGCAGCGTGCCAGCAGCGACACGCACCGTGCCTGCAAAGGTGCTGTTGTTGCCGGACAAGGTGGTCGAGCCCGAACCGATCTGACTGATCAGCCCCGAACCGGACACCGCCGAAGTCAAGGCTGTGCCAGCCGTACGGTTGAACACCAGAGTACCGTTCACCACCATCGAAGTCGGCCGCAGAATGCCCTGGATGTTGGAATTATCGCCCATTTCCAGTGTGGCCCCACTGGCAATGGTCACGGTGCCAACCAGCGGATTTCTGGTCGTGGTGACCCATGTGCCGGTGGCGGTTCCGTTGCCGACCACCAAAGAACCGGGGCCGACCACAGCCCCATCGAATGTGACCGATTGACCATTGACCGTGGTCATGGTCAGCGTTGCGCCACCCAGATCAACACCGGAATTGATATCGGAACTGGCCAGCGAGGCAATGGTGGTTGCATGGCCTTGCAACAGCAGTGTTGTGCCGTTGGAAAGCGTCACGGCATTGCCACCTGACAGCGCCGTTGACGAACCCAGGACCAAGCCGTGATTGCTGACCGACAGCGCGCCCGAAAATGTATTGGTGCCGGACAGGGTCAATTCACCACCGCCGACGGTGGTCAGACCGCCTGTTCCGGTGATGGACCCGGCATAGGTGGTATTGGCATTGTTGCCACCGGCCGTCAGGGTTTTGCTGCCCAAAGAGACTGTGCCGCCCGTGCCTGCCAAAGAACCGACGGTGATATCAAACCCGCCGAGATCGAAGGTACCGCCATTGACCACAAGTGCGTTGGAACCTGAAATCGACGAAGCCGAACCCATCAGCAGCGTGCCCGCCGAGACCGTTGCCGTTCCGGTGAAGGTATTGGTGCCGGACAAGGTGGTGGTGCCTGTGCCGATATGGCTGATGTTGCCGGTCCCTGAAATACTCCTCGAAAAAGCAAGCGCATCCGAGCGGTTGAACACCAGCGTGCCACTGTTTGCAATGCCCGAGGTCGCCGTCAATGCGCCTGTGGTGCTGCCGGCACCGATCTGCAAGGTGGCACCTGCCGCTATGGTTGTTGCGCCGGTATAGCTCCCGGTTCCGGTCAGAACCAGCGTTCCCGTTGCCGTTCCGTTACCAACGGCCAAATTTCCCGCAGCACCTGAAATACTACCCGAAAAGGTCGATGATTGACCGTTTATAGTCGTCACGGTCAAGGTGCGTCCGGCGAACGAAATAGACCCACCCGTACCTGACAAGGAAGATACCGTCCCGTTATAGCTGAGAAGATTAAATATCCCGCCGTTAATGACCAAGGCATTCGAGCCTGAAAAAGCGTTTGCAGATGTAAGCCGCAATGTACCGCTATTCAGGGTCACAGTTCCAGTAAATGTATTGGTCCCGGCAAGATACAGACTATTGTTCGATGGTCCGTTTTTGACGATGCCACCGGTTCCGGAAATGTTGCTTGATACAGTATTGGAAACGAAATTGACACTACCTGTTGTCAGAGTACCGGAACCGAGACTGATCGTGGTGCCGGCACTCGAGACGATGTCGCCGATGGTCTGATCAAAATTATTGAGATCAAGCGTTCCGCTCGTCATATTGATTTTGCTGCTTGCTGACAAAACATTCGCAGCACCGGCTTTCACTGTGCCTCCAGAAATCACTGTGCCGCCCAGATGGGTTGCGGCCGTGTTGAGCGTAAGGGTGTTTGTGTTATATTTGCCAATACTCCCCGAACCGGAAATAGCCGCGGTGATGGTTACATCCGTGGATGTATCATAAATTAGATTTCCATTATCGACTATCGTGGTCGATGCCAGTGAACCTGTCGCCCCGCTCGCGCCAATCTGCAGCCATGCTCCGCTTGCAATTGTTGCCGTTGCAGTGGTGCTGTTGCTGCCGGACAGGATCAATGTGCCAGTAGTCACATCCACTGTTCCGGAAAAGGTATTATTGCCGGACAAGGTTGTTGTCCCTGTTCCCAATTTGCTGACGTTGCCTGTACCCGAAATGGCCGAAGCTTGTGTGACGCTATCCGAACGGCTGATCGCCAATGTACCATTGTCGACAATCGACGCTGACCCCAGTGTCCCCGTGAAGCCCCCGGCACCGATTTGCAGGGTGGCCCCCGAGCTGATGGTGGTTGTGCCGGCCGAGCTGTTGGTTCCAGACAGGATCAGAGTGCCCGCCGTCACATTGTAAGCCCCTGTGCTGGTATTGTTGCCCGACAGCGTGACGGTCCCCGTTCCGTTCTGGTTGACAGGGCCTGCGTTCGAAATCACCGAGCCCATCACCAGCGCGCTATCGGACCGGTTAAAATTGAGGGTCCCGCCGTTGTTGATGCCCGAGGAATTATTGAACGACCCCGTGCTGCCGCCGTTGCCGATCTGGAAAACGGCACCGGTGTTGATATTGACCGACCCCGCCGCATTATTGGTCCCGGCCAGGATGATCGTCCCGCCTGTAACCAGCGTCGAACCCGTGCGGGTGTTGTCGCCACCGAGGATCAGCGTGGAGCCGCTCTTGATCAACGTCACCTGTCCGGCACCGGAAATGACACCGTTGAGTGTGGAGGTCGCACCACCAGTCAAATCATAAATCAAAGAGCCAGCATTGCTGATTGTCGCCGAAGAACTGATCGACCCCGCTGCTGTCGCGCCGCCCACATTGAGTGTCGTTCCCGACGCCGTCGAAACCGAGGTAATGCTGTTGTTCGATCCTGTCAGATAGAGCGTACCAAGCGTCACGTTGAACGCGCCGGTGAAGGTATTGTTGCCACCGAGGGACAAGGTCCCTTTCAGAAGCCCCACATTGCCGCTGCCGGAAATCAAGCCGGTTTGGGTAAAGTTGGAGCCTAAATTATAGTTCAATGTTCCGTTGTTGGTGATGGGTGCCAAGGCTTTGATGAAGCCATTGGCTGTTCCGTTGCCCTGCTGCAGGGTTGCGCCGGATGAAATATTGACCCCCGAGACGCTCAAATTCGTGCCTGTGACAATCATCGTTCCTGCTGTCACATTCAATGATCCCGACAGCGTGTTGGTCGACGACAAAGTCGTTGTGCCGGTCCCGTCCTGGCTGATATTGCCTGCACCGCTTACAGCAATCCCAAAAGTGAATGCATCCGAACGGTTAAACCGGAGAGTGCCGCTATTGGCAACCGAGGAGGTGGTGAGCGAACCCGTGGTGCCGCCACTGCCAATTTGCAACGCAGCACCGGAATTGATGGTGGTTGCTCCCGTATAGGTATTGGCACCCGAAAGCGCCAGCGTCCCCGTCGCACCTGAGTTACCGACAACCAGTGCGCCGCTTCCAGTGATATCGCCTGCATAGGTGCTTGTTTGGCCGTTTACGGTTTTGACGGTCAATTGCAAGCCGGTGGCTAATTTGACCTGACCGCCTGTGCCGGCCAAAGACAGCAAATTGGCATTGCTGCTGCTGACATCCAGAATTCCGCTATTAACAACAGCCGCAACCGAGGTGCTCATGGCATTAAAGCTAAGTTGCAATGTACCGCCCGATACCTTCAATGTCCCCGTAAAAGGAGTTGAACTTCCGGTCGAAAGCACTGTCGTACCCGAACCCACCTGCTCCAGAGTTCCTGCGCCCGACACCTGGCCGCTGAAGGTTGTTGTCGTAGTATTGTTTAATTGCAAGATCGACGCGGCAGTCCCCAGACTAATAGAACCCGTTCCAGTCCCCGAAGCAACCGACGCAAGGGATTGGGCAAACCCGTTCAAATCCAGCGTACCACCAACACCATCGAACACCACGGAGGTTGCCGTCGGCAGTGCATTGGCCACACCCAGTTTCAACGTGCCGACATTGACATAGGTCGCACCGGTATAGGTACTGGCTGCATTCAGCGTCAGGGTATTAACGGCCGACTTCGTAAGGGTCCCTGCGCCGGAAATGACAGTCGAAATTGTCTGATTGGTGAGTGTCGAGAACACCAGAGAACCGCGATTGTCGATGCTCGCCATATTGAAAGCACTGGTTGCGCTCCCGACATCCCCGATGCGCAGTGTCGAACCGGCATAGATGGTGGCAGCTCCCGACAGGCTGTTGTTGGTCACTGTCAGATCGGTCGTGCCAGAAGCCCCTGTAGAGTCGACACCGCCGACTGCCAAGTTCCCCGTCCCGGTCATGGACGCTGAAATATTCTGGCTGGTAGAGCGCAAATAGCCCAGAGTGCCGCTGTTATTGATGGTGGAGGCGCTGAGACTGCCCGTTGCACCATTATTGCCGACATAGAGCGTGGTATTGGGGTCAATCGTGACAGTCGAGCTATAAGCGGTACCTGTCAGATACAGCGTGCCGCCACCTGTCGCTTTGAACGTTGAACTGATGCCGTAAATATTTCCACTATAAACACCGCTCGACGTGCCATTGGCCGTCATACTGAACGTCACAAGGCCGCCTTGGCTGGTGATATTGCCCGATCCGCTGACTGACCCTCCGGCGGCATTGAGATTGAGCGTCAAAGCACCGGAAGACGATCCGATATCCGCACCGACGACGATGCTGCCTGCGGCATTCAATGTCAGCGTGGTCGGCGTGCTGCCGGACTTGGAAATGGCCGAACTGACCGTAATATCCCCCGTTTGCGTATCGGCACTGGCAGTGTTGATTGTCACATTGCCGGATGTCAGAGCCGTATTGATTGATGAAGCGCTGATTTGTGCACTGCCGGTACCGGCCGATGTGAAGGTCCCGCCAGTAAAGGTTCCGTTCACAGGCCCGCCGCTTGCAACAATTGTCACATCGGTCGGATCAAGAAGCCACTGACCGAAGCGGCCTTGGGACGCCGCGGTATCAACCGAACCAAACGCCTGCAAATTGTTGTGCGACGAGGTTTCCACCATGCCGCCATTGCCGGCGGTGGCGCCGCCTGTTGCCTTGATCGAGCCGTAAAAACCCGTCCAATCGGTTGACCACAGCACGACCTTGCCGCCGTCGCCGCGATAGAGCGCGCTGGCGTCGATGCGGGAATCGGTGGTGACCAGAACTTCGCGCGATTGCGGCACGCCGTTGCCGCCCTGCCAGTCGCCGCCGATCAGCACCGTGCCGCCGCCGCTCATGCCGGTGGCCGAGACAAAGCCGCCATTGACCACGCCGACCTGATCACCCAGCAGCGTCACCGTGCCGCCTTTGCCTGCAACCGTTGCGTCAACCACCGAGCCGTTACTGGTCCCTTTGGTGCCGCCATTGGCCGAAACCGTGCCGGAATTGAGCACGAGTTTGCCCTTCAGCGCCACCGTACCGCCATCCGCGGTCTTGCTGTTGGCCTTGATGGTGCCGCTATTGGTCAGCGTGCCCGAAGTGTCGAGCATGATCTTGCCGCCCGTCTTCTTGATGCTGCCCGCACTGATGGTGCCGCTGTTGTTGATCGCGGCTTCTGTCAATTCATTAAAGGCCTGTGCGGACACGATCACCTGCCCGTCGGGCGCGGCAACGATCTTCTTGTTGTCGATCAGCGCCTGCACCGTAGACGGCGTGGCCAGCACATTGGTCAAGGAGCCGTTGGGGTCGAAATTCAGCGCGATGGAATCGCCCGCCGCCAGAGCCACGGTGCCCGCGCGCGCGACAATGACGCCGCTGTTGCGCACTTCGGGCGCCAGCAAGGCAATATAGCCGCCGAGGCTGGATTTCAGCGTGCCTTCATTGATGATTTTTCCGGTCGCGCCGTTGCGGGTAAAGGTGGTCTTGCCCGCCATATAGTCTTCATTCGACTAAGAATGGGTGGTGGCCACCAGACCGCCGACATTGACCGAAGCCGAAGCGCCGAACACCACGCCGTTCGGGTTGAGCAGGAAGACCTGACCGTTGGAATTCAGGGTGCCGAAAATCTGGCTGGCATTGGTATCGAGCACGCGGTTCAGCGTCGATGATTGGGCATCGGGGACCACAAAGGTGACCCCGGCGCTGCTGCCGATGTTGAAGGTGTTCCAGTCGATCGCCGCGCGATTGCTGGTCTGGTTGATGGTGAGGTTTGGATTTGCGGGTGTCCCGCCTTGGCTGATAGCCGCTGCACCTGCACGCACGACACCGCCGGTCGGCAAAGCGTTCGGGGCCACTGTCTGGCTGAAGGCTTGCGCCATGGCGGCATTGGAGAACAAGACGATCGAGAATTGCGAGAATGCCGCAGCAAGCAACACTGTCCGTTTGACCAGCATGCGCAGCAAAGACCCGGATGCTATAACACGAGCCATCAAAGCTGGATTTGCGTTGAAAGAGTTCAACCGCATGTCGCCGTCCAGTCCGACCTTGCCAAGCTCCAATGGCGAGGACGCGGTCTGGTTTGCCTTTGCATCAGCGGCAGATAAATGCGTCACACTTTTAAAATGCGTCATCTTGTTGCACCGTTAAAATGAAATTGATGAAGAAACCCAGAAACGATTGATATGTTTGGTGCCATCCTGATCCTTGCCCGTGGACGAGGGCAGCGGATTGTCGGCCAGGCGATGGGCCCAAACGAATTTGAATTGCGATTGCGGCAGGCCGCGCCAGCTCAGCCCGAGGCCGTAACCGCTATAGGCCAGATTGTTATTGCTTGAAGCGCCCGTGAAATGGTTATTGGCGTTTTGCTGGATCTGGCCATAATCAAAAAAGGCAAAGGTCTGGACATCATAGGGCCATTGATATTGCAGCTCGACAGAGCCGAGAAAGCCCTGATCCCCCGTGCCTTCCCCCGCAGGATAGGCGCGCAGGCTGTTGGAACCTCCCAGCATCATCTTCTCGTAGGAGCCGAGATTTTTATTGGAGAATTGCGAGGTCACACTGGTCAGCAGCGACAATTCTTCGGTGAGGATCTGCAATCGCGAGATGGATGCGACCAGTTTCGAATATTGTCCTTGGGTATTGACCGACTGGGCATCGCTCGCCTTGTTGGGTGAACCATCGAGGTTCAGATTGCCCATGCTTGCCATCACCGAGACGACGGTTTTGCCGCCCCCGAAGAGATTGTCATAGATATTGCTGGCCAGACCCGCAGTGATCGCATCCGAGCGATAATTGCTATTGGTGGTTGCGCCCGCTTTGTTGTCGAACATCCGGCCGTCATAAGCGGTTACCGCAAACAGGTTGAACGAGCGGTTGCGGACAAGCGGCTGTGACATTTCCAGATTGAATGTCGAGGTCGAGCCGTGGATATCCTGCGAACGCATCGACGGCGTCACCACTTGATAATCCATATAACTGACCGACAGACTCACTTTGGTTCCCGAGGTATGCAACGGAAAGGATGTGCCCAGACGACCATATTGGCTGCCGCTGGAATACATGCCCAGCGCCGTGAACTGCTCGCCGTAACCAAGCGCGCTGTTGAGCGCAGTATCGGCAGACATGCGGATCGGCCCGGTCGGGCGCGCGCCGAAATTGTCGACGCCCGCATTGCTGGCAAACAGCGGACGCAAATCCGACAGCAGCACCATCCGGCTTTCACCGGGGTTGCTGCCCCTCTCAAGTCCACCGGACACCGAGGCGCCCGCCAGATCATTGGCAATCAGCATGGCCCGATCGAGGTCAAACATATTGACGGGCTCGCCTTTCGGCAAAGCCGTCTCGAACCGCGCAATCAGCATTTCGGGATTCACACGGCCCGTCGACTTGCCATCGACCACCGCGCCGCCGAAACGCGCCTCGGCAACTTGCAAATGCACGACACCGCCGGTCACTTCCTGCTTGGGGATCAGACAGCTCGCCATCAAACCCACTTTGCGATAGGCCAAAGCCACCGCAGAAGCCGCGCTTTGCAGATCGCTCAATGTCAGGGACCGCCCCTCATAGGGGGCCAGCGCCTCTTGAAGAGTGGATGTGTCAATCAGGGTATTGCCGGAAACGATCAATTTGCGGACAAACAACCGCTCGCCCTTGCCTTGCAACAAGGCCACCTGAGGCAATTCCTCCGCGGGCCCGATCGTAGGCATGGTCGGAACCGGCAAAGTGCGCTCGATGTAGCGCAGAACCGAACCGGAATCGAATTTGGCTTGCGCCATCACAGGCAATGGGAATGCACACAGATACAGAACAAATAAAAAGGCAATAGCAGTAGCCACGCCGGATTTAATCCGAGGCGCAGTTGCGAGTAAAAAGCAGGCAGCATTCTGCCCCTTTTTTAATAGATACTCCCGACAATTTAGTTGCATCACTCTACTACACCAAACAACCAAGACAATTTACTACTGCATACCCATTAAATAATGAATAATCTCATTTTTTATTTAGAATTGCATCATGTATTTAACATTACAATTTTTACATTTTAGAATATTCCTATATATTATTTCTATAATTTAATTCCAAATTTGGGTCAATGACTCAATAAAATTTATATATCTAATATAAAATTGTAAATATATTAAAATTAATGGATAAATAAAATTATATAAATTTAAATATTATAGGCAAACAGTAAAATATATTGATAAATTTTTTTATTAAAAAGAAAATATTTAAATACTATCAATTACATTTTATTTTTATACAACAACTAGGATAAATTACATAAAAAAATACCAGCATTATCCTGAACAGGCAAAACTGGTATTTTAAACTTAAAGACTTGGCGGATTGATTAAAATTAGTGCGAACCGCCCAAATAAGCATCACGCACGGCCGGATCATTGCGCAACATCGCAGCAGCGCCCGAGACCGTGATATGGCCGTTTTCAAGCACATAGCCGAAATCGGCCACTTCGAGAGCCGCAGCGGCGAATTGCTCGACCAGCAGCACGGTAATATTGGCTTCTTTCAACCGCGCGATGATGGAAAACACCTCGGCCACCAAGCGGGGGGCTAGGCCCATCGAGGGTTCGTCCAACAACAGGACTTCGGGATTGAGCATGAGGGCGCGGGCCATGGCCAGCATCTGTTGCTCGCCACCCGACAGAGTGCCGGCCAACTGGTCGGAGCGTTCGCGCAAACGAGGGAACAGATCGAACATGCGCTCGACATCCGCCTCGACATCGCCGCGTTCGCGCGCGCCCGTCAACCGCGGATAGGCCCCGAGCAACAGGTTATCGCGCACTTCTTCACCGCGGGACAAAGCGGCCTTCAGAAGCTGCGAGGTCATATCGGTATCGCCGATATTGAACTTTTCGGTGGCCACAGGCGTGACACCGGATTTGGCCAGCGCGGTGCTCAGATCGGTCTTGCCGAGCTGGCCGCAATTGGTCGAGTCAGCCAGAATGGCGGGTTTTTGAAACCCTGACGTTCCTGCACGAGTGACCCGCCTGTCAGGATCACTGCTGTTTCGGCGGGATCAACTGTTTGGCCAGCATGCAATGCACGCCTTTAGATCCGTTGACCGTCTGGGTAATGCGCAAATCGGCAGCCAGCGAGCACAGCATATAAGCATCCTCGCGGGTCAGGTCGCTGATCCCGCAAATCAACCGAATCATCTCACGCAGGGCTTCTTCGGCGCAGCGGTCGAGATCGGGATGCATGAACATGGTGATATGATGGGTCGGCGTCCGGGCGCGCGGCACCGTAAAGCCCAACTCCTTGTGCAGAACAAAGGTAAACGTGCCCTGCAAGGCGGTTTCAATGGCGGTCACGCAGACCTCGCCATCCCCTTGCGCGCCGTGCCCGTCCCCGCAGGAGAACAAGCCGCCATCGACAAATACCGGCAAAAACAAAGTGGTTCCGGCCACCAGTTCCTTGTTGTCGATATTGCCGCCGAAGGCGCGCGGCACCAGCGAGGTCAAACGCCCCCATGATTTGGGCGGAGCAGTGCCCATCACGCCGAAAAACGGCGCCAGAGGCAATTCGCCGCCCCATGGCATCTGTCCGATGAGCCTGTCGCGGTCGAGCCGGATATGGCGCAGGGTGAAATCGTCGAAATCCTCGGGCAAGGTGCCTGCAAGCGGACGGATGAAGGTATAGCCCCAATCCTGACGCAGTTGCACATCCTCGATCCGCACTTCCAGCACATCGCCGGGCTTGGCCCCTTCCACCGCCACAGGGCCGGTCAGAATATGGCCGGGCAGGGTTTTTTCGGCATTGCGATGGACATCATGGATTTCGGGCGGGGTAAAAAATCCGGCTTCCGGCTTGGGATGCATCTCGGGCGGGCCTGTTACGGTGTCGATCGTCACCGAATCGCCGCTTTTGATGGTCAAACGGGGGGTCAAGGTGGCGTCGAAAAAACCCCAATGGCAGGTCTCGCCACTGGCTTTGAGATGATGATGCATGGGATATCCTTCGGGCGGGCTTGAATATGGTCGAAGCCAGTCTAAAGGATGGCACGGGATTGGCAAATTTTTAGGACATCCGTGCTAAAGCCGACACAACAGCAATGACCAAGGACCCGAGCATGTTGAGACGGATGTATGACTGGACCGTGCAGCTGGCCGAAAAGCCCTATGCGCTGTGGGCCTTGGCCGTTGTATCCTTTGCCGAAAGCTCGTTTTTCCCGATCCCGCCGGACGTCATTCTGGCTCCGATGGCGATGGCGCGGCCCGAACGGGCGTGGCGCTATGCCGCAGTCTGCACCGTAGCCTCGGTGTTGGGCGGCATCGCAGGCTATCTGATCGGCTCGATGCTGTTTGATACGGTCGGCCTGTGGATGCTGAACCTCTATGGCTACGGCGCGAAAATCGAGGCGGTGAAAGCCTTTTATGCCGAATGGGGTGCCTATTTCATCCTTGTCAAAGGGCTGACCCCGATCCCCTTCAAAGTTGTCACAATCGTCTCGGGCGCGATGGATTTCAACTTCCCGCTGTTCGTGCTGCTGGCCTCCGTCACCCGTGGCGCGCGGTTTTTCCTGATCGCCGGATTGTTCAACCGCTTCGGCACCCCCATAAAACTGTTCATCGAACGCAATCTGACCACCGTCGTGCTCGTCTCGGTTGGTGTCATCGTGCTTGGTTTTGTCATCATAGGGCGGCTGATCTGATGATAGGCACTCTGTTCAACTGGGCCATTCAGGCCCGCCACGCCAGCCTTCTGATGTTGCTGGCCGTGTGTTTCACGCTGGGCGGGGCATGGTTTATCCAGCTCGTGCTCGGTATCCAGCCCTGCCCGCTCTGTCTCCAACAGCGTCTGCCTTATTATGCATCGCTGCCCTTGCTGGTGAACCTGATCCTGCAATTGCGGCATGAAAAACCCTATGTGGCGCGCACGTCAGCCTTGTGGGTGATCATTCTGCTCGCCATCGCGATTGCCGGCGGCATGGGGGCCTATCATGCGGGCGTCGAATGGGGACTTTGGAAGGGACCGAGCGATTGCACGGGTGATTTCAAGCCTGCGGGGCTTGATCAGTTGATGGCGCAGCTGAACACCGTGAAAGTGATCCGCTGCGATGCGGTAGCCATGCGGATTTTCGGACTGTCTCTGGCGGCATGGAATGCGCTGATTGCCGCGTCTCTGGTGGTGTTCGGCGCCATGAGCCTGCGGCAATGGCGGCAAGAGCAGGTCGATCAGGGCTCCAGCTCGCTGTCCCAATAGAGATAGTCCATCCAGCTTTCATGCAGATAGTTGGGCGGAAACAGCCTGCCATTGTGATGCAGGTCGTGCAGACTGGGGGCATAGGGCTTTTGCGCGGGAAACATATTGGCCTGTTGCGGCAGGCGGTCGGCCTTGCGCAGGTTGCACGGCGAACAGGCGGCCACCACATTGTTCCAGGTCGTGGTCCCGCCTTTGGAGCGCGGGATCACATGGTCAAAGGTCAGATCCTCGCGGACACCGCAATATTGGCAGCTGAAGCGGTCGCGCAAAAACACGTTGAAACGGGTAAACACAGGTTCGCGGGTCGGCTTGATATAGCTTTTGAGCGAGACCACCGAGGGCAGTCGCAGTTCCATCCCCGGACTGCGGATCGTGCGGTCATAAAACGAAACGATATTGACGCGTTCGAGCACCACCGCCTTGATGGTGTCCTGCCATGACCATAGCGACAAGGGATAGTAGCTCAACGGACGGTAATCCGCGTTGAGGACCAGTGCCGGACAGGCCTCCGGCGAGGCAAGCTGGCGAACGTGGACCGTCACCGCACCGCTCCCTTTCACAACGCGCCTACGATTCGCGTTAGAAGAACAGTCTACCCATGCTGTGACAAAATTGTGAAGCCCTTTGATCGGGCGGTATTCTAGCGGGTCGGAACCGGCACTTCGCCGCGATAATCATAGAAACCGCGCTTGGTTTTGCGACCCAGCCAGCCCGCTTCGACATATTTGACCAGCAAAGGACAAGGCCGGTATTTGGAATCGGCCAGCCCTTCATGCAGCACCTGCATTACCGACAGGCAGGTATCGAGACCGATAAAATCGGCCAGTTGCAGCGGTCCCATCGGATGATTGGCCCCCAAACGCATCGCGGTATCGATCGCATCGACCGAGCCGACGCCCTCATACAGTGTATAGATCGCCTCGTTGATCATCGGCAGCAGAATGCGGTTGACGATAAAGGCGGGAAAATCTTCCGCCACCGTCACGGTTTTTCCGAGCTTGTCGACAAAGGTCTTGGCAACGTCAAACGTGCCATCCTCGGTCGCAATCCCGCGAATCAGCTCGACCAGCTGCATGCGCGGCACCGGATTCATGAAATGGATACCGAGGAAGCGTTCCGGACGGTCGGTCACCGAGGCCAGACGGGTGATCGAAATCGAGGACGTATTCGACGCAATGATCGCACGCGGACCGATGGCCTTGCACAGATTGACGAAAATCTGTTTCTTGACCTCTTCGTTCTCGGTGGCGGCTTCGATGATGATGTCGCAGCTGTCGAGATCTTCCAGTGTCGGTGCGGGCTGGATCAGGTTCAGCAGGGTCTGGCGGGCTGTCTCGTCCATCGCGCCTTTGGCAATCAGGCGGGCAATATTGCCATTGATGGTCGCAAGACCGGCATTGATGCGTTCCGCACTGATATCGTGCATCATCACTTCAAATCCCGAGCCGGCACAGACCTGGGCAATCCCGTTGCCCATTTGCCCTGCCCCGATGATCCCTACCTTGCGAATTTCACTGGACATTGTTTCTGCCTGATCTTTTTTCATTCTGGTTTGGCCGGACACGGCGGTCCGGCCACGATGGACATAGCTTAGCCCTTGGACAGGGCTTTATGCAATTCCGGAAGCGTGGTGAAAAGATCGGCCACCAGACCATAATCCGCAACCTGGAAAATAGGGGCTTCCTCATCCTTGTTGATCGCAACGATCACCTTGGAGTCCTTCATCCCTGCCAGATGCTGGATCGCACCGGAAATGCCGACCGCGATATACAGATCGGGCGCAACCACTTTGCCGGTCTGGCCAACCTGCCAGTCATTGGGGGCATAGCCCGCATCCACCGCAGCGCGCGAAGCCCCCATGGCGGCCCCCAGCGCATCGGCGACAGGCTCTATATAGGTCTTGAAATTCTCGGCATTCTGCATCGCCCGACCACCCGAAATGATGATCTTGGCCGAGGTCAGTTCCGGACGGTCGGACTTGGACAGAGCCTCGCCCGCAAAGCTCGACAATGCAGGTACCGCAGCTGCCGCCACCGCTTCCACCACAGCCGAACCGCCTTCGGGGGCGGCCGGGAAAGAGGCCGTACGCACCGAAATCACCTTGATGGCATCGGTCGACTGGACCGTCTGGATCGCATTGCCCGCATAGATCGGACGCTCGAACGTATCGGGCGAAATCACCGCCGTGATTTCCGACACCTGCATCGAGTCCACCAGAGCGGCGACCCGAGGCAGAATGTTTTTGCCGGTGGTGGTGGCAGGCGCGACAATCGCGCCATAACCGGAAGCCAGACCGGCGATCAGTACCGCCATCGGCTCGGCCATCTGGTGCTCGTAAGCCGCCGCATCGGCCAGCAACACTTTCTCGACGCCGGCCAAACGGGCCGCAGCATCGGCAGCCGCTTTGGCATTCAAACCGGCCACCAGAATGTGGACGGGCGCACCCAAAGCCCTGGCCGCGGTGAGCGCCTTGGCGGTCGCGTCCTTCAAGCCGGACGCATCATGCTCCGCAATCAATAAAGTGGTCATGACAACACTCCCGCTTCGCTCTTGAGTTTGCTGACGAGTTCATCCACCGACGCCACTTTGACACCGGCTTTGCGACCGGCAGGCTCCGAGGTTTTCAACACCTTCAACCGTGGGGTCACATCGACGCCACAGGCCTCGGGGCTGGTCTCATCAATCGGCTTTTTCTTGGCTTTCATGATGTTGGGCAGGCTGGCATAACGCGGCTCGTTCAAACGCAGATCGGTGGTGACAATCGCAGGCAGGGTCAGATTGACCGTCTGCAAGCCGCCATCGACCTCGCGGGTCACGGCAACACTGTCGGTGCCCAGCTCGACCTTGGAGGCAAAGGTGCCCTGTCCCCAGCCCAGCAAGGCCGCCAGCATCTGGCCGGTGGCGTTGGAATCATCGTCGATCGCCTGCTTGCCCAAAATCACCAGACCGGGATTTTCCTGCCCGACCACGGCTTTGAGCAGTTTGGCCACGGCCAGAGGCTCGACGCTTGCATCGGTCTTGACCAGAATCCCGCGATCGGCCCCCATGGCCAGCGCGGTGCGAATGGTTTCCGAGGCCTGTGCCGGACCGATCGAGACGACAACCACTTCGGACGCCTTGCCGGCCTCTTTGAGGCGCAGGGCTTCTTCGACAGCGATTTCGTCGAACGGATTCATCGACATTTTCACATTGGTCAGCTCGACACCGGAGCCATCCGCTTTCACGCGGATTTTGACGTTGTAGTCAACGACCCGCTTCACAGGGACTAGAATTTTCATTCGCTCACCTTCGCGACCGCAAAACAATCAAATCGGGTTGCAAACCGCATCTGACGTCCTTGCCGGTTGATAGAGTTAAAGCCATCGGGGTTAAAGAAATCGGAGTAAAAGGCCTCGGGTTGATCGGGGCACGGACACAAGCATATATCCGACCTTCAAATCAGGAGAAAGGACCGTAAAGCGGCAGCTTCGGCCTTGTCAACGCGTCCAAAGGCCGAACATCACGTGATTATGCAGCTTTGCAGGGACAGGGTCACAATTTTGAAGGGGCTCGCTCCCCTTCAGATCTACCGACCGCACCGGATTTATTCAACGTGTTGCCGATTTAACGGGTTGCACCCGGGACCCACAAGACATCCCCGCCACCGCGCGCGTTGACGTAGCGGGAGGCGACAAACAGGAAATCCGACAGGCGGTTGATGTAATGCAAACCCGCGGCAGACACATGTTCATGTTCCTGCTCGGCCAGTTGCACCATCACACGTTCGGCGCGCCGTGCAATTGTGCGGGCCAGATGCAGATTGGCGGCAGCCGCCGTTCCGCCGGGCAGGACAAAGGAGCGCAAAGGCGCCAATTCCGTATTGAGCCGGTCGATTTCCTGCTCGATCCGCTCCACCTGCGAGGCGACAATCCGCAAAGGCTCATAGGGCAGAGGCTCTTTGGTCTCGGGCGTGCACAGATCGGCGCCGAGATCGAACAGATCATTCTGGATGCGGCCCAGCATGGCATCGACCAATGGCTCGGTCGCGCCGGTATGAAGCCGGACCATGCCGATGGCCGCATTGGTCTCGTCGACCGTGCCATAGGCCTCGACCCGCAGATCATATTTGATGCGGCGTTCTCCGGTGCCCAAACCTGTAGTGCCGTCATCGCCCGTGCGGGTATAAATCCGGTTCAACTTGACCATTGCAACGCTCCACCATCCATACCGTTCTGGGTTATTGAACAAATCACCATCTTGGAATCGCCAATCACGGCGAAGCGTCCTTACTGGCTGCGAAGATACAAGGCTCCCATCACCAGCACGATGGTGACAAATTGGGCGATCACCCTGAGGCGCATCAGTTTTTGCGATGTGTTGGGGCTACCGCCGCGCATCATATTGGCCAGACCGAACACCAAAATCACGGCCACACCAAGAGCGGCAAACGGCACAATCTGATCAAGAATCGACATGACCGGTACTCCTTTTTTCAACGCGCAGCCAAATATCCAGGGTCGTAGCAACGCCCTTTGCTGCCCGCATCCTATAAACCTGTTCGCAGGCCCCGTGAATTGTATC